>Ga0256839_1000472_pt1 | contig 52209 bp, 48 predicted proteins | sample 354166metaG_FD_185968 | JGI IMG/M metagenome (GOLD analysis project Ga0256839, IMG submission 185968) | Hydrothermal vent microbial communities from Mid Atlantic Ridge, Atlantic Ocean - 354-166 | ecosystem: Environmental > Aquatic > Marine > Hydrothermal vents | place: Atlantic Ocean: Mid... | reverse complement strand
CGTAGCCGCGCTCCAGCACCCGCCGATGGCTCAGACTCTCCAGCGCCCGCCCGAGGCCGGCGAGCCGGGTCTCCTCGCGGGCGAGGCGGCCCTCGAAAGCGGCGGCGAGCCGGCGGCCCTCGCGGAGAAGCGTGCGGCCGGCCTCGGCGACCGGCCGCCGCAACAGTGCCGGCGCCAGCCGCGTCGAGACGGCGGCGAGTCGTTCCGCCGCCCGGTCGAGGTGCTGGCGGGTCCGCATCTCCAGCCCGTGGCCGTGACGGGCGAGATCGCGGGCGCGCTCGGCCAGCACCCGCTCGGGGGTGCGGTGGGCCAGCCGCTCGGCGAGATCGTCCAGTCTCTGGACCGCCAGCGCCAGCTCGCGGTGCGGATCCGGCAGGCCGCGCGCCGCCGCCCGCAGGCGATGGGCCAGCGCCTCGAGGCGCCGCTGGAGGGCGTGGTCGGCACGCTCCCCCAGCCCCGTCAGGCGGCGGTATAGCTCGCGCCGGACCGGCACCACCAGCTCGGCGGCGGCGGTGGGCGTGGGCGCGCGCAGATCGGCGGCGTGGTCGATCAGGGTGGTGTCGGTCTCGTGGCCCACCGCCGAGACCAGGGGGATCGGCGAGGCGGCCGCCGCCCGCACCACCACCTCCTCGTTGAAGGCCCAGAGGTCCTCGATGCTGCCGCCGCCGCGGGCCACCACGATCACGTCCGGCCGCGGCAGCGGACCGTCCGCGGCCAGCCGGCCGAAGCCCCGGATGGCGGCAGCGATGCGCTCGGCGGCACCGTCCCCCTGCACCGGCACCGGCCACAGCAGCACCCGTCTCGGGAAGCGGTCGGCGATGCGATGGAGCATGTCGCGGATGACGGCACCGGTGGGGGAGGTGACGATGCCGATCACCTCCGGCAGGAAGGGCAGTGGCCGCTTGCGGGCGGAGTCGAAGAGGCCCTCGGCCTCGAGCCGGCGCCGCCGCTCCTCCAGCATGGCCATGAGGGCGCCGAGACCGGCGGGCTCGATGGCCTCCAGCACCAGCTGATAGCGGGAGCGCAGCGGATAGGTGGTGAGGCGGCCGGTGGCCACCACCTCGAGCCCGTCCTCCGGCTCGAAGTCCCAGCGCACCGCATGGCGCCAGCACACCACTTCCAGCACCGCCTCCCGGTCCTTGAGGGTGAAGTAGAGATGGCCGGAGCCGGCGCGCCGCAGACCCGAGAGCTCGCCCCGCACGCGCACGCGGCCGAAGCCCTCCTCCACCACCCGCCGCACCGCGCGGGCGAGTTCGGAGACGGTGTATTCGGCCGGTTCCACGAAGAGCTGGACGGAGGCCATGGCGAAGGGGCAGCTAGGACGCCGGCGGGCCGAGGAAAGGGCGCTTGACGGCGAGTCGTCGGCCGAGGTCGGCGGGCCGTGGCAGGACCGCGTGACAGAGCACCACGTCGCGCAGGAGGGCGGCCTTGGCGGCGGGGAAGGGAACGGCGCGGCGGCTTTCGAGATCCACGTGGAGGGCGAGCCAGGTGGCGCGGGCGGCGAGGACGCCGTCGGCCGTCCGCACCATCTCCTGATGGTAGAGCAGGCGCTTGTCGTCGAGATCGAGGATGCGGGTGTCGATGCGGTAGGCCTCGTCCCGGTGCAGTTCGCGCAGATAGTCGATGTCCAGGCCCACGGCGAACATGGACCGGCCCTCGCGGACGGCGTAGGCGCGACCGAGATCGAGGGCGTCGTAGACCTCGTCCACCGCCCGGTCGAACGCCATCACGTAGAAGGCCACGTTCATGTGGCCGTTGTAGTCGATCCAGTCGGCGAGGACCCGTCCCTCGTGCCGGAACGGCACCGGAACGTCGTTCACCGCTCCGCGCCCTCCCCGTCGCCGATCCTCACCTCCACCAGCACCAGCGACGCCGACCCCTCCGCACACACGGTCGCGCCGGCCGGGGCCGCGAAGGTCACACCCGGTACCAGGGCCCGCGGGGCCCCCGTCGCCGGTTGCAGACGGCCGCGACCGGCCGCCACCAGATAGTACGTTTCGGGCGAGGCCGGCAACGGCATCCTGGCGCCCGGGTCGAGCACGCGGGCGAAGGCGTCGAGGGCCGTTTCGCCCCGGAGACGGGTCCGGCGGCCCCAGGGATGGGTCTCGCGGGCGGGCCGGCGCGCCTCGGGTCGCCCCTCCGCCTCCAGCCGCGCCACCACCCGCCGGATGGACTCGCCGGCCTCGATCCCGGCCACCAGCACCGCGTCCGCCGTCTCCACCACGGCGAGATCGCGCACGCCGGCCACCGCCACGAGGCGACTCTCCGCCCGCACGAGACAGTCGCCGCCGTCGACCACCACCACCGGCCCCGCGGCGGCCACACCCGCCTCGTCGCGGTCCGCCGCCTCCCACAGGGCGCGGAAGGAGCCGAGGTCGGACCAGCCGGGATCGCAGGGCACCACCACCATCCGGTCGCTCCGCTCCATCACCGCCACGTCCACCGGCCGGGCGGGGATGCGGCCGTAGAGGTCGGCCGGCGGGCGCAGCACCCGGTCGTGCCGCTCCGCCGCCGCATGGGCGGCCTCCACCGCCGCCGCGATGTCGGGGGCGTGGCGCGAGAGTTCCGTGAGGAACACGTCCGCCCGCATCACGAACATACCGCTGTTCCAGACATGACGGCCTTCCGCCAGCAGCCGGCGGGCGGTGACCGCATCCGGCTTCTCGCGGAAACGCACCACCCGGTGGAGGGCGAGGTCACCGCCGCGCACCACCGTTTCCCCCACCTCGATCCAGCCGAAGCCGGTCTCGGGCCGGTCGGGTGCGATGCCGAAGGTGGCGATGGCACCGTCGCGCACCGCCGGCAGGGCGAGGCGGAAGGCCGCCTCCAGCACCTCGGGGCGGCGCACCAGATGGTCCGAGGGGCACACCCACAGCACGGAGGCCCCGCCCAGCCGCGCCGCCACCTCCCGCGCCGCCAGCGCCACGGCGGCGGCGGTGTTGCGGCCGGCGGGCTCCAGCAGGAGAGGCGCATCGGCGAGATGGAGGGCGGCGAGCTGCTCCTTCAGGATCTCGCCCTGGGCCTCGGCCCCCACCACCACCGGCGGGACGTCCGGCAGCGCACGGGTCAGGCGCCGCAGCGTCTCCTGGAACAGCGACCGCCGTCCCAGAAGGGGGATCAGATGCTTCGGCGCCTCGGCCCGGCTCAGGGGCCAGAGACGGGTGCCCGAGCCGCCGGCCAGCACCACGCCCACGGCGGGTGTGGCCTCGGGATCACGGTGGCGAATCCCATGCATTCCGGTATGACTCCACGGCCTCGTTTCCATGCTCGGCTGCCGGTCGATCCGGCCGCCGACGCCGTGAGGGGCCCGTTCACGCGGCGACCGGCCGGGCATCCCCACGTTAACGCAATCTTCGGGTTTTTGCGGCAGTCCGTGGGGCGCGAGCCCACCCGAGCGGGGATGCGACCATGGCCGTCATCACCGACCCCTTCGAGATCGGTCGTCGGACCTGCGAGACGCTGCGCCGGTTGCGGGTGCCGCCCACACCGGAGAACTATCTCATCTGGTACGCGCACCACAGCGGCGAGAATCCGGCCCTCTCGCGCATCATCCGTCTCCTCGAGCAGAACGGCGATCCGTTCGACGCCGAGCGCTGCCGCGAGCTCTACGAGCGTTTCTTCATGAAGACGGAGACGGAGCGGCTGCTGAGTCGCACCGTCACCCGTTTCGAGAAGATCATGACCGAACTGGAACACGAGCTGTCCCGCTCGGGCGAGGAGAACGAGGCGGCGGGCGCCCGCATCGAGGCGCTGGGCGAGGAGCTGGCACGGGGCGAGGATGAGGCGACGCTGGTCCGCGCCGTCACCCGCTCGCTGGTGGAGGAGACGCGCCGACTCGGCGAGAACCTGCGCACCCTGAGCCGCCATCTCCATGCCCGCAGCCTCGAGGTCCACGAGCTCCGCAGCCAGCTCGAGGAGGCCCGCCGCGAGGCCGAGACCGATCCCCTGACCGGACTCGCCAACCGCAAGGCGCTGGAAGGGCGGCTGCGGGTCCTCGGCCGCGAAGCCATGGAGACGGGCGACACCTACAGCATCCTCGTTCTCGACATCGACCATTTCAAGAAGTTCAACGACCGCTACGGCCACAAGGTGGGCGACGCGGTGCTGAAGACGGTGGCGGCGGTGCTGCGCCACCACATCCGCGAGGGCGACTTCGCCGCCCGCTACGGCGGCGAGGAGTTCGTGCTGCTGCTGCCGCGCACCCGTCTCGACGAGGCGCGGGAGATCGCCGAACGCATCCGCCACACCATCGGCTCCCACGTCCTGCGCCATCGCGGCTCCGGGAAGGAATTCGGCAAGGTGACCGTCTCGGTGGGCCTGGCCGAATACCGGCCGGGCGAGCCGTTCGACCAGCTGTTCGAACGGGCGGATGCCGCCCTCTACCGGGCCAAGGGGCTGGGGCGCAACCGGGTGGTGACGGAGCGGGACCTGCCGGCGGAGGGCGGTGAGCCCGCGGCCGTGACGGCGGCCGGCGGCGTTTCGGCGGAGGGTGTGGCGACGGGTCCAGGGCCGCGGTGATGCCACGACGCGCCCGGTCGACGGGCATCGAAGGGACGGGGCGAGCGGAGTCCTTCGGACCGGACCCCGGGTCTCCGACGGCGACCCGGAGAGGGGCGCGGGGAGGCGGGAGCCGGGCCGCCTGAGGACAGCGGGAAAAGGGTATCGCAGGTGGGTCCGACAAGGGCACCGGCACGCGCGTTGCTGTTCGGGCGGATCGTGTCCTCTCCAGGAGCGCCGCGAGGTGACGCGGGGCACGGAGGGAGCCCCCGCGGCCGCCGAGGCGCACGGCGAGAGGACGCGTCGATCCGCCGCATCGGGCACCCCGGCCCGCGCATCCGCCGGAGCGCGGGGATCCCCGATGCCGGTCCGGGGCACGGCCCCACTGGGCAGGATCGTCCGCCGGCGTTAGGCTGGGGGCGATATCCCCGGGACGGCGATCGTGCGACGGATCCTGATCATCCTCCTGCTCCTGCCGACAGCGCTGGTGGCGGCGGTCGTGGGGGCCTGGTTCCTCGTTCCCGATTCGTGGATCCGCGGCCGGTTGGAGGCGGCGGTGCGCGCCGCCACCGGCCGCGACTTCGCCGTCCACGGCGACTTCCGCCTCGGGCGCTGGCCGGTGCGGTTGGAGGCCTCCGATCTGGTGCTCGTCAACGCGCCCTGGGCGCGGGAGCCGGAGATGGCGCGGATCGGCCGGCTCGCGGTGGTGGTGGACGTGGCGGCGCTGGTCCGGGGCCAAGTCCGCCTCACGGAGCTGGCGGTGGCGGATGGCCGCATCGTGCTCGAGCGGGCGGCGGACGGCCGCGCCAACTGGCGTTTCGGTGCCGGCGGCGAGGCGGGGCCCGCGGCGGGTGGCGAAGACGGGGGACGGGGCTGGCCGCTGGTGTTGGAGCGGGCCCGCATCACCGCACTCGATCTCGTCTTCGACGATGCCGGCGGCCGCCGCACCGAACTCGCCGGTCTCGACCTCGATCTGCGGCGGGATCTCGGGACCGGGGCGCTGCGCCTCGAGGGGAGCGCCCGGCTCGACGGTGAGGCGGTGACCCTCACGGGCGTGCTCGCCGACCCCCGGCGGGTGCGGACCGGCGAGGGTGGACCCGTCCGTCTCGATCTGCGGCTGGCGCGGGGGGCTCTCCGCTTCGACGGCCGGTTGCAGGGCCCGGACCCCGCCGTGCGGGGGCGGCTGGATCTGGCCTTCGAGGATCTCCGCGGCTTCCTCGCGACGTGGGGTGTGCGTCCGGAGGGGATCGGGGCGGAGGCGCTGCGCACCCTCGCCCTCGCCGCGGAGGTGGAGGCGACGGTGAACGCCGTGCGGCTGGCCGACCTCACCCTCGCCCTCGACCATCTCCGCGGCGAGGGCACGCTGTCGCTGGCACGAACGGGCGCGCGGCCACGACTCGTGGGCGAACTCGCCTTCGGCCGGCTGGATCTGGATCCCTATCTGCCGCCGGGACCGGCGGACGGGGCCGCGGCGGAGGCGGACGGCGGAGAGGCGGAGGCCGGCTGGTCGGAGGAACCGCTGGCGCTGCCGCTGCCGGCACCGGTGGACGCGGAGCTGGTCCTGCGCTTCGCGGGCGTGCGGGTCCGCGGACTGGAGTTCGGGGCCGGGCGGGTGGAGCTGGTGGTGGAGGGATCGCGGGCGCGGATCGCGGTCCCCGAACTCGCCCTCTACGAGGGCGAAGCCACGGGCACCCTCGACGTCACCGCCGGGAAGATCCCCGATCTCGCCCTGGACCTGCGGGTGGAGGGCGTGCGCGCCCGGCCGCTCCTCGCCGCCCTCGCCGCCCTCGACCGGCTCGAGGGACGCGGCTTCGCCGAGGCGGAACTCCGCAGCCGCGGAGCCAGTCCGAAGGCGCTGGTGGCGGCGCTCACGGGCCGCGGACGGGTGGAGTTCCGCGACGGCGCCATCCTCGGCATCAATCTCGCGGCCATGGTGCGGCGGGTCACGAGCCTCGGCCTCGCCGCCGAGGAGGCGCCACGTCGCACCGACTTCGCCCGCCTCGCCGCGCGTTTCACGGTGACGGAGGGCATCCTCCGCACCGACGACATCACCCTGGAGGCGCCGCTGTTCCGCCTGCGCGGCGGCGGCACGGTGGACCTGCCGGCCCGCACCCTCGATCTCCGGCTGGAGCCGGCCCTCGCCGCCACCCTCGAGGGCCAGGGCGGCGGTCCGCCGCGCTTCGCCGTGGCGGTGCCGGTGGTGCTGAGCGGCCCGTGGGCGGCGCCTTCCTGGCGCTTCGACATCGGTGGCCGTCTCACCGAAGCGGTGCGGGATCCCGCCGCCGTGGAGGCGCTGGTGGCGCGGCTGCGCGGGGATCCGGATGCGGTCCGACGGCTGGGCGCGCGTTTCGCCGGCGCCCAGGCGCTGCTGGGCGTGGAACCGGAGGGGTTGCAGCGGCTGCTGCCGGGTCTCGGGGGTGCGGCGCCGGGCGATGGAACGGAGCGTGCGCGGCCGACGCCGGTGCCGGATCCGCGCCGGCTGCTGCCGCGGCTGCCGGGGGCCGAGGCGTCCCCGGCCGCGCGGGAGGGGGAAGGCGCGGGCGCGCGTGAACCGGCGCCGGGGCCGGAGGATCTGCTGCGCGGGCTACTGGGCCGCTGAGCCCGCACGTACCGCCACCAGCCGCGGTCGGCGCGGCGGCGGCAGATGGGCGAGGGGGTCCACGGGCCGGCGTCCGCGGCGGATCTGGAAGTGGAGCTGGGGGCGGTCCACCGCCCCGGTCCGCCCCACCTTGGCGATCACCTGGCCGCGGCGCACCACGTCGCCCACCGTCACCAGCAGCGTCCGGTTGTGGGCATAGGCGGTGAGCCAGCCGCCGGCGTGGCGCAGGATCACCATGCGCCCGAAGGCGGGGATGGCCTCGCCGGCGTAGACCACCACGCCGCCCTCGGCGGCCCGCACCGGCGTGCCCTCGGGGGCGGCGATGTTGATGCCGTCGTTCTCGAGACCGCTGGCGCGACGACCGAAGCGGGCGATCACCCGCCCCTCCACCGGCCACAGGAAGCCGGCGCGGGAGAGGGGCGGCGGGGGGGTCGCCGCCGCCCGGCGGGCGCGGGCGAGGGCCGCGGGATCCGGCGCCGGTGCCCGGCGCACGGCGAGGCGGGCATCGGTCGCGGGGATGTGCACCGCCTGGCCCACCCGCAACCGGCGGGGATCGAGGCCGGGATTGGCGGCGAGGAGCATCCCCAGCGGCACGCGATAGCGCACGGCCAGATGCGAGAGGGTCTCGCCGCGGCGGATGCGGTGCACCCGGGTGGTCCGCGGCGGGGCCGGCGATTCGGGGCGCACCCGCAGCACCTGCCCCACGTAGATGGTGTAGGGCGGGCGCAGACCGTTGAGGCGGATGATGGTGGCGGGATCGACGCCGTAGCGGCGGGCGATGCCGTAGACGGTGTCGCCGGGCATCACCAGATGGCGACCGGGGCCGGCATCCATGTCCCGCGCCGGCGACCGCTGCCAGGCCTCCCGTGCCGGCGGCCCGCCGCAACCGGCCACCGCCGCGGTCAGCAGCAACCATGCCGCCAAGAGCCGCGGACGAAGCGACGGCACGCGTCCCGTCCGATCCTTCCTCGTCACGATCCCGGGCCCCGTCGTCGACGACGCCCGCTCCTCCACGTGCGGTCCCTCATCCGTGGCCGGTGCGACCCGACCGCCCGGCCGCCGGCCCGGCCGCCCCGGAGGCGGCCCCTTCCTCCACCGTCTTTTCGCACAGACCGAGGCTCTCGCGCAAGCGCGCGAGGCTCTCGTCGTCGGTCATGTCGAGGCGGATGGGGGTGAGGGAGACGAAACCGCGCTCCACCGCCCAGAGATCCGTCCCCTCGAGGTGGGACTCCTGGCGGCGCCAGCTGCCGATCCAGATGTAGGGCTCGCCGCGGGGGTCCAGGCGTTCCACGAGCTGATCGCCGATCTTGCGCCGTCCCTGGCGGGTGACCCGCCAGCCGGCCACCCGGCCGGGGGCACGGGCGGGGAAGTTGACGTTGACGAGCACGCCCGCCTTCCAGGGCGCCCGCCAGAGCCGGGCGATCACCTCCGGTGCGAAGCGCCGCGCCGTCTCCCACGGCACCGGATGGGGGTCCTCGTGGACCTGGGAGAGGGCGATGGCCCGCACGCCCAGGAGCGTCGCCTCCATGGCGGCGGCCACCGTCCCCGAATAGGTGACGTCCTCGCCGAGATTGCCGCCGCGATTGACGCCGGAGAGGACCAGGTCCACCGGTTCGGGAATCACGTGCTGGAGGGCCAGCAGCACGCAGTCGGTGGGGGTCCCGTCCACGGCGAAGTGGCGCGGGCCGACGTGGCGCAGCCGCAGGGGCCGGCGCAGGGTGAGGGAGTGGCTGGCCCCGCTCTGGTCCGTCTCCGGCGCCACCACCCACACCTCCTCGGTGAACACGCGGGCGATCTCCTCGAGGAGCGCCAGCCCCGGCGCGTGGATGCCGTCGTCGTTGGTGACGAGGATGCGGCGGATGGGCTCAGCCATCGGGCTCCAGCCTCGCGAGCCCGTCCATGTAGGGGCGCAGCACCTCCGGCACCACCACCGAGCCGTCGGCCTCCTGATAGTTCTCCAGCACCGCCACCAGCGCCCGCCCCACCGCCACGCCGGAACCGTTGAGGGTGTGGACGAAGCGGGTGCGCTTCTCGCCCGTGGGACGGTAGCGGGCCCGCATGCGGCGGGCCTGGAAGTCGCCGCAGTCGGAACAGCTCGAGATCTCCCGCCAGCGCCCCTGGCCCGGCAGCCACACCTCGAGATCGTAGGTCTTCCTGGCGGCGAATCCGGTGTCGCCGGCGCACAGCGTCACCACCCGATAGGGCAGCTCCAGCCGCTGCAGCACCGCTTCGGCGCAGGCGGTCATGCGCTCGTGCTCCTCGCGGGAGCACTCCGGCGTGGTGACGGAGACCAGCTCCACCTTGTCGAACTGGTGCTGACGGATCATGCCGCGGGTGTCGCGCCCGGCCGCCCCCGCCTCGGCCCGGAAGCAGGGGGTGAGGGCGACGAGGCGCAGCGGCAGCGCCGCCTCCTCCAGGATCTCGTCGGCGACGAGATTGGTGAGGGGGACTTCGGCGGTGGGAATGAGCCAGTAGTCGTCGGTGGTGCGGAAGAGGTCGTCGGCGAACCTGGGGAGCTGGCCGGTGCCGAACAGCGCCCGCGCGCGGACCAGATAGGGGACCTGGACCTCGGTGTAGCCGTGCTCGCGCACGTGGAAGTCGATCATGAACTGGGCCAGCGCCCGCTCCAGCCGGGCGAGGCGGGACCACAGCACCACGAAGCGCGCGCCGGAGAGCCGGGCGGCGCGGGCGAAGTCCATGCCCATCCGCGCGCCCAGCTCGTCGTGGGTCTTCGGCGGGAAGGGAAGGTCGCGGCGCGCGCCCACCTCCCGCTCGACCCGGTTGTGGGTCTCGTCGGGACCGTCGGGGACGTCCTCGGCGAGGAGGTTGGGCAGGAGGGCGAGACGGTCCTCCAGCGCCCGCTCGAGCCGCGTCAGCTCCGCCTCGCCCTCCTTGACCCGATCCTTGAGCTCGGCCACGCGGGCGAGGAGGTCCGTGACCGCCTCCCCCTGCCGCTTGCGGAAGCCGATCTCGCGGGAGAGGCGGTTGCGCTCCGCCTGGAGCTCCTGCAGGCGGGTCTCCACCTGGCGCTTGCGGCGGTCGAGGGCGAGGACGGCCTCGATCAGGTCCCGCCGCTCCTCGGGCGGCAGACCGCGTCGGGCGAGATGGCGTTCGTAGGCCTCGGGATGTTCGCGCAGCCAGCGGAGATCGATCACGACGACGCAGGTCCCGGTGGGCGTGGCGAGATGGGCTCAGTCGGCCGCCGCGTCCCCGGCCTCCGCCTCGGCGCGGCGCCTTTCGGCGGCGCGCACCAGCCAGATGGAGACCTCGTAGAGGAGCAGCAGCGGCAGGGCGAGGCCGATCTGGCTGATGACGTCGGGCGGCGTCAAGACGGCGGCGACGGTGAAGAGGCCGACGATCACGAACTTGCGGTTGCGGGCGAGACCGGCGGAGGACACGAGGCCGACCCGCCCGAGCAGGGTGAGGGCCACCGGCAACTGGAAGGCGATGCCGAAGGCGAAGATCATCTTCATGACCAAGTCGAGGTATTCGCCCACCCGCGCCTCCAGCTCGATGGGCAGGGTGCCCTCGCCGCCGGGGCTCTGGAAGCTGAGGAAGAAGCGCCAAGCGAGTGGGAAGATGAAGTAGTAGACCACCGCGCCGCCGAGGAAGAAGAGCACCGGCGTCGCCACCAGGAAGGGGAGCAGGGCCTGCTTCTCGTGACGGTAGAGGCCCGGTGCGATGAAGAGCCACAGCTGGGTGGCGACATAGGGGAAGGCGAGGAAGGTGCCGGCCCAGAAGGCGATCTTCAGATCCGTGAAGAACTTCTCTCCGAGATGGGTGTAGATCATCCGGTTGCACAACGGGCGACCGTCGGGTCCGCTGTTCTCCAGACAGATCTCCGCCAGCGGCCGGGCGAGGAAGTCGAAGATGTCCTCGGCGAAGAACCAGCAGGCGACGAAGCCGATCAGGACCGCGACCGCGGCATGGGTGAGGCGGTTGCGCAGCTCGATCAGATGATCGAGCAGCGGCATCTCGCGGTCGTCGATGTCGCCGAGGATCTTGTCCTTCAATGCCATGACCGCCGATCGGCCTCCGCCGGGGACGGATCGACGCGCGGGGTGGTCTCGGCCGGCGCCGTCGCGTCAGGGGCGGTGGCGGCACCCTGCGCGGTCTCCGTCTTGGCAGGGGTGGAGGTGGAGGACGGTGTCGACGCCGGTCCCTTTCCGCGCGGGTCGGTGTCGGAGAAGTCGAGGGCGCGGTCGAGGGTGCGGTCGGGGTCGACGGTCTCGCGGATCTTCTCGCCGAGGTCGAGGCGACTCGCGCCCTCGATCTCCTTCCGGAGATCCTCGAGCTCCGCCTCGCGCGCCATGTCCTCGAGCGAACGCTGGAACTCCCGGGCCATGGCGCGGGCCTTGCCGGTCCAGCGGCCGATGGCGCGGGCGACGCGCGGCAGCTCCCGCGGGCCGATGACGATGATCGCCACCAGCAGGACGATGGCCATCTCCGACCAGCCGATGTCGAACATCGCCCCGGCCTCCCGGATCCGGGTGCGGGCTCAGCTCTTGGCCGGCTGGTCCTCGGCCGTGCGGGCCTGCACCACCGTCTCGGCGCCCTCGCCCTTCTTCTCGGCGGTGACGGCCTTGGGCGTCTCCTCCGCCTTCTCCTCCTCGCCCTCGGACAGCCCCTTCTTGAAGTTGCGAATGCCCTTGGCGAGGTCGCCCATCACGTTCGGCAGCTTGCCCGCGCCGAAGATGATGAGCACGATCAGCAGAATGAGAACGACCTGCCAGATGCCGATGCTCATGCGTTTCCCTCGTCGTCGTTCCGCGGCGGCGCCCTCCCGCGCCCGCCGGGCCAGCTAGCGACAGCATGGCAGAATTCAACCGCCCCCGCAACGCGGGGGCGGCGGCGGGTTCAGTCGAGGACGTGGACCGTGGAGGCCTGGGGACCGTTCGGACTCTCGTTCTCGGCCACGTGGACGCGGACGCGGCTGCCCACCTCCAGCCGCTCGAAGCCGTTGTTCACCACGGCGTTGCGGTGGAAGTAGATCTCCTGTCCGTCGTCCAGCTCGATGAAGCCGTAGCCCTGCTCGCGGAACAGCCGGATCACCCGGCCGGTGGGCGGCTCCACGTGGGTCTTCACGTCGCCGCGCATCTTCTCCTTGTACTTCTCCAGCTCGCGCCGGGCGGCGCGGAAGGCCTCGCGCAGGGCGAAGCGGAAGTCCTCCCGCGCCGGATCCCCGCGCTGATTGTGATTGACGACGATCTCACGGCCGGGAACGTGGATGAAGATCCGGATCCTGTAGTCGTTTCCCTTGTGATGACGGTCGCTGTCCCGGTCCACGACCACTCTCATGGAATTGATGTGCGGAAATATTTTTTCCAGATCGGCGGCCTTCTCGCGGATGCGTTGTTCGATGAAGTCCGATTTCGGGACCTCGTGGAACCGGATCTCGAGAGGCTTGTCCATCGTCACTCCTCGCTCTCTGGCCGTCATCCCTTGATCACGATCAGCGGGCGCAGATGAGCCACCTTGCGGGCGAGGCCGGCCCGATGCGCCGCCTCCACCACCGCATCCACGTCCTTGTAGGCCGCCGGCGCCTCCTCGGCGACGCCGCGCAGGGAGACGCTGCGCACCAGGATGCCCCGTTCGGCCAGCGCCCGCACCACCTGTTCGCCGCGGAAGGTCCTGAGCGCCCGGTGGCGACTGATGGCGCGGCCGGCCCCGTGGACCGCCGAGGCGAAGGCTCGCGTGCCGTCCGCGCGCGCGCCCGCCAGCACCCAGGAGCCGGTGCCCATGCTGCCGCCGATGAGCACCGGCTGACCCCAGGGCCTGAGGGGCTCCGGGATGTCGGGATGCTCCGGCGGGAAGGCGCGGGTGGCACCCTTGCGGTGGACGAAGAGGCGGCGCGGGCCCTCGGCGGTGGCGTGGACCTCCTCCTTGCAGGTGTTGTGGGAGACGTCGAACAGCAGCGGCAGGCGGATGCCCGGGAAGAAGCGGGCGAAGACGGTGCGGGCCAGATGGGCGACGATCTGGCGGTTGGCGAGGGCGCAGTTGATGCCGGCGCGCATGGCCCCGAGATAGCGGCGGCCCACCTCCGAACGGACGGGGGCACAGGCGAGCTCGCGATCGGGCAGACGGATGCCGTGGCGCTCGGCGGCCCGCGCCATCTCGCGCAGATAGTCGGTGCCGATCTGATGGCCGAGGCCGCGCGAGCCGCAGTGGATGGTCACCACCACCTCGCCCGGACGCAGGCCGAAGGCGCGGGCGGTGGCCTCGTCCTCCACCCGGTCCACCACCTGCACCTCGAGATAGTGGTTGCCGGAGCCCAGCGTGCCCATCTCCTCGCGCTGGCGCTCGCGGGCGCGGCGGGAGACGGCATCGGGATCGGCCCCGGCCGTGCGGCCGCGCTCCTCGATGCGTTCGAGATCGGCGTCCTCGCCGTAGCCCTCGGCCACCGCCCAGGCGGCACCGCCGGCGAGCATGGCGTCCATGGCGCGGTCGTCGAGGCGGATGCGCCCGCGCCGCCCGAGGCCGGCGGGGACGGTGCGGAACAGCTCGTCGGCGAGACGCTCGCGGACGGCCGCGATGTCCGCCTCCCGGAGGCCGGTGAGATGGGTGCGCACGCCGCAGGAGATGTCGAAGCCGACGCCGCCGGCGGAGACCACGCCGCCCCGCTCGGGATCGAAGGCGGCCACGCCGCCGATGGGAAAGCCGTAGCCCCAGTGAGCGTCGGGCATGGCGAAGGCGGCCTCGACGATGCCCGGCAGGGTGGCGACGTTGCGGAGCTGCTCCAGCACCTTCTCGTCCATCTCCCGCAGCAGCGGCTCGGTGGCGTAGATCACCGCCGGCACGCGCATCGCCCCCTCCGGGCCGTAGCGCCAGGTGGTCTCGTCGACGCGCTCGAACCGACGCGGGTCCATGGCCGTTCCTTCCGCTACACGTCCACCACGCACTGGGCGATCCAGCGGCCGTCCGGCTCGTGCCGCACGGCGAGCTCGGTGAGGGTGGCGGCCTTGGGCTCCACCGCCGGCTGGTGGCGCTCGGGATCCACCGGCTCGCCCCAGGCGGTGGCCTCGAGGCGATGATCGCGGATCTCCACCTCGTAGCGGCCGAACACCATGCCGAGGGTGGCCATGTAGTAGATCACCGCGTCGAGCCAATCGATCAGCAGCATCTCGTCGTCCTCGGCCTCGCAGTGGATCGCCACCGGCTCGCGCGGCTCCACCCGATCGGGGTCGGTGACCACGGCGGTGAGCGCCCGCGCCGCCTCGGCGAAGGCGGTGGCGCGGTCGGGACCGAAACCGCGGACGCCGACGTCGGCGCCGTGGGGAAAGAGTTCGTACCCGCACTGCCGCCGCGTCCGTTCCGATCCGGTCACCGCCCGCGCCCCCCGTCTCTCTTCCCGATGTGGGGACGGCGGTGGGAAGAGGGAAGCGGCGACCTCCCGGCCGGCGGCGCTTCAGTCCGCACCGCCCGGAGGCTCCAGCGCGTAGCCCTCGGCGCGGACGGTGCGGATGGGATCCGGGGGGCCCAGCGCCCGCCGCAGCCGCCGGACGGCGGCGTCCACCGCCCGCGGATCGATGTCGGCGGCGGGATCCCACACCCGGTCCAGCAGCTGGCCGCGGGAGAAGACGCGACCCGGCTGCTCCATGAGGAAGCGCAGCAGGCGGAACTCGACGGGGGCGAGGTGGATCTCGCGATCACCACGGAAGACGCGACGGCGCGCCGGATCGAGACGGAGATCGCCCACCCTGAGCTCGCGTCCGGCCAGCGCCGGCCGGCTGCGCCGCAGCACCGCCCGCAGCCGGGCGATCAGCTCGGCCATGGAGAAGGGCTTGGTGACGTAGTCGTCGGCGCCGTCCTCGAGACCGCGCACCCGGTCCGTCTCCTCGCCGCGGGCGGTGAGCATCACCACCGGGAGCTCCCGCAGCTCGGGATCGCGGCGGATGCGCCGGCACAGATCGAGGCCGGAGCGACCCGGCAGCATCCAGTCCAGCAGCACCAGATCCGGGCGGCGCTCCAGCAGCCGCTCCAGCGCCTCGTCGCCGTCGAAGGCCTGCACCACGGCGAAGCCGGCGGCGCGCAGGTTGAAGGCGAGGAGGCGCTGGAGGGCCGGGTCGTCCTCCACCACCAGCACCAGCGGGGTCATGACTCCGGCCGGATCATGCGGTTGATACGGTCGCCGTGGACGATGTAGTGGATCTTCTCGGCGATGTTGGTGGTGTGGTCGCCGATCCGCTCGAGGTTCTTGGCGACGAACATCAGGTCGATGCAGGCGGACGTCTTGCGCGGGTCCTCGATGATGTAGGTGAGGAGTTCGCGGAACAGGCTGACGTAGAGCTGGTCCACCTCCTCGTCCCGCTGCCAGGCGGCGTAGGCCTGGGCCGGGTCGCGGGCGGCATAGGCGTCCAGCACCTGCTTGAGCATCTCCTGGCACACCTGCGCCATGCGGGGGATGGTGATCATGGGCTTGAAGCGGGGCTGGTCCAGGAGCCCCTTGGCACGGCGGGCGATGTTGACGGCGTAGTCGCTCATCCGCTCCAGATCGTTGGAGATCTTGAGGGCCATGGCCACCATGCGGAGGTCGATGGCCAGCGGCTGACGGGTGGCGAGGATGCGGATGGCCTCGTGGTCGATGGTCTCCTCCAGCTCGTCCACCGCGTCGTCGCCGGCGATGACCCCGTCGGCCGCCGTCTCGTCGCGCTCCACGAGGGCCCGCACGGCCATCTGCAGCTGCCGTTCGACGAGGCCGCCCATCTCCAGGATGTGGCGGGTGAGGCGGTCCAGCTCCTCGTCGAAGGCGTGGACGGTGTGGCGGCGGATGACGGGATCGCTCATGCCCCCTCCCTCAGCCGAAGCGGCCGGTGATGTAGTCCTGGGTCATGCTCTCGCGCGGGTTGGTGAAGATCTGCTCGGTCTCGCCGAACTCCACCAGCCGGCCGAGATGGAAGAAACCGGTGAACTGGGACACCCGGGCCGCCTGCTGCATGTTGTGGGTCACGATCACGATGGTATAGCGGCTGCGCAGCTCGTCCACCAGCTCCTCGATGTGGGCGGTGGCGATGGGATCCAGGGCCGAGGTGGGCTCGTCCAGCAGCAGCACCTCCGGCTCCGGCGCCAGCGCCCGCGCGATGCACAGCCGCTGCTGCTGCCCGCCGGAGAGGTCGTAGGCGCTGGCGTCGAGCCGGTCCTTGACCTCGTCCCACAGCGCCGCCCACCGCAGGCTCTTCTCCACCTGTTCGTCGAGGACGGCGCGGTTGCGCACGCCGCGGATCCGCAGTCCCGCCGCCACGTTCTCGTAGATGGACTTGGGGAAGGGATTGGGCTTCTGGAACACCATGCCGATGCGCAGCCGCGGGATCATGGGATCCGTCTTCGGCGAAATGATGTCGATCCCCTCCGGCTCCAGCCAGATGTGGCCGGCGTAGCGGTTGCCCGGATAGAGGTCGTGCATGCGGTTGAAGCAGCGGAGGAAGGTGCTCTTGCCGCAGCCCGAGGGGCCGATGAGGGCGGTGACGCAGCGCTCGTGGACGGGCATGGTGATCTCGTGGAGGGCCTGCTTGGCCCCGTACCAGAAGCTGAGCCGCTCCACCCGCGCCTTCACCGGCACGTCGGCCCGCGCCCGCTCGGCGCGCGGCGCGTCGAGGGCGAGGGCGGGAGCGGTGGCGGTGGCCTCGGCGGTCATCCCAGCATCCTCCGGGCTCGATAGCGCACGTAGATGGCGAGGGCGTTCATGGCCAGCGTCATGACCAGCAGCACCACGCCGGCGGCGGCGGCGAGGTCGTGGAAGGCGGGCTGCGGTCGCGAGACCCAGTTGAACATCTGGATGGGCAGCACCGTGAAGGGCGACCACAGCCAGTCGAAGTTCACCCACGGGAATTCGGAGCCGACGGGGGACGGCGGCAGGAAGGCGATGAAGGTGAGGGCGCCGACGGTGATGACCGGGGCGGTCTCGCCGATGGCGCGGGAGAGGCCGACGATGATGCCGGTGAGGATGCCCGGGCCGGCCGCCGGCAGCAGGAACATGGCCACCGTCTGCCAGCGATCGGCGCCGAGGGCGAAGGCGCCCTCCCGCATCTCCCGCGGCAGGGCCCGCAGGGCCTCGCGGGTGGCCACCACGACGATGGGCAGGATCAGGAGCGCCAGGGTGAGGCCGGCGGTGAAGATGGACTCGCCGAAGCCGGCGCCGTGGACGAACAGTCCCAGGGCCAACAGGCCGTAGATGATGGAGGGGACGCCGGCGAGATTGGTGATGTTGATCTCGACGATGTCGGTGAGCCAGTTGCGGCGGGCATACTCCTCGAGATAGATGCCGGCCCCCACGCCGAGGGGGATGGCGACGGCCGCCACCACCACCATCACCAGGGTGGTGCCCACCCAGGCCGAGAGGATGCCGGCGCGGGAAGGGCGGCGCGAGGGGAAACTGGTGAAGAAGTCCAGATCCAGATGGGGCGCGCCCCGCAGCACCAGATCCAGGATCAGCCCGAGGAGCACGAGACTCGCCACGAACAGCAGCAGCAGGGCCAGGGCGGCGAAGAGGAGATCCCGCCGGCGGGCGGCGCGCACGCGGTCGAGGGAGCGGTCGAGGGCCTGCATCAGTACACCTCGCGGAAGCGCCGACGCAGCCAGAAGCCGAGGATGTTGAAGAGCAGGGTGAGGAGGAAGAGGGTGAGGCCGGCGGCGAAGATGGAGCGGTAGGCGAGGGAGCCGTGGGGGGCATCCCCGAGGCTCACCTGGACGATGTAGGTGGTGATGGTGGCCGCCCCCTCGAGCGGGTCGAAGGTGAGGCGCGGGTTCTGACCGGCGGCGATGGCCACCACCATGGTCTCGCCCACCGCCCGCGCCATCCCCAGCAGATAGGCGGCGGTGATGCCGCTGAAGGCGCCGGGAATCACCACCCGGAGCGCCGTCTGCAGACGGGTGAAGCCGAGGGCGTAGGCGCCCTCGCGCAGGGAATCCGGCACCGCCCGCATGGCGTCCTCGGACAGCGAGACCACATAGGGCAGGATCATGATCCCCATCACCAGTCCGGCCGAGAGCATGTTGAAGCCGGGAAGGCCGGGGATCACCCGCTGGAGGAGCGGCGTCACCACCAGCAGCGCGAAATAGCCGTAGACCACGGTGGGCACGCCGGCGAGCAGCTCGAGGACCGGTTTGATCACCTCCCGCACGCGTCGGTCGGCGAACTCGCTGAGATGGATGGCCAGCACCGTGCCGGCCGGGATCGCCACCGCGAGGGCGATGGCGGAGGTGGTGAGGGTGCCGGAGAGCAGCGGCAGGATGCCGTAGTGGGGCTCGGCGAAGAGGGGCGTCCACTGGGTGTCGGTGAGGAAGGCGACGAGCCCCACCTCGGCGAAGAAGGGCAGGGAATCGCGGATCAGCGTCCAGACGATGCCGGCGGTCACCAGCACCGAGACCGAACCGGCGAGTACCAGCAGCGCGTGGACGATCCGGGCGCGCAGCGCCCGCCGCCGCAGGAAGGCGGGCGTGGGCGCGAAACGTCCTCCGAAGCTCGACGATCCCCGCATGGATCCTCGCCCGCGGTCGGCCGGGGCGGCACCGGGACGGGCCGCCCCGCACCGCCCCTCAGTCCACCGTCTCCGCCCGCAACAGCGCTTCCACCGAGAGGCCCACCTGGGCACCGCCGTGGAAGGCGGTCCCGGTGACGCGCGCCTCCACCCGCCGGCGGGCGAGGCGATAGCCCTCCTCGGGCAGGGGGACGTAGCCCACCTCGCGCACCAGCTCGACGATCAGTTCCGGATCCAGGTACATGTCCACGAAGGCGGCGACCGCCGGTCCGGTGTCGAGGCGCTCGGGATTGACGTAGAGGAACAGGGGGCGCGAGAGGGGCGCGTAGCGGCCGGAGCGGGCGTTCTCCACCGAGGGCTCGACGCATTCGCCGGTCGCGGGATTGCGGACGGGCACGGCCCGCAGGCGGCCGCGGTTCTCCTCGTAATAGGCGAGACCGAAGAAGCCGAGGGCGCCGGGGTCGCCCGCCACGCCCTGCACCAGGACATTGTCGTCCTCGCTGGCGGTGTAGTCGCCGCGGCTCGCGCCCTCGCGGCCCACCACGGCGGCGGTGAAATAGTCGTAGGTGCCGGAGTCGACGCCGGGCCCGTAGAGGGTGAGCGGTCGGTCGGGCCAGTCGGGGCGGACCTGATTCCAGCGGACGACCTTCCCCTGCGCCTCCGGCGCCCAGATCCTCCGCAGTTCCTCCATGGTGAGGCAGTCCACCCAGTCGTTGGCGGGATTCACCACCACCGTCAGCGCGTCGATCGCGATCGGCAGTTCGATGTAGCGGACGCCGCCGGCGGCACAGGCCTCCCGCTCGCTCTCCTTGATGGGACGGGAGGCGTCGTTGATGTCGGTGTCGCCGCGGCAGAACTTCTTGAACCCGCCGCCGGTGCCGGAGATGCCGACGGTGACCCGGTACTTCCCGCGGTACTTGATCTGGAACTCCTCGGCCACCGCCTCCGTGATGGGGTAGACGGTGGAGGAGCCGTCGATGCGCACGATGTCGCCCTCCGCCACCACCGGCTCCGCAAGGGCGAGGCCGCCGAGGACGAGGAGCGCGCCCAGGGCGCCGTGTCGTCTCATGGTCTCGGACCTCCGTCGCTGGATGCCACGCCCGCTTCCTGTCTCCGGCCGGTGACGAGGATGGGACGGGAATGTGACGGATCGGTGACGGCGGGGCCTGTGCGACGGATCGCCGCCGACTATGTGAGGGACATGTTCGACCTCGCCGATCCGGTGGCCCGCGCCGAGGCCTATCCCTTCGACGTTCCGGACCGCTCCTTCCTCTTCCGGGGCGAGGCGCCGGTGCCACGGGCGGGACGCGTCCCGGTGGTGTGCATCGGCTCCAACGCTGCCCCCTCGCGCCTGTCCGTCAAGCTCGCCGGCGACGAGGACCCGGTGCCGCTGGACGAGGCGGTGCTGCACGGCCACGCCGTAGTCTACAGTGCCCACGTGGCGGCCTACGGTTCGGTGCCGGCGACGGTGGTGCCGGCGGGATCGCGGGCGCGGACGCGGGTGTTCGTGGGCTGGTTCACGCCCGCCCAGCTCGCGCGCATCGACGCCAGCGAGGGCGTTCCGGGGCGCTACCGGCGGGTGGTGCGGCACCTCCGTCTCGAGACGGTGGGCGGCGGGATCCTCCGCCGCGCCCATCTCTACGTGGGCGGGGCCGGTCCGCTGCGACTGCGGGGACGGCCGGTGCGCCTCGCCGAGGTGGCGAGCGTCGGCACGCCGCTTCCCGCCCTCACCCAGCCGGCCCTGCTGCGGTTGCTGGCCCGCCGCCTGGCGCGGGGAGAACCCTATCGCGCCTTCGTGAGGAGGCTCGTGACGGATGCCGACTTCCGCGGGTGGGTGAACGGGCGGCTGGGCCATCTCGACGAAGGCCGCGGATAGGCGGACGGCACCCCGGGAAGGGGTGCCGTCCGCTCCGGGCTCGACGGGAAAGGGGTCAGCTCGCCACGCGCTCCTCGGTCCGCAGCAGCGCCTCCAGATCGTCGCGGGCGCGTTCCAGCAGGAACAGAGTGCGGGCGTCACCGTGATCGTAGAAGACGTCGTCGGGATCGGTGGACACCGTCTCGCGCAGGCGCGCCACCGCCAGGTCCAGCAGCGCCAGCACGCCCTCGAAGGACTGCTGGGAACCGGCGAGGAGCTGGTGCTCGAGGGCGTCGATCTGGCGGTCGAGGGCGTCGATCTCGGCCTCGACGGCATCGAGGCCGGCTTCGGCCTCGGCCCGATCCAGCTCCTCCATCATGCGACGGATCTCGTCGGCGGACATGCCCACGAGCCGCAGCGGCGCGAAGGCCCACTCCGGCAGGGTACGGCGCAGGCGCTCCTGACGTTCCAGGAGCTCGCGGCGACGGCGCTGCAGTTCGGCGATGCGGCGCGCGGTGAGAATGGTGTTGGCGATGACGGTCATCCCCGGCACTCCTCTTCCGGCCCGCGACGAGGCGGTCATGTGACATTCATGGGCATCGGCCGGGCGTTAACCTGACCTTTACCAGGAATGGTGTCAACGAGGATTGACTACGAACTCGAATAGTCTTCGCGAAAAAGTCGAGAGAATTTTAGTCGCGCTTCGGTTGCTCACAGGCGGCTGTGGACAACCTGTGGGCTAGAGGCGCCCGTTCCCCCACCCGCCGCCGCGTGCTATCGCCATCCCGCAGCCGGAGGAGCCTCCATGCCCCGCGTGCTCGTCCTCAACGGTCCCAACCTCAATCTGCTCGGGACCCGGAGGCCGGATCTGTACGGCCGGACCACCCTCGCCGAGATCGAGAAGCGCCTGCACGCGCTCGGGGAGGAGCTCGGCCTCGCGGTGGAGGTGCGCCAGAGCAATCACGAGGGCACCCTCGTGGACTGGATCCAGGAGGCGCGCGGGACCGCCGACGCCCTCGTGATCAACGCCGCCGCCTACACCCACACCTCGGTGGCCATCCGGGACGCGCTGGAGGTCTTCGAGGGACCGGTTGTCGAGGTCCATCTCTCGAACATCTTCGCCCGCGAGCCCTTCCGTCACCGGTCCCACGTCTCGCCGGTGGCGACGGGGGTGATCTGCGGCTTCGGGCCGCTGGGCTACGAACTGGCGCTGCGGGCGCTGGCCGCACGGCTGGCGCCGCGGCAGGCGGGCGGCGGGAGATGAACGGCATCGACATCGATCCCGAGTTCCTGGAACGATTGGCCGAGCTCCTGACCCGGAGCGGCCTCACCGAGATCGAGATCGCCCAGGGCGAGACCCGGGTACGGGTGGTGCGACGGGTGGAGACCCGCATCGAGCAGACGGTGGCGCCCGCCCCCGCCACGGTGCAGCCCCCGCCGCCGGCCACCCCCGCGTCCACGGCACCGGCGGCGTCGGCGGAAGAGGAGGGGACGCCGGTGACGGCGCCCATGGTGGGGACCGTCTATCTGCAGCCGGAGCCGGGTGCGCCGCCCTTCGTCCGTCCCGGGGACGCGGTGGAGGAGGGCCAGACCCTGCTCATCATCGAGGCCATGAAGGTGATGAATCCGATCCGCGCGCCGCGGGCCGGCCGGGTGCTGCGCATCCTGGTGGAGAACGCCCAGCCGGTGGAGTTCGGCGAGCCCCTGGTGCTGCTGGGGTGAGGGCCGGTGATCCGCAAGCTGCTGGTGGCCAACCGCGGCGAGGTGGCGCTGCGCATCCTCCGCGCCTGCCGCGAGATGGACATCGCCACGGTGGTGGTCCACTCGACCGCCGACACCGATTCCATGCCGGTGCGGCTGGCCGACGAGAGCGTGTGCATCGGCCCGCCACCTGCCGCCCAGTCCTATCTGGACGCCCGTCAGATCCTCGCCGCCGCCGAGATCACGGGTGCCGACGCCATCCATCCCGGCTACGGCTTCCTCGCCGAGAACGCCGCCTTCGCCCGCATGGTGGAGGAACACGGCTATCTCTTCGTCGGCCCCAGGCCCGAGCACATCGAGCTCATGGGCGACAAGATCGCCGCCAAGCGCACCATGCGCCGCCTCGGCATTCCGGTGGTGCCGGGCAGCGACGGACCGGTCGCGGATCCCGGAGAGGCGGTGCGCCTCGCCCGCGAGATCGGCTATCCGGTGCTGGTCAAGGCGGTGGCCGGCGGCGGCGGTCGTGGCATGAAGGTGGTGCACGACGAGGCCGAGCTGGTGGGCGCGCTGGAACTGGCGGCGCGCGAGGCCCGCGCCGGCTTCGGCGACGCCCGCGTCTATCTGGAGAAATATCTGGAGCGGCCGCGCCACATCGAATTCCAGGTGCTGGGCGACCGCCACGGGCGGGTGGTGCATCTGTTCGAGCGCGACTGTTCCGTCCAGCGCCGCCATCAGAAGGTGATCGAGGAGGCGCCCTCGCCGGCGCTGGACGAGGAGACGCGCCGGCGGATGGGCGCGCGGGTGGTGCGGGCCATGGAGGAGCTGGGCTACGTGAACGCCGGCACGCTGGAGTTCCTCTATGCCGACGGCCAGTTCCACTTCATCGAGATGAACACCCGCCTGCAGGTGGAGCATCCGGTCACCGAGGCGATCACCGACGTGGACATCGTCCGCGAGCAGATCCGCATCGCCGCCGGCGAGCCCCTCGCCTTCGACCAGGAGGATCTGCGCATCGAGGGTCACGCCATCGAGTTCCGGATCACCGCGGAGGATCCGGAGACCCTGTTGCCGGCGCCCGGACGCGTCACCCACTGGCACCCGCCGGGCGGGCCCGGCGTGCGGGTCGACTCCCACGTCTATGCCGGCTACACGGTGCCGCCCCATTACGACAGCCTGATCGCCAAACTGGTGGTCCACGACCGCGACCGCACCGCCTGTCTCCGGCGGGCCGCCCGCAGTCTCGCCGAGTGCGTGGTGGACGGCATCCCCTCGACGATCCCCCTCCTGCGCACCATTGTGGACCACGAAGCCATGCATCTCGGCCGGGTGGACACGGGCTGGCTCGAGCGCTTCCTGGAGGGACGCGGCTGAGCCGGCGGGCCGGGTCGGGAGGGGAGCGGCGCGGATGCTGGCCCTGCCGCCGGAACTGGTGCTGAGCGCCTATGCCAGCGGTCTCTTCCCCATGGGGAAGGACCGCCACGATCCCACCATCCACTGGCTGGATCCCATCCGCCGCGGCATCATCCCTCTCGATCGCTTCCACGTGCCGCGCAGCCTGCGCAAGACCCTGAGGAAGCGTCCCTTCGAGATCCGGGTGGACCACGATTTCGCGGCGGTGATCCACGCCTGCGCCGAGCCGACGCCGGAGCGGCCGCGCACCTGGCTCAACGACGAGCTCATCGACACCTACATTCACCTCCACCGCCGCGGCTTCGCCCACAGCATCGAGTGCTGGCGGGAGGGTGCCCTGGTGGGCGGGCTGTACGGCGTGGCCCTGGGCGGGGCCTTCTTCGGCGAGAGCATGTTCTCGCGGGTCCGCGACGCCAGCAAGGTGGCCCTGGTGGAGCTGGTGCTGCGGCTGCGCACCGCCGGCTACGAGCTGCTGGACACCCAGTTCGTCACCGACCATCTGCGCCGCTTCGGCGCCATCGAGATCAGCCGGCAGGACTATCGGGTGCGCCTGCGCCACGCCATCCTCAAGAGCGTGGCCTTTCCGGGCGAGCCCGGCTCCTACGCCTACCGCACCTTCGCGCCGGCCTCGCCGTCACCGGCCGGCGGCGCCTCCGGCGCGGCATCCCCCGCCGGCAGCGGATCGCGGCAGTCCAGCAGCCACACGTCGTAGACCGGGTGTTCCAGGGCCGAGAGGGAGGGGCTGGAGGCGAACATCCAGCCGGAGAAGGCGCGCCGCCGCGGCCGGCCGGGATCGACGGCGTCGATGGTGAGGAAGGCCGCCGCCTCCGGCGGCTCCACCGGCGGCGCCCGGAAGCAGGCGAGGGCGCGGATCTCGAGGGTGCCGAAGCGCACCGTCTCGCCCACCGGGACGGTGAAGGTGCGGACTCGGGCCGTGATCTTGTCGAGGCCGCGCAGCACGGCGGTGCGGAAGGGGAGGTCCACCGCCGCCGCGGCCGACGGGACGGTCCACGGCAGCCCGAGGAGGGCGGCGAGCAGGATCGCGCGACGACTCATCGGTCGCCTCCCCCGCCGGGGCCGCCGAAGACGAAGCGGCCGATCAGCTCCTCGAGATTGAGGGCGGGCTGGGTGAAGGTGATGGCCTCGCCGGGCGCCAGCATCTCCTCCTCCGCTCCCGGCGTGATGGCGAGATAGCGGCGGCCCAGGAGACCGGTGGAGACGATGGCGGCGGAGGAGTCCACCGGAAGACGCAGGTCCTCGCGCACGCTGAACTCCACCACCGCCTGCCAGGTCTCGGGATCGAGGCGGGTGGCCAGCACCGTCCCCACCCGGATGCCCGCCACCCGCACCTCGGCGCCGGGATCGAGGCCGTCGGCGCGGTCGAACACCGCCCGCAGCACGTAACCGTCGGGGGCGGGCAGGTCGCTGCGGGTGTAGGCCCAGACCAGGAAGGCCGCGGCCACGGCCAGCACCACGGCGCCCAGCACCGTCTCCACCAGATGGCCCCTCATGACGCCGGCGCCTCGGCGGGCGCGTCGAGATCCAGCAGTGCACGGGCGAAGGCCCCGGCGCGGAAGGGGCGCAGGTCCTCCACCCCTTCGCCCACGCCCACGAAGTGGACCGGCAGGCCGAAACGCTCGGCCAGCGCCACCACCACCCCGCCCTTGGCGGTGCCGTCCAGCTTGGTGACCACGAGGCCGGTCACCTCCACCAGCTCGCGGAAGGTGGCCACCTGGGCGTGGGCGTTCTGGCCGGTGGTGGCATCCAGCACCAGCAGGGTGTCGTGGGGCGCCTCCGGATCCAGCTTCTTCAGCACCCGCCGGATCTTGGCCAGCTCGTCCATGAGCGCCTTCTTGTTGTGGAGGCGGCCGGCGGTGTCGATCAGCAGCACGTCGGCCCCCTCCCGTCGCGCCCGCTGCAGCGCCTCGTAGGCGAGGCCGGCGGCATCCGCACCGGGCCGGCCGGTCACCACCGGCGCGCCGACCCGCTCGCCCCAGGCGACGAGCTGCTCCACGGCGGCGGCGCGGAAGGTGTCGCAGGCGGCCAGCACGGGCCGCGGTCCCTCCGCGGCGAAGCGGTGGGCGAGCTTGCCGATGGTGGTGGTCTTGCCGGTGCCGTTGACCCCCACCACCAGGATCACGTGGGGACGGCGGGTCGGATCCACGGTGAGGGGCCGCTCCACGCGGGCGAGGATCTCGGTGATCCAGCCGGCCAGGGTCTCGCGCAGCTCGCGCTCCTCCACCTCGCGGCCGAAGCGCTCGCGGCGCAGCCGCTCCGTGAGGCGGGTCGCCGTCTCCACCCCCATGTCGGCGAGGATCAGCGCCTCCTCCAGCTCCTCCAGCAGCTCGTCGTCCACCCGCCGCCGGCGCACGAGGGCGCCGAGGCGCGCGCCCAGCGCCCGCGAGGTGCGGGAGAGACGCTCCCGCAGCCGTCCGAACCAGCCCCGCTCTCCGCTCATGTCACCGGCCGTCCCACCAGCATGCCGTCCTCCGCCGCGACGATCGCCACCTCCACCAGCGCCCCCGGCGCCACCGCGCCGGCGGGCGCGAGACGCACCGGGGCGAAGTGCTCGCTGTGGCCGCGGTCGCCGCGTTCCACCAGCACCCGCCGCCGCCGGCCCACTTCGCCGGCGAGGAAGGCGCGCACCCGCGCTTCGCCGCGCGCCCGCAGCCTCGCCGCCCGCGCCCGCCGCACCTCCCGCGGCACCTGGGGCATGCGCGCCGCCGGCGTGCCCGGCCGCTCGGAATAGGGAAAGACGTGGAGCCAGGTGAGACCGGCCTCGTCCACCAGATCGAGGGTGCGGGCGAACATCTCCTCGCTCTCGGTGGGGAAGCCGGCGATGAGGTCGGCGCCGAACACCACGTCCGGCCGCAGCCGCCGCAGCCGCGCGCACAGCGCCACCACGTCGGCGCGGCGGTGACGACGCTTCATGCGCTTGAGCACGAGATCGTCACCGGCCTGCACCGAGAGATGGAGGTGGGGCATGAAGCGGGGCTCCTCCGCCAGCACCCGCTCCAGCTCCCCGTCCACCTCCGCCGGATCCACCGAGGAGAGGCGCAGGCGCGGCAGCTCCGGCACCTCCCGCAGGATGCGGCGCACCAGCGTTCCCAGCGTCGGCCGGCCGGGCAGGTCGCGGCCCCAGGAGGTGAGGTCGACGCCGGTGAGGACCACCTCGAGATGGCCGTGGGCCACCAGCCGGCGGATCTGGGGGATCACCACGTCGGCCGGCAGGCTGCGGCCGGGGCCGCGTCCCAGCGGGATGACGCAGAAGGTGCAGCGGTGATCGCAGCCCTGCTGGATCTGCACGAAGGCGCGGGTGCGGTCGGCGAAGCCCTCCAGCATGTGGGGCGCGAGGGCGGCGAGGCGGGCGAGGTCGCCCACCCTGACCCGCGGTGCCCCGTCGCCGGCCAGCGCCCGCCAGCTCTCCGGCCGCAGCTTCTCGCCATTGCCCAGCACATGATCCACCTCGGGCATGGCGGCATAGCGGCCGGGGTCGATCTGGGCGGCGCAGCCGGTCACCACGATGCGGGCGCGCGGGTGCTCGCGACGGGCGCGGCGGATGGCCTGCCGCGCCTGGCGTTCGGCCTCGGCGGTGACGGCGCAGGTGTGCACCACCACCACCTCGTCCAGCCCCGCCGCCGCCGCGTGGCGGCGCAGGATCTCGGACTCGTAGGTGTTGAGGCGGCAGCCGAAGGTGATGACCCGCGGTTCGCTCATGCGCCCAGCACGTCCGGATGGAGGCGCCCTTCGTAGACGGTGACGGCGGGACCGCGCATGTGCACGGGGCCGGCACCCGGCCACGAGATCTCCAGTTCGCCGCCGTCCAATATGATCCGCACCCGATCCCGCACAAGGCCGGCGCGCCGGGCCGCCACCGCGGCGGCGCAGGCGCCGCTGCCGCAGGCGGGAGTGAGACCGACGCCGCGCTCGTGGACGCGGAGGCGGATCCGGTCCGGGGCGAGGATGCGGGCGAAGCCCACGTTGACCCGCTCGGGGAAGAGGGGATGACGCTCCAGCGTCGCTCCCAGCCGAGCGACCTCCGGCGCGTCCGGATCCTCCACGAAGAAGACGAGATGGGGATTGCCCATGGACAGCGCCCACCCCGGCGGCAGCCCGGGGGCGAGGCCGGCGAGCCGGTCGGGGTCGCGCGGTTCGGCCAGCGGGATCTCCCGCCAGTCGAAGCGCGGTTCCGGCATGGCGACGGTGACGCTGCCGTCGTCGTGGACCTCGGCGGTGAGCCGATCCCCGCCCGCCTCCAGCACCAGCCGGCGACGGCCCGTACGTTCGGCCAGCCAGCGCGCGGCACAGCGGGTGCCGTTGCCGCAGGCACCGCTCTCGGAGCCGTCGGCGTTGAAGAAGCGCAGCCGGGCGTCGGCGCCTTCGGCCGGCTCCACCAGCACCAGCTGGTCGAAGCCGATGCCGCGGCGGCGGTCGGCGAGGCGGGCGACGGCGGCCGGGTCGAGGGCGAAGGGCCCACCGCGGGCGTCGAACAGGGCGAAGTCGTTGCCGAGGCCGTGCATCTTGGTGAAGGCGGTCATCCGCGCACCCTCCGGGGACCGGGGGTGGAGATGGGACGGGCGGCGTGGTGCGGGAAGCGGCGCCATGAGGAGCGGGCGGCGTCCGGCGAGGATCCCCATGGGCGGGGACGGGACCCGGGCCCGTCCGCGAAGGCGGTTCCGGCATCGCCGGGCCCGGGTGCGGAGGTGGGCCTCACGGTCCGGCGACCGACCTCGGTACCGGCCCGGAGGGTGCCGGTCCGGGGAGGGGTTCACCGTATCGCCGAGGATGGCCCGGCAGGGCGGGTGGGTGCCCGCCGGCTTCGGCGGGCGCGTCCACCCGCGGCGGGATCAGGCCCGGAAGTCCTGCAGGCGGGTCACCTGCAGGCCGGCGAGGCCGTGGCGGTCCAGGGCGCGCGCCCAGGACTCGAACTCCTCGGGGGTGAGGCGCCAGCGGCGGCACGCCTCGTCCAGCGTGAGCAGCCCACCGCGCACCGCCGCCACCACCGCCGCCTTGCGGCGGGCGACCCAGCGCACGGTGTCGGCGGGCGGCAGGTCGTCGAGGGTGAGGGGACGGCCGTCGGGGCCGAGGACGGCCGCGGGCCGTGGGGGGGCGACGTCCGACATGAGGCGTCTCCGTGTTCCGTTCCGACTCGGCCGGCGTTCCGCTTCAGGCACAGCCCTCATCTACTCGCCCCCTTTTAAGAAAGACCTAAAGATCAGGGTTGAGAGCGATTAACCGTATCCCGGTCATGTGGTGATACGCATCAGCTCGTCGAGCATGGTGTTGACCGTGGAGACGACGCGGGCATTGGCGGTATAGGCGCGCTGGGTGACGATCATCTTGGTGAATTCGTCGGCGAGGTCCACGTTGGCCGTCTCGAGGGCGCCCGGTGCGATGCGGCCGGCGTTGCTGGTGCCGGCGAAACGGAGGTTGTACTCGCCCGAATATTCGGTCTCGGCGAAGACGTTGCCCGTGCGCGGCTCGAGTCCCAGCGGATTGGCGAAGGTGGCGACCGGCAGTCGGTAGATGCGGCGCTGGGCGCCGGTGGTGAAGGAGGCCACCACATAGCCGTCCCGGTCGATGCTCACCCCCTTGAGATGGCCCACCTCGGAGCCGTTCTGCTGGACGAAGGCCACGTCGGCGGGAGCGGCGAACTGGGTGAGGCCGTCGGCGGATCCCCCGCCGGTGCCGAGGTCGAAGGTGATGCTGCTGGGGTCGGCCCCGCTGCTCCAGCTGATGGACACGGGGGAGGCCAGCGTGCCGGTGATGGCGGCGAGGGAGCCGTCGCCGGCGAAGGTGGCGGTGCCGGAGGCCACGAGACCGGTGGGATGGACCGTCGGGTCGAGATCGCCACGCTCGGCGAACAGCTCGATCTGCCAGGTGTTGGTGGCGGTCTTGAGGAAGGCCAGGGTGAGGGAGTGGCCGCGCCCGAGACTGTCGTAGACCCGCACCTTGCGCGAGAAATGGGGCTGCACGCCCGAGGTGCCGCCGCTCGTCGCCCAGGCCTCCATGTCGCCGGCGGTGTAGGCCCCGGTGTGGTCGCTCTGGCGGGCGTCGAGATTGGCGTCCAGCTCGACGCGGGTGGTGGCGGTGGCGGTGCCGCTGATGCTGCGGACGTTGACCGGCACCAGGGTGTTGATGTCGACGATGTTGCCGTCGGCGTCCAGCTCCCAGCCCTGCAGGTAGAAGCCGGCCGGGGTCACGAGATAGCCCTGACGGTCGGCGCTGAAGGAGCCGTCGCGGGTGTAGAGCTGTTCGCCGGTCCCGTCGGTGCGGGTGTTGACCACGAAGAAGCCGCCGCCGGAGATGGCCGCGTCCGTCGGCGAGTCCGTGCCCTGGATGAGGCCCTGCTTCATGATCTCGTAGCCGGTGACGGCGCGTACGCCGCCGGGCGAGTAGGCCACGGACGAGGTCTGCTGGGTGACGATGCTGGTGAAGTCCGGCGCGGCGGCCTTGTAGCCGACGGTGTTCACGTTGGCGATGTTGTCGGAGATCATGCCGAGCGCCCGGCTCTGGGCGGTGAGCCCGGAGGCGCTCGAGAACAGGGAACCGAACAGCGACATGGGGACCTCCTCCCTTACCGTTGGGACGACGTGGAATCGGTGACGGCGCGGACGGCGGTGGCCGGATGCAGGACGCCGTCCACCGCGAGCAGCAGACGCTCGCCGTCGAACTGCACCGCCTCCACCCGGCCGACGATGCCGAGGTCCGCCTCCAGCGCCCGGCCGCTCTCGTCCACCGCCTCGAGGGCGACGCGGTAGCGACCGGCCGGCAGACGGCGGCCGGCCCGGTCGAGCCCGTCCCAGCTCACTTCGTGGAGGCCCGGGGTGGTGGGCAGTGCGTCGAGGGTGGCGACGGTGCGGTCGTCCTCGCCGCGGACCGTGATCCGGACCGACGCCGCCGGCGTCGCCAGCCGGTAGCGCACCCGGGCCGGTCCCGCCTCGGGCAGATAGAGCTCCTCGCCGTCCAGCTCGACGGTGCGGCCGACGAAGCCGGCGGCGGCGAACACCTGTCCCGCCCGCACCGTCTCGATCAGCGTCTCGATGCGGGCGTTGGCCTTCATGGCCTGTTCGACGGTGGCGAACTGGACCAGCTGGCGGGTGAAGGTCTGGGCATCCATGGGCGCGAGGGGATCCTGCTGCTGGAGCTGGGTGGTGAGCAGCCGCAGGAAGTCCTCGAACTCGCCGAAGCCGCGGGCCGCGGGGCCGGCGGCCGTGGAGGCTCCGGAGGATGCGGTGGCCGTGGCGTCGATGGCGACCATGGTCAGATCCTCACGTCCAGGAGACCGGCGAGAGTGCGGGCGAAGGCGCCGTCCCCGGCAGGCCGGCGGGGAGGCGTGTCGTGCGCGGAAGAACCGGAGCGATCTCCGCGCCCGGGGTCGTCGCCCGCGTCGGCCAGCACCAGGCGGAGCTCCACCGTCCCGCGCTCCCCCGCATCGTCGAGGGCGCGCAGCAGATCGCTCTCGAGCTCCCGCAGGCGTTCCAGCGTCTCCGGCCGCTGGACCCGCACCGTCGCCCGCAGCCGACCGCCGGGGCCGGTGCGCACCGCCACCTCCACCTGGCCCAGCGCCGGGGGATCGAGCTGGACCCGGAGAGTCGGACGTCCCTCGGCGACGGCGCGGGCGACCAGCATCGGGAGGGCCTGCGGCGCCGCCCGCGGCATCGGCGGAGGCGGCGGTGGCGACCGACCCGTCGCGCCCTCGCGGATCGCCGGCGCCTCCACGCCCTCGGGGCCCCCGTCGGCGCGAGCGGCGGGGGCCGGATCGACGGCCTCCGCGACCTCCGGATCCTCGTCGGGACCGAAGCCGTCCTCGGCGACCCGGCGGCCGTGTCCGATGGCGGTGGGGGGTGCGAGCGGCGGTGTCGATCCGGGCGCCGCGCGCGACGGCCGGAGCGGGGAATCGGCCACGACCCCGCCGGCGGCCGGGGACGGTGCGGGGCCGGCGCCCCCGCCCCGGCGTTCCCGCCCGACGGTGCCGTCGGCCGCGCCGGCGGCGGACGGCGTCGCCGGGGTCGCGGGCGGCACCGTCGGGTCCGACCACGCGCGTGGGGCCGGCCCGGGCGGCCCCGCCGGGGAGGGAAGCGGGGGCGCGGACGGGTCCGTCCGCGGGCGGTGCGGAGCCGCGAGGGTCCGGAGCGCGTTCTGCGCGGCCCCGCCGTCGGACGCTTCCGCTTCCGGCAGCGATGCGTTCCCACCCGGCGCGAGGGACGGGCCGGCCGTCCCGTCGAGGCCCGGCGTCCCGCCCCCTCCGGCGGGGCCGGACCTCCGGTGCGCCGTCCCGACGTCGGGCCGGGGCGGTGGACCCGGGAGATCCCCGCGGGGCGCACCGCCCGCCTCGGATCCGACGGCGGCGTCCGCCGTCGCCGCCCCCGTCCCCGTCTCCGGCGGGGACGGGAGTGCCGGTACGGTGCCGGCGAGCAGGGCCGTCAGCAGGGCGGCGAAGGGATCGGCGGATCCGCCGCCCACCTCCCGCATCTCCGGAGGGCCGGAGCCGACCGGAGCGGAGGCCGCGATGGTGTCGGTCGACACGGGGTCCACGGGTGTCCCTCGTCACGCCCGCGCACGGCGCGGGGATCCACGCGCTTCGAAGCAACCGACGTGCCAGCTCCGGCAGATGGCGGCATCCGGGCGTTTTCCGGGGCGGTGGCTGGATGCCGGGAGCGCACCACGATACCCCGTGTGCCGGCAGTCGCTGCCGGCCGGGCAGATCCTGCCGGTCGCCGGGAGGCGCAGCATGGTTAACCGTTCGTTGGGAAATTCGTGCTAGGGCGGGAAAGGCCGAGGGGAGCGCGGTCCATGAGTCCACGCGAGGAGATCCGGGCGCGGGAGAAGATCGAGGCGGTGGTGGCCTGCGTGCGCGCGCGGCTGGAGGGGGAGGAGGCCGCCCTCGTCGAGGATTTCGTGCGCCGCTACTACCACAATGTCGCGCCCTTCGATCTCGCGGAGCGGGCGGTCGAGGATCTCTACGGCGCCGCCCTCGCCCACTATCGGCTGGGCCGGCGTCGCCGTCCCGGCGGGGAACGGATCCGCGCCTTCAACCCCCGCCTCGAACAGCACGGCTGGCAGTCCACCCACACGGTGGTGGACATCGTCACCGACGACCGTCCCTTCCTGGTGGACAGTGTCTCCATGGAGATCGTCCGCCGCGGGCTCGGCATCCATCTCGTGGTCCATCCGGTGCTGCCGGTGGTGCGGGACGGAGACGGCGTGCTGCGGGCCATGGGGCCGGCCGGCGAGGCGGGGGTGCGGCCCGAGAGCTGGATGCACTTCGAGATCGATCGCCACAGCGATCCCGCCTTTCTGCGGGACCTGGAGCGCGGCATCGTGCGGGTGCTGGGCGACGTGCGCCGGGCCGTCGAGGACTGGCCGGCCATGCGCGAGCGGGTGGACCTCGCCATCCGCGAGCTGGCGACGGCCCGCCGCCACGTGGCCGAGGAGGAATGGCACGAGATCGTGGCGTTCCTGCGGTGGCTCGCGGACGACCACTTCACCTTCCTCGGCTCCGCCCGCTACCGCCTCGAGGAGGGAGCGGACGGGCCGCGGCTCCGGCGCGAGCCGGATTCGGGGCTGGGCGTGCTGAGGGATGCGGGCGAGGCGTACTCCGCCAGTTTCGATGCCCTGCCCGGGGCCCTGCGTCGCCGGGCGGCGACGCCGGTGCCGCCGGTGGTGGTCACCAAGGCCACCAGCCGCAGCACCGTCCACCGGCCCGCCTATCTCGACTATGTGGGGGTGAAGCGCTACGACGCCGAGGGGCGGGTGGTGGGAGAGAACCGTTTCCTCGGCCTCTTCACCTCCGCCGTCTACAACCGCAGTCCCCGCTTCATCCCGCTGCTGCGGCGCAAGATCGAACGGGTGTTCGCCCGCTCCGGGCTCGACCGGCGCAGCCACGACGGCAAGGCCCTGTTCCACATCCTTGAGACCTACCCGCGCGACGAGCTCTTCCAGATCGAGGAGGAGGAGCTGCTGCGCATCGCCCGCGAGATCCTCCACCTCCAGGATCGCCAGCGCATCCGCCTGTTCGTGCGGTGTGATCCGTGGCGGCGCTTCGCGAGCTGTCTCGTGCTGGTGCCGCGGGACCGCTACAACACGGCCCTGCGCGAGCGCTTCCGGGCCATTCTCGCCGAGGCCTTCGGCAGCGACGAGATCGAACATCAGATCTTCCTGGGCGAGGCGGTGGCGGCGCGGGTGCTGTTCCTCGTCCGCACTCCGAAGGGCCTGTCCGGCGACCTCGACCTCGTCCGTCTCGAGGCGCGGCTGGTGGAGGCGGCGCGGGACTGGTCCGATGTGCTCCACCAAGCGCTGCTGGAGACCCTCGGCGAGGAGGAGGGCACCCGCCTTTTCCGCCGCTACGGCCGGGCCTTCTCCGCCGCCTACCGCGAGGCGGTGCCGGCGCGGGCGGCGGTGGCCGACGTGGTGGCCCTCGACCGGCTGGCCCGCGGCGAGGGTTCGGGCCTGGACACCCGCCTCTACCGACGGCTGGAGGAGAGCGAGGAGCGGCTGCACTTCCGGCTGGTGCGGCGCGGCGGGCCGCTGCTGCTGTCGGAGGTGCTGCCCATCCTCGAACACGCCGGTCTCGTGGTGGTGGGGGAGCAGAACTTCGAGGTCCGCACCGGCGACGGCGAGGTGTTCTGGATCCACGACTTCTCCGCCCGCTACCATCACGAGGTGGACGTGGAGCGCCTCCACGACCGCTTCTGCGCGCTGTTCCTGGGCGTCTGGCAGGGGCTGTGGGAGAGCGACGGCTTCGACGAACTGGTGATGCGCACCGGTCTCGACGCCCGCCGCATCGCCGTGCTCCGCGCCTACGCCAAATACGCCCTTCAGCTCGCCGTCCCCTTCTCCCAGGCCTACATGGAGCGCACCCTCGTCGCCCACGCGGCCCTCGCCGAGCGGCTGGTGGCGCTCTTCGACGCCCGCTTCGATCCGGCCCTCCCGGAGGAGGAACGCGGCGCCCGCACCGCCGCCCTGCGCGAGGCGGTGCTGCGGGATCTCGAGGCGGTGACCAGCCTCGACGAGGACCGCATCCTCCGCACCTTCCTCGGGCTGATCGAGGCCACCCGGCGCACCAACGTCTTCCGTACCGACGCCGAGGGACGCCCGCGCTCCTGGATCGCCTTCAAGTTCCACTCCGCCGCCGTGCCGTGGATGCCGCGGCCGGTGCCGGACCGGGAGATCTTCGTCTACGCACCCCACGTCCAGGGCATCCATCTGCGCGGCGGGCCCATCGCCCGCGGCGGCATCCGCTGGTCGGACCGGCGGGAGGACTTCCGCACGGAGGTGCTGGGACTGATGAAGGCGCAGATGGTGAAGAACGCCATCATCGTGCCCACCGGCGCCAAGGGCGGCTTCGTGCTGACGCGGCCGCCGCGCGATCCCGAGGCGCTGCGCCGGGCCGGCGTCGAGGCCTACGAGACCTTCGTGCGCGGGCTCCTGGACCTCACCGACGACCGCCGCGGCGACGCCGTGGTGCCGCCGCCCGGAGTGGTGCGCCACGACGGCGACGATCCCTATCTGGTGGTCGCGGCGGACAAGGGCACCGCCACCTTCTCCGACCTCGCCAACCGCATCGCCGCCGAATACGGCTTCTGGCTCGGTGACGCCTTCGCCTCCGGCGGTTCCGCCGGCTACGACCACAAGCGCCTCGGCATCACCGCCCGCGGGGCCTGGGAGTCGGTACGCCGCCACTTCCGTGAACTCGGTCTCGATCCGGATCGCGACACCTTCCGGGTGGTGGGCATCGGCGACATGTCGGGGGACGTGTTCGGCAACGGCATGCTGCTCTCCGACCGCATCCTGCTGGTGGCCGCCTTCGACCACCGTCACGTCTTCCTCGATCCCGACCCGGATCCCGCCCGGGCCTTCGCCGAACGCAGGCGTCTGTTCGCGCTTCCCCGCTCCAGCTGGGACGACTACGACCGCGGGGCCATCAGCCGCGGCGGCGGGGTCTGGCCGCGCACCATCAAGCGCATCCCCGTCTCGCCCGAGGCGGCGCGGGTGCTGGACATCGCGCCCGGCGCCCTGAGCCCGCCCGAGCTGATCCGGGCCATCCTGCGGGCGCCGGTGGACCTGCTGTGGAACGGGGGCATCGGCACCTTCGTCAAGGCGCGGGAGGAGAGCCACGCCGAGGTCCAGGATCGCGCCAACGATGCCATCCGTGTCGACGCCGAGGAGCTGCGCTGCCGGGTGGTGGCCGAGGGCGGCAATCTCGGCTTCACCCAGAAGGCCCGCATCGTCTACGCGCTGAACGGCGGCCGCATCAACACCGATTTCATCGACAATTCCGCCGGTGTCGACTGTTCCGATCACGAGGTCAACATCAAGATCGCCCTCGACGCCGCCGTCGAGGCCGGCGAGCTCACCCGCAGGCAGCGCGACCGGCTGCTCGCCGACATGGCCGACGAAGTGGTGGCGCTGGTGCTGCGCCACAACCGGGACCAGAATCTGGCCCTCTCCTTGGGCGCCCATCTCGGCCCGCGCCTGCTGGACGCCCAGACGCGGCTCCTGGACAAGCTGGAGGCGGCCGGCCTCGCCGACCGGGCCCTCGACGTGCTGCCGGACGCCGCCACCCTCGCCGCCCGCCGCGGTGCCGGCCGGGGGCTCACCCGGCCGGAGCGGGCCTTCCTGCTGGCCCACGCCAAGCGCGGTCTCGAGGCGGCGCTGCGGGCGAGCGATCTGCCGGACCGCGCCTATCTGCTGGCCGAACTCGAGGCCTACTTCCCCACCCTCCTGCGCCGCCGGTGGGGGACATGGCTGCACCGTCACCGCTTGCGGCGGGAGATCGTGGTCACCCGCCTCGTCAACGCCATGCTGGACCGCGGCACCGAGACCTTCGTGAGCCAGCTCGAGGACGAGACCGGGGCCGAGCCGGCGGAGATCGGGCTCGGCTTCGTGGTGACCCGCGAGCTGCTGGGGGCGGAGGAGCTGTGGGAGCGGACCCACGCGCTGCCGGCGACGGTGCCCGCCCGGGTCCAGCTCGACCTCTTCGCCCGCCTGCGCGAGCTGTTCCTGCGCGGCACCCGCTGGTTCGTGCTGCACGGTCCGCGCCCCCTTTCCATCCGCGAGGCCCTGGCCCGCTACGGGCCGGGCGTACGGCTGCTGGATGCCCGCTTCGGCGAGGTGCTCCCGGAGGCCCGGCGCGCGGCGGTGGAGGCGGAGGTGGGGCGACTGGCCGGGGAGGGGATCCCCGAGGAGCTGGCCAGGGCCTTCGCGCGGCTGCCGCTGCGGCTGGTGGCCCTCGACGTGGTGACCGTCACCGAGGGCGGCGACGCCGAGGAGGCCGAGCGCATCCTCGCCGCCGCCCGCATCTGGTTCGCCCTCCACGAGGTGCTCGGGCTGGACGGGCTGCGGGCCCATCTCGAGGGCATGCCGCTTTCGGGGCCGTGGGACCGGCTGGCGGTCACCACCCTCGAGGGGGAGCTGGACGCCACCGCCCGGCGCCTCGCCGCCGCGGCGCTGCGCGCCGGCGTGCGGGCGGATGCGCCCGAGCGCTGCGTGGAGGCGGTGGCGGCGTGGATCGAGGAGGCCGTGTACGGCACCGCCCGCTATCGGCGGCTGCGGCGGGAGGTGGGCGAGGCGGCCGCCGGCGATCTGGGGGCGGCCAGCGTCCTGGTCCGGGCCCTCGCCGCCCTGCGCCCCGCCGGCGGTGCGGCGGCGGCCCGTTAACCATTCCTTGGGAAAGGGCGGGCATATTGTCGTGTGAAGGCCCCCCGACGTGCGCACCGCCGGGAGACGATCCGTGTCGCCGAGCCGGAGCTGGCAGATCACCTACGAGATCCATCTCCTCGAGGGTGGTCGCTGGACCGTCTTCTTCTCGAGTCCCGAGGCCGCGGAGGCGCGCGGCATGCTGGACCGGCTGTGGGAACGGCCGGAGGTGGTGGGCCTGCGTCTGGTGAAGGAGATCTGGGATCCCGACACGGATCGCAGCTCCACGCTGGTGCTGGACGAACGCCGGCGGCGCAGGCCCGCGGGCGGCCGTTACGTGCCGCACCGGGTGGGCCGGGTGGTGGCCCTGCCCGAGCCCGCCGCGCCGGTGCCGGCGGCGGGCGCGGCGTCGGCGCCGATCCCGTGGCCGTGGGCCGCCCTGTCCAGCGCCGCCGTCGGCGTGGGGCTGCTGCTGTGGGGGCTCCTGGGATGAGCCGATGGGCCGGCGCATCGGAGGCGGTGGCGTGGGCTGGGGTCGCGGGGGACGGCGGAGCACCGCCGGTTCCGGTGACCGGCGGGCCACATCGGCCCGCGACGGGCCGACCGGCCGCGGGCGGTCCACCGTCCACGACATCCGCGATGCCTTCCATGGAACCGGCCTCCCGACCGGCGGGGCCGGAGGCCGGGAGGCGGCTGCGGGTGCTGCTGGTGGAGGACCACGAGCCCGATGCCGTGCTGGTGACGCGGCTGCTCGCGGAGAGCGGACGCTTCACCGTGGTGCGCGCGGGGCGGCTCGCCGCCGCGCTGACCCGGCTCGCCCGCGAGCCCTTCGATCTGGTGCTGCTGGACCTGGTGCTCCCGGACGGTCAGGGACTGCCGGTGGTGGAGCGGGTGGTGGCGGCGGCCCCCGCGGCGGCGGTGGTGGTGGTGAGCGGCATGGACGACGAGGACCTGCTGCTGGCCCGCCTCGCCGTCGGCCACGGCGCCGAGGATCATCTGCCCAAGGGGGAGATGGACGGCGAGCGTCTCACCCGCATCCTCGTCACCGCCCACGAACGGGCGCGGCTGCGCCGGCTCTTGCGGGAGCGCGAGCGGCGGCTGGAGGAGGCCCAGCGCATCGGCCGTTTCGGCTACTGGCGCTGGCAGGCCGGCTCGGGCCGCGTGGATCTCTCCCGTCCCCTCGCCGAGCTCCTCGGCCTCGCCGCCGATCCGCCGCCCACGCCCCGCACGCTGCTGCGGCGCATCCGGCGCGGGGATCGCGGGCGTGTGCTGACGGCCGTGCGTCGGGCCCGGAGCGCGCCGCAGGGGGCGCCGGTGGTGGTGGAGCTGGTCACCGTCGACGGCCGGCCGCTGGAGGTGGAGCTGCGAGCCGATGCCGCGGGGCTCGCCGGCCTCTGCCGCGACGTGAGCGAACGACGGGCGGCGGTGCGGGCGCGCGAGGCCTTCTTCGCCAGTGTCGGCCACGAGCTGCGCACGCCGCTCACCGCCCTGCTCACGGCCCTCGACCTCCTCGCCGTGCGCGGCGGCGATCTCTCCGACCCGGCGCGGGAGCTGCTGACCCGTGCGCGCCGTGGCGCCCGCCGCCTCGCCGATCTTGTGGAGGGGCTGCTGGACCGGCGCGGGGCGGTGGAGGATGGACGCGTCCACGATCTCTCCGCCTGGCTCGCGGACTTCGCCGCGGGAGGAGGGGGCGGCGGCCCGGGGGACGCGCGTGTGGTCCTTCCCCCGGTGTCGGTGCCGGTGGCCTTCGATCCGGGGCGGCTCGCACCGGTTCTGCGGGAGCTCGCCGCCGCCGTCGCCGGCGGCACCCCGCCCGTCCTGGTCCTCACGGTGCACGGGGCGTTCGCGCGGCTCGCGGTGGCGGCGACGGTGGCGGCGGCGGAGGCTCCTTCGGGGCCGCTGGACGAGGCCGCACTCGCGGCGGCGGCCCGGGCCGGGCGGGCGCTGGGGCTCGCCATCGCCGCCCGGCTGGCGGCGCGTCTCGGCGGCCGACTGCGGCTGGCCGGACCGGCCGGTGCATCCTCCGCCGTGATCCTCGAACTGCCGCTGGCCACCGCGGATCCCGGCGGGTCGGCAGCGGGGGAGGGGTCGGCATGAGCGCGGGCGGGCTGCGACGGGTGCTGTGCGTCGACGACGATCCCGACGTGCGGGCCCTGATGGCGCTGGTGCTGCGGGAGGTGGGCGGCTTCGCGGTGCGGGCCTGCGCCTCGGGGGCGGAGGCCCTGGCGGCGCTGGCGGAGGAGGTCCCGGATCTGGTGCTGCTGGACGTGATGATGCCGGAGATGGACGGCCTCGAGACGCTGCGGGCGCTGCGCCGCCATCCCTCCGGCGCCGATCTGCCGGTGATCTTCGTCACCGCCCGCGGTGACGATCCGGCCCTCGCCCGGGGCGATCTGCCGGGGGTGCTGGGCGTCGTGGTCAAGCCCTTCGATCCCCTCGAACTGCCGCGACGGATAAGGAGACTCCACCATGACTACCGCACCGGAGATGGAACGGGCCCTGGCCGAACTGCGCCGGCGGTTCCGTGAGCGGGCGCGGAGCCGGCTCGGGGAGCTCGAGACGCTGGTGGCCCGGCTGGAGGCGGGGAAGGGCGACGAGGCCGACCGGCGGCGCGCCCGTCGCCTCGCCCACGAGCTCGCCGGCGGTGCCGGCAGTTTCGGCTATCCGGAGCTGGGCCGCGAGGCGGCAGCCCTGGAGGCGCTGCTGCGGGCGCTGGAGCGGGGCGAGGCGGTGGAGGGAAGGCTGGGGGCGGCGCTGCGCGGCGTCGCCGCCCGGATCCCGACCGACGCCGGTGCGCCGGCCGCGGCGGAGACGTGACCCGAGGGCGCCTGCCGCCCCTCGCGCGTTCCGGGTGCGGGGGTCGCTCCCGGGCACGCGGTATCCCACCGGGGCGATGTTCCGCCGTATCGGGCGGGCGTTCCGGCCCCTGCGCGGGGCATCCCTCGGGATCCCGCACGGGAGACCGACCACCCCACGGACCTCCGCCCCGCGCGGGGGCATCCCCGACATCATGTTCCGCGATGTGTGAGGATCTTCCCCGCGCCCGGGGCATCCCCCGGACGGTCACCGGCGCCGGTCCCAGCAAGGGGACGCTCCGCGCGAAGGCATCGCCCCGCGGCCGGGGGCCCTGCCGTGTGCGCCGATCTCCGCCGTGCGCGCGACATGCGGATCTCGGGTCGGGTCCACGCCTCCCGGGCAACGGGAGCTTCGCCGCGCGCGGGGCCTCCGGCCCCATGCCCCCCGTGCCGCGGACCGACAACGCGGGCCCGTGATCACGCGCCCGGTCCGCCCCGCCGTCGCGTCCGCGGGAGGCCTTTGCGACGCTGCTCCCGGGAAAGCGGGCGTCACGGCGATGGGCCCGACGTCGCTGCGGCACCCTCCGGTCCGACGGCCGGCGCCATCGCACCCGCGCGGCCCCTCGCGCGAGGGCGGGCGCGACGGGAAGGAGGGGCGGCGGGGCCGTCGCGACGCCGCGGGGCGCCCCGCGGCCGGTCCCTCCTCGTGCCACCTTGTCCCCCCGCGGGAACGGGCGATATAGGGATCGCGGGCGCCCGTAGCTCAGCAGGATAGAGCATCGGATTCCTAATCCGAGGGTCGTGGGTTCGAATCCCGCCGGGCGCACCAGTTCTCGAGGACTTGGCCATGGCGCGTTGGACTCGTTGGACACCGCGTTGGCCTCCTTTGGGGCCTCGCGTACCGGTTCCGTTCCGTAGCAGCTTGACCACGGCCCTCTCGGCCAGGCGGCGGGTGCGTGGCAGGTAGACCTCCAGGATGCGCTGGCAGTCGTCGATCTGGTGGCCGCTGATGGCGGCGATTTCGGGCACGGTGCAGCCGGCCTCGGCGAGCCGCACGATGGCGGTCCGGCGCAGGTCCTGGAACCGCACGCCCTCGACACCCGCCGCGCGCATGATGCGCTTGAACACATGGCGGAAATGATGGGCGCTCCAAGGCAGGCCCCGCTCGTCCGCCACGATCACCGTGGCAACGCGCGGTGCTGTCTCGAGCGCTTCCGCCAGGGGCCCGATGACCGGAATCACCACGGGGCGCCCGGTCTTGCTCTGCCGCACGTGAAGCGCCCCGTCGCGGTAGTCCGTCCATGACAGCCGCAGATGTCACGCGACAGGAATTCGAGGAATCGGGATCTCGCGGGATCGGGTGGGACGTGGTGGGACAAGCCGTTGAAATATCGACAGAAACTCGAGATCGCGGCGCGTCCGTCGGGATTTGCCGATGACAGGCGTTTCGAGGAATCGGAAGTCTCAGATCGGGACCATTGACGACATATTCGAGGAACGAAACGAGCGAAGAATCCAGGTGTCGCAACGGCTTGATGGATCATTTCACAAGCTTTCTTCGCTATAATCGACCCGGACATGACCGGGTGGGTCATCAGCGACCGGGACACGTGTCCGGGTCGTCGATATCCCGGGCGGCAACGCATCAGCGGTTCATGAGCGAATGATGAAGGAGGCTGAGAGGTTGAGGTAAAGCCTCAGCATAGGAACCAGTTGTCGCAGGCATGGGGGTGGGCAGAAGTCCTAGGTGCCGGCCGCGCGCCGGCTCGGCGCCCGTCGCTTCGGCCGGCCGACGCCGCCGGACGATACCCGCGGCATCGACGAGGGGTGGGACCACGCACCCGGCGCGACGGTCGCCGATGCCGTCACCGCCCTGCGCGAGCGCGTCGAGAGCCTGCCGCATCCCCTCTCCCTCGCCCTCGTGCGCGAGTGGATCACGTCCGAGGCCTTCCGACGCTGGCTGGACGATCCGCGGGGCTCCTGGCCCGTCGCCCGTCTGCCCGACGCCGAGGCCGAGGACATCGGCGCCACGGTCCGCATCGTCGAGCTTCCGGCCGAGACCGCCCGCAAGCAGCGCGAGGTGCACCCGGAGCTCGAGCCGCTCGAGTATCTGGACATCCAGCGGGTGATCGAGGCGCGCACGATCCGGATCGTCGAGGGTCGGAACATCGTCTACGTGCTCGTCGAGCCCACACCGGAGCGCGGCGGCCATGTGCTGGTGGTGAAGGCCACCCGCACGGGTGGTGGCCTGTGGGTCACGAGCTTCCGGCGTCTCTCGCGCCGGGATGCGGAGCGCGACGCGGAGATCGCCCGGCTCCTGCGGCGGAGGCGGGCATGAGGCCGCGCCCGGCCGGCCTCGCGGGTCCCGTGTGGCGGGCTCCCCTGACCGCCACGAGGGGCGTTCGCCCCCGCCAGGTGGAACGTCCCTGGCACCTTCCGGGTCCGGGCTCCCCGTCAGCTTTCGCCGGGAGACTTTGCCACGGGACCTTGCGCCGGAGATGGTGATCCCGCGCCCGAGATCCAGATCCGCCTCGACGGGGGCGGGGTGGGGACACGGCACTCTTGTCGAATCGGCGGGGTGGTGGAGAGTCGAAAAGGGTTCCCGCCGGGGGCGATGGATGGATTGCGGACGGCGATGGTCCTTGATCACGCGATTGATGGTTCTCGTCCTCGGAGTCGAGCTGCTCATCGGTGTATTGACGTTCGCGGCGCTTCTCGCCAATGCCCGTGAGGCGGTGCAGGAAGAGCTCGCCGCGAGCGAACGTCTCGCGGTCGGACTCGTCCGCGCCACCTTGGCGTCCCTGGTACCGGTCGTCCCTCGCGTGGACCTCATGGCCGAACTCGCGGGGCGCCTTCCGACCGCGCGTCATGTCCGTTTCCTCGTAGTGGACAGCCGGGGAGATCCTCAGCCGACCGTGGAAGAGGGCGTTCGCCACGGGGATGTCCCGTGGTGGCTGTACGCTTCCCTGGCCGTGTCCGCGCGCAGCAGTGAGATCGCCGTGGTGGTCGACGGGCGCACCTACGGCAAGGTCCTGGTCATCGCCGATCCGCGGGACGAGATCGTCGAGATCTGGCGTGATCTGCGCGGAATCCTCGTGATCGGCGGTCTCGGTTTCGGTATCCTGACGACGGCGGTGTGGGCGGGCACCGTCTGGGCCCTGCGTCCGCTGCGCAAGCTCCGCGAGGCCCTGGAACGGGCCCGGGGCGGCGATCTGGACGTGCGGCTGGAGCCTCCGGCCATCGGGGAACTGGTACCCCTGGTCGAAACCTTCAACGCCCTGATGCGGGAGCTGGGCCGCACCCGTGCCGAGCGGGAGGCGCTCACCCGACGGCTGGTGGCGGCCGAAGACGCGGAGCGGCGGGCCGTGGCACTCGAGCTGCACGACGAGGTCGGCCCATGTCTCTTCGCCCTGCGTGCCGAGCTCGCGGGACTGGAGCGCGCGATCCGACGAGACGCCGGCAAGGAGGAGCTCGCCAATCGCTCGAAAGCACTCCTCCACGTGGTTCGGACTCTGGAGGAGGCGCAGCGGCGGGTGCTGGCCCATCTGCGTCCGATCCGGCCGCCCGGTGTGCGGTTCACCCAGCAGATCGGTGAGCTGCTGAGCGAGAGCGCCCTCCGAAGCGAAGGGATGGACTGGTCCGTGGAACTGGATCCCGCCGTCGATCGGGCGGGCGAGGTCGCCCAGGTCACCATCTATCGTCTGATCCAGGAAGCGGTCACCAACGTTCTGCGACATGCACGTGCCTCGCATGTGCGGGTCGCGATTCGGCGAGAGGGTGACGGCTTCCGCGTGCTCGTCGCGGACGACGGTCGCGGTTTCGACACGCGGTGTACTCGGGGACTCGGGCTTCACGGCATGCGCGAACGCGTGCAGGGCCTGGGAGGGTCGTTCGAGGTCGAGACGGCTTGCGGAAAGGGTACGCGGATCCGGGCGTGGATCCCCGACGAGGGCGACCAGGGGGGAGGAGAGGCGGTTCGGGGGGAGAGATGACCAAGACGGCACTCGTGGTGGACGACCACCCGATCACCCATTTCGCCTGCACCCGAATCCTCGAGGAACTCGGCTACGGCCGCATTCTGACCGCCCGGGACGGTGCCGAGGCACGTGCCCTGGTCCGGTCGGAGCGGCCGGCGCTCGTGGTCCTCGATCTCGGACTGGGGGACGAAGAGGGGCTCGTTCTGATCGAGCGGTTCCGGCACTGGCTCCCGGAGACGCGCGTGCTGGTCTTCACCATGCACGAGAGCCCCGCCCTCGCAGCGGCGGCACTGAAGGTGGGAGCTTCCGGTTTCCTGACCAAGAGCGCGGATCCCGAGCTCTTCTCGGAGGCCGTGACGGCCATCGAGCGGGGCGAAGTGTTCCTCGAACACCGCATCGCCGTGCGCCTTGCCGTCGCTTCCACGACCGGGGCGGGCGATCCCATCGCCTGTCTCACCCCCCGGGAACTCCAGGTGCTCAAGATGATGGCCGCGGGACACAGTCTGTCCGAGATCGCCGACGCCCTCGCGATCAGCTACAAGACGGCGGCCAACACGGCTGCCGGCATGCGTCGCAAACTCGGCCTGCGCAATCGCGCCGAGCTTCTCCGTTTCGCCATTCGCCATCGACTGGACTGAGCCTCGCGGGATTTTTTCCCGGCTGGCCCGGGACGAGGTCCCACCGACCTCCTCCCTCACGGGCAGGGATTTCTGGAATGCACGGCATGGCTCCTCACGCTAGCTGACACACGGCGCCGGGAGCGGAAGGCCCGCTGTCTCCGACGCCCGCAGACCCGCCAAGAAGGATCAGGGAGAGGGGCTCATGCTCAGGCATCGATGGTTCACGCCCCTGATGGGGGTCGCGACGCTGGCGTTGGTGGCCGCGTCCGCGCAGGCGAATCCCGAGATCGTCGAGCTGGCCAAGGATCCCAGGTGGTGGCCGGCGCCGGGGCGCGACTTGGCCATGACCCGACATTCACCTCTCAAGCAGATCAACAAGGAGAACGTCGCCAATCTGGAGCTGGCCTGGGCGCAGTCGACGGGTGCCCTGCGCGGCCACGAAGGGCAGCCGATCGTCGTTCCCATCGACGGCAAGCCGATGATGTTCTTCGTGAGCCCCTGGCCGAACATCGTCCAGGCGCTCGATCTGTCGGACCCGGACAATCCGGTTCAGGTCTGGAGCTACGTGAAGACCACGGACCGCGATGAATCCGCGGTGCCGAGGGCCTGCTGCGACACCATCAACCGTGGTCTCGCGTACGCGGATGGCAAGATCGTCTTCGGCACGCTCGACGGCTGGGTGATCGCTCTGGATGCCCGTACCGGCGAAGAGTTGTGGGTGGTCCGAAACAACTATCCCGAGAAGGGCGAGACCCACACCGGGCCGGTGATCATCGCCGACAAATACGTCATCGTGGGTTTCGGCGGTGACGAATTCGCCGCGCGGGGCCGACTGACCGCCTACGATCTCGAGACCGGTGAGCGCGTGTGGGTCTGTCATTCCACCGGTACCGACGAGGACGTCTGTCTGACGCCGGAGACGAACAAGGCCAATCCCCATTTCGGGACCTATGGTCAGAATCTCGGGATCACCACCTGGCCGGAGGGTGAATGGAAACTGGGTGGTGGTGCGCCTTGGGCCTGGTTCAGCTACGATCCCGTTCTGCGGATGGTCTATGTGGGGACCGGCAACCCCGGTCACTGGTCTCCCTCCTTCCGGTGTGGCGCCGACACGCACGAGGAGTGCAACACCGGCAAGTGGGACAACAAGTGGTCGATGACGATTTTCGGTCGCAGGGTGGATACCGGTGAGGCGGTGTTCGCCTACCAAAAGACGCCCTTCGATCAGTGGGATTATGACGGGGTCAATGAAAACATTCTCGTCGATATGGAGGTCGACGGGAAGAAGAGGAAGGTTCTGGTCAATTTCGACCGCAACGGGTTCGCGTACGTGCTCGACAGGACCGACGGCACGCTCCTGCGGGCGCACAAATTCGTGACCGTCAACTGGGCCGAGAAGGTCGATCTCGAGACGGGGCGGCCGATCAAGGTCAAGGAGCACTCGCCCTTCGAGGTGGGCAAGACGGTCCAGGCCTGCCCGTCGGCGATGGGCGGCAAGGATCAGCAGCCGGCGGCCGTGGATCCGAAGGAGCCCAACATCTTCTATGTGCCGACCAACAACTGGTGCATGGAGGATACGCCGCAGCCGCGGACCCATACGCAGCAGGGCACGGTCTACGTCTTCGCCAACGTCTACATGTATCCCGAAGTTCCCGGCATTACCGGAAAGCTGAAGAAGTTCGACGTCCTCACCGGCGAGACGCTGTGGGAGATCCCGGATCCGTTTCCCAACTGGAGCGGCGTGCTCGTCACCGACGGCGGTCTCGTCTTCTACGGCTCACTGAGCGGGCACTTCCGGGCGGTCGACCGCGATACCGGTGAGATCCTCTGGGAGCGCAAGCTCGGATCCGGTATCATCGGCAATCCGATCACATACGAGATCGACGGGGTCCAGTATGTGTCGGTGTTCGCCGGTATCGGTGGCTGGATCGGTCTGCCGGTGACCGCCGGGCTCGACTGGAACGACCGGTTCGGTGCCATCGGTGCCACCGCGATCGCCAAGGCGTCCAAGCTCTATACGATCCCGCAGGGCGGCACGCTCTACACCTTCCGGCTTCGCAAGCCGATCAGCTGAGGGTGACGTAAGGCTGGTTTCCACTCTCGATGACCCGGGGGAAGGAAGAATACTCGCAATATTCTTCCTTCCCATTTTTTTCCGATGGGGAGGGAAGGCTCTTGCGTCGGTCCGCCAACCTCTTGACATGCTTGATCGTTGCCGGGTTCGCGACGCCGGCGGTCGCGCAGGAGGTGGTCCGCGAGATCCCCTACGAACGCCTGACCCCGGCCGAGATCACCCTCGCCAAAAGGCTCGGCAGGAACGCACGCTACCAGGAGCTCACCTTCTGCGCCGATCCGGGCAATCCTCCGCTGTCGACCCGGGATCGTGACGGTTATCTGAACCGAATTGCCGAAATCGTTGCCGAGGAACTCGGCGCGCGTGCTTCATACTACTGGCGCCCCTTCTACGAACGCGGCCTCACTCGGGAACCGTTCCGCTACGGACGCTGTGATATTCTGATCGACATTCCCTATGGACACGAGGACGTTCTGACAACCGAACCGATCTATCGGACCACCTATGTATTCGTCAAACGGCAGGATGCTGATTTCGAGATCGCGGGGTTCGATGACGAGGATCTGCGGACGCGACGTATAGGTGTCTACCAGACCTCGGCGATCCGGCAGGTGTTGGCGCGGTACGGCATCAAGGACGTGGAATTGCTCGCCGTCTCGCGCGACGCCGATCTGGTTCCGGAGCATCAGCCCTGGCGGCTGGTGGAGATGGTCGTGAACGGCCGGCTGGACATCGCCGGCGTGTGGGGGCCGTTCGCCGGTTGGCGCAAGGTGCTGGGTGACCCCATCGAGCTCGTGCCGGTCAATCTGTGGGACGACGATGTCCCGCTCGAGTTCGACTTGGCGTTCGCCGTCCCCCGCACCCATGCGGTGTTGAAGTTCGCCCTCGATTATGCCCTGCTGCGGCGAGAGGAGGATATCCGCCGCATTCTTCGGGACTACGGCGTCCCGCTCGTACGCTGCGGTCGTTGTGTGGTGGATGGCGACCTGCCGAGCCATGGCCCCTACCGTATCACGGACGCGGCCGCGTACCGGGCGCGCTTTCTCGAACCGGTGGACCCGTCGGCCTTCCGCCCGGATCCGCGCTTGGCCAGTCCGGACCAGATCGTCACGGTGGAAGAGGTGGCCCGGGCCCTGGCCGCCGGCGCCGATCTCCGAACGGAATTGGCGCGTGCGGTGCTCGCATCGGATCTCGAACGGGTCCGTTTTCTCCTCGAGCGTGGCGCCGATCCGAACGCACCGGATCGGCAGGGGTTCCCTCCCCTCGTGATCGCCGCGCAGAATCGTGACACGCGGATGATCCGACTCCTGCTCGAGGCAGGGGCGGATGTCGACGCCACCGATCGGTCCGGATTCACGGCACTCCATCATGCCGTGCTTCGCAATCACGTGCCGACCATCGAGTTGCTGGTTTCTCGCGGTGCCGATCTCGGACGCAAGGGAGGGCCGGCCGGGCTCTCACCCCTCGCTCTGGCGCTGAGCGAGGGCAAGCGGTGGGCCGCCGCGGCACTGATCGAACTCGGTGCGGACGTGAACGAACGCATCGGCGAGTTCGGCGTCACGCCGCTGATGTTGCTCGCGGCCCAGGACGAGGCCTTCGCGCGGCTCAAGCGTGTGGCCGGTGGTCCGGGAGTGACCGAACTCGCCGCGATGCTGGTCGAGCGGGGAGCGGACGTGGACGCCCGGAGCACCGAGGGCATGACCGCGCTCATGATCGCGGCGGCCAACGACAACGGTGCGATGCTGGGATTCCTGCTGTCGCGGAATGCCGATCCCACGATACGCAATCGGCGCGGGGAGACGGCTCTCGATCTCGCGCGAAAGTATCATCGTCGAGGGGCGGAACAGGCCTTGCGACTCGTCGCGAAGGCGACGCCAACCGAAGGAAGTCGGGAAAAGAAGGGGGAAGCGGGTCGATGAAAATGCGTCGTGCCATCTTGATCGGAACCGCCTGTGCGCTGATGCTCGGCGGCGCCGGCTTCCTCGAAGCGGCGGTGCAGGATCCGAACGCCCCGAAGCTGGATTTTCCGATCCCCGTGGAACAACGGAAGATCGCCCCGGGCGATTCCGCGCGCTTCGACGAAAGTCGCGTGGAGGTGAAGGTACTCGGTCTCGAACGACATCGTGCCCGGATTCGGTTCCGGGAGGATGAGGTGGAGCTGCAGGCGAACACGCCGCGTCTGGTGGTCACCGACGACGATCGCGTGTGCACCCTTCTCTACTTCGGCCCGATCGGCAGCCGAGGGTTGTTCGCCGTGGGCTGCGAGGCAGCCACGGACGAGTTGCGGGCGGAAGCGCAACGACAGGCGGAGCGGGCGGCCGCGGCTCTGGAATCGCCACCTCCCCTCGCACTGGTGGAGCAGACGGCCGTGGGCGGCCTCGCCAATCCCTATCGGGACGATCCCGCCGCGGTGGCGGAAGGACGAAAATACTTCCTCGGCTATTCGTGCAACGGGTGTCACGGCGGCAGCGGCGGCGGGGGCATGGGGCCGCCCCTGAGCAATCCCGTCTGGGTCTACGGCTGCGACGACGATACCCTGTTCCGCCTGATCACGCTGGGTTCCGAAGGGCTGCAGGGAGCCGGCTACGTCCGTAAGGGCCGGGAAAACGTCGTCGGACCGATGCCACCTTTCGGCGAACTGATCGAGACTTCCGACGAAGTGTGGAAGATCGTCGCATTCGTCCAGTCGCTCGGCGGCTACGATCCCGAACGGTGCCGCGGTGCCGGCGGCGGGGACGTCATGGCGGTCGAAGGGCGATGATCAGGCTGTTGGTGGGCATCCTGCTCGTCCTCGGTGCATGGGCCACCGTCGTCCCCCGCGGCCCGGCCGGGGCGGCGACGGACGGGCAGGCGGCCTTCCGACTACGGATGGTGTACCTGGGCAAGGCTTACCGTGAGCCTCTGCCACTGTCGCTCGTCGAAAAACCCATCCCTGACAAGGGCCTCGTGGGCGCTCGCTTCGGCCTCGCAGAGGCACGCCACATCGGCCGTTTCCTCGGACAGGAATATGAGCTGACCGAGGTGATCGTGCCCGAAGACGAGGACGTCGCCGCACGAGCCCGGGATCTGCTCGCCGACGGCGAGCGGCTCTTCGTGCTCGACCTCGAGGCACCGGATCTGTTGGCCGTCGCCGATCTGCCGGAAGCGGGCGAGGCGGTGTTGCTGAATATCCGGGCCCGGGACGACCTCCTGCGGGTCGAGGCCTGTCGGGCGAACCTGTTCCACGTGGCCCCCAGCTATGCCATGTTGGCCGATGCGCTGGCCCAGTTCCTGGTCTGGAAGCGGTGGTATCGGTGGTTGGTGATCCGCGGCGTCGCGGACTCGGACGATGCCTTCATGGCGGCTCTGGAGCGGGCGGCGAAACGGTTCGCCGGCAAGATCGTCGAGACCCGGGAATACGAGTTCCGGGTGGGTTCCCGGCGAGTGGAGTCCGGCTATCAGCAGATCCAGACCCAGATGCCCCTGTTCACCGTGGGGGCCCCGGCCCACGACGTGCTCTGGGTCGTGGACACCACCGAGGCCTTCGGTCTCTATCTGCCGTACAACACCACCGATCCGGCTCCCGTGGTCGGCAGCTTCGGCCTCGTGCCACGCGTCTGGCACCGCAGCTACGAATTCTACGCAGGCATGCAGTTCCAGGAAGCCTTCGACGACTTCGCGGGACGGCATGCCACCGAACGCGACTATCTCGGCTGGCTGGCGGTGCGGATCCTGGTGGAGGCGGCGTTGCGCACCGGTCGGACCGATGCCGCGACGGTGCGCGACTATCTGCGTTCCGATCGTTTCATCGTGGGCGCGTACAAGGGTGTCGGCCTGACCTTCCGGCCGTGGAACCAGCAACTGCGGCACAGGATCCTCTTGGCCTGGGCGCGCAACACCGTCTCGCTGTCGCCCCAGGACAAGTTCCTCCACCAGCGCAATCCTCTGGATACGCTCGGCTACGACAGGCCCGAGAGCCGTTGCCGGCTCGACGAAGCGGAGGAATGAGGGAAATGCGCTCGACCATCGCAGCCGTCATCTCGTGGACACTCGTCGTCGGCGGCACGGCGGAGGCGGCGCTGCTGTTCGTCTCCAACGAACGGGACAACACCGTCACGGTGTTGGACACGGAAAACCTCGAGACCGTGGCGGTGGTGGAGGTGGGCATGCGGCCGCGTGGAATCGTGGCCGCCCCCGATGGCAGCGTCGTCTACGTGTGCGTGGGAGACGACAACCGCATCGACGTGATCGATCCGGCGACACTGCGTGTGGTGCGGAGCCTCGATTCCGGTCCCGATCCCGAACTCCTGGCGGTGGATCCGCCTCACGAGCGAATCTACATCGCGAACGAGGACGATGCCCTCGTCACGGTGATCGACATCGCGTCGGGAAAGACGTTGAAGGAGATCCCCGTCGGCATCGAGCCCGAGGGGATGATCGTGAACCGGGCCAACACCATCGTGGTCGCGACTTCGGAATCGACGAGCATGGCCCACTTCATCCGCACGGATACCCTGGAGCTGGTGGGCAACGTGCTCGTCGACACCCGGCCACGTTACGCGCTCTTCGAACCTCCCGAGGAGAAGCGCGTCTGGGTGACGTCGGAGGTAGGAGGGACGGTCTCGGTGATCGATGTGGAAACCTACGAGATCGTCGAGAAGATCTCTTTCGAGATCCAGGGGCTCCGTCCCGAACTCATCCAGCCCGTGGGACTGCGATTTTCGAAGGACGGCAAGCGGGCGTTCGTCGCTCTGGGACCGGCCAACCGGGTCGCGGTCGTCGACGTCGCGACGTATCGGGTCCTCGATTATGTCCTCGTCGGTCAACGCCCGTGGCATCTCGAGATCGACCCCGATGGGGATCGACTCTATGTCGCCAATGGTCTCACCAACGACATGACGGTGATCGATCTCGAGACGCTTCGTCCGGTCGTCTCGGTTCCCGTCGGTCGGCTGCCCTGGGGCATCGCGGTGGTGCCCCATCCAGCGGAAAGGAGGGAGGAATGACGATGAAGAAGGGAATCGCGACACGGCTGACGGCAGTGTTGCTGCTGGCCTGCACGGGGGTCGCCGGCCCCGCGCTCGCCGAGGGGGCGAAACGGGGACTGGTGGGCAAGCGGATCAAGCTGCCCCCCGTCGAGCTCACCCTGCGGAAGCCCTTCGCCACCGAACCGATCCGGCTCGAGGCCGGCAAATACTATCAGTTGAAGCTCGTCTCCGACGGAACCGACGAGTTCGTCCTCGTGGGGCCGTCCTTCTTCCGGAACATCTGGATCAACGAAATCGCCGTCGAGGACGTGGAGATCCGCCCCTTCGGCGTCGAGAGTTTCGAGTTCGAGGGTGAGGGGGAGCTCTCCATCACCTTCGTGCCGATCCGTGGTGGCGTGTTCGAGCTGAGGACGCCGCGCGGTGGCGAGTCGGAGACCATCACTTTCGTCGTCGAATGAGGGCGGAAGCCCGCGACCGCGTGCGCTGGTGAGGGTGGATTGTGGCGAGGGCGGCGGTGGAGGGGGTCACCACCGGCCGGCCGGCGGGGGCGGGCCGGTCCCTGTGGCGGGCGTGGGGCGCGGCGGTGTCGTCGCTGGCGC
>Ga0256839_1000471_pt1 | contig 52229 bp, 41 predicted proteins | sample 354166metaG_FD_185968 | JGI IMG/M metagenome (GOLD analysis project Ga0256839, IMG submission 185968) | Hydrothermal vent microbial communities from Mid Atlantic Ridge, Atlantic Ocean - 354-166 | ecosystem: Environmental > Aquatic > Marine > Hydrothermal vents | place: Atlantic Ocean: Mid... | reverse complement strand
ACACGAACAACCACGCCACGCAGCATGCGCGACTGGAAACGCTCGATCCGGCTTTCGCGTCACTGATCCGTGAACTCGAGCGGCGCGAACTGCTGGACGATACGCTGGTTCTGTGCGCCGGCGAATTCGGCAGAACGCCTCGGATCAACGACGCCGGCGGGCGCGATCATTGGCCGCATGGCTTTAGCGTCGTCCTCGGCGGTGGTCGCATCCGCGGCGGCGTGGTGTATGGCGAAACCAATCCTCGCCCGCAGTTGGACCGGGACAAGGAAAAGCCGGATTGGGAAAAAGACCTGGTGAATCCGCGTCCCGTGGAGGACATTCACGCCACCATTTACCGGGCACTGGAGATCGACTACGAACAGGAATTGCAAACGCCGATCGGGCGACCAATGGTCTTCTCGCAAGGTACCCCGATCCGGGAACTGTTGGTGGGGTAGTCCGTTTTCCACGGGCGCCCATCCAAGCACAGGCCGCTAATCCACGGCCACTTCGAAGATGGCCTCGATTTCCACCGGGATGTTGCCGGGAAGCGAGCCCATGCCGACGGCGCTGCGAGCCGCCACGCCGCACTCCTCGCCGAACACCTCCGCAAACAACTCGCTGCAGCCGTTGATCACTGCCGGGTGATTGCGAAAATCGGATTCGCAGTTGACCATCCCCAGCAGCTTGACCAGACGGACGACCTTGTCGAGACTCCCCAGGCCCTCACGCAATGTGGCCAGGATGGCCAGCCCGGTTTGCCGAGCCGCCTGGTAGCCGAATTCCTGATCGACATCGGCACCCACGCGGCCTTCCATGAGCGTCCCGTCGGGGAGCAGCGGACCATGTCCCGAGACGTAAGCCATGTTGCCGCTGATCACCAGAGGCTTGTACACACCCATCGGTTTGGGAGCCGGGGGGAGTTCCAGTTGCAAGGATTCCAGTTGCTGTTCGGCTGTCATGGTGTTGGTCCCTTTCGCGTTTCCGGTCGAATCGGTCGCCAGTGGCACCGATCGGAAAAAACAACTGCGGGCGCCCGTGTGACAGGCGACGCCCGTTTGATCGACTTTCAAGAGAATGGCGTCTCGATCGCAATCGAGCCGCACCTCAAGCACCCGCTGGATGTGCCCGCTCTCGTCTCCCTTGCGCCAGCGCTGCCGACGGCTGCGGCTGAAGTAAACGGCTCGCCCCGTTTCCAGCGTTTCCCGGTATGCTGCCTGGTCCATCCAGGCCAGCATCAATACTTCGCCGGTCCGAGCGTCCTGCGCCACGGCGGGCAGCAAGCCGTCGCCTTTGGCGAAGTCGGGTTCGTCAAAGCGGGCCGTACACATCGGCTTCTCATGTCTCGCGATCCGTGTGGTGTGAACCGCGTGGCGGTTCAGGCCGTTCCTACGGCGAATAGATTAGCGGACGCCGTCACGGATCGGAAGAAGCCGGGCAGGCGGCACAATCGGTTCGATGGGCAAGAAGCGTCTAGATGGGCGCTACGTCGAGTCGCTCCAGCTTTGGCCACTTCGAGCCGATTTACTCATGCAGATGTGGGAAGAATGACGCTCGAATCGTCGCCGCACGATCGATCGGTGGTTGACAGCTCGCGAGGTGCTCTCTTGGAACCATCCCTCACCATCGTCGTACCCGTTCGCAATGCCGAAACCGTCTTGCGGAATCGAGTCCAGCGGCTGCTGGAGACGGCCGAGGACGCGGCCAGCCACTTCGAGATCTTGCTGGTGGACGACGGGTCGGAAGACCAGACCGAAGAAGTGGCTCGCGAGTTGGCGCGACAGTACCCGCAAGTGCGCGTGATGCGACACCACCGGCGCAGCGGGCCACAAGCGGCCATTCGCACGGGCCTTCTGCACAGCCGAGGCAACGTGGTGTTCATCCATGATGTCCAGTCGCAGCCTCGTCGCGAAGAACTTCAGGAGGTGTGCGAACTGGGAGGCAACAAACACTTGGTGGTAAAGGGGCACGAAGCGGCTCCGCTCTACCTGCGTCCCGATTTGCTGTCCCGGCTCCAGGCCTGGGGAATGATGGTGACGGCGTCTCAGCAGACGACTCAATCCCACACGTCGCCACCGACCATCGACAGCGCCACCGGCTCGGCCGCCGCTCTGCCGACTTCATCCATCGAGCGGCGCTGACCATAGGTGTGCCACGGAGCCACATCCTTCAGTTCCGGCATGATCTCGAGGATCTGGTTGACCAGATTCTCGGCCAGCCGTTTCATTCCCGGTTCCGTCGCGTTCTCGAGCAACGACTGAGCCGTCTTCATCATCCGCAACATGCGGGCCCGCTGCAGCACCGGGGGGGACAGCGTCGAGTGATCGGGCTCCTCCAGGAGTTCGCACAGCGGAACGTCCAACACCTTCTGCCAACGGTGCAGGTCGCTGAGACGCAGATCGGCCGTCTCGTCTTCCTGCTTGCGCAGCTCCCGAATCGTGCTCCCCATCTGGCGAGCCGCCGTCCGCAGGGTCACTCCCTGCCGCAACCGTACCGTCCGCACGCGGTGATAACGAGGCTGCGACTTGTCGACCGGCTGTTCGGCTTCGGCAGCACCCACCACATCGGTGGGAAGAGACATGTAATCAAAGGGAACCGTGGCCATCGTATCCTGCCTTTCCTCTCGCTGTTCCTCTGCTCCAAATCCCGTTCTCTATCCCGTTCTCTTTGTCCCGCTGCCTCTTCGTCCCCCCTTGGACAATCGACCTCTTGAAAAGGTTCCCGAAAAATCCGCGCAATCCCCCCAGCCGGCACCGGGGCCGGCCGTAGGTCGGGCTTTCCAGCCTGACGGCCCCGCCGTTGCGGAAATTTCCCGCTAGAGTTTCCGGCGCAAGATCGTGCCGCCCAGCGCCAGGGCGACAATGCCGACGCTACTGAGAACGGCCAGCGGGACCGCGGCCTCGCCCCACGTGAACTCGCGCCAGATCGCACCCTCCAAGATGAGGATGGCCCATCGCACGGGATCGACGTACCCGATTCCCTGCATCCATGACGGCAGGAACGCCAGCGGGATCATGCCACCGCCGAACATGGCCATCACGATGTTGGCTCCCCACGCCGCGCCGCTCACCGATTCTTCACTCTTCCCGATCGTGGCGATGCAGGCCATGATGCCGGTGAAGCAGAAGGCTGTGGCCAGCATGGCGGGAATCAGTAGCAACGGCCGGCGAGGTCTCATTCCGAGTGCCATGCCCAGCACGAGCATCATGGTAATGACGGCGACCACGGAGACGAAACAGGCCAGTGCCTTGCCGGCGACGATCGTCGGAGGCCGCAGCGGTGCCACTTGCAGACGCAGCAGGGATCCCTGCCGCCGCTCGCGCACCAATGAGACGGCGAATGTCGTGGCACAACCGAGGATTCCCCAGATCGTGGCTTGCGGAAAGCTGATGTCCCACGCGGTTTGCACGTTGGAAAGAGGAGAGCCCAACGCGTCGGTTTTCTCTCGCCTCGCAATCTCGAGCTGTTCGATGTGCACGAATTCGAAATCGGGACCTTGTTCGGTCTGGTTTTCGTCACTCGTCTGCTGCAACTGGTCGAAGAAGTTGCGAAACGACTTGAGAGCGGCGATCAATGCCAACCGGCTCGGCAGCGACATCGAGGTGTCCGACTGCAGCCGGCGAATCGACTCGTCGAGCGACTGTTTCATCGATGTTTGATCGCGCAGACGGTCGGCGGCCAGCTTTCCCATGGCCTGCATCAAGATCCCCGTGACCAGTCCCTTCTCGGCATTTCTGGACGGATCCACGGCGACGAGCAGCGTCGGGGCCTCCTGGAAGAAGATGCCGGCGTTCTCTCCGAAACCGCGGGGCAGCACGATCGCGGCGACCAAGTCGCCTCGCCGGCACGCGTCGAGTGCCTCGCGGCGAGTCATCGAAGTCCGCCACTCGTTTTTTTCGGGTTCCTTTTTCAGGATTTCCACGAAGCGCTTCGACCACGGAGACTGGTCCTCATCCACGATGGCGATAGCCAGACTGGCGTCCCCGGACTGGAAAGCGCCGCTGATGGCTCCGAAGAACAGGCCGTAGAGGATGGGAATACCGACCACGAAAAACAGCGCCAACCGGTCGCGCATCAGAAGCCGCAGATCCTTGGTCGCCAGCGTCGTTGCAGTGCGCCACACTCGAATCATCCTCCCGCGCCATGGGCCGCCGGTTGTTCGGTATCGTCTCGCAACGACCGGCCGGTGAGCTTCAAGAAAACGGTTTCCAAATCGGGGCCGCGAATGGCGACTTCCTCCCATTCGAGTCCACCGCCGGCCAGCCGCACCAGATCGTCCAGTGGCGTGTCGGTTTCCCAACTCACGATGCCATCCTGCCAAGTACCTGGCAAGGACAACGATGGCGGAGGCTGTTGTTTCAGCACGATCCGCACGCTCGACTGTCCGCCGTAGCGCTCGATCAAGTCCTGGACCCGATCGAGCGCCAGCAGTCGGCCATGATCGACAATCGCCACGCGACGGCAAAGCCGCGAGGCTTCCTCCATGTAGTGCGTGGCGTAGATGACGCCCTTGCCGTTGTCACGGAGTCGCTCGATCTGGTCGAACAAATGGGCTCGAGTCTGCGGGTCCACGCCCACCGTCGGTTCATCGAGCAGCAGCAATGGCGGATCGTGAATCAGCGCGCAGGCCAGATTGAGACGCCGTTTCATACCACCGGAGAACGTCGTCACGCGATCTCGCTTGCGGGCTTCCAAGCCGGCCAACTCGAGGCAATACTCGACGCGACCCGCCAGTTGCCGTCCCGAGAACCCATAGAGCGTTCCCAGAAATCGCAGGTTTTCTTCGGCGGTCAATTCTTCATACAGCGAGAGGGACTGAGGTGCCAAGCCCAGTGATCGGCGGGCTTGCGGGTCGCGCGGGTCGCCCGCGCCGGGCAGCTCGATGGTGCCGCGGTCGGGAGCCAGCAGTCCACTGATCATTCCCAACAGCGTCGATTTGCCGGCTCCATTGGGCCCAAGCAACCCGAGAATCTCTCCGGGAGCCAGTGACAGCGACACGCCGCGTACCGCCTCGACGTCGCCATACGATTTGTAGACATCATCAACCGTGAGCATGCCCGCCTATACTCGGCCGCTCGCACTATTGTTTCGCCAGCACGGCTTTCGTGACCGAATCGGTGCAACGAGCCAGTGATTCCAGCACGATCCTCGCCGAATCGGGGCCACAACTGTTGATTTCACCGTATTGGGAGGTGCGCTTGCCGTAAGCGAACGGCGGTCGGGCATCCCATTGGCGAGCCGGGATGAGGTAGCCGATCTCATCATTGGCCAAGCCGGCCAGCATCCATTGCCGGGTCGGCAGGGTCTGCTTGATGGAGGGCTCGCGTGGAGCATCCGGATAATCGGCTTCCGCAGGGCTGTCGATTTTCCCTTCCAGCAGTTCCGGATAGAGTTCTCCCGGGATCAGGGCCAGGCCGAGTTCTCCGAGTTGCCAATAGCCGACTTCGCTTTCGATAGCGCCGATGCGAGTCGCATGCAGCAGTTTCATGGGACGGCCCCGCTCGAGCGGATCACCGGTCCAGGCGTAACTCTTGCGGCGAACTACACCCGTCAGACGAGCTGCCCGGTACCACGGGTTGCGTACCGGCACCAGGATCCGTTCGGCACAGAACCGGAGCGGCGTCAGTGACAAGGGTGAGGCCTGACGCACAGCCTGCAGCGCCAGTTCGGCCACACGCTCGCCATACGCCCGGCAGAACTCCCACGTTCCCCGCTGGAGCGCCCGATCACCCACTTGCAGTTGATGCGGCGGGGCCATCAAACCGCCGACGGCTCCCGAAAAATAGACGACGGGACAGCGGCGGCGTTTTTCCAACGTGGCCACGACGGCCGCGGGAAAGTCGGCTGTGAGTTGCCGGTTGCTGGAACGCAGCGACTCGGGATGGCAGCTCCACTGGACGAGCAATCCCGCCGGTGCGCCGTCGGAAACACGTGTGAACTCGAGCACGCGAATGGTCGGATCGGTGACAATCGGCAGCCGGCTGTCATGGAGCAGCTTCTCGTCCGTGGCCGTTCCGAACCGGCCGCGCACCTGCTCCAGTTTCTGTTCGGCCAGACGGACGCACTCGACGACCGAGCGGACTACTTTCCGAAGGTATTCGTCGTCGACGCCTCGGCGCAAGAACGATTTGCCCCAAATGCCGATCACATCGGGGCCCGAATGATTGTGGGTGCTGGCGACGGTGACGTGGTCGTAGTCCTTCAGTTCCTTGCGAATTCGGTCGACGGTCTCCATCTGCAGTCCGATCAAGTCGACCGATACGAAGGCCAGTTTCCGCTCACGATGCCGGAAGACGATTCCTCGAGCGGCCAGCGGATCGTGGACTCCCTCGGCCCGGCGACCCGGCATATAACCGGCAAGATAGACCGGCCGCTCCCCGTCCCAGCGGGGAGTGATATCGGTTGTGGCGAACCCCACCGACAAACTGTCCGCGACGCGGAGACTCTCCGTCGCGCACAGATCGGCGGCCAGGAACGCCGCCGAGAGAACCAGCGCGACCACCACTTGTTGAGATCGGGAACGATGCATGTCTACACTCCTTCGCAGCAAGTTCGCGCTGGGCCATTCCCAGGCGCGAATCAAGGAGCCGTCTCCTTGACGAGCTGATCGGCTTCCATCACTTCTTCTTCGCTGGGTTTCTGCTCCACTCGATCCCAGAACAACACGATGAAGGCGACCATGATGCCCACGGCGAACAGGGCCGGGAACCTCCAAACCGACTCCCAGTCGATCTTGCCGGATTCGGCGCCGGTGTTCATCAGCACATGAGCGGCGAACAGCTTGGCGCCCAGTCCCAGCCCCAGCCCCTGCGTGACCAGCACCAGAAACCCTTGAGCCTGATTGCGGATCTCTTCCGGCGCCTTCTTGTCGACATAGATCATGCCGGTGACGAAGAAGAAGTCGTAGCAAATACCGTGCAGCATCACACCGATCAGGATCATCCAGAAGACCGAGTCGTCGGCGGCCATCATGAACAAGCTATACCGCAACGCCCAGGCTCCCATGCCGACCGCCAACATCCACTTCACACCCAGCCGGGCGAAGAACAGCGGCATCAATATCATGAACAACACTTCCGACATCTGCCCGAAACTCATGGTGAACGTGGCACTGTTGTTCACCAGAGCACCCATCTGATCGACATACGTCCGAGCAAACGAGTAGTAGCCTGCCAATGGAATGCAGATCAGAAACGAGGCGATGATGAACACGGCATAAGGAAAACTCTTGAAGAGTCGCAGCGAGTCGGTACCCAGGATCTGGCCGATACTGGGAGACTGTCCTCGGAGCGGCGGAGGCGTGTGAGGCAGCGTCAGACTGTAGAGGCCCAGCACCAGAGCGGCCCCGCCCGCCAGAAAGAACTGGTAGGGGGACGAATCCTTGCCCGGCAACAGACTGACGGCGATGTTGCCCACAATCCAACCGATCGTTCCCAACACGCGAACCAACGGAAACTGCTTTTCCTGATCCTCAAGATTGTGGAACGCCAGACTGGTCGACAGAGCCAGCGTGGGCATGTAGCAAAGCATGTGCAGCAGCAGAACGATCGTGAACGGCTGGATGTAGGCGTTCAGATCATGGAGCACGACTTTGTGGAACAGCGACGCATCCTCCGGTGGCGGCCCCAGTTCGAAACTGCGGGCGAAGTAGGGCGCGGCACAGAGGATGATTCCGCCGGAGATGTGCAGAAACGCCATCACCCGTTCGGTGGAGAAGAACCGATCGGCCACCATTCCCAGAAAAAACGGGGCCAGGATCGCGGCGATCGGCCCCACCGTGTAAACGGCCCCCGTGACGGCGCTCATATCCTCCTTGCCGAGAAATCCCGTCACCGAGACGTACCAGGCTCCCCACACGAAGAACTGCAGGAACATCATGATGCCGAGTCGAACCGTAACGGGTGTCACCATGGATGGGCCGCCTTCCTCAGCAAAAAGGAGCGTCGATCGAAAATCGCAGATGCCAGTGTGAGGGCCCATTGTACGCTACCTCTGGAGCCATTGAAAGTGGCGCCGCAGGGAGGGAGCAGTTTCCCGCTCGAGTTCTTGCTATGATAAAGGGCGATCCCACCTCACCGCTCCAAGTTGCCGCCACCTGCAATTCAGGAGACCCGCCGATGCTGCATCACGGCCGACTGCTTCCACGTCTTTCTCTCCGCTCCGGCATCCGCCGCCCGTCGTTTTCACTCGCGGGACTGCTTGCCTCGTCGATCGTGCTCGCCATCGGCGGTCCCGCCGTCGGCGAACCCGAAGGTCCCTCGCAACTTCCCAATTTCGTCCTCTGCATGGCCGACGACCAGGGCTGGGGCGATGTTGGTTACTACCACAAGTCTCCCGCCATCACTCCGAATCTCGACGCGATGGCCAAAGTGGGGCTTCGATTCGACCGGTTCTACGCGGCCTGCCCCGTCTGCTCGCCGACCCGAGGGAGCGTACTGACCGGCCGCCATCCCAACCGGTTCGCCTGCTTCGAATGGGGACATTCGCTCCGACCGGAAGAGATCACTTTGGCCGAAGCCCTGCGGACCGCCGGCTATGCCACCGGGCACTTCGGCAAGTGGCACCTGGGTTCGGTCAGTGCTGACAGCGACGTGTCGCCGGGGGCATCCGGATTCGACGAATGGTTCTCCAGCCCCAATTTCTTCGATATGAATCCCCTGATGAGCCGTCGGGGAAAAGTCGTGGCGACTCGAGGCGAAGGCTCCAAGGTCACCATGGACGCGGCACTCGAGTTCATCGGCGGCTGCGCCGAGCGAAAGCAGCCGTTCCTGGCCGTCATCTGGTTCGGATCACCCCACTCGCCGCACCATGCCCTCGAGCGCGACCGTCGGCTCTATCCCCATCTATCCAAGCCGCTGCAACACTACTACGGGGAAATCACGGCGCTCGATCGGGAAATGGGGCGACTGCGGGATGCTCTGCGGAAATGGAACATCGCCGACAACACGCTGCTGTGGTATACCAGCGACAATGGTCCTCAGGGACCGAAGAACCGCGACCGCCCCGGGTCAACGGGCGGACTCCGCGACCGCAAGGGCACTCTCTACGAAGGGGGAATTCGTGTACCCGCCATCATCGAATGGCCGGCTCGGCTGCCGCAACCGCGAGTCTCCAACTTTCCTTGTGGAACGATCGACATCTTTCCCACGCTGTTGGAATGGGCCGGAGTCTCACGGAAACAGTTGGTGCGACCGCTGGATGGCGTCAGCCTGGTGTCGATACTCGAACAAGACGCCCCCCGCTCCAAACCCCTCCCTTTTTGGGCTCGCATCGATCGCGGTTTTTCGACCCCCAGCCGCAAGGTACTCGAGGCGATGCGGGCCGCCGCCGAATCGGGACAGCCTTATCACCCTCGCAATGACGCGGCCATGCGAGCCGAGCGGACCAATCGAGTACTCCAACGCATCGAACAAGACGGCCTGGTCGGCCATGCGGCATGGATCGACTGGCCCTACAAACTCCATCGCATTCAGGATCGCAAGGGTCGTCTGCAAATCGAGCTGTATCACCTCGAAAAGGACGTCGCCGAATCGAAAAACCGGGCAAACGAAGAACCGGAGCGGGCGGCGCGGATGCGCCAGGCTCTGGAGGCGTGGCAGCGGTCGGTGGTCCGCAGCCTCCGGGGTGAGGATTACAAAGCCAATCCGGATTGACTAGAATAGGACAGCCGGGTCCCGATGGGGGCCGGGACTCCAGGGATCAAGCGTGAGGTCGATCGAATGCACAAGAGTGTGATTTGGACGTTGGCCGTGTGGGGAACCGCTGTCGCGGCGGCTTCTGCCGAGCAGCCGCCCATCCGCTTCAACCGCGACGTGCGCCCGATCTTCGCCAAGCACTGTACCGCGTGTCACGGCGGTGTCAAAGCGGCTTCCGATCTGTCGTTCGTTTACCGAGATTCGGTGCTGGGGGTCGTCGAACCGGGCGAACCCGATGATTCGGAACTGATGCGACGCCTGACCACCGAGGATGCCGAAGAACGGATGCCTCCCGACGATCATGGTGGTCCGCTCAAGAAGGCGGAGATCGCCGTCATTCGCCGCTGGATCGCCGAAGGAGCCCGCTGGAGCGAGCCGTGGTCGTTCGTGCTGCCGGTCGAGCCGCCATCGCCCAAGGTCACTCAGGCGGATTGGGCAAGATCGAAAATGGACGCGCTGGTGCTGGCCGCCATGGAAGGGCACGGACTGGCGCCCTCGCCCGCCGCGCCGCCTCACGAATGGCTTCGCCGAGTTTGTTTCGATTTGATTGGACTGCCTCCGAGTCTCGAGTTATGGGAACGATTTCAGCGAGCGTACGACGCTGACCCGCAAGGAGCCAAAGAGCACGTGGTGGACGAATTGCTCGAGAGTCCGCGCTATGGTGAGCACTGGGCCGCCATGTGGCTCGACGCCGCTCGCTACGCCGATACGTATGGTTTTGAGAAGGACCCTGAGCGAACGATCTGGCCATGGCGGGACTGGGTGATTCGAGCGTTCAACGCGGACATGCCCTTTGATCAATTCACCATCAAGCAATTGGCCGGCGACTTGCTGGACCAACCCGGTCCCGACGACCTGTTAGCCACCGCTTTCCATCGCAACACGCAGAACAATACCGAGGGTGGCACCGACGATGAGGAGTTTCGCTTGCATGCGGTGCTCGACCGGGTCAACACGACATGGACGGTATGGCAGGGAACGACGTTCGGTTGCGTGCAGTGCCATTCGCATCCCTACGATCCGTTTCCTCAGGAAGACTACTACCGCTTTTTGGCGTTGTTCAATCAGACCGAAGATTGCGATCAGAACGACGACTTTCCCAAGACAAAAGTCGCCAAGGACCCTGCACGCCAAGCGGAAGTCGTACGCTTGGAGCAACAAACGCGACGGCGCCGGGAACAACTCAACGCGGACGGCGTCCGCCTGGCATCGGAGGTCACGTCGTGGCAACGCCTCAAACCGCTGGAACTCAAGCCGAGTCACGGGACGTTGGAGGCGGATGCCGATGGCTGGATTCGAGCCAGTGGGACGCTGCCGGTCGGCGTGGTGTACACGCTGAAGCTGCCCGCCGTTTCCTGTTCGGCGCTGCGGGTTTCCATCCGGCCGGAACAAGACGACCCCACCACTTGGCCGGAACGCGGCGCGGTATTGTCGCAATTCGAGTGGTTCCATGTGAGTCCGGACGGCAAGCGCCAAGCTCTTGCCATCAAAGAAGTGTTCGCTGATTCACTCGGCGGTCGGTATGATCCCCAAGACTCGCTCAAAGGCTCGGCGGACGGTTTTGGCGGCTATCCCGTGCTGGAGCGTCCGCGGTGGGCGGTGTTTGTACTCGAGACGCCGTGGCACGCCGCCGGCGAGCAAGCCGCCGACGCGGGACACTTCGAGTTGGTTCTCAGGCAAAAGGCAGCATCCAATTCGGGAACGCAGGCGTGTACGCTGCGGCGGTTCGCGCTGGACAGTACCGACGACGACCGCTGGACAACGCTGGCGCATGACAGCCGGCGGCAGCAAAGCTGGCAGGAGTATCGACGGGATCTCCAGGCGTGGAATGCGATCGACGGCGTATTGGTCCCCGTGATGCGGGAACGCAGGACGACGGCTCGCAGGGCGACGCGCATTTTCCTGCGAGGGAATTTCAAGCGCAAAGGAGACGAAGTCGAGCCGGGCATTCCGGTCGTGTTCATGCGGGAGGGCCAGCCACCCGTTCGCAATCGGCTCGAACTGGCTCGGTGGTTGGTCAGCGATGCCAACCCGTTGACGGCGCGCGTCTTCGTGAACCGGATCTGGGGCCGGCTATTCGGCCGAGGAATCGTTGAGAGCGAAGAGGATTTCGGTTCGGCGGGCTTGGCACCCTCGCACCCGGAACTGCTGGATCATCTCGCGCTGCGGTTTTCCCGCCACCACCGGTGGTCGCTCAAGAAACTACTGCGGGAATGGGTGTTGTCTGCGACGTATGGCCAGACGTCGCGGATCACTCCGGAAAAGCTGCAGGCCGATCCGAACAACCGCTGGTTGGCTCGAGGCCCCCGCTTGCGACTTACGGCCGAAATGGTTCGCGACCAGGCATTGGCCGCATCGGGGCTACTGAGCGACAAGCTGGGAGGTCCGCCCGTCTTTCCGCCTCAGCCGGCGGGTATCTGGAAGACGGTGTACAGCGGTGCCAAGTGGACGACATCTACGGGACCGGACCGTTATCGTCGGGCCATCTACACCTATTGGCGGCGCACGGCCGGCTATCCGATGATGCTCACCTTCGACACTCCCACCCGCGATGCCTGCAAGGTGCGGCGAATACCGACCAACACTCCGTTGCAGGCATTGGTCACTTTGAATGATCCAGCGTTCTTCGAATTGGCCGCCGCGCTGGCCAAGCGGATGGAGCAGGGAGGCGGAAGCGTTGACGAGAAGATCGCACGAGGCTACCGGATTCTCCTGCTTGCAGAGCCGGCGGCCGACGCCGTGGAAACATTGAAAGGCGTATACGCGGACGCGCTGAAAATCTATCAGGCCGACGCCGAACTCTGTCAGCAAGTCGCCAAGTCACCGGAACTGGCGGCACTCGTGTTGGTCGCCAATACGTTGCTCAACATGGACCGCGTAATGGCACGTTAACGAACCAAGGAGATTTCCCATGGACGTAGACCGGTCATCGGTCGAACGCGAGTGGCTGTTGCATCAGACGCGCCGCTTGTTTTTGAAAGACTCGCTCTTGGGGCTGGGAGGTTTGTGGCTGGCCACGCAAGGCGGCCGGAGCGCATCCGCTGCCGACATCGCTCGCGATCCGGCTCATCCCTGGTCGGTTCAGCCGCCTCATTTCAAGCCGAAAGCGACTCGAGTCATCTACGTCCACCTGGCTGGATCGCCCAGTCAACTGGAGTTGTTCGATTACAAGCCGGTGCTGGAAAAATACAGCGGCAAGGACTGCCCCGCCCAGTTGCTCAAGGGGAAGCAGTTCGCTTTCATTCAAGGCATTCCCAAACTGCTCGGTCCGGTGTTTCCCTTTCACAAGGCGGGACAGAGCGGCCAGTGGATCTCCGACCGGCTGCCCCATCTGGAAAAAGTGATCGACGAACTCTGCTTCATCAAGTCGATGTGGACCGATCAGTTCAACCACGGTCCGGCTCAGTTATTGATCCAGACGGGAAACCAGAACGTCGGCTCACCGGCCATGGGCGCTTGGGCGCTGTATGGTCTGGGAACGGAGAATGACAGCCTGCCGGGGTTCATCGTCTTGACGTCGGGAGGCAAGAATCCCGATGCCGGCAAATCGGTGTGGGGATCGGGTTTTCTCCCTTCGGTCTACCAGGGCATCCAGTGCCGATCGCAGGGCGATCCCGTGTTGTTCTTGTCGAACCCCAAGGGAGTGACTTCGCAGCTTCGTCGCCGAACGCTCGATGCTCTGGCTGAGCTCAATCAACAGACGGCGGCCGAACTGGGCGACCCCGAGACGCGCACGCGGATCGCCCAATACGAGATGGCCTTCCGCATGCAAGTGAAGGCATCGGAGGCGTTCGATATCACGCGAGAATCGAAGCGGGTTCATCAGGCGTACGGCACCGAACCGGGCAAAGAGTCGTTTGCCAACAACTGTTTGCTGGCGCGGCGACTCGTCGAACGCGGTGTGCGCTTCGTGCAACTATATGACTGGGGATGGGATAGCCACGGCGCCAGCGCTTCGGAAGCACTCAATGCCGGTTTCAAGAACAAGTGCGCGAAGATGGACCGTCCCATGGCGGCGCTGGTGAAGGACCTGAAGGACCGGGGCCTGCTCGATGAGACGTTGATCATCTGGGGCGGCGAGTTCGGGCGCACCTCGATGCAGGAGAACCGCCGAGGGATGAAGATGAAGTTCATCGGCCGGGACCACAATCCGTTCGCCTTCACCATCTGGATGGCCGGCGGCGGAGTCAAAGCGGGCTATACGCACGGCGAAACCGACGAACTCGGTTTCCAGTCTCTGGTCGATCCGGTTTCGATCCCCGACTTCCACGCCACCGTGCTGGCGCTGCTCGGATTCGATCACTTGCGACTGACGTACCCCGTTCAGGGAGTGAACCAGCGACTGACGAATGTGACCAAGCCGGGAAGCCAGGTCGTCAAAGCGGTGATGGCATAGCGGCTTGCGGAGCGACCGAGCCGGTAAGGAACTGCTTTTGCTTGAGCCCCCAGGCGAGCGTCTGTCCCAGCCAGGCCGGCCGGCATGCCCACAGACGGTAGACCGGATAGGCGTCGGCTTTCCACCTTCTGGCCAGCGCCGTGTCGGATCGGCAAAGACAGTCGACGGCCTTCACATCGCCGCGCTTGGCCAGGTATCGGCCCAGTCGCGCCATGAGCAGATGCCCTGCACTATGGGTTTGAAACGCCGGTTCGTAGCCGACCTTCAGCGAGTGGTAGACGTGCTTGGCCAGCCAGCCGTATTCGAACGCGATGGGAACGCGATCCAGTTCCAGGAACGACAGCAGGAACTCTCCGTGCCGGCTGGCGATGTCGGCTTGTTGGTGGAAGAAATCCCGCAGACCGGCCGCAATGATCGACGTCCAACCAGGGCGATCGGACTTGTGGTGTTCGATTTCGAGAGCCTGGTCAAGCCACCGGCGCTCGTGTGCATTCATGGACCTGGGCGTGATCACACGCAACGACACGCTGCCGCGTTGAGCCAGCCGTCGGGCGGCCCGTCGGAGGTTCTTACGGGCGTTCTTGGATAGATGCGAGAACGGGTCCGAATGGAATCGTTCGATGGGAAGCACGGCGATCGAGGCTCGCGCTTCCCACTGGGCATAGCCGCCGATTTGCTGCAGGCCGGTTTCCACCATTCTCCAAAACGAGACGTCGTGATGCAGTCCGTCAAGGAAGATGGCCCGCTGTGGGCCGCTCATGAATGCTCGAGCCAGCTCGGTCGCCACTTCACTTGTCCGCTGAGGCTGCTCGATGAGACGGCGGTCGACCAGAGGAGCGGCGCCGGTGGTCCAGTCGTTGTGTGGTAGTCCCAGGCAATGCAGGAACCCCGCGCGTCGGCGCGGCACCAGCGGGAGGGCGGCGATGATCGCCGAGTCTTCCCGGACGACAATCGATTGCAGCGAATCTGCCGAGGAGAACGTCTCCACGTAGGAGACCACCGATTCAGCGCGAGCCGTCGGGACGGTGACGGCCGAACGTTGCCACAGGTCGTCCCAGGCTTCGCGGTGCTCGAGCAGCCGCGAGGTTCCCCGCCATCGTTCGGTTGTGATCATGATCCGGGTTGTTTCGGCTGTAACTTGGGGGGACGGCGCGCGGAGACCGCCTGGACGGGGGGTGCTGACGCCCGCTGCACGCACTTCTCTAGTCGAGGACTGCTCTGCAAACATAGCACACAGAGGCGTGCCGTTTCAGCGCGCTCGTTGGCTTGGTCCGGCCGTTCCAGGATGCCGCTTTGAGTCGACTCGTGTACTATGATACCGCAGCGGGGCGGCGCCGGCCCGTGTTCGTCCGGCTTGTTACCGCACGTGGCCAACCATGAAACGCATCCTCTGGATTCTGGTCCACAGAGTCCCGTGTCGACGGCAAGGACTTCCTGATGACGCATCCCCGATTCTCTATCGTGATCTTCCAGTTGTTCCTTCTCGCCGGCTTGGCTTTCGCCGACGTTCCTGGGAAGCCCACGCCGCCGCAGCCCAACATTCTATGGCTGGTGGGCGAGAACCTCTGTCTCGACTTGGGTTGTTACGGTGCCAAGAATGTTTCCACGCCGAATCTCGATCGTCTGGCGGCAGGAGGGATGCGCTATACGCGGGTCTTCGCCACGTCTCCCGTGTGTGCTCCCAGTCGCTCGGCGTTCATGACCGGCATGTACCAGACCACGATCGACGTGCATCCCATGCGTTCCCATCGTGACGACGACTTTCGTCTTCCCGACGGCGTCCGTCCTCTCACGCACCGCCTTCGCGATGCCGGTTATTTTACCGCCAACATCAAGACGATCGGCGATCGCAGGGTGGGAACGGGGAAACTCGATTTGAACTTCGTCAACGAGGGGCCGCTGTACGACTCGGATGATTGGTCGCAACTGAAAGACCACCAGCCCTTTTTCGCCATGATCAACTCGCCCGAAGTCGAGTACGATATCTACGATCGGCAGACAGCGAAGAAGGATCGTGTCCCGTGGGTTGGCGAGGGCGATCATCCAAAAATCGCAACTGCCGATAATGTGTCACCGCCTCCCTACTACCCCGATCATCGGCTGGTGCGCGAAGAATGGGCTCGCTATCTCAACTCGGTGTCCGGCATGGACCGTCGCATCGGCTGGGTACTTGAACAATTGGAACAGGACGGGTTGGCCGACAATACCGTGATCATCTTCTTCGCGGACAACGGCCGGCTGGAGGCTCGAGGAATCCACTGGTGCTGGGACAGCGGACTCCATGTGCCGCTGATCATTCACTGGCCGAAGAACTACCCGCCGCCTACCGGTTACCGGCGGGGAGCCGTGGTGGACGACGTGATCAGTCTGCTCGACCTGACGGCGACGACGTTGACGATCGCCGGCTTGCAGCGACCGCCGATCATGCAAAGCCGGGTCTTCCTGGGACGGCAGGCCGATCCGCCGCGGAAGTACGCTTTCAGCGCCCGCGACCGCATCGATGAAACCGTCGTCCGCTTGCGCAGCGTCCGCGATCGCCGCTACCACTACATTCGCAACTTCACTCCCGGTGCCGGGTTCCTCATGCTCAACCGCTACAAGGAAAAGTGTTTTCCGGTGAAGCCGCTGATGCGAAGACTGCATGCGGAAGGGAAGCTGACCGGCCCGGCACTCGAGTTGATGAAGCCGTTTCCGCGGGAAATGCTCTACGACACTCAGTCGGATCCTCACGAAATCCGCAATCTGGCGGATTCCACCGACCCGGAGCACCGAGCGGCTTTGATTCGACTGCGGGCGGCGCTGGATACCTGGATGGTGGAGACGGGGGATCTGGGCGGGCGGCCGGAACCCAAGTCGTTGGTGGAGCAATTCGAGCGAGAAATGCACGAGTGGTTCGGAACACCCGACTGGTACCGGCGGTAACGGCGTGCCGGTGCGCGACGCAGTCGCTTGGCCGGCAGTCGGTCGCTTCCTCGACGGGCACGACTATTCCGCTCGCAAATCGTAGCAATGGAGATCCTGTTGGTCGCGCAGGTAGAGTCTTCCGTTGGCGATGACAGGATGCGGCCAGCTCTCGGCATGCCGCGTGGCAATGCGAAACGTACCTTTGATCTTATACGAGCGGGGATTGGCTTCGATGAGCGCCATCGTTCCGTCTTCGTAGCGAAAGTAGAGATGGCCGTCGGCATACGATACCGCCGCGGATCGCTTTCCGGGGCCGCGCAGCGGTCCCCAGGGCGGTTTTCCGGATCAGCGTGACAAGCAGAACTACTTCACCGGCTTCCGATCTTGCCGGAGTTCGCGCAGAGCGGTGACCAGCCGATGGGGATCACGCGAGCCGGAGAGCGACACGACTGTCAGGTGTGGACCGTATTTCCGCAGGGCTTCCACTACCAGGGGATGGGTGTCGCGGGGGTACCGCCAGATGTAGCGCAGGTAGGCTCGATCGATGGGTTGTCCCGGCGGCGCGTCGGGGCGATTTTGGTCGTCGAGGGTCCGTTTGCGATGAAGGACGTTCCACAGGCAAGCCCAGCGCGGTCGATCCAATACGATCGCGGCTTGGGCGGCCGGAATGCGCAAATCAAGCGTTCCTTCGTACGTGCCGTCCATGATCCACGCATCGCGCTGGACGAGTTCCCGGACCGTGTTTCGCCACTGGGGTGTGGGAGTGGGTTGCCAACCGGGCTTCCAAAACTCGGCGTCCAAATGGATCGGCTCCAGCTCGAGTAGCTGGGCGAGCTGCCGGGCCAACGTGGTTTTTCCCGATCCGCAGGGACCGAGCAGGAGGATTCTCCGAGCCGCCAGTAGCCGGGGGGCCGCATCGAACGGGCTCAATGTATGGCGGCCGAGAGCGACGTGTTTGATTCGGTGTTCGGCCATCCGAGTGCGGGGGGTGCGGGCTTTCCAGGAGACACGGGAGGCACAAAGATCGGGACCCAGCCGGAAGGCGGCTCATCCACTTCACCTAACGGGGGCTGCGTCCGCAAGGCTGGAGGCGGGAGACCGGAGGGATGGTGGTGACAACCGAAAGCCAGTGTAGCATGCGCGCACGGCGCGCCGATATTACGAAGTCAGACTCTATCATAGTCGCGGGATCGCCGCAAAACGACTTGGCGCCAGCCGATTCCCGGTCGTGGGCCGTTTGCTCTGCTGCCGACCGCGGGCTACGATAAAGGGGTTGGGTGTACCGACCGCATGATGGAGCCAGATAATGAAATTGATGACCAGACGTTGGCTCGCCGGATGGGCCGCAGGCATTCTTGTGGCGCCGTTTCTGGTGGTCGCGCTGCTGGGCCCGATTACGGCGCAGGACGGTGTTCCGGTCGAGCAGCTTCCGCAGGCCGATGGCACTCAGGACGCTGGTCGTACACAAGACGGCAAGTTCACCGGCATGACGAAATGTGCCGCGTGCCATTTTCCTCAATACAAGGACTGGAAGTCGACACCTCACGGGAACGCCTACAACATTCTGCCCAGCAAATACAAGAACGACGCGGAGTGTCTTGCGTGCCACACCACTCCCGTTCGCCAGGTCGATGGTCACGTTGCCGTCGCTCAGTCCGCTCAAATGGGAGTGTCCTGCGAAAGCTGTCACGGCCCCGGTGACGATCATGCTCGCTACGCTCTGTCTTTTGTGGGACGGGACCGCGTGTTTACCGACGAGGAGCTCAAGATTCTCCGCTCGAAAATCCAGCGTTTGGCGCTCGATCAGTGTATCCGTTGCCACACTTCCAAGGCTCACAAACCCCACCCCAAGTTCGATCGTGCAACGCCGGATCGCTCCGAGGACAAACAGGTTCGACAGCTCCCAGGCAGGGGGTTTTTCGACGTTCACGGCCGCGCGGCAGCGGAGTCGTCGCCCCAACCGTAAGGGGACAGATCGGCCGAGTCGCGAGCGTGGATGTCGGCCGTGATCTTCAGCGTGGCTTTCGGTGGGAGAGCCTGAGCGTCCATGGCTCCCCGGCGATCGGAGCGGCTCGCGAGTTTCGTCATGTTGGTGTAGGGCGATATGTCATCCTGGCATTTGGTGCATGAAGTGGGAAGCGGTGAGCCGGCCGAGCCGACCTCTGGAGCGGTGGCGGGATTGCGGTTTTCGTATCCGAATCAGGTAGCCCGCCTGGATGACGGCTGCACGCTGATTTGTGACGAGATAGGGACGGAGAAGCAGGTTCCGTTTCGTTTCGAAAGCCGGACGGTTCTGCTCGATTCCGACGGCACCATTCTGTTCGATACGGTTGGCCGCGGGATGCACGACGCATACGGCTGCGCCATGAATGGCCGGCGACTCGCGATCTTGCGTCGCACGCAATGGCGTCTGGAGATCGTCAACCGCGCCGGCGAGCTCATGCGTTCGATCGATTTGTCGCGACTGTCGAAGAAGATGCCGCGGTTTGCCTCGTGGACGGAGCGAGGCACGTTCCTCGTGGTCTTTTGCAATCGGTCCTTCGATGTGGACATGGTCGAAGTCGACGAGGCCGGGGCGCTGCTGTGGTATCTGCCTTCCGCAACGACGTCGATCGGCATTATCGGCAGCGCTCAACTGCTCGAGTCCGGCACGATCTTGATCGCCGATCCGTTCTGCCATGTAGTCATGGAGATCGATCGCAAGGGCCGCACGGTTTGGCAATTCGGGGAGGCGGGACATCCGGCGGCCGATACGCAACACCTCTCCGGCCCAAACTGGGCCGTCGAAGGTGCCGACGGCCGGCGGTGGATCGCCGATACGCGGAACCATCGCATCCTGGTGGTGGGCGAAGGCGAGGCCGAGATTGCGGTGCCCTCCTCCCAACGGACGATGCCGTCGACTCTGGCCAACCCAACCGCAGTGATGCCCCTTTCCAGTGGTCATTGTCTGGTCGCCGACACGGGGCATGTCCGCGTGGTGGAATTCGACGTTGACGGAAATGTCGTCTGTGGTTGGGGCCTCGAGCCGCGGGGGCAACGCGTGCTTTCGTACCCTCGTTCCGTTGACGTTTTCGAGGACGGTGCTTATTTGATCGCGGATACCGCCCACGACCGCGTGGTGACTGCCAGGCGGCACCGCGTGACGCCGTGGCCGTTTCATGGCACGCCTCCCTTGTTCTGGCCTCGCTGCGTCCGTCGGCTTCCCAGTGGATCCCTACTGGTGGCCGACGCCAGAAACGGTCGGATTGTGGAAGTCGATGCACAGGGAGAGGTTGTGAGGGAAGTTTCGCGGTTGCAGGGGGAACACGGAGAGTCCTTTGACGATCCGCACGATGTGCGGCAGTTGTCCAATGGGCGCTTGCTCGTCACGGACTCGACGCGCGATGCCATTATCGAGGTGGACTGGTCGGGGCGCATTTATCGTCAGATCGGTACCGGTCGGCATGGAGTGGAGCTCGATGATCCTCACAGTGCCCAGCAACTCGCCGACGGATCGATCTTGATTTCCGATACGGGCCATCATCGGCTCGTGCACGTCGATGGCGAGGGAAAGTTGGTGCGGGAGATCCGTAGTCTCGCCGATGGAACTCGGCGTTATCGGCTGCACCAACCTCGATATGTCGACGTGACGGATGAGGACGTGATGGCGGTAGCCGATACCGGAAACAACCGGATTCTCGTTGCCACGGTGAAGGGCAAGGTCCTGTGGGAATTCACTCGAGTTCCCGATTCGGGAATCCCGTTCTTGAATCAGCCTCGCTGGGTTCGCATCCTCCATCCGGAGGAGATCGTGGTCTGTGATCACTTTCACCATCGAATCGTACATGTGCGGCGGGCGAGTGCCGGAGGGTAGAGAGAAAGAACGTCAGGGAGAAGGGGCTGTGCGGGAATTCGGAATCGTCATTGTCGACCCCTATTCGTCGGGATCGCTGTTTGCCGAGCGACTCCAATCGTCGCAAATCCGTTGTATGGCGGTCCAGAGTTCTTCGTGGACTCCTCGATGGCTGAAGGCAAAGTGCGATCCAAGTCTGTTCGAGCATGTGGTCATTCATCGAGGAGATTTGAGCGAGACGGCGGCGCAGGTGAGGCGATGGCAACCGACGCACGTGGTCGCCGGCTTTGAATCGGGCGTGGATCTGGCGGGCGATTTGGCCTCGGCACTCGAATTGCCAGGCAACGATCCCTCTCTGAGAAACGCTCGGCGAGACAAGGCGGTCATGGCCGAGGCGGTGGCTCGGCGCGGGATCCGCACGCCCAAGCAGTTTTGCGACCGAGACGTTGACGCCATCCTGAAATGGATTCGATCCGAAGTGAGTTGGCCGGTCATCGTGAAGCCGACGCGAAGCGCGGCGTCGGACGACGTCCACCGCTGCTGCAACCCGACGGAAGTGCGCGAGGCGGTGAGCGGCATCTTGGGCCGCTCCAACGTGCTGGGCGAGATCAACGAGCGGGTTGTCGTGCAGGAGTACCTCGACGGCACCGAATACGCGATCGACATGGTTTGCAGCCCGACCGAACGAGTGATCACTGCATTTTGGCGATACCATCGGCCGGCCGGTTCGGATCGCTTCGTGGGCTACGATCAGATGACCTTGCTGCCCTATGACGGAACACGACAGCGTGCACTGGAAGCGTGCGCAGTGAAGGTGGCCGACGCGCTGGGGATCCGGCATGGTCCGGCTCATTGTGAGTTGATGTGGGTGGACGACGAGCCTGCCTTCATCGAGATGGGGGCTCGTTTTTCCGGCGGCATCAATGGTGCTTTGAGCCATCTGTGCGGCGGATACGGGCAGTTCGAAATGATGATCGAACTGATGGTCGCCCCTGATCGGTTCCGCCGGCGTGCCTCGCGACGTCCGCGACTCCGGAAGCGAGCCGCAAACTTGTTCTTGATGCCGGCTCGTTCCGGTCGGCTCGTACAGACGCGAGGACTGGAGCAGATTCGCGCTCTTGCGACGCTTCATTCGTTCTCGATTGCCTCCACACCCGGTGTAAAACTCGATCGAGTTGCCGGTAGGATTACGCTGCTTGCCGAAGATCCGGCAGCCATCGAAGCCGATGTGCAGCGGATACGCCGTTTGGAGCGGCAGGGAATGTTCGAGTTGGAGCATTGAGGATGAAGCTGTCTTGATGGATGATGAGTGACTCACCCGGTGGAGCCCCTATGGCCACGCAGCATGTCACGTGTGACGTTCTACTCGAGTCGTAGAGCGTCCTCGATCGCCTCGATGGAAATGCGCCCGGCGAAGTCGTGGGCAGCCCGCCGAGACTGCTGTGAGCATTCGATGTACTTCTCGCGATGAGTGGTGATTTCGGACAAAGCCGCCTCCCAGGGGCCGATCTGCTGGGGGGGGCAGACGTAACGTCCCTCTTGGCGGATGGCCGGTTCCACCGGCAGGAGGTAGTCTACGCCGAGTTTGGCTTCGCGCAGTCCGCCCACGTCGGCTGCCAGCACCGGGATGCCGCGGAGCATGGCTTCCGGCACGACATAGCCGAACGTCTCGGGCCATAGGGACGGCACCAGCAGGATTCGAGTCTGCGCCAGAATGTGCTCGATATCATCGCTGGCGGATAGCAGCGTGATATTGGGGACGGCGCGCAGTTGGGACAGTAGCGTGTCACTGGATCCCCAGGTCGGTACGGCGGCGAACGGTAGGCGGGGAAAAGCGCAAGCCAACTGCCGGAAGACGGAGACTCCTTTCAGGTCGCACGGATTGATCATCGTGATCGAGCCGCGGTCGAAGTCGGCCAACAGAGGAAAAGGACCGGGGCCATACACTGGGAAATGGAGCAGCTCCGCGCGAAGGGCACTATGGTCTTCGATGTACTGCTTGACGTAGTTGCTGATGGCCAACACAGCCCGAGCCCGTGTCATGCGTTCGGTCTGCGCGGGATCGGGAGCCACGGAGAGGGGGCCGAACGGTAGCTGCATGATGGTCTGCACGATCAGCACGACACGGTATGGAGCTGCTTCCAGTGCACTTGGGAGGAGCAGGCGCCGCTTGTCATCGGCCACCACCACGACGTCCGGTTGGAATGCGCGAATCCGCTGGGAAAGGTAGACCGAGCGGGCCGCTTTTGAATCATGGTCGAGTGCTTCAACGTGGACGTTGCGATAGCGGTAAGCCAGTACGTCGGTGGCAGGGGAGTCCAAGACGAGGCCGCGCCGTTCCATCTCCAGGCGGAAGCCGCGGCGAGTCTGCGGCCCGTCCGGCGAACGAGTAACGGCTCGCGTCAGCGCGAGACAAGTGTGGCCCCGTGCTGCCAGCGCTTCCAGTAGCAGGCGGTTGGCCTTGATACCGCCGGCGAGCGAAGGAAGATAGATCTCGTCTTGGAGCAACGCGATTCTCATGATGCGGGGCGGCCGTCGGTCTGGCGTTTGCGAACAATGGCGGTACCGTAGGCGATCGGAAGGTTGATCACGTCGTACCTGCCCGTGGCACGGATATCGTCCAACACGCGATAGACACCGCACGGTTCGCGATAGTTGACGGTGTCGTGGAGTGTGATAATGCCGGAGTCGGGGACCAGGGTGTGATAGAGATCCCAGTCGAGCTTGGCGCCTTCGTAGTGGTGATCCGCGTCGATGTGCAGATAGTCGATCTGGATGCCGCCGGGTTGGAAGTACTCGCGGAAAGCGGTTTCCGTCAATTCGAACCGAATCTCCACGTCGCGATATCGCGTGCGAAAGAATGAATCCTCCGGGATCCAGCAGGGAACTCCCCAGATGTCCTTCTTGGCTTGGTCGACCTGTTTCGTGCCGTCCACCAGGATGGTGCGGCTGTCGGCCAATTCCAGATCGCGCTGGGCCTGTCTCATCAGGCGAGGCACGAAGCCGCCGCCCGAACCGAGGCACACGCAAGTCCTGGCCTTCAGGGAATAGGCTAGGCCGTAATACAGTATTCCGGCTCCCAGTTGATCGCTGCCTTCGGCTGCTCCGTGACTAGCACACCACGGGTCGGCCGCGGTGATCATCGTACGAATGAACTCTCGGTCGATGAGTGCCATCGGTTCGTGCCTCTCTTACGGGATGGTCGAGTCGGGTCTTCATCGGGGGTCAGGGGGGAGTGGTCTCTTGCTATCGTATTAGGCCAACCGGCCGCGCCTAGGGACGGCACGCCGCGACGGCGAAGTTTTCGACTGCGCTGACACACTCGAGGAATTGCGCGAATTCGCACGCCGCGCGCGCATTGGTCGCCTGTTGGAGTCGTTGACGTCATCGTCTGGACAAACTATGCTCGAGACTTGGGTCATGCGCGAATCGGGAGCCGGGCTCAGCGAGTCCGTCTGGCGGCGGCTCGTGCCGGGCGAATGGCACGGGAATCGGGGTGAGGCATTCATCGGACACCGCGAGGCAATTCGATGTTATGGGGGCTTGTAATGCGAATTCCTTGTTTCGTTGCTTGCGACTCGGAGTGCTATTACCGAATATTCGTGCCTGAGAATCGTGTCCCATGTTAGAAGCCGCTTCTGCTCGTTTGCCGACAGTCTACGGCACGTTCGATGTGACGGTTCACCCGGATGAAGAAGGTCGTGAACACTTGGCGTTGCGGATGGGTGAGATCGGGGACGAAGCCGTATTGGTTCGAGTTCATTCGGAGTGCCTGACGGGGGACGTCTTCGGGTCGGTGCGTTGTGATTGCCGCGAGCAACTCGTGGCATCGCTCGAGCGAATCGCAGCGGAGAAGCGTGGAGTACTGATTTACCTGCGTCAGGAGGGAAGGGGCATCGGACTGGTGAACAAGCTTCGCGCGTACTCGCTGCAAGACGCCGGGCTCGATACGGTCGACGCCAATCTGCATCTCGGCTTTCCCGCCGATGGTCGCAGTTTCGCCATCGGTGCTTCGATTTTGCGGAAGATCGGCGTTCAGCGCGTCCGGTTGCTGACGAACAATCCGCAGAAGATCGCGGACCTGGAAGCAGAAGCGATTGAAGTTGTCGAGCGAGTCAGCTTGGAGATTTCGCCGCGGCCGGAAAACGAACGGTATTTGCAAACGAAGGCGGAGAAGCTGGGGCATGTATTTCGACAGATGACCGAGGCGAGGTCGGCATGCCATGACCAACGTTAGATTCTCGCTTGATCGCATCTGCGCGCCGTGCGCGCATCCCGCACTGGCTTTGCGTTGTCACTACCACTCCTACAGCCTCCGGTCTCCCGCCTCCAACCTTGCGGGCGCAGCCCGCGTTCGGCATCACTTCACGGTGGAGTCGCGTCGGGGAGGCGCACCGGGCTCACCAAGGTGGGATCGATGAGCGGCGGCGACGAAATACGACGAAGCCAAGAGGCCATCATCGAGCGAATTCGGCGCGCGATGGCTCTCGGCGTCCCATCGGATTCGGATCGCCGTCGCCCCTTCGTTACGGTGACGTACGCTCAGAGTCTGGACGGTTCGATCGCCCGTCACGGCGGCGAGAAGTTGATGTTGAGCAATCTTCATTCGCAGCAACTCACGCATCGGGTGCGAGCCCTGCATGACGCCATCCTGGTCGGTATCAACACCGTCCTCAGCGACGATCCGCAGCTCAATGTGCGGCTGGTGAAGGGTACGAATCCTCAACCGGTCATCGTCGACAGCCGACTCCGATTTCCCCTCGATGCACGATTGCTGCGAGATCCATGCGTGCGCCCCATTATCGCCACCGGTGATCAGACGGCTTGCACCGAGAAGGAACGGCGACTCGCCGAGCAGGGTGCGCGCGTGGTGCGCATGCCTTTGGAGGCCGACGGCTCCCTCTGCCTCGATCGGCTGCTGGCCTACTTGTGGCGCGAAGGAGTGCGGACGGTGATGGTGGAGGGAGGGTCGGAAATTCTCACCAGCATGTTGGCGGCGCATTTGGCGGACCAGTTCCTCGTCACCGTTGCCATTCGTCTGGTCGGGGGACTGCGGGCCGTGCAGCCCTTGGCGCGGGCCGGAGAGGACCCTTGGCCCATGCTGGCGAATATCGACTACGAGTGGTTGGAGGGAGATTTGATCATCCGGGGTGATTTGGTCCATCAGAAGGCACGGGGAATGCACTCAGACGCTGGTCAAACCGCTGTCCCTTAACGCGGGCTGCGCCCGCAAGGCGGGAGGCGGGAGACTGGAGGCTGGAGGCTGTAGGGGGAGAGTGACAACCGAAAGCCGGCGCCGAAAGCGCGCACGGCGCGTGGATGTGATAGAGGAAGAATCTAAGAGGCTGTAACAAAACCTGCCGCGCCGCTTTCCAGCCTCGGGCGTGTTGCTTGCGGCATGGAGTTTTGTGACAGCCTCTAAATCAGTCGGCAGCGTGACACAACGATGGAAGTGACAACGGTCGGAACGCGAGCCACCTGCGCAAACTCATTCGGTCTGGTTGTCGGTTTGTGGCGTGATTCGCTGCCGGCTTTCGACGAAGCGCTGCGCCGGTGGTATCGAAACACGACGATCGCCTGGACTCGTTACGGCTATTCCGGCACGATACTCGAAGAGGACACGATTCCTGCCGTGCTCGTGCGGGCCGCCGAAGGAGGACACCGCTATTGCCTGCTGCTGGCATACGGTTGTGTGATCCATGAGCAGTGGCCGTCCGGCGAGTCGCGTGCGCATCGCGATTTTTTCCAGGCCGTGCGGGAGTGGACGGATCGCCACCCGTTTTCGCTCGTGGCGATTCCCGATCCCCATGCCGAGCAGTCCGAACCGGTTCGGCCTCTTTGTTTGTTGGTTGATCTCCGTCAGCTCGAGTCGGCCGTCGATCGGATCCAGCAGGGAGAACTGCCGTCGATGCCCCCGTCGCTGAGTCGCCATCTGCTTGATCTGGGAGCTCGCTCGGCGCGGCACCGCAGGGCGATGGAGCCGCTGCTGGGTGAGGGAATTGCACGAGTGGAGCACGAGGCCTGTTTAGGGCAACTGACGTCCGATCAGCGGCGATTCGTCCAGACGGTTTCCAAGCAGACTGCCAACGCGCGACGCGGCGTGTTTCTCTGGAACATCGAATCGTACGACGACGTTGAAGTGCCGCACGACGGCTTTCGCCCACCCCTGTCGAGCCTCTATTCGGTGGCCGCCGGCTTCAAGCCGAATCGGATCCTCCAGACTCATGGATTCGACCGTGACACTCGAGTCGTCTACTTCGATTACAGCCCCAACGCGCTGGAAGTGAAACAAACACTTGTTCGCGAGTGGGATGGCGACGATTTTCCTCATTTCGTGCGCTACCTGTTCCGTAAGTTCCCTTCACCGGAAACGTTTTATCAGTTGTGGGAGGGTGCCACGCCCGACACGGTGACCGATTCGCAACTCGAGACGGTCTGGTCGGGTGAACTCGAGCGCTGGGGGGGCGCGTCGGCTTTTCGTCGGCACTGGCAGGAATATCGCAGGCTGCCGCATGAGTACGTCCGCTGCAACCTGCTGGAGGACAGTTCTGCCCTGATCGAGGCGATCCGGCGTGAGCCGTCCGCAGTGATTTGGTGGAGCAACGCGTTTTTTACGATGTACGGCAACTGGCTCTATTCGGCGAGTCAACGACACAGGATCTACCTGCGATTCATCGAGACCATCAGCGAGTGCAATCCCGACTTGTACCTGCTGGGATCCGACCACCATAACACGAACGTCAACGGGGTGGGGGCGGCTGAGTACCGAGACCGGTTCCGCAACAATGGCGGTGACGACTTGAGCCCTTGCAAATTGTTCCGCACCGTCATCCGGATGTAAGAAGGAGTTCCCAATCATGTTGCAAGCGACAGAAGCCAAGACTCGAAACGAGGAATTCGTCCGCCATCGCGGGCCGGTGACCTGTGTCGCGGGGGTGCCGGGCAAGCGAGCTGCGGTGAGCACCGCCTATGATGGAGCCGTCGCCTACTGTGATCTGGAGACGAAGCAGATCGAATTACTGGGGTATCACGACCACCTGGGGAACATGGTGGCGGTCCATCCGAGCGGCACCAAGGCGGCGACCACATCGGCCGACTACACGATCTATATCTGGGACTTGGAAAACCGTTGTTGCGAGCGAATCCTCCAGGGGCATAGCGACGATGTCGAGTGTTTCACGTTTGTGGATGACCACACGGGGATTTCGGCTTCCCGCGACTGGCGGGCGATCGTATGGGATCTCGATACGGGAGCCATTCGGCGCGTGCTGGACGGTCATGCCAAGGACGTCCTGTCGGTCGTTCACCACGACGGAAAGGTCTACACATCGGGGGACGACATGACGCTCCGCGTGTGGGACTTGGAGACGGGGAAACTGCTACAGGTGTGGGGGCCTTTCGAGAACGAAACCGATACCTGTGCGATCGATGCCGTTCACGGCCGCGCCGTTCTGGGATGCGACGACGGGGTCGTTCGCGTTTTCGATGTGGCGACCGGCGAAACGGTTGCGGAAATCGACGCGCACGCTTCCGGCATCAAGAAGGTCGCCACTTCACCGGTGACGGGCGACATCCTCTCCGCTGCTTACGACCAGAAGATTCGGATTTGGGATTCCGAGACGTTCCAGCTCAAAGGATCGCTCGAACACAAACAGACGACCTGGGAACGCTCGTTCAACTGGACGCCGGACGGGAAGCAGATTGTTGCCGGCACGTTCGACGGGACAGTCTTCGTTTGGGACGCGGAAACCGGGAAGTGTCTCGACGAAATCGGCGATGCGGGCGAGGGCAATCTGTGTCTCAACGAGATTTCCTCCTCCCCCGGCGGTCAGATCGCCGTAGTGTCGGATGATGGGTTCGTCCGACTGGCAAGACTGACGACCGATGACGCGCGGTGGACGGCCAAAGTGGAGCCCAGATCGGGGCGGGTGCTTGCCAATGCCGTCACGTTGGATGAGTCCAGCCGGATGGTCGTTGTCGGTTCGCATGACCAGAAACTTCATATCTTCCAACTCGGCGAGGATTCGCTGGAGAACGAAATCGAGGTGGCGCTGGGCGAAGGACCGATCAACTGCGTTCGGATCGCTCATCATTCCGGCTACGAAGACAATACGTTTGTGGCGTGTTACGGAGGAGCCATCGTGCGGGTCGACCGCCAGGGAAACGTGCTGGACCGTCAGCGACTCCACGGCGAAGTGGCGATCAAGGCGCTGCGAGTGCATCCGACCCAAGCGCTCGGCGTCAGTTGCGGCGTCGACGGTTCGGTGATCTCCTGGGATTTCGAGGGCAACCTGGTGCAACGCATGATCGGTCACATGGGGATCGTCGATGACGTCGATCTCGATCCGACCGGGTCCATGGTCACCAGTGTGTCACGCGATTTCACGATGAAGGTGTTCGACTTGATTGACGGGAAGATGACTCACAGCTTCTCGCTCGGTCGCCGCTCTCCGAAAGCCGTGTGTTTTTACGATCCGCAAACAGTCATTGTGACCAATTACTGGGGTGCGCTGCTGCGGTTCGATCTGGAAACGGAAGAGATGCAGATCGAGCCGATCGCCAAGAACGGGATCAGCTCGATCGCCCGCTGCGGAGATTGTGTGATCGTCAGTTCCTACGACGGTGCCGCCTACCTTGTCGACGCACAGGATCTGTCGGTCAAGAACGTCTTGCGCGGCATGACGCAGCGGCTGCAGCCCAGTGCGTTGATTTAGAGGCTGTCGCAAAACTCCATGCCGCAAGCAACACGCCCGAGGCTGAAAAGCGGCGCGGCAGGTTTTGTTACAGGCTCTTAAGCTTCCCGAGACCCCAGCCGGATGGCGTACCACTCATGACCGACTCGGTGCCTCGCAAATTCGTGATCTTGGCGGTTCCTCGAACGGGGAGCAACTTGCTCTGCACGCTACTCAACTCGCACCCTGAGATCTTGTGTCACCACGAGGTTTTCAATCCCGATGGGATTTTCACCGCCGTGACGCACCGCGATCGGGACTTGGGACTGGGTACGGTTTGCGAACGGGACGCTGCGCCGCTGGAGTTTCTCGAGAAGGTCTGGGCCACCGGACAAGGCTACGGCTGCGTCGGATTCAAATGGACCCGGCGGCAAAACGAAAATGTGCTGGCAGCGGTCGTGCAGGACGCGGGTATCCGAAAAATCGTGTTGCGAAGACGCAACCGCATCAAGACCTATGTGTCGGACAAGATCGCCCAGCAAACGCAGCAGTGGGAAGTCTATTCCAGAGACGAGCTGCAATGGCCGCGGCCGCGGATCGTTGCCGACAAGGAGGAGCTGTTGGAACACATGGCCGTGAACGAGCGCTTTTACCGGCGGCTGGAGGACATGCTGGCATCCCACCGCCAGCACGGTTTTTCCCTCTGCTATGAAGATCTTTTGGATCGTGCCCAGCAGCGCCGCCTGCTGGAGTTCCTGCAGGTGCAAGACCTCGACTGTCCGTTGGAGGCTGTCAGCGTAAAACAAAACCCGACCGATCTGCGCGACGTGATTGCCAATTATGACGATTTTTCCGCCAGCATACGGCGCGAAGGGCTGGAGGAGGAACTTCATGATACGGGAATCTAGCGAACGTGCCGCGTTGGGCGTCTCGGTAATTATAATCACAAGCATCGGATGTGCCGGATTCGGTCCAGGATCCCCCTAGCGTCAGCGAGCTTTCCCATGACAGACATACACCAGGACGACCGCGAAACGGCCCCAGTCGGTTCGACCGTCGACTTGCTACTCATCCTTTGGAAACGGAGGAAGGCATGGATCGCCTGCTTGGCGACCACGATCGTACTCGGCGCCGTGGCCTATCTGGTCATACCGACGACCTATGAGTCGGAAACGGCGGTGTTGCTGGTGGAGAAGAATCCGCAAGCCGTCACGCGTGATGCCAGGTTCGAGTCCGGATTCGAGGCGTTCTTGGCGACACACCGGGCTTTGATTGTCAGCCCTTTGATCGTCGAGCGCGCTGTCGAGAACGGACAACTTCAGTCGCTGAAGATGTTTGCGGATATCGAGTCGAAAGAAGACCTCGTGGAAACGATTATCGAGAGTCTGGAAGCGGGCAATGCGGGGCGTGAACTCGGGGAAAACGCCGACAGCATTATGACGCTGACCTTCACCGGCACCGATGCGGAGGAGGCGCCTCGAGTGGTGGCGGCGATTGTGGAAAGCTACAAGAGTTTCCTCGATGAAGCCTATCGTGGTCGCTCCGACGAGGTGGTGCGCCTGGTGGCTCGTGCCAGCAAAGTGTTGGAACACGACCTGCGAAAACTGGAGGACGCGTACATTGCCTTCCGGAAGCAGTCGCCGTTGGTGTCGCAGGGCCTCGAAGAAGTCAATCCACTGCAAGAGCGTCTGGCCGCCATCGATCAACGGCGTTCCGAACTGATGTTGCTGCGGACTCAGTTGGTCGGGCAGTTGGCCGCGATCGAGAAAGCCAAACAAGAAGGAATCGGCGACGAAGAGTTGATCGCGCTGATTGCCGATATAAGGCGGCACTTTTCTGAGGACGAAGGGACGTCCGGAATCGCCAACGGTCTCGATACGCAGATGATTCAATTGACCGACCGTGAGCAGCAGTTGCTGGAATTGTACGGCCCCAATCACCCGCACGTGGCCACGTTGCGCAAGCGGATCGAGACCGTACGGAAACTCCAAGCTCTTCCCACGACGGCGCACATTACTCATGTGTCGGTGGAGGACGCCGGCTCCGGCGAGGACGTCAGCGAGACCTTTCTTCAACATCTCCACCAGACGATCCACCAGATCGATGCGTCGGAGAAGTCCTTGCGAGAACTCTACGAGCGGGAACACGCGGCAGCCAAGGAGCTTTCAGGTTATCAGCTTCGCGATGAACGATTTCAACGGGAAATCACACGCACCGAAGCATTGTATGACGAAGTGATCAGCAAGCTGGAAGAAGCGAGTCTGGTGAAGGGAATCGGCGGCTACGAAGCTCATATCATCGCTCCGCCTCGCGAAGGCAAGAAAGCCGGTCCCAGTTTGAAGATCTTCGGCGCCGGGTCGATCCTGGCCGGATTGATGCTGGGATTCGCCGTCGCCGTGTCATGGGAGTTCGTTGACCGACTGAGACCAATGACCCGAGAGGAATAGACGACGGTGAACGCCCCGGAAACGCCACTGCCGCTGGCAGACGAAGTCGATGTTGCTGATGAAACGGAGAACACCCCCGGCTCGTCGCTGTCGTCCACCGTGCCGTCCGGATCGGTTCGTCCCCGGCGGATCGATTGGGTCGATGGCGTCGAAGGACCTTGTCGAGTCGACTCGCTGCGGGCGCGCGTGGCCAAGCGCGTGATCGATCTGGTTTTCGTGGTCGCCTTCGGCGTCGTCGCAGTGCCGGCGATCGCGGTCGCCGCCGCACTGATTCACCTGGCGTCGCCCGGTCCCGTCTTCTACTCGCAAGTCCGGATCGGCCGGGGCGGTCGCCGGTTCTTGCTATGGAAGCTGAGGACGATGCTGCCGGATGCCGAGCGGCGATTGGAAGAGTTTCTCGAAGGGGATCCGAAGCTGCGGGCTGAGTGGGAATCGGGACACAAACTGGAGGAAGATCCTCGCATCATTCCCAAAATCGGCGAGTTGTTGCGAAGAACGAGTGTCGACGAACTTCCCCAATTGTGGAATGTGCTCCGAGGCGAGATGACGTTGGTTGGGCCGCGGCCCCTTCCCGAATATCACTTGGCAAAGTTCGACGAGTGGTTTCGCCGCTATCGCCAGCGGGTGACGCCCGGTGTCACCGGGCTCTGGCAAGTCGAGAGTCGGGACGACGGCCGCCCGGAGATGTTCGTTCACTGGGATTGCCAGTACATCCGCAACTGGTCGCTGGGGAAGGATCTACGCATCTTGATGAAAACCATTGTGGTCGTTCTCGGGAGACGTGGTGCCTGTTAGCCGGACGGATCGTATGAATGATCGCAGGCCGTTGCGATTGCTGGTCGTGTCGATGCTCTACGAGCCGGATTGCGTGGGGATCGCCGCCATTGCGTCGGACATGTGCGCTGCTCTGGCCGAGCGAGGTCACGACGTCACCGTTTACACGGCCTATCCGTACTATCCCGAGTGGAAACGAAAAAGCCGGGACAACCCGTGGCGAATCCGAGAGGAAACGATTCGCGGCGTTCGCGTCCGCCGTCACGGCTTGTTCATTCCCGCCAACCCTTCGCGTTTGCTGCCCCGTGTCATTCATGAGTTGTCGTTCCCGCTCAGCCTGCTCCGGAGCCTGATCACGTTCCGCCGTTTCGACGCGGTGATGGTCTACTGCCCCTTATTGGGAAGCGTGATGTTCACCGTCGCCCGCAAATGGCTGTACCGCGAACCGCTGTGGCTCAATGTTCAAGACATTCCCACCGAGGCGGGCAAGAACGTCGGGATCAATCGCTCGAAGCTGTTTCACCGACTCGCCTCCATCGTGCAGACCGTGCTGTTCAATCGGGCCGAAGTTTGGAGCACGATTTCGCCAGGCATGCTGGAGCAGTTGGAATCGATCCGGGGCCGCGGCAGGCAACTGCAGCTTTGTCCCAACTGGCTGACCGGATCGCTGGCCGAAGAAGTCGACAAGCTGCCCCCGAAAGTCGGCCGACTCCCGCGACAGCCGCTCCGGTTGATGTACAGCGGCACGATCGGAAAGAAGCAGGGCCTGCTCGAGTTCTGCCGGCGACTCCAGCAGTTCGATTTCGACTTTCAGTTTCGCATTCGAGGCGACGGCGGGGAGGCTCGAGCCGTCCGTGACTGGATCAAGGCCGGCGGCGATCAGCGATTCCATTTCGGCCCGCTGCTGCCTCAGACCGATTTCGTGCGCTGGCTGCACGACACCGATCTGTTCGTCATCACCGAGAAGCAAGGTGCGGGATTCTCTTTCCTGCCCAGTAAGTTGATTCCCTCCATCTCCGTGGGGACTCCCATCGTGGCGATTGCCGATCGAGACGGTCCGCTGGGGCGCGAAGTTCAGTCGCACCGGCTCGGGAAGTTGTTTCAATGGGATGAACTCGACCGGCTACCTGAGTGGTTGTCCAAGTGTTGCAGCGACCGGCAAGCATGGACACGACTCCAGGAGAACTGCCGCCGGCGTGGACGAGACTTCCAGCGGGACCGAGCCATCGATCGATTGGAACAGGGATTGTGGGACCTCCTCGGGCGGTCGGGTAGGCGCAGAGGACCGCGCCGCAAGAAGTGCCAGTCGCCTGCCGATTCCGGTCGGTCGAATCGCGCGCACGACACTTCCGTTGCGCCCGACTCATGCGCCGATTCCCAGCGGATCATCTATTTGGCGCCCGATTGCACCGACAGCGCCGTGAAGAAACGAGCTCACGGTTTCTTGCGAGCGGGCTGCGAGCTGCTCTGTTTCAGTTATCGGCGCGACCGCTACCTCGTAGGCTACCAGCCCGACTGGCCCAACGTCGAGTTCGGCAAGAGCCACGAACGGCGTCTGCTGACACGCATGCTCACGTCGCTTCGCGCTCTGGGCATCATCAGAGCGCACCGAAGGGAGTGGAAAAAGGCCACGGTCATCTATGCCCGCAATTTGGACTTGGCGTTGCTGGCTCTGTTGGGAAAGTGGATCACCGGTTCGCGAGCGTCCTTGGTCTATGAAGTGCTCGACATCCACCCGTCATTGCTGGGGCACGGGTGGAAAGGGCGGATCGCACGCTGGCTGGAACGCCGAGTCTTGGCTTGTTGCCGGATGCTGGTCGTCAGTTCTCCGGCTTTTGTCGATGAGTTCTTTCGCCCGAGACAGAACTTTCGGGGGCGGGCGTTCTTGCTGGAAAACAAATGGCCGGTCGAAGGCGTCTTCCAGACTCGCCCCGAGCCGGCGGCGCGGCAGGAAACAGCCGATCCCGTCTGGACCATCGGTTGGTTCGGTAACCTCCGCTGCGAACATAGCCTGTCGCTGTTGATGCAACTGGCCGACGCCTTGCCGGGTCGCGTGCGGATTTATCTTCGAGGGTGCGCGTCCTATCTGGGAGAGGAAAAACTGAGCCGGGCGATTGCGGGACGAGCCAACGTCGAATTCGCCGGCGAATACGCGGCTCCCGAGGACTTGCCGGAAATGTATGCTCGAGTCGATTTCAACTGGTGTGCCGATTTTTCCGGTGGCGAGAACGGCCGGTGGCTGATTCCCAACCGGATTTACGAAGGCGGCTTCTTCGGCGTGCCGGCGGTGGCCTTCGACGGTCATTTTACCGGACACCTGGTGCGGCAGCGCAATCTGGGCGTGACGATTTCGGCACCGTATTCGGAGAGTCTGATCGAGTACTTCCGAACGCTCACGCTCTCCGATTCCAACGAAATGCGGCGTAGAATTCAAGAGCGACCGGCGGGAGAATTCGTTGACGACGGCGAACTCGGTCGCATGATCCAACGGGCAGTTTCCGTAGACCCATGAATGCCGACTCACTACGACGCACGTTGATTTTTCTAGCGCTTGCGGCGGCACTGGTCGCCAGCGTAGTGTACGATTCGTACTACGTTCAGACGAACGCCGAGTTTCAGGTGCCGATCGCCGGTCTGATCGCCGCTTCCTTCGCCGCCGTGTTTTTCCTCCAGCAATATCCGGAAAGGACCATTCAGACGGTACTGCTGGCCGGCTGGCCTCTCCACTTGTTTACGCTGGTCTTTTTCTGGGCATGCTTTGCCATCCATCGTGGCAGCGGCATCGGACAGTTCGTCAGCTATACGGTATTCGCCTACGCGACCTACCTGCTGGTCCCTCTGGTGTTCTTGCTTGATCATCGCCAGTTTGTCGCCTTCGTTAAGGCGGTGGCCGTGGTCAGCGCGCTTCTGGCGGTACCGTCGTTCGTGGGTTCGGCCGGCATCGAGAGCTTCTTGGGAGTGCCGCTACGGGTGAAGTTTTCCTACGCCGAGTTTTCCGGCATCGCCGCCAGTGCCGGTTTGTTCGAGCATGCGGAAGGGCACGCTTTCCAGATGGCGATCGGCATGTTTTGTAGCTGGTACGCTTGGAGACGCACAGGCAACCTGTGGTACATCGCCTGCCTACTGTTGTCATTCGGTGGCTTGGTCGTTGCGCAGGGACGGGCTGCCATTTTCGGCGTGGTTCTGGCGGGACTGTTCATGGTGCTCCCCCGGATATTCCGTCGCTCGTTTCCCCTATTTGCCGTCACCACGACGCTCGTGCTGATCGCCCCGTATCTGGTGCTGACACAGTTGGCTGCTCTACCGGGAATCTCCGGCTACTTTCGCTTGGAGCGTGGACTATCCGGTCGAGGCGAAGCATGGAGGTACGCCATCGACTTGATCGAGGAAAAACCGTGGACGGGTCACGGCTTTCTCGCCTCCTCGAAATTGACCGAAGACCAGAAAAAGGAGCTGCGCAAATCGGGATTCAGTGGCGCCGGTACCACATTTCACAACACGTATCTGTCCAAAGCCGTCGACTTGGGATTGATCGTCACTGCAGTTTATTGCCTGCTTTATCTCATCCCTTTCATTCATGTCTGCCGGCCTACTTCATTTCCCCTGGAGCAGATTCTCGTACGCAGCATGCTCCTTCTGACCCTCACTACGTCCATTTACCGCGATTACAATATCGGGGGAGTTCGTTCTACGGCAATGATGGGAGCCATCTTCTTCGGGATCGCCAATCTTTGGCCGTGGGTCAACGCCTGGCACGAGGCTGTCCCGGCCGTAGAGCGGCGGAAATGGATGGCCGACGGGATATTGGGGGGCCAGTGGCGAACGGAGCCCTCGTCATGACTGCGCGCCTCGGTGCTGCCAAACCACCTGTGCGGTCGGCCATGGCACTGTGCGTCAAGGAACTGATCTGGAAGACCCTGATTCGGTTTTCGCCGCGAAAGCCTCCGATCGCTCTCTATGCTTCCAGGCGCAGTGGCAGCACGCTACTGATGGAAGTGATCGCCGTCAATGCGGGTGTCATGTTCAGCGATCAGCCGTTCTCGTTGTTCACCGCCAGTTCCACCAACCTGAATCGACTTCCCATCTTTCCCTATGGCCAACTCGCCAATCCCGATCCGCAAGAAGCCGCCTACATCGAAGACTATACTCGCGGTTTGTTGGATGGTACCATTCGAGCCAACGTGCCCTGGAAGGTGTGGAGTTCCGAGTTCCACTTTCGCAACGATCGCATCTGTCTGAAGATCACCGATGCCAAAGCCCTGATCGATTGGATCGATCAGCACTTCGAAGTGCAAACCGTTGTCTCCACTCGCCATCCGATCGCCCAATCCCTCTCCGTGGCCAACCTCGGTTGGATGATCACGGGCAAAGGGTTTCTGCGCAATGCCGCTTTCGTGCGCCAATGGCTAAGCAGCGAGTTGGAGCAATTGTGCTGGGAGGTCTATGGCAGGGGAACCGAATTGGAACAGCGAGTCGTCGACTGGGCGCTGGAAAATCTACCGATGCTGACGTGGCTCAAACAGCGCTCTCACTGGAGCTACCTCAGCTACGAAGAGTTGATCGCCGAGACCGAGGCGGCGATCGACTATCTGGCCGATCGGCTGCAACTCGCCGACCGTGCGAAGATGATCGGCCGCGTGAGTCGTCCTTCCCGCTCGACCCGCCGCGAGAGCACGGCGCAGCGGAAGTCGTTGATTCGCTCGCAGGACCGTAATCAATTGATCGACTCATGGCAAAAGAAAGTCGAGTCGCGGGAGTTGGACAACTGCTTCCGCATTCTCGATCGGTTTGGAATCGGTCTCTATCGGCCCGACCGATCAATGCCCGATCGCGCGTTCCTCGGCCGACCCCGTCTCGGTGGCGATCCTCGGCCGGCCCCGAAAACGAAGCTGAAGGGAGAGGCACCATGAGTTCCCATGGATCGTTGCCGCGGATTGCCGTGATCGGCTGCGGGGCCGCGGCGCGAGAGTTTTGCCTGCCCGTATTGCGGCGGTTTTCCGACTACCGGCAGCGAGTCGTACTGGTCGACATTTCCGCAGAGCAAGCCCAATCGACGGCTCGCGCGTTTCAGATCGAACACTGGTGCATCGACTACCGGTCGCTGCCGCTGGAAGTCGATGCGGCCATGATCACAACGCCTCATCACTGGCACGCCGAGCAGGCGCGCCATTTCCTTTCCCAAGGGCTTCCCGTGTTCGTGGAGAAGCCGCTGGGGATGACGGAACGGGAAGCGTCGAGCATGACCGAGTTGGCCAGTGCCAAGGGTGCTGTGCTGATGGTCAACAACTATCGCCGGCTGTTTCCCGCCTACCAGCGCGTGCGGCAGATCTTGAGCACCGGCGAACTTGGATCTTGTCGCCGCGTCGACATCTGGGATGGGACGCGATTCGCTTGGGCCAGTGCGAGCGGCTTCTATCTGCGGGATGCTCGAGCCCGTGGTGTCTTGCTGGACCGGGGCGCGCACACGGTCGACATCCTCTGCTGGTGGCTAGGAGGGTGTCCGGCGGTCGTTTCCTCGAGGACCGATGCCATGGGAGGTGTGGAGGCTGTCGCCAAGTTGGAACTGGCGCACCAGCAGACGGTGATTCATCTGGCTTTCAGTCGGTTGGAGCGGCTGAGGAACTACTATGAGCTCCAGTGTGAGCGGGGCACGATTCGCGGGCGACTGTTCGACTTTTCCCGGTTGCAAATCGAGCGAAATGGAAAACGAGAGCGCATTCAAGCCGGACCGATGCGCAGTTATGCCGACTGGGCCTGGAAACTGGTGACCAACTTCGTGCAAGTGGTCCGGGGCGACGAGCGGCCGATATTTGAAGCTCGTGACGTGGCTCCCTCGATCGGCCTCCTCGAGCAGGCATACCGGCAAGCCGGGTCGTTCGCTATGCCGTGGTATGACGCCGATCCCAACGTGGCGGCACTTACGCGGGGTGACTCGGCAGTGTCCGGCGCCGATCCGGGTGACAGGGAGTAGCCGATGAAACGAGTTCTGATAACGGGGGCGGCCGGCTTTATTGGCGGTTGGGTGACCGAGACATTTGCTCGGGCCGGAATTCCTTTGCGAGCGGGGATCCGGCGGTGGAACAGCGCGGTGAGGATCGCCCGGCAACCCGTGGAGATGGTGCTCTGCGACGTCATGCAACCATCACAGTTGCAAGGAGCACTCGAAGGATGTGATGCCGTGGTACACTGCGCAGTGGGAAGTCCGCAGGTCATCGTGGAGGGGACGCGGCATGTGCTGCAAGCGTGCCAGGCACAAGGCGTCCAGAGAGTGGTGCATCTGAGTTCCGTTGCCGTCTATGGATGGGCGACGGGGAGCATTGATGAGGCTCATCCACTTCGTGGGGACGGCAACCGATATGGCGAGGCGAAGATCGAGGCGGAGAGGGTGTGTACCGAGTTGGCCGGGCGAGGCCTGCCGGTGGTCGTGCTCCGCCCCAGCGTGGTCTACGGTCCGTTCAGCGACGTGTGGACGGTCCGTTTTGCCCGGCGTCTGTGGTCGGGTCGTTGGGGCACGTTCGGTGCGGGCGGCGAAGGGAAGTGCAATCTGGTGTACGTGACAGATGTGGTGCAAGCGATCGAGCGGGCGTTGCAAGTCGACGGTGCGGTCGGTGCAGTGTTCAACATCAACGGGGGCGAAGTGGTTACTTGGAACGAGTACTTCACGCGATTCAACGAGGCGTTGGGGCGTGATCCTCTGCCGCGTCTGAAGACATGGAAGATCGGCCTGCGGGCTCGCGTGCTGTCGCCCGTGCGCAAGACGGCCCGTTTTGCCCTCCATCGATTCGGCAAACCGATCTTGCGGCTGCACTCCAAGAGTGCTCTGGCGGCCGGTATCATGAAGGCGACGGAATCCTCGCTCAAGCTGACTCCCACCAGCGATCAGCTCAAGCGGTTTCGCCAGGACGCGGAATACCGAATCGACCGGGCTCGCGACGTGCTCGGCTATGAGCCTCGCGTGGGAGTGACCGACGGTCTGGAGTTTTGCGCTGCCTGGCTGCGCCATCACGGTATCCTCTATTGAACTTGCAATCATACGGTTTCGACATTACTCACATGAATCACCCATTCGCGGATCGGCGGGCTCTCATTACGGGAATTACGGGGCAGGCGGGATCGTATCTGGCCGAATTTCTGCTTGACAAGGGATACGAAGTGCATGGCGTGATTCGCCGCGCCAGCACATTCAACACGGGCCGCATCGACCACATCTATCAGGACCCGCACACGCAGCCTCGGCGTTTGGTGCTGCATTACGGCGATTTGTGTGACGGGGGCGGCCTGACCGACATTGTGTTGAAGACGGAGCCGGACGAGATCTACAACTTGGGGGCTCAAAGCCACGTCCGCGTTTCTTTCGACCAGCCGCTGTATACGGTCGATGTTGTGGCGGCCGGCGCCATGCGCATGCTCGAAGCTGCGAGGCAGCTTCAGCGTCATAAGGAGGTGAGGTTTTATCAGGCGTCGTCCAGTGAGATGTTCGGCAAGGTGGACGAGGTGCCGCAGCGGGAGACGACCCGCTTTCACCCGCGCAGTCCGTATGCCTGCGCCAAGGTGTTCGCTTTTCATCAGACGGTGAATTACCGTGAAGCCTACGATTTGTTCGCCTGCAACGGTATCTTGTTCAATCATGAGTCGCCGCGGCGCGGAGAGACGTTTGTGACGCGCAAGATCACGCGAGCTGCCACGAGGATTCGGGAAGGGTTGCAGGAGAAACTCTATTTGGGGAATCTCTCGGCGAAACGCGACTGGGGGTATGCCGGCGACTACGTGGAGGCCATGTGGCTGATGTTGCAGCAGGATCGGCCGGAAGATTATGTGATTGCCACGGGGGAATCGCATTCGGTGCAGGAGTTTCTCGAGCTGGCATTCGAACGAGTCGGACTGGACTGGCGAGAGTATGTGGAGACCGACCCCCGGTATTTGCGGCCCGCCGAGGTCGACCTGTTGGTGGGGGACGCGAGCAAGGCGCGAAAGCAACTCGGCTGGACGCCGGCCACGTCGTTTGAGCGGCTGGTGGAGATCATGGTGGATGCCGACTGGGAGCTTGCTCGAAACGAGGCGGCGGAAGAGAATCGGGGAACGTCGGCCGCCGATCGAGCCGCCGAGAGTGGTGGATGAGATGCTCGGATAAGGACGTGGACGAATGAGTGCGATCGAAGGGCGGCGAGTCATGGTGACCGGGGGAGCCGGCTTTCTCGGGCAGCGGGTCTGCCGGGCCTTGGAGCGTTACCGACCGCGCGACGTTTTCGTGCCTCGCAGTGCCGAGTTCGATTTGAGAGAGTCCGCTGCCATCAATGCGGCGTTGGAGCAATCGCGAGCGGAAGTGGTGATTCACTTGGCGGCGGTCGTGGGAGGGATCGGCGCCAACCGTGAGAATCCTGGCCGCTTCTTTTACGACAACGCCATCATGGGCATTCAGTTGATGGAAGCGGCACGCCGCCACGGCGTGGAGAAGTTCGTATCGATTGGAACGGTGTGCTCCTATCCCAAGCACACACCGGTTCCCTTTCGGGAGGAAGATTTGTGGAAGGGGTATCCCGAAGAAACGAATGCACCGTATGGTCTGGCCAAAGGCATGTTGCTGGTACAAGGGCAGGCTTATCGCAGGCAATACGGCTTCAACGCGATCATGTTGTTGCCAGTGAACCTGTATGGTCCAGGCGATAATTTCGATCCGCAGTCCAGTCACGTGATCCCGGCACTGATTCGCAAGGTGTTGGAGGCGAAGGACGAGGGGCGGCCGTTCATTGACGTATGGGGGAGCGGATCGGCATCGCGCGAGTTTCTCTATGTGGACGATGCGGCGGAAGCGATTGCCTTGGCGGCGGACCGGTACGACGAACCCGATCCGATCAACATCGGTTCGGGGAAAGAGATCACGATTCGCGAGCTGGCCGAGTTGATTTGCCGGTTGTGCGGTTATGAGGGCGAGCTCCGCTGGGACGGAACGAAACCGGACGGCCAGCCTCGCCGTCGTCTCGACACGACTCGCGCCCGCGAGCATCTCGGTTTCGCCGCGCAGACTCCTCTCACCGACGGACTCCGCCGCACCATCGAATGGTATTGCCGCCGACGGTGAGGTCCAGTCGCACGGGAGCCGACCGTTTCCCCGCAGATCAGACTTTCCAGCCTGACGACCCCGCTCGAGTCGAGAAGTCCGTGTTGTGCACCGTTCGTCCTACGGCACGATCAGCGTCGTCGTGCCGTTGGCCGAGCCGCGTTGGATGAAGTTGGTGAACAACCCCAGGCTGAAGACGTTGTTGAAGTAGCGAGTGAAGGCCTCGCCGCGAGTCTCCTGCAGAATGAGAATGTCGCCGGGCTGGACCAGGATCCGTTCACGCGGGTCGGTGAGGGCTCGATTCAAGTCGACCAGAATGGGAATCTGCCCACCACCCGGCGTCCTGCGGATCACCGTCAGAGAACTCGGGTTGGGATTTCCCATCCCCGCTTGCACTTGCACGCCGTTGAGGTTGTTGCCGCCGAATGCACCGTTGACCAACATGCCACGGACTTGCGCCACCGCTTCGACCACGTCGAGATCGTAGTCGCGAGGCAATCGGTACTCGCCTCGGTTCAGCAAACCGCCGGTGTAGAAAAAGTCGCGAGTTCGGGCTTCGATCAGTACGACATCACCTTCTTCGAGAATCACATCCTCGGGACGAAACGGCAAGGGCTGTCCGGGAGGCCAGCGCGTGGGGATGTGAACGACTTGGATGCCCAACTCGGCTGCCAGCGCGTGAACCTCTTCCGGCCCCGAATTGCGCAAGGCTCCCGATAGCCTTTCCCGATGCATGCCGCCACGAAAGATGAAGACGCCATCGAAGGTATCCAGTCCGGGAAGCCCACCCGTCAGTGCCAGCGCCGTGAGGACGTCATTCTCGTAAGCGCGCAAATCGACGATGTGCCCCGTCCCCTGTTTCACCGCGCTGGTGGTGATGTCGCCGCGTCCGCCCGATGCGAAACCACCCACCTCCTGCCGGAATACCAGGACGCGAATCTGGCGAGGCTGCATCAGCGATACATAGATCCCGTCGCGGTCGGGTTGCAACAGTCGCTTCTCGCGAAACGCCCGCCGGATCGTCTCATAGGCGTCGGGAATCGATAGCCCGGCTACCGGGATCGGGTCGACCAGCGGCAGAACAATCGTGCCGTCGTCGCGAACAATCACCGGATAACCCATGGAAGGCGGCAGTCCCGAACCGAGCGGGTCGATGCGCGAGGGGAAATTGACCGGCGGCGTCGGCAGGTCCTGATTCTCCACCGTCATGGGAAAGATGCCCGGTACGAATACCCCTAACACATCTCCCGGGCCGATCAGGTATTCGTGCGGAGGCTGCTGCCGCAACATGGAAAGAGGTACTGTCTCCAGTCCCTCGCGGCGCGGCGTCGAAAGAAGTTCACTGGGAAGTCGGCGAACGGGAATTCCGTTGGCGACCGGATTGGTGAACGCCGCGCAACCGGTCAACATCATGCAGATGAAGACCGCGATCCATGCCGTCGCTTGCCTGCTCGTTCGCTGCATCGGAGGCTCCACTGTGTGCCGCCTGTGTTACGGGCGTTCCTGAACGGGAGGAAACCGTGTCAAGTAAAGCGGGTATGTTGATCGGTCTCTGCGCTGAGCCGCTTTCGTGTCGGTCGAAGGTGCGCCGGAGTTGGGCGGAGATGGTTCCATCATCGCGGGAAGGTGGGTGGTCCCGTACGTATACGGCAGGGTCGAATTGACCACGGAGTCGCTCATGGGGATGATCACCAGGTTTCTCAGCCCGGAAGCTCGAGCCACCGACGTGCCGTGCTTGAACCCGTGAAACCAGTCGATCGCCGCCTGGTATCCATCCTGGTTCTGGAACTCGGCTCGCCAGAGTTTCCGCGGCGGCAGAGGGGGCGGTTCGCCCGTCCCTCCGGCATACAGATAATCCGAGAAACCGTCAATGAAGCCCATCTCGTGAGCCGGCGAGAAGGGCTCGTGAACGTAGTCGTCTCGTTCCGCGCGAGCCAATGCCCGCTCGCGCTCGAGCGCTTCGTGGGCCGCCGCCCGAAACCGAGCGCGGGAGATCTTGTCCTGCCAGTAGACCGAGTAATGAAACGGCTCGCTGACCGCCGTGTGCCACGTGTGCTCGGCGAAACGGCATCCCACTCCCGGCACGGCGGCGAGGCATACGAGCAGACCGATCGCCGTGAGGTAGGGTCGTGGCTGCCGAACCCGTCTTTGCAACATCTCAGGCAACTCGTGGTCGACGTGAAAGCAAGGTGAGTTGGGAAAGAGTAGGGCGCCCCTAGCGCAAAACACTTCCCGAAGCGGATCGTGGACATCGATCGCTGTCTGGTAGATCCCTCATAGACCTATTTCGTAGTACAGGTCGGCCAACCGTTACGACTGGCGATAGGAATTATCGAACCGGCAGGCTCGGCGACGGCTCAATCGCGAATGTGGTGCGGGTTGGGCAAGATGTGCGGATTGGGGCGCGCAAAAGCTGCTCGACTCGGCACGCTCGACGTGAGACTCGACGTGAGATCCGTGCTGCACCTTGGGAATTCTCAACGGCGCTCACTACAATGGAACCATCGGCGGAGGAGCGCCATAGCCGAGCCACTCGTCAAGGAGTCCCGCCAACGTGAAACCGATCGATCTCATTCTGCTTGCGGCGGGCGGGGGAATGCGTGCAGGCCAGGGTACTCCCAAGCAATTCCTGCTCATCGGCCATACGCCGATGATGATCCGAGCCCTTGCCCCATTCGCTTCGTTGGAGTTCATCGGGCAGAGAATCGTCGTCGCCCACCCCGACCATATCGAGCGGACTCAGGCACTGTTGCAAGAACACGGTTTCTCCGAATGTCGTGTGATCTCCGGCGGCCGGACGCGGCAGGAGTCGGTCCGCCTGGCTGTCGAACATGTTCGCACGCCCCGTGTATTGACCCACAACGCGGCCATCCCGTTCGCGACGGCGACGCTGATTCGCAACGTGGCCGACAAGTCCGACCCATGCATTACCACCGTTACACCGGTTGTCGGCGCGTTGTGTCGCGGTGAGGAGTTTGCCGAGGAAATGGTCGATACGACACACGTGAACGTGATCAACACGCCGCAGTCGTTCGATACGGATGTGCTGCGAGATTGCCATCGCCGTGCATCGAGCGAAGGTGTCGCGGCGCGTACCGACTGCGAGTTGCTGATGCGTTACGGGCATTCGGTGCGCTTCGTGGCGGGCGACCCGATGAGCTTCAAGGTGACGACACCGTTCGACTTGATGGTGGCTCGGGCCATCGCACACGAAGCCGACGCTCGCTCGCAGCCTCGAAGCAATCCCACCGGCTGACGCAATGGGAAAGTTCCCGTTATACTGCCTGTACTGTCGGTGCGCACCAGAACTTCCGTTTGCTTTCCGATGGCCGCTGCCGCAGTTTGAACGGTTCCGGCCGTGCGATTAGGCTGAACCAATGGACCGACCTTCGGCCAGGACGGCGTCACACGCGGGAGTTTCTCCGGCGATCCGGCTTGTTTTCCAGCAATAATCTCGTTTGGAACCATGATTGGCAACGTGGCGGCACACTCGCCAACGGCAAGCGAAGACGAACTTTTGCGCTGTTGTGGGCGCGTCCGGGTAGACGACCTCACCGCTGAGCGCGTCGAGCAACTGGCCGGCCGACCGCTCGATTGGAACGTCGTCTTCGAGAAGAGCTGGTGGCATCGCATTCGCCCCCTCACGTATCAGCATTTGTGTGCCCACGTGCGCGCGCATGTTCCCGATCGAGTACTGGGATTGTTCGGGGAACATGTGGCGGAGTTGAATGAGCGGAACCGGCGACTTCACCGGGGTTTGCTGGACGTGGCGTCGTATTTCGAGCAAGCCGGAATCCGTCTGTTGACGTTCAAGGGGCCCACGCTGGCCATCGATGCATACGGTGATTTGAGTCTGCGGGAGTGCGGCGACATAGACCTGCTGTTGCATCGTGACGATCTGGCTGCCGCGTCGGACGTTTTGCGGTCGCACGGATTCGAGAGCGCCTGGGACGTAAGGCAGCCGGAAATCGCCGATCGAGTTTTTGCGTGCGAGTTCGACCGCTCGGGCGTACAGCTCGACGTCCACTGGGACCTCGCACCGGGATGGCTCAACTACCGCGTCGATTTCGACGAGTTGTGGGAGTCGGGAATCCCGATCGTAGACGGGATGTCCTACGTGAGGAAGATTCGTCCGGAGGACTCGATGGCCGTCCTGTGCGTCCATGGCGCCAAGCATTGGTGGGAGCGATTGCGGTGGATCGGCGACATCGCCGAGCTGATCCATAGCGGCCAGATCGACGACTGGGACCGGGTCGAGTTGGCGGCTTCCCGAGTCCATGGTCGGCGTTCGGTGCACCTGGGACTGTGGCTGGCCCGATCCCTGCTGGGAGCCAGACTGCCGGAAGACGTCAGTCGTCGGCTACGTCGCCAACGGGGCGTCGATCGCCTGGGACGGCAAGTGGCATGCTGGCTTGATCGGGCCGAGCAGGCGGCGAGTGGGAGGAGTTTGCGCGACCGCTTCGCATTTCGTATGGGGCTTTGCGAGCGGTGGCGCGATCGGGCCCCGCAGATCTGGCGCTATCTCCGTGAGCGGCCGGCCGGGACGGTCGGTGCCGGATCGCGTAGGGGAGTGACGCCTCGAAGATGAAACCTCGCGATGGAACACTGATCCAGTCGATTTTCTTTCTAGTCGCTCGGCTGTTTCGCTGGCGGAAGCGGCTGCTGGCTCGCTTCGTCGCCACATCGATCGGGCGAGCCATGACCTCGATGGCCGTCATTTTCTTCATCCGCGAGTTCCTGGCGACAGCGGTGCACGATGACACGCTGCTGGCCAACGCGATCGGTGACTCACTGGGCAATACGGGCGCTATGTGGGCGGCCGCCGGATTGTTGCTGCTGACGTACCTGTGCGGAGCCCTGTTCTTCTTCGACAACCAGATCGTTGTCCAGCGAATCATCAAGGTGATCGAATTGGGCTTGATGGAGAGACTGATCCGTCACTTGATGGCGTTGTCCGTCCCATTTGCCGACCGTCAGAGCCACGGTGACATCATTCAAACGCTTCGAACCGACGTGACGCAGACCCGGATGGTCGTCCATGCCGTCGCCAACATCCTGCTGGAAGCTTGTGTCGTCGCCGGTCTGATCGGGATGGCCACGTGGATCAGCCCGCAACTGGCGCTGTGGGTGCTGCTCGTCCTGCCGGTCGTTTCGCTGCCGGTATTCCTGATTTCGAAGCGATTGCGTGTCCGCTCGCACCATGTGCGCAGGTCGGGATACGTACTGTTCGACATGATTCTGGAAGTACTCAAGGGGATGCGGGTCATCAAGGTGTTTCAAGGGGAGGAGATGCAGCTACAGAAGGCTCTGGAAAAAGGACGCGTCTTCTTCGACGAGATGATCCAGATGATCCGATTACAGGCACTCGGGCGTGTCGGCATGGAGTCGCTGGCCGGCCTGAGTGTGGTCGTGGTGATCTTGGTGGGAGGATTCCAGGTCATCGACGGCGCCATTAGCTGGCCGTCTCTGCTGGCCTTCGTGATGGCGGTGCGAGTGATGCACACACCGCTTCACATGATGCACAAGCAGTACGTCGAAATCCAATCCTGGCACGCGTCCGTACTGCGCATCGCCGAGTTCATCAAGACCGAACCGGAGATCGTCGAGTCGCCTCGAGCGAAGCGACTCACCGAACCTCCTCGAGAGATCCGGTGCGAGAACGTCGAGTTCGCCTACGGTCCGACGAAGGTGCTGCATGGGATTTCCTTTCGTGCGTTCGAAGGAGAAACGATCGGCATCGTCGGGCCCTCGGGAGCCGGTAAGTCGACGTTGCTCAACCTACTGGTTCGGTTGTACGATCCCACGGGAGGCCGCATCTGTTTGGATGGGAACGATCTGCGGGACGTGCGGCTTGCGGACCTGTACAACAAGGTTGCGATCGTGACTCAGGATCCGTTCTTGTTCTCCACAACCGTGCGCGAGAACATCCGTTGCGGGCGTCCCGAAGCGACCGATGAAGAGGTGGAACAAGCGGCGCGGGCCGCCTGCATCCACGAGGAGATCGTTGCCATGTCCGACGGATACGACACGGTGATCGGCGTAGGAGGCCGTGACGTGTCACGGGGACAGGCGCAGCGAATCAATGTGGCTCGAGCTTTCCTGAAAAACGCTCCGATCTTGTTGCTGGACGAAGCCACCTCGAGCCTCGATTCGGTAGCGGAGTACGAAATGCAAAAGGCGGTGGACCGTCTATTGCAGCAGCGCACCAGTTTCGTCGTAGCACATCGCTTGTCCACCTTGCGCAATGCGGACCGCCTGCTGGTACTCGACCGAGGCGAACTCGTAGGCGATGGAACCCATGAGGAACTGCTGGTGGGTTGCGATATCTACCGGCGACTGTGGGAATCTCAATTGCTCACAGCGCAGTCTTGACTGGCAATCAGGCGACGGCAGCCCCGACCCAACCGCCAAACTTTCGCCAGTCGGTCGTATTGCCCTGTCCCGCCTGGTCGGCGCGGTGGTGAATTCATCAAGCGGTCTCAGCCGGCCGGCCGAAAAACCTGCAAGACTCGGCCAATCCGTTTTTCCGGAGCAAATGGATTGGCGGGTACAATCCAACTGCTCACCGAGCCGATGCCGTCATGAACTCACCCAGCGCGCGTACTCGATGCCTGTTCGGTAGTTGCGCTCTTATCTTGCTCGCCCTCCTGTTGGCGGTGGTCGCCGCTTGCAGAACGGCCTATCGCGGGCATCGGGTGGTTCCCGAGCAGACGAGGTTGGATGACGGATGGCCTCGTCCCAATCCCATTTGGGAAGAAAGAACCTATCCACCGATCACGGTTGCCCGGCCGGGCGTTCCGGGGGCTCGTTACGTCAACGAGGATTCTCTGTGCGGCGTCTGCCACAAGACGCACGTCGAGTCGTTCGCCTACAACGTCCATCGCAATCACCGGTGCGAATCGTGTCACGGTCCGGCCAGCCGGCACCTGGAGACGCGAGGGACGGAGCCGGGAACGATTCTGAGTTTCAAGAAACTCAAGCGGGCCGAACGAGCTGAAATCTGTCTGACTTGCCACGAGCAAAACGCGTGCACACCGGGTGCTCAATGGCGCACGTCGGCTCATGCTCACCATGGCGTCACGTGCACGGACTGCCACACGAACCACTACAACGTGCCGCCGGGTACACCGGTCAATACGGTCGACCTGGCCGCCCAGCAGCGATACGAAGGCCAGAACTGGGCGACACTCCTGGCCAGTCTGCCCACTTCACCGCGACCGGCTCCGCCGAATTCCTCCCAGCCCTTGCCTTCACTCAAGGGAACTTCAAACCATCTGGGAGCTCAGACGCCTCAAGTGTGCTACGGCTGCCACACGGAAAAGCGGGATCTGGAACTGGTGGCTCATCCTCACCAGGTCAACGGCAAGTACGGATTCGACTGCACGACCTGCCACAATCCTCACGGAAACCTGCTGGCTCGTTCCCGTCGCGACTTGTGCCTGGAGTGCCACCAGGACGCGCCCACCATGGCGTGGCATGCATCCATTCACGATCAGGCGGGCGTTGCCTGCACCGATTGCCACAATCCCCACCCGCGATCGCACGTTCGGCAGGCGGTCAACATCGGCCACACATCGATCCGCCGCCCCTCGCGACTGCCGATGGCGGTGAACGAACGGCAGACGTGCGCGAAATGCCATCCCAAGGTGTATGCCATGACGCAACTGCCGTCGCATCACCCGCTTAAGGAAGGAAAGATGTCCTGTTCCGATTGCCATGACGCTCACGGCCAGTCGGAAGGCAATCTCAGGGCGGAAAACGTGAACCTGGTGTGCTACAAGTGCCACGCCGACAAACAGGGGCCGTTCGTCTACGAACACCCTCCGGTCAACGAAGACTGTTCGATCTGCCACAACCCTCACGGGACCGTGGCCAACAACCTGCTGCACCAACCGCCATCGTTTCTCTGCCTGCGATGCCATTCCGGCCACCGTGCTCCACCGGCCGACCACTTCGGCATCGGCACGTCCGACATCGACGGCAACACGTTTCAGCGCCCGGTGCTCTACACGCGGTGTACGCAGTGCCACAGTCAGATTCACGGAACCGATCATCCGTCTCAGAACCGTCCCGGTGCACTGCTGCGATGACCTCGGGGCCCGCACCACCGGAAGAGGAAGCAACTTGAAGAGAAAAGCGAAGATGGTTGGGACGGATCGACTGGAAAGGGTTGTCGCCAAGGAGTGAAGATACGATGATAGGCGGCCGGCCGGCCATACTCGTGACACTCCTACTATTGGCAAGCCAGCGGTGCGCGCCGGGCCAGGAGGCGCGCGCGCATCCAGGGACTTCGGCCATGCCGCTTCGGGTGCGCCGTACGCTGGGCATCCCCTATGCACCGTCTGCGGACGGCGCTCGCGCCGACCGGCTTTCCATGGCGCATTCGGTTGCCCCCTCGTCGCAGACGGGGCTCACTTGGAATATTCCGGTGACCTGGGAGCAACCGGTCGCTCCCCAACGCCTGCCCGGCGTGGCGCCTGGGCACTCGTTTGGACAGCTTCCACCGCCGGGCCAGACCGCGGGAGCAGGTATCGCCGAATCAAACGCGGGGGTTGCGTCCGCGCCGGTTCCCGGAAATTGGCAGGTTTTCAAGAGCCGGTTCGACCCGGGGCCGGCTGAGTCGCCCGGCAGCGCGGTTCCTTTTCGACAGTCGCCACCTCTCGAGGACGACTGGCTTGCGTTCACGCAGGAGCTGGAGCCGTCCCACTCGGTTCCTTGGCCCACCGTTGTGCGTTTCGGATGGTGGCACTCGACCTACAACGGAAGTCCCACCAAGGTGGGCGAGTACCAGAGTCTGGAATCGTCGCCGTTTTGGGACGTCGATCGAATCGTCAGCGACGGCTACCGCACGTTCGATTTCTCCTTGAGCGGACTGGACGACGAAGCCAACCAGCTTCGGCTTCGTTCCATCGGGCCGTCATTGTCGGCGGATGTCGAGTACGACCGCTATTTTCGGCGGCTCGATCGGGATCCGCTCGATTTCTTCGTACCCTTTGACCAACAGCCGCCGGTTCCTCTTCCGCCGCCGCCCGCCAACTTTCGCGATATGAAACGCGATACGACGGTCGGACAGGATTTTGCCATCCGAGTGCAGGAGCTGAAAACCGATTTCAAGGGAAAGCTGACGAAGAACATCGACTGGCGCGTCAACATCTGGGCGATGCGGAAGAAAGGGCAGCGGCAGGTGATGGCACTGGGGCACTGCTTCACCGATCCCGATGCCACCGACACGAACGGCAACCCGGTGACCGGCGTAGCCTGTCACATCGTGAGCCAGAGTCAGCGGATCGATTGGTTGACCATGGAGCTGGAGCCCGTGTTGGAAGGGCACTACGGACCGGTGACGATCGAGTATTCCCGCACCATGAGAAGCTTGCGAACCGGAGATCAACTGACGGTGCGGCCTTATGACAACTTCGGTTTCAACGGCGATTTCCCTTATGCGGTCGTCCCCGAGAACCTGACTCAGATCGATCGGTTGAAGATGGCGGTCCGATTTCCGGGCCGCCGCGATGTGTATACTCGGTTCTTCATCGGCACGACCGAAAACGAATATCGCGACACGGTGCGACGATTCCGCGGATATGACGTCCGACTCACCGACCGGGCGATCGCTGGTCTGAGTCTTACGGTATACAGCAACGGCTATGTTCAAAAGGGCACGCGTCCCACGGCGCTGCTTCCCCAAGAAACGAACGCTTCGATTCGTACACCCATCGGCTACGATCGTGTGCGCCTCGGTTTTCGCGGCCGTTGGACTCCCTACCGCGGCGAGCCGTCGTGGCGGAGCCGGCTTACCTTCAGCGGCGGTTACGAATACGGCGAACTGCGCCGGTCGAACGCCACGTTCATCGAGCAGGTGTTGACGGCGGACCAGTCATCCACCACGACCAACATCGCTCGGCTGCGGGCGTCGTGGCGATGGTCTCCCCAACTCGACCTGTACGTGGGTTACCGGATCGGGATCATCAACCATCCGCTCTACGGTGTGCCCACCCGAAATACGACGACCAACACGAGTCTGCCGACTGACGAGCACCTGGTCGATCTGGGGGCTACCTGGATGCCGTCGGACGTGGTGCTGCTGAGTGCTTCGCTGGGGATCGACAACAGCGGCAACACGTCCGACATTGCCAGTTTTCAACAAGACGACTACAACATTTCGCTGACCGGCTGGTATGCGCCCACGCCACGGTGGACGGTGTCGGGAGGTTTGGCCTTCTTGCGGAGCTGGATCGACCAGGACATCACGTTGGGTTCGAAGTCCAATCCGTTCACGGCGCCGTGGACGTTTGGCGGTCAGAGTGACGTGGTCAACATCGGTACCACCTACGCCTGGACCTCGACGATCACACTCAGCGGCGGCTACGAGTTCGTCCGGAGCGCCAACATTGCCACCGCGCCGGCTCCGTATGGCGACATTCCCCCGCTATCGAACGTCGTTGTAGAAACCAGCCGGTTTTCGACGG
>Ga0256839_1000470_pt1 | contig 52247 bp, 47 predicted proteins | sample 354166metaG_FD_185968 | JGI IMG/M metagenome (GOLD analysis project Ga0256839, IMG submission 185968) | Hydrothermal vent microbial communities from Mid Atlantic Ridge, Atlantic Ocean - 354-166 | ecosystem: Environmental > Aquatic > Marine > Hydrothermal vents | place: Atlantic Ocean: Mid... | reverse complement strand
ACAATCCTGATGGAGTGCTCAAAGCCTGGGAACATCAAGCCATGCCACCGCCCGCAACCACCAGCCCAACCAATCCATTTCCGGGAATGGCAGAGCCAGCCGCAGAATTTGACTTCACCGACGCAGGCGAGCGCCGTGTCGAAACCACCCAAAGAATTGGCCAGGGTTTCTTCCGCAAAATCATCCTGACCTCATACCGCGAGCGCTGCGCCCTGACCGGCATAGAAGACACCCGCCTCTTAAACGCCAGCCACATCGTTGCCTGGAAAGACGACCCGCAAAACCGCATCAACCCCGCAAACGGCATCTGCCTAAACGCCCTCCACGACCGCGCCTTCGACCGGCATTTAATCACCTTCGATGAAGATTACAAAATGAAAATCGCTGATCATGTGCCAGCGGTGGCAAGGCGGGAGTTGGAAAGGGTGGAAACCGGAAGGCTGGAAATGCCAAGCAGGTTTTTGCCGGATCAGGTGTTTTTGGAGAAGCATAGAAGAGTGTTTTATGAGGCATAGATATCTTGAACTCCTGAACAAGCATTAATGAAGAGCTGACTTAAATCATAAAAATTTACATCAATCTCGTTGACGCAGTATTTTTGGTTGACTTTTGAGAGGGTGCTCACTATATTTGCCTCATGGACATTGATGCAATTAAATATGAAAACCTTTCGGCTGTTGCTGCAATATCTGCTGGCTTTCCATTGAGGGGTGCTGTCGATGCACTGGAGGATGGTGATGCCGCTGTCGTGCAAATGCGTAATGTTGATGCAAGCACAGGCGTGAACTGGAGAACAACCAGCAAAGTCACTTTACCCACAAAGCGCAATCCTGACTGGCTTCAAAATGGAGATGTTATTTTTTCCGCACGCGGCGTAAATAACTATGCCGTTGTACTGGATGATGTGCCGCCTACCGCAGTTTGTTCCCCTCACTTCTTTGTTCTTAGAATAAAAAATGGGTGCAACCCTGCATTCCTTGCCTGGCAGATAAATCAAAAGCCGGCACAAGAATATTTTAAGCGCTCGGCAACTGGCTCGCACATTTTAAATATCCGTCGGGAAGTTATTGAGAATTTGAAGGTTGCCCTTCCTTCCCTCGATCAACAAAGAATGATCGTTCAGCATTTTCAGGCCGCAACAGCAGAACGCCACGCGCTCGAAGAACTTATTGAAAACAGAAATCATGAAATTGAGGCCATTGCTCTTGGCCTCTTTCAAAACAAATTGAAAGGTTGATGAAATGAATGATCAAGTAACACAAGACGAAATAAACAAAACCGTTTGGGCGGCATGCGACACGTTTCGCGGTACTGTCGCCGCCGAGATTTACAAGGACTATGTCCTCACCCTGCTGTTTCTAAAATATATCAGTGATGTCTGGCAGGATCATTACGACACTTACCAAAAAGAATATGGTGATGAACCGGCGCTCATCAATGAAATGATGAAAAATGAGCGGTTTGTTTTGCCTGAAAAAGCAAGTTTCTATGAGCTTTATAATCGCCGTCATGAGGCAGGAAATGGTGAGCGCATTGATAAGGCATTACACGCCATTGAAGAAGCGAATATCGCCAAGCTTCGCGATGTTTTTCAGGATATCAGCTTCAATTCAAACAAGCTGGGCGAAGAGGCGCAAAAAAATGAACTGCTTCGTCATTTGCTTGAAGACTTTGCTAAGGATGAATTGAATCTGCGTCCTTCGCGCATAGACAAACTGGATGTCATCGGCAATGCATATGAGTTTTTAATCAAAAATTTCGCGGCAAATGCTGGTCGAAAAGCTGGGGAATTTTACACACCACCGGAAGTTTCGGAATTGATGGCGGAAATTATGGCACCACAAGAAGGTGAGGAAATTTGTGATCCAACCTGTGGCTCTGGTTCATTACTGATGAAATGCGGCAAGCGTATTCAGATCGAAAATAATGGCTCAAAAAAATATGCCCTTTTCGGTCAGGAAGCGATTGGCAGCACCTGGGCGCTGGCCAAAATGAATATGTTCCTGCATGGCGAAGACAACCACCGCATTGAATGGGGTGACACCATCCGTAACCCCAAATTGCTTGATGGCGACGATCGTCTGAAACACTTTGATATCGTGGTCGCCAATCCGCCTTTCAGCCTTGATAAATGGGGATATGCCACCGCTGAAGATGACAAGTTTGGCCGCTTCCGCCGTGGTCTGCCACCCAAAACCAAGGGCGACTACGCTTTTATTCTGCACATGGTTGAAACCATGAAGCCGAAAACTGGCCGCATGGCGGTTGTTGCCCCGCATGGCGTTTTGTTTCGCGGCGCTGCCGAGGGGCGCATCCGCCAAAAACTGGTGGAGGAAAACCTGCTTGATACGGTGATCGGCCTGCCGGAAAAATTGTTTTATGGCACGGGCATCCCTGCCGCCATTTTGATTTTGAAGAAGAACAAGTCTGATGACAAAGTTCTATTTATTGATGCCAGCCGCGAATTTACCTCTGGCAAAAACCAAAACCAGCTTTCAGCGGAAAATATTGCCAAAATCATAAAGACCTACAAAGCGCGACAGACGGTCGATAAATACGCCTGGCTTGCCACGCCTGAAGAGCTGGCAGAAAACGACTATAATCTCAATATCCCCCGCTATGTTGATACCTTTGAGGAAGAAGAAGAAATCGACCTGATGGCCGTGCGGGCCGAGCGCATGAAATTGAAAGAAGAACTGGCCACGCTTGAAATCAAGATGGATGGTTACCTCAAGGAACTGGGGTACACCGCATGAGCAACGGCGAACTCATTTTATACCAGACCGAGGACGGATTGGCCGAGGTGTCTCTGCAGGCGATTGACGGCACGGTTTGGCTGACCCAGGCTGATTTGGCGGAATTGTTTGCCTCCTCGCCGCAGAACATAACCCTGCACATTAAAAGCATTTATGAAGATGGGGAACTGAGTGCCGAGGCAACTTGTAAGGATTTCTTACAAGTTCGAATGGAAGGCAAACGAGAGGTCGAGCGCACTCTTAAACACTACAATCTGGATATGATTCTGGCCGTTGGCTACCGTGTCCGCTCACCAAGGGGTGTGCAGTTTCGCAAATGGGCCAACACTGTTTTGAAGGAATATCTGGTCAAGGGTTTCGCCATGGATGACGCCCGCCTGAAACAGGCGGAAAAATGGGATTATTTTGACGAATGGCTGGCGCGTATTCGCGACATCCGCGCCTCGGAAAAACGCTTCTATCAGAAAATCAAAGACATTTATGCCACCGCCATTGACTACGACAAAAGCTCCGATGCCGCGCAATTGTTTTTCAAAAAAGTGCAGAACAAAATGCTCTGGGCCGCAACGGGCAAAACCGCCGCTGAACTGATCAGGGATCGCTCAAACCCCGATATCGTCAATATGGGTGTCATGGCATTCAAAGGCTCAATCGTGCGCAAGGGTGATGTGGGGATTGCCAAAAACTATTTGAAAAAAGAAGAAGTCGAAGACCTCAACCGTATCGTCACCATGTATCTCGATTATGCCGAAGATCAGGCCGAGCGGCGCAAAACCGTAAATATGGCCGAATGGGCCGACAAGCTCGACGCCTTTCTGGAATTTAACGAGCGCGATTTGCTCACCCATGCGGGCAAGGTGCAAATGAAGGTCGCCCAAAAACTTGCCGCCCGGCGCTATGAAGAATTTGACGCCAAGCGCAAGCAGGCCGAAGCGCTTAAAGCAGATGAAGAGGACATTGAAGTGCTTGAGGCTCTCGCTAAAGAATTGGAGAAGAACGGCGGGGGTGTCGGGGAAACGAGCAAAGCGAGTGACGGCGACAAGAATAGACATGGCGGGGGTGAAAATGGAGGTTCCTGAGGGGTGGAGTTTACCACAGGCAGTGGAAATATGTGAACGCATAAGTGTTGGTATAGTGGTGAAGCCAAAGGACTATTATGTGCCAGAAGGCGAAGGCACTCGCGCATTTAGATCAGCTAATGTTCGCGAAGGCTACGTTGAAGATGAAAATTGGGTTTATATTTCAGATGAGGGCAACCAAAAAAATAAAAAATCTATCCTGAAAGCTGATGACATACTTGTGGTTCGGACTGGCTACCCCGGCACGGCCTGTGTTGTACCACCTAAATATGCGGGATCAAATTGTATTGACGTAATATTCGCACGGCCCGATCAATCGAAGGTTACCTCGAAGTATCTTTGTGCCTTTACGAATTCAGAACATGGTCGCCGTCAGGTCCTCGACGGGCAAGGAGGACTTGCTCAACAACATTTCAATGTGGGGTCATACAAGAGGCTTCTGTTGCCACTCCCCCCACTCCCCGAACAGAAAAAAATTGCCAAAATCCTGTCCACATGGGATCGGGCGATTGAGGTGGTGGAGGGGCTGATCGAAAACAGCCAGGCCCAGAAAAAAGCCCTCATGCAACAACTCCTAACCGCCAAAAAACGCCTGCCAGGGTTTGATGGGGAGTGGGAAGTTTCTAGTATTAAATCAATGGGCAACACTTCATCTGGGGGAACCCCATCTTCAGATAACGAGGAGTATTGGGATGGTGAAATTCTTTGGGCTACTCCAACAGACATAACAGCGCTTACCGGAAAATATATTAAAACGACGAAGCGAACAATAACTAGCAAAGGCCTTTCAAGCTGCTCCGCAAGGCTTCTTCCCGTGGGGAGTCTGCTAATATGCACTCGTGCCACAATTGGTTATTCTGCAATAGCCCACAAACCGATTTGCACCAATCAAGGTTTCAAGAACCTGACACCAAATTCGTCATTTGCAGTTGAATATCTCTATTATCTGTTTCAGCACTTTAAACATGAATTTATTAGATATGCCTGCGGATCAACTTTTCTGGAATTATCCAAGGGCGATTTTGAAAAGCGACAGTTTTTAATTCCAAAGAAAAATGAACAAACCGCTATCGCCACCATCCTTTCTGATGCTGACCGCGAGACTGAACTTCTAACCCAACAACTCATCCACCTAAAATCCGAAAAATCCGCCCTGATGCAGCAACTCCTCACCGGCAAGCGCCGCGTCAAAATCGATAAGGAGGCTGTGAAATGACCACCCCAAACACAGCCGAGCTTTACAGCGCTCACATTCCCGCGCTTGCGACCCTGATCTCATTGGGCTGGAACTACCTGCCGTCCGATGCCTGCCTCAAAATGCGTGGGGGCAATGCCAATGTTGTTCTCAAAGGTGTGCTGGTCGATGAGTTGAAAAAGCGCACGTTTAATTTCAAAGGACAAAGCTATCCACTTTCCCCTAACGCCATTGACCAGATCGTTCGCGATCTTGCCTCGCCGCCCATGCATGAGGGCCTCTTAAGCGCTAACGAAAAGCTATATAACGCCATGACGTTGGGCATTACGGTTACTGAATTTGTTGATGGCAAAAGGCATTCCGTGACAGTGCCAATCATCGACTGGCAGGAACCTGATAATAACTCCTTTATCGTCACCGACGAATTTGAAGTCCTTACCACAGACGGAACCCGCACCCGCCGCCCTGATAATATCTGTTATGTGAACGGGCTGCCTCTTGTGGTTATTGAGGCCAAGCGGCCTGATTCTGGCAATCCGAATAAGTCCATGGTTGAAGAAGGAATTTCCCAAAACATTCGCAACCAGAAGCAAGATGAGATCCCGCATTTGTTTGCCTGGTCACAATTGCTTTTTTCCGTTAGCGGAACTGATGGGCGTTATGCCACGACAAAAACGCCAAAGAAATTCTGGGCAAACTGGCGCGAGGAAATTTTAAGCGAAGAGCATTTCAGAAAAATCAAAAACCAGCCTTTGGAGGCAGATGAAAAAAAGGCGCTTTTATCTGACAAGTCTGAAAATGTTCGCAATCATTTTGAAGCTCTCTGGGCTGGCGAACAATTGGTTACAGATCAGGACAGGCTTCTGATCAGCCTGCTATCCAAAGATCGGTTGATTGAATTTATCCGCTATTTTATTCTGTTTGATAAAAAAATAGGCAAGGTCGCCGCACGATATCAGCAGGCTTTCGGCATTAAAGCTCTCATTGAACGAATTTCCAAACTTCGCCCGGACGGTGGACGCCAGGGTGGTGTGATCTGGCATACAACCGGCTCTGGCAAGAGTTTCACGATGGTGTTTTTATGCAAGGCGTTGTTGCTGCACGAAAACCTGAAGGACTGCCGTGTGGTTGTTGTTACCGACCGTATTGATCTTGAAAAGCAGCTTGCAAAAACGTTTCTGTCAGGTGGCGCTTTTGGTGCAAATGTTGCTGTAAATAAAACTGGTGAAAAAGCTAAAGTTTCATCTGGTCGTGACCTGGCCAAACGAATAGGCAAAGGCACCGAGCGCATAATTTTTACGATCATCAACAAGTTTTCAACGGCTGCAAAATTACCTGAATGCAAAAATCCAAGCGCCAACCTGATTGTCCTGATTGACGAAGGACACCGTTCGCAAAGCGGTGAAACTCATGAGCGCATGAGGAACGCATTGCCTAATGCTTCTTATGTGGCTTTCACTGGCACGCCCCTACTCAAAGACGACAAGACCACCAACAAGTTTGGTCCGATTGTTCACGCATACACCATGCAAAGAGCGGTTGAAGATGGAACTGTAACACCGCTTTTATATGAAGAACGCAAACCGGTGCTGGATATCAATGAAAAGGCAATCGATAACTGGTTTGAAAAAATCACCACGGGTTTATCTGACAAACAAAAAAGCGACCTCAAAGACAAATACGGAAAAAAGGGTCCAGTATATGGCTCTGCCAATCGGGTTGAACTTATTGCCTGGGACATTGCTGTCCACTTCAGTGAAAACTTTAAGGCTTTGAATAACGGTCTGAAAGGCCAATTGGCAACGGACAGCAAACTATCAGCAATTCGCTACAAAAAAGCGCTGGATGCAACGGGATTGGTTACCAGTGCGGTCATTATCTCACCACCAGATACGCGCGAAGGCCATGAAGATGTTGATGAAGCTGAAGTGCCTGAAGTTCAGCAATGGTGGAAAGATAATATCAAGGGCATGCCTGAAGATTATGAACGAGACACTATTGAAGCGTTTTCTACCGAAGGAAAGCCAGATATTTTAATTGTGGTCGATAAATTACTGACGGGATTTGATGAACCCAGAAATGCCGTTCTATATATAGACAAGCCCCTAAAGCAGCACAGTCTGATTCAAGCGATCGCCCGTGTAAACCGATTGCATGAAGAAAAGAAATTTGGCCTGTTGATCGATTATCGCGGAATATTAAAAGAGCTTGATACTGCAATTTCAGAATATCAGGATTTAGCAGAGCGGACTCAAGGTGATTTTGATATTGACGATATTGAAGGGCTTTATTCAGAAGTCAGCACCGAATATAAAAGGCTCCCTTCTCTTCACGACACGCTCTGGAGCGTTTTCTCTGATATCAAAAATCGCTCGGACCTGGAGCAATACCGGCAAATTCTTGTACCCCAACTTGAAACTGATAATGACGGAAACCCCACTGATATCAGGCAGAAGGTTCGAGAGGATTTCTATGAGGCCTTAACTGAATTCGGTCTTTGCCTCAAAACTGCTTTGGCATCCCGATCATTTTTTGAGGATGCTTCCATTGGAGAAAAACAAATTGAAATATACAAGAAAGATTTGAAATTTTTTACAAACTTGCGGAAAATCGCCAAACAAGATGCTCAGGAAACTGTTGATTTTAGTACCTACGAAGACCAAATCAGAAAACTTGTTGATCGATATGTGATTGGTGAGGAAATTCAAGATGCGGATGGTGTTTTCATGGTCAACGAGCTTGGGGTTGATAATGACCCAGACTCTTGGTCACCTGAAAAAACCCGGAACGAAACAGATATTATCAAAAGCCGCCTGAAGAAAACAATTGAGCAGGAATTGTCTGATGATCCTTATGCCCAACTTCATTTTTCTGAACTTCTTCGTCAGGCGATAGAATCCGCAAACGCCTTGTTTGAACATCCCTTCAAACAGTTTGCTCTGTTCAAGGATTTTGAAGAAAAGGTGCAAAAAAGGGATATTGAAGGGACACCCTCAGAGTTAGATGGAAACAAACACGCCAGCGCCTATTTCGGCATACTTCGTCTAACGATTGGAGAGGACAAGGTGCAGGGACCAGAAAGAAATAAGTTTATTAATGTAGCACGTTTGATTGACACTACCGTTCAAAATGCGGTGTCAGAAAACTCTCTCAGCCCGCAGAATATTGAAGCGGAAATTCGCAAAAATCTGTTGCCATCATTGTTCAAGCTCGTGGGATTGGACAAAGCAAAAAAAATCACCGAACAGGTGTTATCTATCACCCGTATTGGGCTGTCTCGTGGAGAAATTTGACCGTGAACAGCGGCACCCTAAATTATGGTGATCAGACCATCGATTATTCGATAATGAAATCAAAAAATCTGGACAAAAAAATACTTATCCACGTGTACCCCAATGGTCAGGTGGATGTTGAAATCCCGCGAACAAGTACAGAGTCAGAAGTGCGCCAAGCCGTCAAAAAGCGGGCAAGATGGATTATGAAGCAATTAAAAGTGGGAGTTGATGCACGCGCACATGTTTTGCCCCGAGAATACGTTAGTGGGGAAACACATTTTTATTTGGGGCGTCGATATCAGTTAAAAATTCACGAAACCAATGCGGAACCATCTTCTGTTAAATTGGTTGGTGGCCATATCTTGATTACACTTAGGGTAAGAGATCGTGCTGCTGTCAAAAACCGCCTGCAAAAATGGTACAAAGAACGAGCGATGGATTATTTGTCACGAAGGCTTGCTTTGATAGCAGGTGAATTATTATGGCTTAATGATGTGCCACCCCTCAAGCTTGTTCGCATGCAAAAGCAATGGGGAAGTTGCTCGCCTACGGGTGCGATCAATCTAAGTCCTGATTTAATAAAAGCACCCCGTGATTGTGTTGACTATGTTATTGCACATGAGCTTTGTCATCTGAGAGAGCACAATCACAGTAAAAAATATTACGCATTGCTTGATGCCTGTTATCCGAATTGGCGGGTTACAAAATCTAAGCTTGATGCAATGGCAGAGCTCATTCTAGCTGGCTAATTTTAATATGGCATCCAAACTTGATGGGATTATCAAGGGAGAACAAAGTCTCCCTGATGCGGGATTAAACCCCAAGAGGTTTATCTCAATGGAATTGCCCCTGTGGAACAGTCTTGGGGTTTTCAGGGGTAGCAGGAACGCTCCCCTGAATGGTGGTGCAACGGCCAAACGTTGTGGTGGGGATGGGAAGGCTTTTGGCCTAGAACCGTTCCCACGGGAATGACCGGGAAATGATTGCAAAAATTGCAAAACGACGATGTATATGGTACTTTGATAGAGTAATCCACAGACAGAAATACAGGGCCACATTGATCATACGGACCAAACTGTGAATGCCGCAACACATTGAAAATAAAGCGTTATTTTTCATAATTTTAGGGTTCTGACGGTATCAAACACGGTATGCGCATATTGCCGCACCCATGAAGCCAGTAATTTCAAAGGCTTATGCAAATAGGAAATAATCGAGTGGGAGTGAGAGCCCGGTTACAGCAAAGCTGAAAATCGGCGATTGATAATAATCACCGATAGGGTTCGAACGCGCTGACCCAATGGTCACCCCTGATATTGCCCCTGAGAATTGCCCGGTAAACTAGTGATGAACGGCCACTTATTGCCCCGTTTGCCCGCCCGGGTTTAAAATTTTGTCTGGCACCCTATCTAAAGGGCAAGGCAATTGGAGCAGACCGAGGGTATTGTCGTGTCGTATCTGAGTGCGAACAGTGACGTCTCTGACCTGGGTGACCGATGGGTTGCCGGTGTTCTGGTGGAGAACCGGCGCCGGTTTTCGGGTTTTTCCACGCCCCGGCCGAACGGCGAAACCGTTGTTAAAGACGTGTTACAGGATTTTTGCCTCCAAAATTTGCACAAGGCCCGTCTGAAGGGGTGCGCTGCTTTTTCCCCCTTTCCCCGCGAGCGGGGTTCATGGGAGGGCAGGCTGCATTAAATTGTCCTGAAATCGAGGAGGTACAATAATAGCACCGGCGTTACAATTGTTTGAACACTGATCTTGAACAAAGGAGGGTCCAAATGTTGTTATCTTACTTTCTGAATACCATCGTTCGAGTTGGCACTCTTGAAGTCATCGACGCCACTGGCAGGCGGCACAGGTTTTCGGGTACGCCATCCCCGCGCGTGACCATTTGTCTGCATGATCGCAGCTTGCCCGCAAAGCTTTACCTGAACCCCGATCTGGCGGTAGGCGAAGCCTATATGGATGGCAGCCTGACCATCGAACAGGGCACACTGTCTGAATTTGTGGAAATAATGGCGCGCAATATGGACAATGGACCATCCGATCCGCTTTTTGCGCTCAGGAACAAAATCTGGCTGCTAATTCGTGGCTGGCAGCAGAATAACCCGATAAGGCGCTCCCAAAAAAACGTCGCCCACCATTACGACCTGCCGGACCGGCTCTATGACCTGTTTCTGGACGAGGACAAGCAATATTCCTGCGCCTATTTCATGAACCGGAACGACAGCCTGGAAACCGCCCAGACCGCCAAAAAACGCCATCTTGCAGCAAAACTGCTGCTCAAACCGGGGCAGAAGGTGCTCGATATCGGCTCCGGCTGGGGCGGGCTGGCGCTCTATCTGGCACAGGAGGGTGGTGTTAAGGTAACGGGGCTCACGCTTTCACAATCTCAGCTCGAAGTCGCAAGGAAGCGGGCCGCCGAGGCCAGGCTGAACAAGAAAGTGCAATTTCACCTCCGTGACTACCGCCAGCAGGAGGGCAGTTTCGACCGCATCGTTTCGGTCGGCATGTTCGAGCATGTGGGCGTCAAACACTATGGTGAATTCTTTTCGACCATAGACAACCTGCTCAAGGATGACGGTGTTTGCCTGTTGCACTCCATCGGGCGCATGGCCGGCCCCGGAAGCACGGGTCCCTGGATGCGCAAATACATTTTCCCCGGTGGTTATTCTCCCTCGCTTTCTGAGACCCTGGCCGCCATCGAAAAAAGCGGCCTCTGGGTAGCCGATATTGAAATTCTGCGTCTGCACTATGCAGATACCATCAGACACTGGCGTGAGCGGTTTGAAAGAAACCGCGCTGAAATAGCCGGTCTGCTTGATGAGCGTTTTTGCCGGATGTGGGAATATTACCTGGCTCTCAGCGAAGCTGCCTTTCTTTACTGTGACCATTTTGTCTTTCAGATACAGATTGCCAAACAACGCGACGCCGTACCCCTGACCCGTGACTACATAAACGACTGGGAACGCAAACACATGGGGCAGGAAGAGGCTCGACATCCCCGGGAGGTAGCTTGAGTTGAGTGCAAAAAAAATCGTCGGAAAAGCAGGCGACAGGTCAATTGTTGTGATGGATTCGATTACCATGACAACAAAGGAAGACGCAGGCAGAATTGTTGTATCCGCCTCCCACGGTGGTGTGAGCACCGCAAAATATGCTCTTGAGTTCCCCCTTGCCGGCGTCTTTTTCAATGATGCCGGAGTGGGCAGGGATGCTGCTGGGATTGCCGCTCTCCCGATGCTGGACGCCAAAAATGTGCCCGCCGGGGCCATCAGTCATAACAGCGCCCGCATTGGCGATGTTGCGGATATGTGGGAAAACGGCATCATTTCACACGTGAACGCAGCAGCTGGCGCCCGCGGATTGAAGCCGGGTGACACACTCAGCGAAGCGGTGCTTCTTCTGGGTTCGTGACCCATAAGGCGAACTGTTCGCCTTTGGCCTCACGCCACCGCTGTTGCTTTTGAAAGCGCACTCTCCGCCCGGTGCGGGTGGGCGGCATAAATCAGCGCCGCTGCCGCCCATGCCTGTGGCCGGCAGGACTCTACATAGGACAGGGGCGGGGTGCCGCCATCGCGCTGATAGCCGCTGATGAGTTCGGGCAGGCGCAGGTCGTGCTGCGCGCGGGCAAGGTCAGCAAGGGCATTGGCCACTTTTTCAAAATCTTTCTTGCGGCCATAGCGAAAGAGCCCGGCCCCGAACAGGGCCGTGTCGTGGGGCCAGACAGAGCCGTTGTGATAGGAAAGGGGATTGTATCGTTCCTCTTTTGCCCCCAGGGTGCGCAGCCCCCAACCTGACCATAAATCCGGAGAAAACATGCGTTTGACCAGCCCATCAACCCGCTCTTCCGGGACTGCCCCGGACCACAACAGGTGGCCGGGGTCCGAGGAGGCCACATTCAGTTGCTTTCCCCCTTCATCCAGCCCGAGTGCGTAAATTTGCTTCTCTGGCAGCCAGAAGTGGCGCTCGATGGCGGCGCTGGTCACCTCGCTCAGAGAAAGAAAACGGGCGCTTTCAGTTTCCAGGCCGCCCACAATTTTGTTGAGCGACGCCCCGGACTGAAAAGCAGAAAACGCATAGCCCTGCACCTCGACCACCGCCAGCGAGCCCGTCGGCAGGCTGCCATCACCAAAGCTCATGGAATCATCGGAATCCTTCCAGCTTTTGTTGACCAGACCCTTGCCGTCTGTCGCTCCCCTGTACCGGAGCAGACCCGCATCGTCTCGTTCGCGTTCAATCCATGCAAGCGCGGCGCGCCAGTTCGGCTCCAGTTCAAACGCCAGACTGTCATCTCCGGTATGGTTCACATGGTCGGCCAGCAGCCGCACAAATAGCGCTGTTGCGTCCACGCTGCCATAATAGGCGGCAAACGGCAGTTCATTGAGGCGCGAGAGTTCCCCCTCCCGGTATTCATGCAGAATTTTACCGGGCTGCTCGTCACGAAACGGATCAAACTTGCGTCCCTGATGGTGCGCCAGAAATCTAAGAACTCCTTGTGAAAGCTCGGGGGCCTGTTCCAGCAGAAACCACGCTGTAATCAGGGAATCGCGCCCGAACATGGCGACGAAATTTGGCACGCCGGCTGCAATGCAGGTGCCGCTTTTTGTCGAAAGTGCCAGCGCCTCAATGTCCTCATAAGCGACCGCCAATCCGGGCCACTCAACTCTGCGCTTTTGTTGTACAGCGCGCCGCGATGACCATCCGATTTGCGCCGGTCTTTTGGCGGGCAACGCAATGGAGGACGAAAATCGGGCGCTTACGCAGAGTTCGCGGCTGCCCCGGGGAGGGACCAGAAGCTCAGCGCCAACAGGGTCACCGGAAAAAGCAATATGTGTTGAAAGCTTCGCTCCGTCCTGCGCCTGATACTGAAATACCCGCCCGGTTTTTTCGGCAAGGCGCTCAACTGGATTTTGCGGAGCGGCCCGGGTTCTCCCCCGCGCTTCAAACAGGTCGGCAAAATCTGCACCCAGTGTGAGCACCGGTGTAAAATATTGTTCGCGTCGTCCGCTGTTTTCAATCACCAGCCGGTCTTCAAAACCCTCGGGCAGAAGCGTGATTGTGCGGCGGACAAGAATTTGCTGTTCGTGGTCGGCAAAGCGCGACCAGTACTGGGACAGGACCCTTGGCGTTTCATCGTGATGGATAAGGTCCAGGCCGCTCATGTCCCAGGCATATTTCGACAAATGGCGTGTGTCGTGAAAAAAAAAGCCCACAACACCCGTATGTCTGGCTGTCGCCATACCGTCGGCATCAAGCACCGCAAAACAATGGTCATTTTTCAGCGGATGCATGTTTGATTTCATTTGATACCTTCAGAAACCTGATTGTTTACGATGTAATTCTGGAACAGGACGAACATGATGAGAACTGGAACAATCGAGATGAAAGCGCCGGCGAGCACCAGGCTCCAGTCGCCCTGTCCTCCGCCATAGGATTCGCGCAGGCTGAGCAGGCCGACCGGCATCGCCAGCGCGGAGGGCGGGTTGGTTACCAGCACAAACGGCCAGAAGAAATCATTCCACGCACCCTGAAATGCCATGATGGCATTGATGATGAGGGCGGGCTTGGCATTGGGCAGAACGATATGCAGGAATATCTGGAACCGATTGGCTCCCCCAACCATCGCCGCTTCTTCAATCTCACGGGGGAAACTCTCGAAATACTGCTTCATCAGCAACACATGCACCGAAGCAATCATCACCATGATGACACTCCAGTTGCTGTTCAGCAGCCCCAAATCTCTCACCACCAGATAATTGGATATGAAGGTAACCTGCACCGGCACCGTCATCGAGAATATGACCAGTACAAAAACCAGCCGCACCCCCCTGAAACGCAGCCGGGCCAGCGCATATCCGGCAAGGCTGGACAGCACTATCATCAGAACGACCCGGCCGACGGCGATCTGGAAGCTGTTGCCCATCCATTTGAAAATCAGGCGGTCACCGGTGGAAAGGTCCACCGTTTCGTTGATGACGCGCCTGTAGCTGTTCAGGATCAGCCCAAGCGCGCCCGGTGCGATGTTGTTCCAGCTCGCCACTCTTCCGCGCCGCTCCATCCGGGTTACCGGCAGGGTGGCCTCAAGCAATGTTTGTGTTCTGGGGGCAAGCGCTGTGAAGGGCAGGCGTTCGACCCGCACCCCTTTGTCATCCTGCGCCTCATAGGAAATTTTATAGTCAAACGTTCTGGCCAGCCACCTGGTTTCCTGTCCGGTTTCCATGTCGGCATTCACAAAAAACCGGTCACTGGTCCCTGTCAGTTCCACAAGTGCATAGTCCGAGGCAAAGGTGGTGGTGATCGCCGCCGCCAGTCCACTGCCCGGTTTCCGGCGTGGAACTTCCACCTCTGGCGTCACAAGGTCCACGCCTGCGGGCGCCGCATAGGTCAGTGAAAACACCAGCTCTCCGCCCGGCGCAAAGCCGCCCCACCAGGGGTCAGCGGCCCCCTGGCGTCCCAGGTCCGCCGCAGTAATCCATACCGAAGGGGTGATCTGGGGAAAAATGAAACGGAACGGATTTTCAAGCGGGTTGTCCTTCAGACTGGCAGCAAAAGCGATGGCAAAAGTGCCCAGAATGACCGTGGCCAGTCCGATGAAGACAAAATACACCCAGGCCAGCACCGCCAGTTGGCGGCGACGCAAAACGTTCAGAGGGCGAAGAGGGCGCTCCGTGGTGTCCAAGCTCAGCCAATCCTTTCTTTGATGCCAAACTGGCGTTGCAGAAAGACAATGACGAGAGTGAGCAGCCCCAGGGTGAGCGCCGCTGCGCTCGCCATACCGATATTGGGCGATCCGCCGGGGGGGAAAGTGTTATAATAGGTGTAATAGGCAAGCGTAATTCGGCTTTCCAGAGGCGCGGCGGCTCCAAGAATAGCCACTTGATCAAACATCTGCAGTGTGCCGATCAATCCAAGCGTCACCACTGCAAAGGTAACCGGGGTAAGAGAGGGAAGCGTAACGCTGAAAAAGCTTTGTATGGATGTGGCTCCGTCCATCTTGGCCGCGTCATAGAGCGAGCTGGGAATTGATTGAAGGCCGGCAAGGAACAACAGCATGAGTGTGGGCACGGTGGTAAAAATGTTCATCAGTGCCACCGACCACAAGGTGCGCGGCATGAACAGAAAAACCTCCTTGGTGTTGAGCCAGCTGATGAGGAATTGTTCTTCATAGACCGGCAGCCAGCCGTTGATACGAATAAAAACAGCGCCGGCAGCACCAACACCTGCGGAGAGAATGAGAAAAAACGGGTCAAACAGGCTGACTTCGGCATATTTGCGTCGCGCCAGCGTCACCTGAACAACCTGCACCACGGCCACCAGAGCAAAAAAGCTCAGGATAATCCACCTCAGGTTGGCAACATTGCCTGCAATACTCGTCATCAGGCCCTGCCGCTGAAACAGCCACAAGAAAATCAGCGTCATGGCGGCGCTGGACATGATGGAGGGAAAATAGAACACCGTGCGCACCAGCCCCTTGGCCCGCGCCGCACTGTTTACAAGCACAGCCAGAAGCAGCGCCAGCACTGTCTGTATGGCGGTTACGATGGTGGCAAAGCTGATGCTGTTGCGTAAGGCAGTCAGGAACAAATCGTCCGAAACAAGCCGGGCATAGTTTTCCAGCCCGATAAAATTTGGTGTCCTGAACAGGTCGTAATCTGTCAGGCTGAACCAGGCCGTACGCATAATGGCCCAGAGAAAAAACACGCTGAGCGACACCAGAAACGGGGCCAGAAAAAGCCAGCCGGTCAGGGTGTCATGATTTATGCCTGCTTTTTTCATGGTTCCCCCCGGAAGATTAGGGTTGCGGCGTAATATGCACCGCAACCCTTCTTACTTATGGGATAACAGGCGCTCTAAGGCTAGTTCGCCTGCAACGCATCATACTGGGCTTGAGCTTCGCTCAGCGCAGTCTCCACGTCGCTTTCACCGAGCAAAACTGCATTGAGTGCGCTGTTCACGGGCTCAAGCCAGGCTCCTCCGAGGTCTCCGAAGAAATAGGGCTCGACATGGCCCTCAGAGGCACCGCGGAACACCATGCGGTTGGCAATCTGCTCCTTGCTGTCGCCCATGAGAAAGGCGTTGTCAGCCAGAGCGGAGCGACTGGGCAGCGCCAGCCCCTGTTCAAGCACCCACTGCTGGGCTTTTTCGCTGGTCAGAAGGTCAACCAGCTTGGCCGCCGCATCCTTGACATCGGAATTGGCGTTCACTGTCCAGCCAACTGTGAAGATGAGATTCCCCCGGTTCCCGGTCTCCGGGTCGGATGGAATAAGCGTGGTTCCATATTCCATGCTGGGCGCGGCGTCCTTCAGGTAGCCGATAATCCAGGCTCCCTCCATGGCCACGGCGGCTTTGCCTGAACCAAGACAACCCCCGGTCCAGCCTTCGCCAATATCTGCCGCAAGAACGCCCGCTCCGGCGTCAATCAGGCCGGTATAGAACGAAAAAGCTCTCTTGAAGTCGTCATCCAGAACAGTCTTGCCCTCATCGTTGAAAGGCTTCCAGCCGGTAGCCAGTGCAAACGCTGCAAAGCGGGCATAGTCGGGTACCACGCAGACCCCGTACACATCTTCAAGGCTGCCCTGAACGGAGGCCAGTTTTTCCTGAAAACTGTCCCAGGTGTCGTTTTCGTCGAGATAGTCCACCCCGGCATCATCAAAGGCGTCCTTGTCGAAGTGAACCGCAAGCGTATTGAAATCCTTGGCAACTGAATAGAGTTGCCCCTCATAGGTGAACGCATCCACCAGAGAGGGTAACAGGGCGGCAGCAAGTTCGGGATTGTCCACCGGCGCAGCCTGACCAGGCGTAAAAATTGACCGGCTCCAGAAAATATCAGTGTAAAATAGGTCCGGAGCCGTGTCAGCCGAAAGTGCATTCAGAATAAACTGGGAATAGTCGCCATCGGTGGGTGCGTACTCGACCTCAATGCCAAGTGCCGCGATTTCATCGGCCAGCACATCATTCAACAAACCATTGACCACTGCGGGGTCGGACCCGCCAAATCCGGAAACCCGGACCGTCTGTGCCTGGGCAAGAGAGGCAGCGCCGAGCGCAAAAGCGCTCGCGAGCAGAAGTCTTCCCTGAATTGATTTCAACATGTTTTCCTCCTGGTGTTACGAGTTCAGAACCGGTGCCTGCAACCCGGCTTCAACACTGCGCGCCTGGGTCAGCATCGTAATTTTTGTAGATAAATATTCAGCACGCGCTAACAAATGTAAGCGCTTACATTTTTAATGTCCAGACATTTTTTGAACAAGCTTTGCCCCCCATCTACCCGAGCCAGAGGTGGAGTTCCGTTTTTCCCGGTCCAAAATCCTGCACGGCAGACTGGGTGGGAAGGCGGCCCTGTGTGGGGTGGGGGGGCACGCTTTGGCGTTGACATTCCCCTGACATTACCATGACATTACACCCGTGTTTCCAAGGGGCGGAGAGAGAATTGTCACCAACACTGGCCGACATCGCAGCGGCTTCGGGCTATTCAACTGCCACGGTTTCGCGTGCTTTGCGCGGGGATGCTGCTGTAAAACCAGAAACGCGCGCCGCAGTTCTCAAGATTTGCACAAAACTCGGCTACAAGCCCTCGGTGGGCGGCCGGATTCTGGTACAGGGCGCCTCTGCTTTTGTCGGCCTTAGCCTTGGCAGAACCGACCACTCGACCGCGCGCTATGTCTCCCTTCTGCATCAGGCGCTTTCACAGCAGTTGACTGAGACCGGCTGGGCGCTGCGGCTGGTCAATTCAGAGGACTTCACCTCCTCGCTTTCCAGCGTCGGGGCCATGATAATCATCGGAACCATGAACGATGACCCCAGAATTCAGCTCTGCCGGGAACAGGGCCTGCCCAACGTTTCCATCGGCCACGATAATTCCAACACCGGGTTTTCCGTGGTTCCTGATGACGAGGGAGGCGCGCGTCTCGTCGCCCGTCATTTTGCCAGCAGTGGCCGAAAAAAAATGGCAATTATGCCCTCATGGCACTCACAGGATGACGGTGTCGTACGCGTTCGTGCCGCTGCCTGTCTGGATGAGGGGAAAAAACTGGGCTTGCATCCGGAGCTTCTGGGGCCGGTCAATTCCCTGACCTCAACCCTGGATGGTTATCGCTCCATCAATTCGGCTTTGAACAAAATTGCCGGTTTTGACTGTCTGTTTTGCGAGACCGACGAACATGCAATAGGCGCTCGCGCCGCTCTTGTTGATTCCGGGTTTCAGGTTCCCCGGGACATCGCGGTCGCCGGTTTTGATGATTTGCCGGACCTGTCAGCCGACCTGACCACCGTGCGTCAGGATATTCCCCTGCTGGCAACCACAGCCCTTGAACTGGTCGCCAGAGCGCGTCGACGCGAACCGCCCGAGCAGGTGGTTCTTCCCGTGGAACTGGTAGTGCGCAAAAGTGGATAATGCCGGCGCTTCAGGACTGTCCTGAGAGCACCCGCGACCCCGCCACCGGCGAGGCCTTGTTATTCGTCAACAGGTCCCAGAAAATGTTCAGATGACCGTTGCTTCAAATCCCGCTTTTTCAACCGCCGCCAGCAGCGCTGACTGCTCAAGACTGCTCTCAACCCTGACAGTCTTGTTTTCCAGATCCACGTCGATTTTGGAGTTGGCATCAGCGGCGGAAATGGCCTTTTCGATGGAAGTTTTGCAGGAGCCACAGCTCATTTCCGGAATGCTCAGACTGGTCATTTTTGTTTCCTAAAAAGTTGATATCCCAAGATGTTTTTCCTCATAAACTCTTCCAGCGCTGGAAGGTCAAGGAGCAGTTTCTGCAATTCACTGCGCAACTAAGCTATTGTCAGTAATTAAATTCAATCAGAGGGTTGCCGCAGTTTGATGATTCTCTGTGACAGTTCAGAAAAACCATTTCCCGCACGCGCTCGCGTCACCCATTCCGGCGGGGTTTCCAGCTTGAAGTCCTTGACATTGGCAACACCGACACTGTTCTTAAAAAACGCAAACATCGGCTGGTCATTGGGGCTGTCTCCCACAAACATCACAGCATTGTTTTGGGCATCAATATCAAATCCGAAGCGGGTCCCAAGGCATGTCCGGGTCATGGAAAGTTTGTCATAATCTCCAAACCATCCATTGACATGGATGGAGGAGACCTTGGCCACGGCTCCCGCCTCTTCAAAGATCTGCACAATCTTGTCAATGGCACTTTGCGGTAGCGCCGGCACATCCTCGCAAAAATCAATAGCCAGATCCGCAATGCGGCAAAACTGGTCTGAAGCGACACCTGCGCCGGGCACCTGTTTCAGAATATGCGTCTTCAAGGCGTCAAGTTTTTTTGCATCTTCGGCCCGCTCCTCCTCATCCTTGGCGAACCCGCTGAGCATGGTTTTTGCCTGCCGGTCATAGGAAAACCACAGCGCACCATTTTCTCCCACTACCGCATCAACCGGCCACATGCGCGCAATATGATCGCACCAGCCCGCAGGCCGCCCCGTAATCGGTATCAGTTTCAGCCCGCTTGCCACGAGCTGTTGCATCGCCAGCAGCGAACTGGCGGGCAACATGCCATCCAGCGTAACCGTGTCATCGATATCGAACAGAAAATATTCCAGCGCCTGCGCGCTTGCAAAAGGAAGCTCAAGGATAGGGCGCATCGGGATCCCGGTTTTTCTTGATTTGTGAAATTTCGGCGCACACTATTCCGGCCCCGGTTGAGTTGCAACCGCATCACAACTGCATAACTGGCTTTTCCCACGACACATTCCCACCTATATTGCGGTCGAAAATAGCTGAATCACTCTCGCGGAAAGCTGACTTAAATGCTTGTATTTATTTTGGGTTTGCTGTTGTTTTTCATTCCCCATTTCACACCTGTCCTGTTGCCGGGCGTCAAAAGTGGCGTTGTTGCATCCATCGGAGCTGGCCGCTGGAAGGGAGCCTACGCCTTGATTTCACTGGCCGGTCTTATACTGATTGTGTTTGGTTGGATACAATATCGGCCCATTGCTCCTCAGGTCTATGATCCCCCCTCATGGGGACGGCACGCCACCGCCCTTCTGGTCTGGATTTCTTTTGTTCTGCTTTCGTTGCCACGCTCAAAACCGGGGCGCATTCTGGTTATTGTCAAGCACCCAATGCTCATCGGTGTGTTCTATTGGTCCGCGGGGCATTTGCTGGCCAACGGCGATCTGGCCTCCATATTATTGTTCGGCGCTTTTCTGGTTTTTACCATCACCAGCCGTATTTCTGAACGCCTCAAGGGCGACCCAAATCACCAGTTTGTTTCCTATCGCAGTGATATAATTGCGCTGGGGGCGGGAACCTTGCTTTATGCAGTGTTTGTGCTGTGGGCCCATACTTGGCTATTTGGTGTATCACCGCTAGGACTTTAGCCAGAACGGCCTGCGCATGATACGCAAAGGTGGGCCGCCGGGTCGATTTCAAGTCGCCTCCGCTGGCGCAGAATGGATGAATTTAACGGGTTCCGGCCCCAGGCAGAAACCAAAATCACCGCTTTCTATGCGCGCCAGCGCCATGGCCTGTTGCTGCATGGCCTCGACCCGGCTGACCGGCCAACAGACTGCTGACCGAGCAAGACCGGCGAGCGGCTATCGGAACTGGCATCACACAAATTGGCCGGTTCTGTTGCTTTTGCCAGAAGCGTTGTGTGGAGATTATCCAGTTCTTGCTTATGCGTCTGCATTTACTCTTTTCTGCATTACGGTTCGTATAATTCATGGCACCCTTCAAATGCTCAATTGCATTCCGTCTGGCCTGTCCTTATTGTGCGCGCAGTTTTCCAAGCCAAACAAGTTGTAAAACACCATGTCCGAAGATAGAATTTTTTCCGAAATCGATGAAGAGCTGCGCTCAGAGCGCATGCAGGCCCTGTGGCGTCAATTTGGCCCCTGGGTCATCGGTGCGGCTGTTCTTGTTGTTATTCTGGTTGGTGCCAATGAGGGATGGCGCTGGTACAAGAACGACATTGCCTCGCGCTCTTCGGATCAGTTTTATGCAGCATTCGAGTTGCTTGATGAGGGAGACATTGAGGGCGCACAGGCAGCGCTCAACGAAACCATCGCGACCGGTAGTGGGCAGTACCCGCTTCTGGCCCAATTCTCTCAGGCAGCATTGCTTGCCGAGGAGGGGAAAATGGAGGAGGCAACAGCCGCCTATGATGCTCTGGCCAATTCCCAAACCCACCCGCGTGTACGCGAAGTTGCACTCTACCTTGCCGCTTCTTTGCGGGTTGAAGAGGGGGACGTTGCCGGAGTTCAGGCCAGGATCGGAGGTTTGATCGAACCTGGTAACCCCATGCGCAACATTGCCCGCGAAATTTTGGGTCTTGCTCAATATGTGGCTGGTGAACGAGACGCCGCCTTGCAAAACTTCACCGATATTCTGTCCGACCCGCTGGCCTCTGTGGGCCTTCAGCGTCGTGCCCAGCTTTATGAGGCGCAGCTTCGCGCCGAGGGGGCGCAGCTTCCAGGGCCAACTGCCAGTGAAGCTATTGCACCGGCCAATGAATAAGTCGCCTTGCGGGGTGTGAAATTATGAAACTTAACAGTAGCCATTGAGTATTTTCAGCAAAAGTGTTTTTGCAGTTTTGCGGTTCGAGAATGCGAGCCTCACATAAAAACAATGGCGTATGGGCCTTTTGGATATTAGGAAATGAAGCTGACAGTAGCCATTGTCGGCCGACCCAATGTCGGCAAATCCACGCTTTTCAACCGACTGGTTGGCAAACGGCTGGCGCTGGTTGACGATACCCCCGGCGTTACCCGCGATCGGCGCGAAGGCGAGGGGCGCATCGGCGAGCTTGAGTTTCGGCTGATTGATACGGCAGGTTATGAGGATGTAACCGACACCAGTCTTGAGGCGCGCATGCGTCAGCAGACCGAGGCGGCCATCGCTGAGGCTGATGTCATTTTATTCATGGTTGATGCGCGCGCCGGTATCACCCCCATGGACGCCCATTTTGGGTCCCTGCTGCGCAAGTCGGGCGCTCAGGTTCATCTGGTGGCCAACAAGGCTGAGGGGCGCGCTGCCGAACCCGGATTGCTTGAAGCCTATTCGCTGGGACTTGGCGAACCTGTACCGCTTTCGGCCGAGCATGGCACCGGCATTGGCGACCTTTACGACATTATCGGCCGAGCCATCGAAGCGCGTGAGCAGAGCGAAGCCCTTGAGACACCGCTCGATACTAACGCACTGCCTCCTACCGATGTTGATATCGACCCGGACCTGGAAGAAACTCCGCGCTGGAACCCCAACCGTTTTCTCAACGTTGCAATCGTGGGGCGACCCAACGCGGGCAAGTCCACGCTGGTCAATCGCCTTGTGGGCGAAGAGCGGGTGCTGACCGGCCCCGAAGCCGGAATTACTCGCGATTCTATTCTGGTTCCCTGGGAGTGGGAGGGGCGCACCATAAATCTGGTTGATACCGCAGGTATCCGCCGCCGCGCCAAGGTGCAAAAAAAGCTGGAAAAGCTCGCGGTCGCCGATGCCCTGCGCTCAATCCAATATGCTGAAATCGTGGTGTTGATGCTCGACGCCACCAAGCCATTTGAAAAACAGGACCTCCAGCTAGCCGACCTGGTCGAGCGCGAGGGCCGCGCGCTGGTCATCGCTGTGAACAAGTGGGACTTGGTCAGGGATAAAAACGAAACTCTGGTGAAATTGCGTGAAGCTTGCGAACGGCTTTTGCCGCAGTTGCGCGGTGTGCCGCTCGTCACCCTTTCCGGCCTTACCGGGCGCAACATCCCTGAATTGATGCGTGAAATATTCAAAATCGAAAAAATCTGGAACATTCGCATCCCGACCGCAAAAGTGAACCAGTTCCTCCAGACAATGGTTCAGTCCCATCCGCCCCCGGCGGTGTCCGGTCGCCGCCTGAAAATCCGCTACATGACCCAGGCCAAGTCGCGCCCACCGACATTCATCCTGTTCTGCTCGCGTCCCGATGCGCTGCCTGCGGCCTATTTGCGCTATCTCACCAACGGCCTGCGCGAACGTTTTGATATGGGGGGAACCCCGCTTCGCCTCTGGGTGCGGGCCGGGGAAAACCCCTATCACGACGGCAAACAAAAGCGCAAAATCAGCTAGTTATCGTGATTTGCAGATTCAACTTGGCAATGCCTTGTCCTGAGCCTGTCACTACCCCTCATCCTCGCGGAGGCTAAAGGCCGTCTTAAGGGACGAGGAGGCGAAAGAGCGTTCCAAAAGACGCAAACCCTGCCTCTCCCCGAGGGGAGGGGCAGGACCGGCAAGGTCCGGGTGAGGGTGGAACTTACGGTCCCTAAATGTCCCGGAACCCGCCCGCGCGCAGGTCATAAATTTGCCCGCGCTCAGCAAAATCCGGGCTGAGCATATCCACCAGTTTTGGTGCAATCTCATCCGCTGTGGGCAGGGTCTTGGGGTCTTCTCCGGGCACGGCCTTGGCCCGCATTGCTGTACGCACCGCGCCGGGGTAAAATATGTTCACCCCCATATTCGTCTGCTGCAGTTCATTGGACCATGCCTTTGCCATGGCATTGAGCGCCGCCTTGCTGGCCGCATAAAGTCCCCAATAGGCCTTGCAACTTTCAGCCGAACTCGATGACACAAACACAACCCGGCCCGCTTTCGCCTGACGCAAAGGCAAATCGAGCGAACGCACCAGTCGAAAAGGGGCGGTGACATTGATATCCAGCACCTTGTTGAATTCCTTGGGCGAAATGTGGGGCAGGGGGGAAATCACTCCCAGCACCGCCGCATTGACAACCATCCCGTCCAGATGCCCCCAACGCTCGAATATGGATTTGCCCAGCCGGTCGATCCCATCTCCGTCCGTCAGGTCCAGCGGAACCAGTGTTGCAGAGCCCCCCGAAGCCTGGATTTCATCGTCCAGCTCTTCAAGGCCGCCAACCGTTCTGGCAACAGCAACAATATGTGCGCCGCGTCGCGCTGCCTCTTTGCTCACCGCATAGCCGATGCCCCGTGAGGCACCGGTAACCAGCACCACCTTTCCTTCAAGCTCTGTGGACATTTTCTAGACAGCCTCGCATAGCATGGCGACCTGTTTGGGCGAGATGCCCGCGTCATCAAGGTCTGTGAGAGAAGTGGGATAATCGCCGGTAAAACAATGATCGGTAAACTGGGGCTGGCGTTTATTGCGGGGCACGCCCCCCACCGCTTCATAAAGCCCGTTGATGGACAGGAATTCCAGAGAATCTGCCCCTATATAGCGGCGCATTTCTTCGGGGTTCGGGTACTGGCTGGCCAGAAGCTTGTCCTTGTCCGGTGTGTCGATACCGTAAAAATCCGGGTGAGTGATTTTGGGGCTGGCCACCCGCAAATGCACCTCGCGCGCGCCCGCGTCGCGCATCATTTTGACAATTTTTATCGAGGTCGTGCCCCGCACAATGGAATCATCAACCAGAATGACCCGTTTTCCGTCCACCTGGTCGCGATTGGCCGAGTGCTTGAGCTTGACCCCCAGCGCCCGGATACGCTGGCTTGGCTCGATGAAAGTGCGCCCCACATAATGGTTACGGATAATGCCATATTCAAACGGAATGCCCGAAGCTTGAGCATATCCAAGCGCCGCGGGCACGCCGCCATCGGGCACCGGAACCACCACATCTCCCTCAACAGGCGCTTCTGCGCAAAGGTTCGCTCCCATGCGCTTGCGCGCCGAATAAACGCTGCGCCCGCCCACGATTGAATCGGGGCGCGAGAAATAGACATATTCAAACAGGCACAGTCGTTCCGGTCCCGAATTGGGCAGTTTTTCAGAACGTTCTGAAATCGAGCCGTCCAGCAGACGCTGGAAAACAAGAACTTCACCCGGCTCCACATCGCGGATGAATTCCGCCCCGATAATGTCCAGCGCGCAGGTTTCCGATGCAAAAATCGGGCTTCCTTCGAACATGCCCAGCACCAGCGGTCGGATACCGTTGCGGTCGCGGGCGCCAATAAGTTTTGTGCGCGTCATCGCCACCATGGAATAGGCGCCCTCGACCTGGGCGATGGCCTCGACAAAGCGCGCTGCGCTGTCCTTTTGCTTGGCCTTTGCAATCAGGTGCAAAACAACTTCGCTGTCCGAAGTGGATTGGCAGATTGCACCCTGTTCAATCACTTGCCGCCGCAAGGCCATGCCATTGGTCAGATTTCCATTATGGGCAATGGCGATGCCCCCCGCATTCAGCTCGGCAAACAGTGGCTGCACATTGCGCAAAATGGTGTCACCGGTTGTCGAATAGCGCACATGGCCAAGGGCCGAATTGCCGGGCAGTTTGTCCATCACCGAAGCATCGGTGAAATGGTCGCCCACCAGTCCAAGCCGCCTTTCCGAATAGAACTGGCTGCCATCAAAAGAAACAATACCCGCTGCTTCCTGGCCCCGGTGCTGCAGGGCATGCAGACCCAGTGCGGTTAGTGCGGCACTGTCGGCATGGCCAAGGATGCCAAACACGCCGCACTCTTCGCGTAATGTGTCGCCGTCTGGGTCAAACCAGTCGGCCTGTGGTGAGGAATTTGAATCCATATCTGGTATGCTCACGAGGTGGAATAGCCTCCCTTTGGAGCCTTTCGGGCTCAGGCCGCGGTGTTGCTGATGGCGGGGGCCTCCGCTGGTGGTTCGGTTCCCAGCGGAACTTCCTCTGAATCCGTGCCCTCGTCCAGCTCTTCAGGGGGCAGGTTGATGCCCTCTTCTCCACCGCGCTGCAATATCTCGCCAACCTGTTGCTCAAGGTCATCGGGCAAAGCGGTCACCAGACTGTCCCCGAGGGAGGAGAGCACCGGCAGTGACCGGGAATCAAGGGCCCAGGACGGTAGGCTGGAACCCAAAAGCCACTGGCCGAATATTACCATGACAACACCGATGAGAACCCCCCGCGCTGCGCCGAAAACAAAACCGAGTGTCCGGTCCAGAGGCCCGATTTTGGAATCAACCACAAAGTCAGCAATGCGGATGGTAATCAGATGCAACACAATCAGTGTCACAATAAAGCTGACCATGACGGTTGCGATGTCGGCGACAATTTCCTCGCGGATATAGTCGCGCGCGATGTCAGGGTGCACCTGCCACATCCAGACCGCAACCAGCGCCGACCCGGCCCATGTTGCCAGCGACAACACTTCGCGGGTCAGCCCGCGCGCAGTTGCCAATATGGCCGAGATGAATACCAGCAGCCCTATACCTACATCAAATGCCGTCAGCATGTTTGTTCCGCCCGCAATCAGTCCCGAATGCTAAGTCGTTTAGCTGGAAAAATTGCAAATTCCAAGCACTCCGGAACACCCTATTGCCTCTGGCCACCGGTTTTTTGTTTTTCTGTGACTATTGGGTTGTTGTTTCATGAAAACTTTGTCCCCGAGTCAGGCGGATTTAGGTCTGCTCGCCGCAATTCGTCCCGCCAGTTCGGCCAAAGAGGAAAATTCCAGCAGTTCCAGCCCTGCCAAAACTCCGTCCTTGCTGCCCTGTCCGGTAAAGGCCGAAGCAAAACCAAGTTTTGCCGCTTCGCGCAACCGCAAAGGCGTATGCACCACCGGCCTGATACCGCCGGAGAGCGATATTTCGCCAAAATATACGGCATCAGCGGGCAGGGGAGCGCCGCTCAGCGAGGAAATAAGCGCTGCCGCCACCGCCAGGTCGGCGGCAGGTTCGGAAATTTTTAGTCCCCCCGCCACATTGAGATAAATGTCGTTGGCCCCGATACGCACCCCGCATCTGGTTTCAAGAACCGCCAGCACCATGGACAGGCGCGCACTGTCCCAGCCCACCACCGCCCGGCGCGGTGTGCCAAGAGGCGAGGGCGCAACCAGCGTCTGAATTTCAATCAGCACCGGCCTTGTGCCCTCCATGCCGGCAAACACCGCCGATCCGGCAGCTCCCTTGTCGCGCTGGTCCAGAAAAAGCGCGCTGGGATTGCTGACTTCTTTCAAGCCCAGTTGTGTCATCTCGAACACACCAATTTCATCGGTCGGCCCGTAGCGGTTCTTGACGCCGCGCAATATCCTGAATGTGTGACTGGCGTCTCCCTCGAAATAGAGCACCGCATCCACCATATGCTCGACCACCCGCGGACCGGCAATCTGGCCGTCCTTGGTCACATGGCCCACCAGCACCACCGCTGCCCCGGTTTTTTTGGCAAACCGGGTCATGGCCTGAGCCGAGGTGCGCACCTGCGTCACTGTGCCCGGGGCACTTTCCACCCTGTCGGTCCACAGGGTCTGGATTGAATCAACAACTACGAAATCGGGGCGTTCGGTCTGTTCCAAAGTTGCAAGAATGGTTTCCACATTGGTTTCGCTGGCCAGACTGACATCGGCCTCGTCAATCCCAAGTCGCCTGGCCCGCAGGCGTACCTGCGCTATCGCTTCTTCACCCGAGACATAAATCACCCGGTTTCCCCGCTGCGCCAGATTGGCTGCGGCCTGCAACAAAAGCGTTGATTTGCCAATTCCGGGGTCCCCCCCCACAAGGATTGCCGAGCCCTGAACGAAGCCGCCCCCGGTCACCCGGTCAAGTTCGGCGATACCTGTTATAATCCGCGCAGCGTCTTCGCTTTCTCCCGACAGGGGCACAAGCTGGGTTGGTACTCCCGCAGCCCTTGCCGATTTTGGCCCAGCCCCCACCCCGCTATTGATATTTTCCTCAACAATGGTGTTCCATTCACCGCAAGATTCGCATCGCCCCGCCCACTGGGTGGAAGTGGCCGCGCACGACTGGCAGACAAAACTGGATTTTCGCTTGGCCATGGTGTTTTCCCGCGCCGGTTCTCATAAAATAGACGTGAGGCGAGGCTCACTCCTGAAAGATTTTGCCCGTTTCGTCTTTATAGAAGCGGTCAAAGCGCCCGTTGAGCGAGGTCAGGATTTCATAGCCTATGGTGTCGGCGCTGTCCGCCAGATCATCAATGGAAATATTGGGTCCGATTATCTCGGCAAAAGAGCCCGGGGTGGGCAGGTCGGTTTCAATGTCGGTGATATCAGCGGCAAAACTGTCCATCGACACCCGCCCCACGATGGGCACCACATGGCCCCGAATAGCAACATGAGCGCCCGGTCGGCCATTGGATGAAGAAAGCGCCCGCAAAAACCCGTCCGCATAACCATGAGCGACAATAGCAAGCCGGCTGTCCCTGTTCAGGGTTTGTGTTGCCCCATATCCCACACTTTCCCCCGTCCTTGCCTCACGAATCTGGATGATGGGCATTTCAAGGCTGACCACCGGGGCCATCGGGTTGGGCCGCCCCTGAATGGCGCGCCCGCCATATAGCGAAATACCGGGCCTCACCATCTGGAAATGGCTTTCTCTCCCCCCCAGCGTACCGGCGGAATTGGCCAGTGATGCCGGAATGCCTTCAAATTGCGCCAGCAATGATTGAAACAGCGCCCGCTGGGTGCCGTTTTTTTCGTGCCCGGGCGTATCTGCACAGGCCAGATGGCTTATGATGACCTGAGGTTTGTAGCCTGAATTCGCCATACGGGCCTTGACGGTGGAGGCTTCCTGAAGCCTGAAGCCGAGGCGGTTCATGCCCGTATCAAACTGAAAGCCGGCGGGTATCGCTTCGCCCTTCTGGGTACACAGGTTCAGCCATTCATCCAGCATCGCCATCGAGTTTATAATCGGCATGATGCGTTTTTCCGCATAAAGCGCACCCGCACCGGGATAGAGCCCGTTGAGCACAAATATATGCGCATCAGGAAGCAGGTCCCTGAGGTCCAGCGCTTCATCCGGTGTGGCGACAAAGAAAAACTGCGCGCCTGCGCGTGCCAGCGTTTGGGCAACGGGCACCATCCCGCATCCATAGGCATTGGCCTTAACCACCGCAGCGGTCAGTGCGGTGTTGGAGATTTTATCCAACCCCAGCCAGTTGCGTGCAATGGCGCCGAGGTCAATGACCAGGCGACCGCTGAATTGCGAGGATGCTGAGGTCACAAGCCTACCTGTCGCGCCGTTCGGGTGAATATTCATTTCGTGCCAGATTTGAGAAGCGGGTTAAGTGATCAGTAAATGCCAGTTTTACAGTGCCGGTTGGTCCGTGCCTTTGTTTGCCGATGATGACTTCGGCCATGCCGTGCACCTGTTCCATTTTAGCCATCCATTCGGTATGTTCGCTTGTGCCGGACTGAGGCTCTTTGCCTTTGAGATAATATTCCTCACGATAAATGAACATCACCACATCCGCATCCTGCTCGATGGAGCCGGATTCACGCAAGTCTGAGAGTTGCGGGCGCTTGTCATCGCGGTTTTCCACCTGCCGTGAGAGCTGGGACAGCGCAATAATGGGTACCTCCAGCTCTTTTGCCAGCGCCTTGAGAGATGTGGTGATTTCGGTAAGTTCCTGCACCCGGCTTTCATTGGCCTTTTTGGAAGATCCTGAAAGCAATTGCAGATAATCCACGATCAACAGGTCCAGCCCTTTTTGACGTTTCAGGCGCCGTGCCCGCGCCGCCAGTTGCGAGACTGAAATGCCGCCCGTATCATCAATAAACAGCGGGGCCTGTGACAGAGCGCTGGAGGTGTCCACCAGTGTTGAAAACTGGCTTTCGTGAATGTTTCCCCGCCTGATGTCAGATGAGGAGATGCCCGACTGTTCGGCCAGAATACGTGTTGCCAACTGCTCAGAACTCATTTCGAGCGAGAAAAACCCTACAATGCCGCCATTTTCGGCCTTGATCCGTCCGTCCGGGAGTGTGCTTGAACGATAGGACCGCGCCACTTCAAAGGCAATATTGGTGGCCAGCGCTGTTTTTCCCATGGCCGGACGCGCCGCCAGAATAATAAGGTCAGAACTCTGTAGCCCCCCCATCAGCCGGTCCAGTTCCGTCAACCCCGTGGCAATTCCTGAAAGTCCACCATCACGCTTATAGGCTTCCCCCGCCATGCTGATGGCGTCGCGCAAGGCGTTGTTAAACCCCTGAAAGCCTCCATCATAACGGCCCTTTTCCGCCAGATCGAACAATTGGCGCTCCGCGGATTCAATCTGCTTGGCCGGTGTTGCCTCAACATCGCGCCCATAGGCAGTCTCGACCATTTCCTCCCCGATCTGGATGAGCGCCCGCTCCAGCGCCAGATCATAAATTGTCTGGCCATAGTCGATGGCATTTAGAACCGTGGTTGCTTCCGCCGCCAGCCGGGCCAGATACTGGGCCATGGTCATGTCTTCGAGCAATTCATCGGGCAGGAAGGTTTTGGCCGTCACCGGTGTCGCTGTTTTTCCGGCTCTGATTATCTTGTCGAGCACCTCATAGATGTCTTTATGCACAGCTTCATAGAAGTGCTCCGGCTCCAGAAAGTCCGAAACCCGGTAAAAAGCTTCATTATTGACCAGAACAGCACCGAGCAGCGCCTGCTCCGCATCAATATTGTGCGGTGCAAGCCGATAGGGACGCTCGTTATTTTCAGGATGGAGCCGCTGCACCGATTCCATTCACCAATCCCCCAAACCAAAGGCTTAAAACCAATGCCACTTTTTAACCACATTTGATTGAGTCGAGATAGCCGGTCTGTATATATTCAACCGCATCTGTCACTTATCTGATTCTTGGTGTGATCAGTGGGGATAAGTTTTCAGAAGCGGAACTATTGCTCGCCAGCCTGCCGTCTCCTGTCCCCGAATAGTTACCCCAAATTTACCGCAAAAAAAAGGCCGGTGGAGAACCGGCCTTTGAAATTTTTAATTTATTCAAAAGCGAGCTTGAAAAACTACTTTTCCTCAGCTTTGTCTTTGTCACTCTCTTGTGAGGCTTCTGTTCCCTCGTCCACAGAGCTTTCGTCCAGTGTTTCTTGCGCTTCTTCGCTTTCATCCTCAGAAGCTTCAGATTCAGCTTCCTCGGGTGCTCTCGTATTGTCTTCGTCATCAAAGCTGAACACGGTCATGTCTTCACCCTGCTCCTGACGTTCCGCCTCCGATTCAGAGCGGGCAACATTGACATTGATGCTGACCGAAACTTCTGCATGGAGATTGAGCGCAACCTCATGGATGCCCACGGTTTTGATGGGCAGCGGCAGGTCCACATGCGACTTGAGCACGGAAAAACCCGCTTCGTTCAAGCCATCAGCAATGTCGCGCGAAGAGACGGAGCCATAAAGCGTACCCGCTTCGGAGGCCTGACGGATCATAACCACCGAAGCACCATTGAGGCCCTCTGCAATTCCTGCGGCGGATTCGCGGCGCTCGTTGTTGCGTTTTTCGATTGCATCGCGTTCTTTTTCAAAACGTTCCCGGTTTGCCGGGGTCGAGCGGATTGCTTTACCCTGAGGCAGAAGATAGTTGCGAGCGTAGCCGTTTTTAACTGTAACTTCGTCGCCCAGTGAACCAAGGCGGCCCACGCGTTCAAGAAGAATTACTTTCATCTGTTTTACTCCTGATGCTGTCCCGCCACCGGAGCGGCCGTGCCAAACCCCTGAGGACAGCGCAGCTCAATTCCTGCATGGACGGTTAGAGGTGCAGGACCATCCCGCCCCCCAGCGATTTCAATTCAGCCTATTTCACAAGGAAGGGCAAAAGACCAAGGAAACGCGCGCGCTTGATGGCTTTTGCCAGCTCACGCTGCTTTTTGGCCGATACTGCGGTGATACGACTGGGCACAATCTTGCCACGTTCCGAAATATAGCGCTGCAACAGCCGGATATCGAGATAGTTGATTGAGGGTGCGTTGGCACCGGTGAAGGGGCAGGTTTTACGCCGGCGTTGAAATGGGCGGCGGGCCTGGACTGTGGTAAGATTTTTAATCGCCATATTCCTGTACTCCCTTTATCTAGCGCCGCGGACGACGATCGGAACGATCATCCCGGTCGCGTTTTTGCATCATCACCGAAGGGCCATCTTCAAGTGCGTCGACCCTGAGGGTCATGAAGCGCAAAATGTCTTCATTGATGCGCATCTGGCGTTCCATTTCGGCCACAGCCTCATGGGGGGCGTCAATATTGAGCAGCGAGAAATGCGCCTTGCGGTTTTTGCGAATACGATAGGCAAGAGTCTTGAGACCCCAGTATTCCTTCTTGGCAACCTTGCCACCATTGTCTTCAAGAAGCTGGGTGAGGGCGGAAGTCAATTCCTCCACCTGCTGCGCTGACACGTCCTGCCGCGCAAGATAGATATGTTCGTAAAAAGCCATAAACGCCTTTTCCTTTTTGAGGTTCAGTGGTTACTTCAAAGCACCCGACTGGCGCAAAGCCTCTTTGACACGATCCAAAAGGCGTTCAAAGAATTCTTCAAAAGAGCGGGAACACGGGAGGCAAAAGACCAAAGAAACCGGTCTTTATCGCAACTTGCGACCCTCCGTTCAGCCCCCGGCCAAACAAATGCTTGGGCGTCAATAAAAGCAACTCGGGCCAAACGCAAGTTTTTTATCTCCAAAACCGGATAACCTGGGGTCCTGACTCTAGACGCTTGCATGGGCGCGCTGTGCCGCTTACTTTATCAGCGACAAATTCTTGCGGCAACTTTTAGCGGGGCCACCCATGACCATTCGCGCATTCACCTTTCCCGGGCAGGGCAGCCAAAGCGTTGGCATGGGTATGGAGCGCTGTCAGAAAAAGTGCGTTTGCGGTTTTTCGTTTCGACAGCGCGACCACTAAGGAAGACACGATGAAGAAGAGAGCATTTACCTTTCCCGGACAGGGCAGCCAAAGTGTTGGCATGGGCAAAGAACTGGCAGATACTTTCCCCGAAGCCCGGGCCGTATTCGCCGAGGTTGATGACGCGCTGGGTGAAAGCCTTTCAAGCACCATGTTTGAAGGCCCCGAGGAGACGCTGCGCCTTACTCAAAATGCCCAGCCGGCCCTGATGGCAGTTTCAATTGCCACTCTAAGGGTGCTCGAAGCAAGGGGCGTAAATCTTTCAACCGATTCAAACTTTGTCGCCGGTCACTCTCTTGGGGAGTACTCGGCCCTTTGCGCGGCCGGTACCTTCACCCTTTCCGACACGGCGCGCCTGTTGCGCACCAGAGGGGAGGCCATGCAGCGCGCCGTGCCGGTTGGAACCGGTGCCATGGCTGCCATTCTGGGCCTTGGTCTTGACGAGGTGCGCGAGGTTGCCGAACAGGCTTCGCTTGGCGATGTTTGCGAGGTCGCCAACGACAACGCGCCCGGGCAGGTTGTTGTTTCAGGCGATAGCGCTGCCATTGACCGGGCCGTTGAATTGGCAAAAGCTGCCGGTGCCAAACGGGCACTGTTGCTGCCTGTGAGCGCACCCTTCCATTGCTCGCTGATGCAACCGGCCGCCGAAGCCATGGAGCAGGCCCTGGCCCTTGTTGATATGCAGGCCCCTGTGGTGCCCCTGGTCGCAAATGTTCTGGCTGCGCCGATCTCTGACCCCAATGAAATCCGCAACAGGTTGGTTGAGCAGGTCACCGGCATGGTGCGCTGGCGCGAAAGCATTTCCTGGTTGGCCGATGAGGGAGAGGTGAACCAATTGCTTGAAATCGGCACCGGAAAAGTGCTCTCGGGGCTGGCCCGGCGCATTGACCGCAACCTTGATGCCACCCCGGTGGGCCTGCCAACGGAAATTGAGAGCCTTGTGCGGGAACTGTCAGATGCAACAGAAAGGGGCTGAACAGGTGTTCATTATACTTCTCAGATTTTCAGACAACAAAGGCAATGCGGGCGAGTTTATGCAAGGCCATAACGAATGGATCAAACGTGGAATGGACGAGGGTGTATTTCTTCTGGTTGGCAGCCTGCAACCCGCTCAGGGCGGTGCGATTATTGCGCACAATACGACAAGGGCAGACCTTGAGGCGCGGGTGAATTCCGACCCCTTCGTGCTTGAGAACGTGGTGAAAGCTGAAATACTTGAAATTACACCCTCAAAAGCCGACCCCCGGCTGGGTTTTTTGCTTGATTGAATATAATTGGAGTTTTTGTAAATGTTTGACCTGAGCGGAAAACGCGCCCTCATTACTGGTGCCAGTGGCGGCGGAGCGTTGCCAGCAAAAGTGGGAACCGGTTTTGCGTTTCGGCAACGCGACCACGAAAACAACAATGCCGCACTTTTCGGAGTTTGCTTTTATGTTTGACCTGAGCGGAAAACGCGCCCTCATTACTGGTGCCAGTGGCGGCATTGGCTGGGAGATTGCCAAAATGCTCTCCGCCAATGGTGCCGAGGTGTCCCTGAGCGGCACCAGAACCGAGGCCCTTGAGATGTTGGCGGGCGAAATCGCAGGCACCTCCCATGTGCTGCCCTGCAACCTCTCGGACATGGAGGCTGTTGACCGTCTGGTGCCAGAGGCCGTTCAGGCCATGGGCGGCATTGATATTCTGGTCAATAATGCGGGTATGACCCGCGACAATATTTTCATGCGTATGAAGGACGAGGAGTGGGACAAGGTCATAGCTGTCAATCTCACCGCCGCCTTTCACCTTTCCCGGGCGGTGCTTCGCCCCATGATGAAACAGAGGTTTGGCCGCATCATTGGCATTTCTTCGGTGGTAGGGGTGTCCGGCAATGCGGGTCAGGGCAATTACGCGGCCTCAAAAGCCGGGCTTATCGGCATGTCCAAGGCGTTGGCTCAGGAGGTTGCCTCAAGAAACATTACCGTCAATACTATTGCCCCCGGCTTTATCGCCTCGGCCATGACCGACCAGCTCAATGACAAGCAACGCGAGGCGATTCTTGCCCAAATTCCGGCCAACCGGCTGGGAACTCCTGAGGAGGTGGCAGCCTCTACCCTCTATCTTGCCTCTGACGAGGCCGCCTACATTACCGGACAGACCCTCAACATAAATGGCGGCATGGTGATGATTTGAGCCAGGACCCAAGTGGGAGCAAATTTTCTTTTTGGGTTCCCGGTTTCCTTTATTCCCAGGCCGCTTGAAACAAAATTTTAGGAGAATTGGCTTCGAGGAGGATATAGTCAAAGCTAAAAAAGTATGATAGGGGCGCGCACGCTGTGCCGCAGAGCTACATCTTCCAGACGCGCGCGACTGGGAAATGGGATATGCGTGTTGGCGTGAAAAAGCGGATTGCGATGTAGAATTTCGTGATCTGGACAGCTAAAATGACTAACAACGGATTTGTTGAGAAGGAAAAAAATATGAGCGATATCGCAGACCGCGTTCGCAAGATTGTTGTGGAACACCTGAACGTTGAAGCAGATAAAGTCACCGATAAGGCGAGTTTCATCGACGATCTGGGCGCAGATTCGCTCGATCAGGTTGAGCTGGTGATGGCATTTGAAGAAGAATTCTCAGTTGAGATTCCTGACGATGCGGCTGAGACCATTCAGACATTTGGCAACGCCGTTGAATTTCTGACCAAGGCCACATCCTGAAGACCTGAACTGGCTACTGCCTGAGCAACTCAGTGGCCATGACTGACCACTAGCCAGCGGGATTTCCTGTACATGAGTTTGCGTCGCGTTGTTGTCACGGGCATGGGTATTGTCAGCCCCTTGGGTGTGGGAATTGATGCTACATGGGCAAACATCCTCGCCGGAAAGAGCGGTGCTCAGCGCATTGACGACTTTCAGGTAGACGATCTGGCTTGCCGGATTGCCTGCCGCATTCCAATGGGCGATATCAGCGAGGGGAAATTCAACCCTGATGACTGGATGGAACCCAAGGAACAGCGCAAGGTCGACCCATTCATTGTGTTTGGCATGGCGGCTGCCGCTCAGGCGTTGGAAGATTCCGGCTTTGAAGCCAGAACCCCGCTGGAACAGGAACGCACGGGCGTACTCATTGGTTCCGGCATCGGCGGTATCGGCGGCATTGCCGAGGCGGCGGTTACCCTCAACGAGCGCGGCCCCCGGCGTATCAGCCCGTTTTTTATTCCCGGCCGCCTGATAAATCTCATTTCCGGCTATGTTTCAATTCGCTATGGCCTCAAGGGTCCCAACCACTCAGTTGTCACTGCCTGTTCAACCGGTGCCCACGCCATAGGTGATGCTGCCCGGTTGATTGCATTTGATGATGCTGATGTCATGGTCGCCGGGGGCGCTGAATCCCCTGTCAACCGGCTCTCCATAGCCGGATTTGGAGCCAGTCGTGCCTTGTCCACTGGTTTCAACGATACCCCGCAAAAAGCCTCGCGCCCCTATGATAAAGACCGGGACGGATTCGTTATGGGCGAGGGCGCCGGAATTGTCATTCTGGAGGAGTTTGAACACGCCAAAGCCCGCGGCGCAAAAATTTACGGCGAGGTCGCAGGCTACGGATTGAGCGGAGACGCTCACCATATCACCGCTCCATCACCTGATGGTGACGGCGGCTTTCGCTCCATGCGTGCCGCAGTGAAACGAGCCGGAATCTCCCCTTCCGAAATCGACTATATCAATGCCCACGGCACCTCCACGCCCCTTGGCGACGAGATTGAACTTGGCGCAGTCACACGTTTGCTCGGCGACGCGGTGCCAGGAACAATAATGTCCTCGACCAAATCAGCCGTTGGCCATCTGCTCGGCGCCGCTGGCGCGGTCGAAGCGATTTTTGCGCTTTTGGCCATGCGCGACAACATTGCTCCACCCACCATCAACCTGGACAACCCGTCAGTTGAAACCGAGCTTGACCTGGCCGCCAATGCGCCGGTTAAAAGCGAGATTAACACCGTTCTGTCCAATTCTTTTGGTTTTGGCGGCACCAATGCCAGCGTGATTTTCCGCAAGCAGGCGTAACAGGCTCCACAATACGGCCCCGGCCACTTGATTTTGCCCAATTTCCTCTGTCAATTGCCGTCTGAAGTCGGGCTGAAACTGCTTTCGCCCGCCGCGGCAGAATATCCAGAACAAGCAAGAGAATACCCAAAAAATGAATGAAGCCAAAAGAAAAAATCGAAACCGCTCTCGCCGCCGCAACGGGCTGCTCGATGTGATCAATGCGTTTCTCACGCTTGTTGTGCTCGGTCTCATTGTTGTCGCTGGTGTTGTCCTGCTGGGTTCTCAGCGTTTCTATTCCAAAGGTCCCGTGGTTGAGGATAGGGTTTTCCTCGTTCAGCGCGGTGCCAGCCTGTCCACGATTGCCCAGCGCCTTGAGGCTGAAGGTCTGGTTGCCGATCGCTGGACCTTCCAGTTTGGTGCCATGGCCCAGCGCAAGCAGGCTGCCATCAGGGCAGGCGAGTATAATATCACCGCAAATTCCTCCATGGCCGATATTCTTAAAGAGATAACCGAAGGCCGTCCCATCTCTTATGCGGTGACGATTCCTGAAGGTTACACGTCATGGCAGGTGGTCGAACGTATCAATGCTGCGCCCAACCTCGTGGGAGAAATCACCGAAATTCCTCCCGAAGGCTCTCTGCTGCCTGATACCTATAGTTTTGAAAGAGGGGCCAACCGCCAGGATATTATTGAGCAGATGACAGGTGCCCTTGAAAAACAATTGGCGGAAATCTGGGATAACCGTGCAGATGATCTGCCCATATCGACCCCCGAGGAATTACTTATTCTTGCCTCAATTGTCGAAAAAGAGACTGGCTTGGCCGCTGAGAGGCCAAAAGTTGCCGGTGTTTTTATCAATCGCCTCAATCGTGGCATGCGTTTGCAATCCGATCCAACAATAATTTATGGAATTACAAACGGTGAAGGAACGCTGGGCCGTGGCCTGCGCCGGTCCGAGATTGATGCCTCAACTCCTTATAATACTTATCAGATTGACGGACTGCCCATTGGGCCAATCGCCAACCCGGGGGTCGAGTCACTTCGTGCAGTGGCTAACCCTGAGGTGACGGATGCCCTCTATTTTGTTGCCGATGGCACGGGTGGCCATGCTTTCGCCAATACTTATGCAGAACATCAGGCCAATGTCGCACGCTGGCGACAAATCGAACGAGAACAGGCTCAGGCCGCAGCGGAAGCTGAGGATGAAGCGGATGCCGAAGCGGCAAGGGATGAACTTGAAGCCCAACAGGCACCTGCTACTCAGTAAGTTGTCCGTCTCACCGTGTCTCGTTTGACTTGACGCCGCTGCGCAATGAGGGCGGTGAACAGAGTAACGTGCCGCCCCCAAAAGGGTAAAATGCGGATTGGATTTGATCCGGTTCGGAAACAGTTTTGCATGTTTTTGAGATAGTGCAGAGTAAAAGGGCGGGAAACAGGGATATGAGATCAATGAGTCAGCAGCTGGCCAGCATGACGGGCTATGCGCGCAATACCAACGCAATCGAAGGCTTCAACTTTCAATGTGAAATTAAATCAGTGAACGCGCGCGGGCTCGATATTCGTGTGCGCCTGGCACCTGGTCTGGACGCGCTGGAGCCGCACATTCGCCGGCTGATTGCCGAGCATTTTACCCGCGGCTCCATCTCCTGCAGTATATCCATGCAGCGCGACAGTGGTATGGGCGAAATGGCTATCAACCAGCAGGCGCTTGGGGCAGTGCTTGATGCCCTTGATGCCCTTTCAGGGCGGATCGAGGCCGACCGGCCCCGGCTTGATGGCATTCTTGGAATCAAGGGAGTGCTTGAATTCAAGGAAGCAGCACTGAACAGCGAATTGGAGGAACAACTGCATCTGGCCATTTATGAGTCGGTGAGTTGTGCGATAGATGATCTGGTCAGCGGGCGGCGCCAGGAAGGCGCCCACCTCGCCGAAATCATCATTCAGCGAATTGACGAAATCGAAGTGTTGACCCAGCGCGCAGAGGCGCACCCCTCGCGTCACAGAGAGGTGTTTGTTGAGCGTATTCGCCAGCAAATTGCAGAACTCAATGAAACCGGGTCTGGTCTTTCCGAAGAGCGTCTGTATCAGGAAGCTCTGGTCTTGGCGACCAAGGCTGACATTCAAGAAGAACTTGACCGGCTTTTTGCCCACATTCAGGCAGCCCGGCAGTTGCTGCTGACCGCCGGGCCAGTGGGCCGCAAACTCGATTTTCTGGCTCAGGAGTTCAATCGGGAGGCCAACACCCTTTGTTCCAAAAGCCACGCGGTGGAACTCACATCAATTGGTCTTGACCTGAAGGCGGCAATCGATCAACTACGAGAGCAGGTTCAAAATATAGAATAAACCGGTCCGCGTGCCATGGCTCCGGTTTGGTGTTTGGGGGAAACCATGGAGTTCAACCGCCGCGGCGTCATGTTGGTTATCGCCTCACCTTCCGGCGCTGGGAAATCATCCATAACTCGCCGTCTGCTGACCGGCGACGATAATCTCACCATGTCGGTTTCCGTGACTACCAGGGCCATGCGCGAGGGGGAGGTTGATGGCAGGGACTATCACTTCGTCTCCCTGGATAAATATAAGGCCATGCGTGATCAGGGGAAACTTCTCGAATGGGCCAAGGTCCACGGCAATTTTTATGGTACCCCCGCCGCTCAGGTTGATGATCTGATAGTTTCTGGGCGCGATGTTGTGTTTGATATTGACTATCAGGGCACCCAACAGCTTTACGCAAAACGCGGCTCCGATATGGTCAGCGTGTTCTTGCTTCCCCCCTCCATTCCTGAACTTCAGGAACGTCTGCGTGCGCGGGCGCTGGACAGTGAAGAGACTATTTCGCGACGTCTGCAAAACGCCCGCATCGAAATCGAGCACTGGGGGGAATATGATTATGTGCTGGTTAATGATGACCTGGACAAGACTTCTCAGTCGGTTGCGCAGATTCTGGCGACAGGCAGGCTTGCCCGGTCGCGCCAGACCGATTTAAGCGGCTTTATCAAGGACCTGCAGGCCCAGATTGATTCTCTTTAACAATCTCGTCCAATGTTTCCGCCATATCCAGAAACCGTTCTACCGCCAGCGTTTCGGCCCGCTCAGTACCTTCAAGTCCTGCCGCTTCAAGCAGCGCTTCCACCGGCACTCCGAGCGACTTGAGGCTCTGGCGCACCATCTTGCGGCGCTGGCCGAATGCCGCCCGCGTTACCGCTTCAAGCGCCTGCACTGGAATTTTCCGGATTTTGCTTCTTGGTGTCAGATGAACCACCGACGAGGTGATTTTTGGCGGTGGCGTAAAAGCGCTGGCCTGCACATCAAACATGATGTGCGCCTCGGTCCGCCACCCCACCAGAACCCCCAGCCGCCCGAAATGTTTTTCACCCGGTTGGGCGCAAATACGCTGGGCCACCTCTTTTTGAAACATCAGCGTGAGGCTTCCAAAAAACGGTGGCCAATTATTGCCCGTCAGCCAGCCGGTCAAAAGCGGTGTCGCGATATTATAGGGCAGGTTGGCAACAATGTGCGTCGGGCCATGAACCAGTGCTGGATAGTCAATTTCCAGCGCATCACCGGATATGATCTCCAGCCGCCCGGGGCAGGCGGCGCTGATCTGCTCCAATACCGGTAGCGCCCGTTCGTCGCGTTCAATGGCAATGACTTTTGCAGCTCCCTCCACCAGCAACGCCCTTGTCAGTCCGCCGGGTCCGGGACCCACTTCGATTACGGTCTTGCCGGCAACAGCGCCCCCGGCCAGCGCGATGCGCCGGGTCAGGTTCATGTCCAGCAGAAAGTTTTGCCCCAATTCCTTGCGGGCCGCCAGTCCGTGGCTGGCGATGACCTCACGCAAAGGAGGCAGGTCGTCAATCTGGCTCAACTGACCGAGGCCGCCATCTGGTCGGCCAGATTGATGGCTGCCAGCATACTGTTTGGGTTGGCCTTGCCGCTTCCTGCAAGGTCAAAAGCTGTGCCGTGATCCGGCGAGGTGCGCAATATTGGCAGACCAAGCGTCACATTCACTGCCTCATCAAACGCCAGCGTTTTTATGGGGATGAGGGCTTGATCGTGATACATGGCCAGCACGACATCATAGTTCTGCCAGCTCTCGGCATAAAAAAGCGTGTCGGCGGGCAGGGGGCCGCTCACCTCAATGCCTTCGCGGCGCAAAAGGGCGACTGCCGGGGCAATTTCATCCCTGTCTTCAAGTCCCATCGTTCCCTCTTCCCCCGCGTGAGGGTTCAGGCCGGTCACCGCGATGCGCGGTTTGGCAATCCCGAAACACTTGCGCAGGCCTTCGGCTACAATGCGCCCTTTGCGCACCACCAGCTGGGTGGTGATCAACTCGGGCACTTCGGAAATCGGTACATGGATGGTCAGCGGCACAACCCGCAAATTGTCGTGGGCCAACATCATCACCGGCGTGGGCGCATCGCCGCCACCTGCGCACAGGTCTGCAAGATATTCCGTGTGCCCGGGGTGGTGAAAGCCCACCTTTTTCAGAGCGGCCTTGTTTATTGGTCCAGTAACTAATGCCCGGCAGGCTCGTGTCAGACAGTCCCCTGTTGCCCGGGCAATGGCTTCGAGCACAACCTCACCCCCAACCGGGCTGGTCTGTCCTGGTGTGTCCGGGATTTCAGCCTCGATATCAGCAACAGGCAAGGCCTTGGCAAAGCGGCTAGAGGCATCTGAAGGGGTGGCCAAAACCATCTCAACCGGCAAGCTCAATCTCAGGGCGCGTTGTCTGAGAAAGGTCAGGTTCCCATAGACAATAAAGGGCGGAATTCTCAGCTCCCTGCGTCGAGCATAGAGCGTCAAAATGAGGTCTGGGCCTATCCCGGCGGGCTCGCCCATACTGATGGCCAGCGGACTTCGGGTTGCGGACCGGGGTGCCATTATTTCAGGTCGTATCTGGAATTAGCGGTTAACAATGCTGGCCTTTTCGCGAAGTTCAGCCAGATATTTTTCAGCTTCTTCGCCCAGTTTCTCGGTGCCTACTTCCTGACGGATTTCGTTGGTTACGAAAGATACGTCGCGGGCCACTGTTTTTGAACAGACGGCCAGCATGGAAACCCCGTTTGCCACAACCCTTGGAGCGGTCAGTTGGCCAACGTTTAGCTGCGCAAGCTCATCAGCAATTGCGTCAGGCAACTGGGTTGCATGCCTGCGTCCCATGTCGAGCACCGCCGCATCGGTGTACGAGAGTGACAGTTCAACAGCGCTGTCACATCCCTGAAAACTCTGGCGATACTGACGGGCCTGTGCCGTGCGCCGTGCTGATGAAATATTTGATCCTTGTGGAATGATAAAAAGAATTTCCTTCAGGATATAGTCGATATTATCTGTTTCAGTGAGTTGCTCCACCGCCCGCTGCTCAAGGTCAACCTCGGAAAATTCGATGCGGGAAGAAACCACGCTACGAACGATTTGTCCCCAGGTGATGTTTGCGCGCAGACGAGAACGCAAAGTGGAAGGGTTAACACCATTCTGTGTAAGAATGCGGTTCAGATTATCCGAGCTGATGCGCATATTGCGCGCAACATTCAACAAGGCATCATCCACATCGCGCTCGGTAATGTTCAGCCCGAGCCGCTCGCCCTCCTGAAATTTCAGCGCTTCGTCAATCAGTTCTTCCCGGGCCATGTTCAGTCGGGCGCTTGCCGAGGAGCCGCGTCTTTCCAGTTGTAAAAGTTTGGCGCGCTGGGAAATCTGCGTATCGGTGATGGGCGTTTCATTGACCGTGATCTTTATGGCGTCCGCATTTGCACTCAGCGGCATAAGCACGACCAGCATCAACCCGATGGCCAGCGCCTGCAGAGATTTCATAATCTGGTTCATTTGAATATTACCCTAAATGCCTGCCGAAGCGGCCCAAACCTTGCGAACTGTGTTGTGTCTGGGATGCAATTGCGGCCAAAATCAGAAAAATCAGGTAGCTCTCTCAAAGTTTACACAAGCCGAAGTGGGGCGTAATGGGGTTGAAACCTTAGTCTTGCGCAGGGCCCCTGAGCTCAAGGTTTATCGAAAAGATATGCTCGATGTCAAAGCTGCCCAGATTCTGTTTGGCGGTATATCCGGCCCCATAGGCCAAAAATTCATCATCATACCCGACCCCAGCGCTGAACTGGCTCCAGTTGTTGGCCGTCAGGTTCCAGTTGAGACCGCTGGTCACGCTCCAATATTCGGCGATGGGAATACCAACCTCTCCCCCGATGGAGTGCTTGGCGGTCAGTTCACCACGCGCCGGTCGTGCGGCCCGGTAGTAATAGTCAGCGTCAAGTGTAAAGCGCATGATATCGACCTCAAGCGCCACCGCTCCACGGGCGATTGAGGCGGTTGTCGGGTCGACCTCTACCTTGGTGCCAATTTCGACGCCCGGACCCAATGAAGCCGCCGCGCCGGCCACAATATAGGATGCAGCTCCATCAAGGCCGCTCATGTTGCCCACCTGAGCTGGGTCGATAATGGAATAGGCGTTTACTCCGGCCAGTTGATAGGACTGTCCGCCAATCAGGCGCAGCCAGCTTCCATCAGCAAAATTTGCCAGAAACTGCCCACCCACATTGGCCCTGAGGCCTGTTTCCTGCCGGTCGCTTCCTGAAAATCGGTTGAAGCTGAACAGATTGGAATCTTCAAAAACAAAGCCTTGCGCATTGTCATTGGTGATACCAACAAGACTTGTTGAGCTGGCGCGATAGACAAGCTGCACAATGGGTTCAAACAGATAAGAACTCACACCATCGCTTGCCATAACCGGAAAGCGCACATCAAGCGCCGCAATCGGCGTGGCTGAGAACAGGCTTGATGCAACCGGCATCAGTGCCGAGGTGCCATCATAACCGGCCCCGTCCGCTCTCAGCCCCAGATAAGGCGTGGCAACAATGCCCCCCGGAGCTATCCACTGTTTTGACCAGCTCGCCTCAAGAGTGGCGTGCAGTTTTGTGCCGGAAAATCCGTAGACATAGGGAACGCCGTTTTTTGTGGCGGTATCATCCAGTGTGCGGCTTATACCGATGAAATCGCCACTGAGTGTAACCTGACCAAGGTCATTGTCCAGTTCAAAAACCTTGTCGAGCCGGGCCACCGGAATTGTGGTGCCTTGCTCGTTCTGGTCAGCAAGGGTTTTGTTTCCAAGCTGATTGAACCGCTGCACGCGTACATCAAAGAAGGTCGTGTCCTCAAAGTGCTGCACATAGATATCGTCAATGTCGTCAAACCCGGACATTTTGTAGTCCGGGATAAAGCCGGGGTCCGTGAATGCCAGATACGACCACCCTGCCTGCCACTGGCTGATCGGTTTGAATTTGCCGGAGCTCTGGATGGCGCCGCGCCATGAACGATCACCCGTTTCACCAAGGAAGGGGCTGTTGTCCAGCTGATAAAGTCCGGCAGCGCGTAACTCGGTTTCACCCCTGCCAAACCGGTAAGTCAGCTCGGCATCAAGCAAAAACCCCTGTCGTGACATCAGCATAGGGTTGATCCACAGGTCAACATCTTCCCCCAGAGCCTGGAAATAGGGCAGGGTCAGCCGATAACCAAAGTCCCGTGAATAGTCGATTTTGGGGAACCTGAACCCCGAAGAGCGCGGGTCGGTAGGGTCGGGAAGCCACAAAAACGGAAGGCTGGCAATTTGCGTGCCCACAAGCTCCAGTCTGGGTTGCTCCAGATAGAGAGTTTTTTCTTCCCGATTCAGAATGACTTTTGCCGCCCGCACCCGCCAGCCGATTTCATTGCCGTTTGCATCAACACACAAACCACACGGCGCATAAGAGCCGTTTTGCAGAGTGGCGATCATCTGGTCACGATACTCAGATTCGTCAGCCGTCACGATCGCCCCGTCCGGAGTCTGCATGACCAGCGCCTCAAGAAACGCACGTTTGAAGTCCCCGGTGACTTCAATCCTCTCGCCGGTATAAATGACTTTTGCTGGATCGCGCACAACGGCATTGCCAATCAATGTCAGGTCACCGGTTTTGCGGTCATAAACCGCGCGGTCTGCCGAGGCCAGATAGTTCTGGTAGCTTAGTTGTACATTTCCCCGCGCAATAACTTTGTTCGCGTCGGCATCATAGATAAGGTTGTCCGCTTCAACAGCGATATTCTCTGCAGCGGTTGTGGGAAAACTGTCGAAAAAATTCTCCGGCAGCAATTGGGGCGCCGCGACGCTTGCAACCTCGTCTTCGTCAATACCAAAAAATGGTCCCAGCGCCTGCGCGTAGGTAACGCCTGTGAAGCACAGCGCCAACCCTGCGCTGGCGAATGCCAGTCGCAAAATCTGCCCACTGCTCTTCCCTAGGCGTTGACGCATTACACTCGCCCGTCTTCCTTTCGCAGCAGCACACTTGTTCCGATCAGGATCGCAACCACTGCTGGTCCCCACGTTGCCAGTTCCGGTGCCAGAACACCCGATGATCCTGCCCGATCGGCCATCTCGGTAATCACAAACACCACAAAGCCCATCACGATACCATAAAGTATGGCGGTTCCATAGGCATTGTCCCTTCGATAACCGGCTGTAAATGCAAAAGCAATTAACAAAGAGCCAACAAGCAATAAAGGTAGCGAAGTGAGCTTAAAAAGTCGCGTTTTTGCCGCAGCTTCGACCACAGGGTCGTTTAAGTTCTTGCTCAGCACCTCCAGCAGTTCCACATAGGTGAAATCTTCCGTCGAACCAACTGTCAGTCTCAGGTCGGCGGAATTGCTGTTGGTCTTGAGGCGATAGCTGTCCTGTTCCGTTATTGTGCCGTCCATGCTGGTGAGCATAACATTGCGAAATTGCCACCGTTTGTTCGAAAACTCGGCGCGGGTGGCTTCAATGCGGCGAACCGTGCCATCCCCCATAGGGAAAACAGTGACATTGCGCAGCACGGTTCCGCGTTTTCTTGAACTCTCTGCAACAATGAAATAGGTTCCGTCATCGCCGGTTTGCTTGAACCAGATATCGCTGGTGGAGCGGGCGACTCCGCCCCCAAGCCCGGGAGGGGTCGGGTTGATTTCGCGGTTTATTCGGGTGGAAATACCATCAAATACAAATGCGACCAGCACTCCCAGCAGGGCAACGAACAAGATTGGTCCGACCATGATTCGCCAGATCGATATGCCGCTGGCTTTCATCACCACAAATTCGCGGTGCGACTGAAATTCAAGCAGTGCGATTATTGCGCCAATGAGCACCGTCACCGAGAGCGATTTTATTGCCCAGCGTACCGCACTGGTCACTATCGCGAGCCATGCAGCTCCCACCCCGTTGATCGCACTAATATGTTCGAAACGGATTGTGTCCAGAGTTTCGCTTAACAAAATCAAACAGAAAAATAAAAATACTACCGTCAGAATTCGTGTCGCCATGCGCCGGGCAATCAGAAGGTCAAGACGCTGGATCATGGCGCAGCCTTTATTTCATGCGAACTACCCTTGGGCATCATGCGCCACATCAATAAAATTACCGCCGCCACCAGCATTGCCACCGGACCGGTATAGTAGCCCCAGTTGCCCGAGAGGCCTGCAAAGTTGGAGGTTGCGCGTTCTGCAAAGGCCATGGCAAGCACCAGCAGTTCGAGTGGAAGAATTTCGCGTTTCCGGCGGGCGTGGGGGAAGGCTGTCAATGCGGCGACCAGTAGGCTGATACCGATGACCCGGAGCCCCTCTGCCATGCGCTTGTGCAACTCGCGCCTGACATTGGGAGGGAACTTCTGTGTTTCCATGGCACGCAGGACGATAGCTGCGCTATCTCTTTGTTTTAATGGGTTTTTCAACTCGACGGGTTCAGTCAGACTTGCTATCGCCAGATCATAGCGGGCAAACGCAACTTCGGAATATCTGTCATCATCGGGCTGAACCTGAAGGCGACCGTCCCGCAAACTGATTTGAAATCCGTCTTCACCCGAGATGATTATGGCGCTGTCAGCCATATAGGTTCGCCTGACATCGTCAGCGCGGGTGTCATCGGCGAAGAATTCAATGATCGTGCCATCGGGTCTGCGCCCCCCGATGTGAAGCACCAGACCTTCGGAAAATTCGGTGAAGCGCCCCGGCGTCAGTGTACGCCCCAGAAGATCTGCCGCGATTTCAGCGCTCCACCGGGCGGCGGCTTTTCGTGATGCGGGCTCCGCCCAGTTTGAAATGAACAGGGCTAGCAGAGCCCCGCCGAGGGAAAAAACAAACAGGGCTGACCAGATTGCACGCATCCGTCGGCTGATATGAATGGTGTGCAATTCGCGCGATTGTTGAAGACTGCGAAAGGCGCGGGCCAGCCCGATTCCCATGCAGATGTAAATGATCTCCCGGGCGAGGGGAGGGGTGGTCAGGAATGCCTGCCCGGCCAGGGTGAACAAATCCTGGCCTTTGGCTGTGACAATATCGAACAGCCGGAGCATTTGTGTCAGCCAGACCAGAAACGCGGCCACCAGATAAAGCGCCAGCGAATCGCGGGTAAACTGGATGACAAGATATTGCGTCAGCCTGCTCATAAGCCTAAACAATCATTCCGGTTGCCGGTATCAACGTCTTGTTTTTCCTCGCTTGCATTTCACATCTGGTCGTTCAACGCGCCTTGGTGCACATATCTTCGCGCTTGCGGGATTGACCCAGCCTGCAAAGCCATTAAGTCTTTCAATTCCACCTGTCACCAGATGGTTTCCTGCCTGTCATTCTCGCCGCGGGAACTGTCTAAAGCAACAAAGCGATATTATGTCCTCACTGTTAGATATCAAAACATCAAAACTCCCAACAAAAAAAACCGGAATCATTGCCATTTATGCGGGGCAGGATGGTGCCCTTTCCGGGCAGGCTGCTGAACTTTGGGAGCAAACCGGGCTGAACTGGAAGAAGACCGCAACTGCAGCGGATTTTGAAGGCAAGAAGGGGCAGGTGTTTTCATTGGTTTCTCCGCCCAATCTGCCCTGTGACCGGCTGCTGATTTTGGCAGATGAAGCACCCGAAGATGACAAGACTGAGGTCTCAGGGCTGACAAAGTGGACAGCAAAAGGCGGAGCGCTACTGGCGCGGCTGGAAGCCTTACGGTGCCAAAAAGCCGCTGTAATTCTGGATGTTTCGGAAACCGGCCCTGAACAAATCGCTGAATTTGCTGCCGGACTGCGCCTGCGTCACTATACCTTCGATAAATACAAGACAGCCAAAAAAGACGACAGGAAACCAAAACCTCCAGAGAAGCTCACGATTGTTTTGCATGTGGCCGACAAACCCGCCACTGACAGGGCCCTCAAAAGACGCATGGCGTCAGTTGAGGGCACATTGCTTGCCCGTGATCTGGTCAATGAGCCCCCCAATGTGCTGGGTCCGCGTGAGTTTGCCGATGTTGCCCTGTCCCTGAAAGAGATTGGGGTCGAGGTGGAAATCCTCTCGGCAAAGGACATGGAAAAACTGGGCATGGGATCACTGCTTTGCGTGGCCCGCGGCTCTGAAAAGCCGGCCCTGATGGCCATCATGCAGTGGAAGGGCGGCAAAAAGGGGCAAAAACCCTTCGCCTTTGTCGGCAAGGGCGTTTGTTTTGACACCGGGGGCATATCCATCAAGCCTGCCGGTTCCATGGAGGAGATGAAAGGCGATATGGGCGGGGCCGCCGCCGTTGTCGGGCTCATGAAGTCTCTGGCCTTGCGCAAATGTCCTCTCAATGTTGTCGGGGTCATCGGGTTGGTCGAAAACATGCCGGACGGCAAGGCGACCCGCCCCGGGGACATCGTCACAGCCATGTCCGGCACGACCATTGAAATCATCAACACCGATGCCGAGGGGCGTCTGGTGCTTGCCGATGCCCTCTGGTACACGCAGGACCGTTTCAAGCCGGAGTTCATGATAAATCTGGCAACTCTGACAGGTGCAATTCTTATTGCCCTGGGCCGCGACCACGCCGGGCTTTTTTCCAACGATGATGATTTGGCCAAAAGGCTCTATCAGGCGGGTATCACCTCAGGCGAGAAAGTCTGGCGCATGCCGCTTGGCCCCGCCTATGACAAGCTCATAAAAAGCCGCTTCGCTGACATCAAGAACACCGGGGGGCGGCTGGCCGGATCCATCACGGCGGCCCAGTTCCTTCAGCATTTTGTCAATGATGTGCCTTGGGCACATCTGGATATTGCCGCGACAGGATTTGGGGTCCCCGCATCCGACATCAACAAAAGCTGGGCATCAGGATTTGGTGTGGCCTTGCTCGACCAATTGTTGCGCGACAATTACGAGTCCTGAATAAAAACCACAAAAACCGGAGCTTGAGCTTTGAAATCAAAATCAATCCTTCCCCTTGCAATTCTTGGTGCGATGGCTTCGTTCACCTTGCCCGCACAGGCACAGCAGAATGCCCTCTTTCCGCAAGGCTCCTGCACTCAGGCACTTGAAGAAAATGCCCGCAGCGCGACCCTTTGGGCTTCGGGCTATCTCTCACACATGGATGGTGTGCCCCGTCCGGTTGATGAGGGTGCCCTGAGCGCGTTTGAGGCGCGCCTTCTCTCCGATTGCAAGGCTGCTCCGCAAATCAGTTTCATGGCGCTGGTTGAGCAACAGAGTAAGGGCGTTTCAGCCCCCGGCAACGCGCCCGAAGTTGCCGCTTCCCTGCTCGAAAAGTTTGCCGGTTCCTCCCCGGACCTGGTGGAAATCCTGTTGTCGGTGAAGCCAACCCCTGACGAAGTGCGCACCATGTTTCCCGAGCCAATGGCCTCGCGCCTGATTGAAACCTATGACGATATGTTCGGGCCAAGGCTGGTCAACGAGGAGTTCCCTCCGGGCCGCATAGAGATCACATCAGGCTTTACAACGACCTTTGAGCTTAGGCAGGCCCCGTTTCTGGACGAGCTTCCCGGCGGGTTTGAGCGCGTGCTCGACCAGTATCAGCTTGATGTGCCCTTTGCTTATGTCGAAGTGCAGTTTGTTGAGGTGCAGGACAATATGAACCTCTCCGGCTTTGTCTATCTCAACGGGCGCTGGGTGCTCATGCTGCGTCCCTGGCGCGGGCTGGAATGAGGATGGCGCCAATTCCCTTGCACGGTTGCTGGTCCTGACCCTAATCCACTTTGCGCAAAAAATAGCGGGTCCTCACCGGACTGGTAGAAACCGTCCAGATTTCAAGGTCCATGAAGGCATTTGGCGTATCGGTAAAGTCGTCGCGGTCGATAATATAGGAATATGCAACAAATGGTCCGGCCTCACCAGTGCCGCTGGGCGGCGCCATGCCTATTGCCGGGGTCACCATGTTGCCCAGAACCTCGCTTGAACCGGCGCAGCGCACTTGCGGTCGGGTTGATGCGTCTGGAAAGATGCTGACCCGCAGTTGCGGCGTATCGAGCGTCCCCCCAAACCCTTCCCAGTAGGCTCCAAGGTGTCCGATTATTTCACCGCTCGCCTCTATTTTACAGGTGGAGACGGGGGAGCGGGTGACCGTTGTGACAAAATCACCAGCGGCAATATCGATGGGGCGGGGCCCGTTGCTTTCGCTTGAATAGTCTTGCTTGAAGCTGCCGCTATCAAGAATGGTGAGTGTTGCTCCGCTGCTGGGGAACACTATGGCTTGTCCGCTCTGTTCAATTTGCACCTGCAAGATTGTCCAGGTGCCGATCAGGATCGGATCCATATCATTTTCGAGCATCGTTCCGTGCGGCGTGGAGCCATCATCATACACTGAAACAGAATCAGTTCCCCCCATTGCCGGGGTGCCGGTCAGAACCGCTGCACCCACCAGTGCAGCCGCAATAATCCTTGTTTTTTGGGCTGCGCAACCAGACATAGGCATCTTTCCCTCCTGAACCACCTGTTTGTGAGCATGTTCGCCCACCAGCTTGAAGAACCTGTATCAGAATTGAAAAAAATTTGATTTAATACCTATACATGCCGCTCCCCCTGCCATGCGATTGGATGTCAATGACTGAAATTCTGTTTTATCACCTCGAACAGCGTTCACTTGAGCAGGTCCTGCCCGTGTTGCTGGAAAAAACGCTGGAGAAAAACTGGCGGGCAGTTGTTGAACTGGGGAGCGCTGAGCGCATTGAGGCGCTGGATACGGCCCTGTGGACCTATAGCGACGACAGTTTTCTGCCCCATTGCATCGCCGATGGACAAGCCAGCCCGCTACAGCCCATAATTTTGTGCGCCGATGATACAAATCCCAACAATGCGCAGGTGAGGTTTTTTGTCGACCGGGCGCTGCCACGCACCGGGGAGGGTTACGAACGGCTGGTGTTCATGTTCGATGGCCATGACCCCGACGCGGTGAGTGAGGCGCGCACGGCATGGAAAGAGCTTTCGGGCGAGCATCAGACCACCTACTGGCAACAGGAGCAAAACGGTCGCTGGACCAAAAAGGGCTGAATTCCTTCAATGCCGGAATAGTTCATCGGGCACCCAGCCGTTTTCTGCCAGTTCAAGTTGCTCGAATTCGAAGCCGGGGGTGCAAATGCAGCTGGATAAAGTCCATTCCCCCATACATATGAACTGTCTCCAGCAGTTTCCAGGTATCAGAACGAGGGGCTGGTGCACTGATCCAACCATGTTTCCCAGAATCTGAGTTTTGGCAACTCCATCATCGCAATATAGCGAAAGCATGAGCGGGTCACCGTCCAGAAAACTCCATATGGTCGTAGCACCGATGCGGTGCCATGGGGTCGCTGATCCATGTTCAACCAAACGCAGAATGGTGGTCGAGTTGGCCTGCTTGCAGCTATTGGGGCAGTTGTTGTGCTGCGCGGGCACATCATGATGGATGAGTTTAAACCAGCCCCCGTTTTCAGGCACCTTCTCCAATTCAAGGTAGTCAATAATTTCTTTTGATTTTTCAGGTGCTTCAAACATCTTTAGTGACCCTGGTATTGGAGTGGCTGTTTATATGCTAAAAATACGAGAGTAAAAATAGCCTGTAAAGACAGGAATAGTGGTTATTACCATGCTTATCTGCCATACAAGCTGCTGTTTTTTATGAATAATTTCTTATTTAAAAGTATAGCCGTACCAGAGAAATTCAACGGCTGAAAATGGATTTGAAATGCAATTTCATCGCGGCAACCCGCATGCGGGGTGAGACAGTTAACCTGTCTGAGTCGGGAGAAATTCGGAAAGCTTGCCTCCACTCTCTTTTTTGTGAAGTTAGCCCTTTTGCTGCCCCATGGCGGGTTTAGGTCTCCAATTCAGATCAGGGCGATGTTCGTAACTGAGAGTTTTTGTGCCTTGCCTTTGTGCGCGCAGAGCAATAACAACGCCCCACTCTATACTGTCCGCATGGCAGATTTTTGGTTCAATCAAGGAAGAAAAAAGATGAAAAACTGGATATGGATTATCCTTGCCGTAGTCGTTCTGGGTGGCGGTTATTATTATTATACCGATCAGCAGGCAAAACAGGCCGCAATTGTTGCCGCTGAAGAGGCCGCCGCCGCAGAAGCCGCTGCCGCTGAAGAGGCCGCCGCCGCTGAAGCCGCC
>Ga0256839_1000469_pt1 | contig 52286 bp, 40 predicted proteins | sample 354166metaG_FD_185968 | JGI IMG/M metagenome (GOLD analysis project Ga0256839, IMG submission 185968) | Hydrothermal vent microbial communities from Mid Atlantic Ridge, Atlantic Ocean - 354-166 | ecosystem: Environmental > Aquatic > Marine > Hydrothermal vents | place: Atlantic Ocean: Mid... | reverse complement strand
TGCTGAGTATTTAACGAAGTATGTACGAAGATATAAAAAACGCAAAGGTTGCGCTGTTTTCCTTTGCGTTTTTTGCGTCTCGGCGTTCTTTGCGTTTACAACACTTCGCTTGACTGCATGCCTGTTTCTTGGGCGGCATTATTGGCCTCGCCTCATCAGCATTACTGCCAGAGTGCGAAAAATGATACGGGAGTCCATTTTCAGCCAGGAAATGGGGTTGCTGAGCGCAAGTGCGTAACTGTGATCAAAACCGACTTTGGCGCGTACATCCTCGATGCAGGTGTCGTACCCCTGATTTACCTGTGCCAGACCGGTAATGCCGGGGGTAACGCCATAGGTTCTTTCCGCAAAGAAGGGAATGTCGTTTTCAAGCTGTTTATAAAAACCAGGGCGCTCGGGCCTTGGTCCAATGATTGACATTTCGCCCCGTATAACATTAAAAAACTGCGGCAGTTCATCCAGGCGGGTTTTGCGCATAAACCGCCCCGTTTTAGTAATTCTGGGGTCCTGTTTTTTTGCCCAGGTTGCACCTGATTTCGTCTCGGCATCAATCACCATGGTACGGAATTTAATAATTTCGAAAAGTTTCACGCGGTCGGGTAATGCTTTTCCTATGCGTAATTGCTTAAAAAAGACAGGGCCGGGGGAGTCCAGCTTGATTGCCAGTGCAATAAATGGGAAAAGCGGCAGGGTTAATAATAGCCCGATGCTTGCCAGTAATACATCAGTTAAACGTTTTGTCCAGCCTGTGACGGGATCGATATGAAAAGCGGTGGCCATTATTCAGTGCCTTTGTAATTGTTATTGTACGAATGTATGTTAATGAAAAAATTAGCGTGAAACATTTGATTTTACTCGTTTCCAGTGGCCGCGCTCAAGGCCGAAGAGGTATCGAAGAGTCCCTACCAGTCCTGCTGCATGCCCGCCAACAAGATAGGCGAGGGCTTCGAGTAATTTGTTTGATGTTTTGGGGCGAAATAAAAGATGCCAGCCTGCCAGCAGATAAGCGGATACCTGAATGATGGCCAGAAATGCAAACAGCAGGTAGTCCGTTGATAGCAGCAGGCTACCGATAAGTGAGAATATCATCAGAAAAGGCATCAGAACACGCAGTGCCTTACCGGAGATGAAAGCAAATGCAATGCCGCCATAACTGGGTAATAACAGCCTTTTCAGGCGTAGGAGCTGTTGAAAGTTTCCAGCGGCAATACGATAGCGACGTTGGTGGTCCTGGCTGTTATTCGCTTTTTCCAGTTCCAAGGCATTTATCGCATTATCATAGTCGGCACGATAACCCGCAGCGACAATTTTCATGGGGAGGATAAAATCGTCATTGATGGTATCAGGTGCCAGGGGCTGAAATAGCGAGCGCCGGAAAAGGTAGAAAGCGCCATGTGCGCCCAGTGTTGAGCCCAGTGCAGCTTCACTGGCTTTGATATTACTCTGATAGCGCCAATAGATAGCTTCGCCAGTGGAACCAGGGTTAAGCAAACGGTAATGGCCGTTTAAAACGCCGATAGTGGGGTCTTTAAAATGTTCGGCGGCAATGAGCAGCGCATCAACGGATACCAGTGCGGAGACATCGCTCAGTACAACCAGGTCACTGGTTATTTTCTGCATAACTTCATTAATTACCGCGACTTTACCCCGGTTTTTTTTGAAGGACAGGATTTCAATTTGCAGGTGTTGACATTCGGCCTCCTGGGAGACCTGTATGGCAACTTTTTCTGTATCGTCGCTACACCCGTCACAGGCGATAATAATATTTAATCGTTTTGCCGGGTAGTCAAGTACGGCAAGATTGCGTATTTTATCGGCAATCCATTGTTGTTCATTGTATGCTGGAATCATAATGGTAATTGTTGGCAGTTCGCTATCATCATCATTGGGGGTATAGTGGCGAGTGGGTGCAATGACTGAGTGTTTCGGCTTTAGTCTTTTTGCCATGCGCAAAATCAAGGGGTATCCCAGATGATGATAGATCACCAGAAAAGCACTGGTTAATGTGAAAATAATAATCAATAGTTCGTTCATTTTAACCTCCTTTTTGTCGTATGGCGGTGTAACTTCTGGCCATTAAACGTACGTCCCTGTGTTGTTGCACAAAACACCGGGGATCGGTTTTACTCGGATACCTGAGTGCTTTATGTATGATTGATGACATGGCGCTAATATTATCTGCGGGTATTAATCTGCCGCTGTCAGGGCAGAGCGCTTCAGCAGATCCCCCCACATCAGTTACCGCAGTGGTAACTCCACAGGACTGTGCTTCAAGGGGAGATAAAGGTAAGCCTTCGTTCAATGATGGCAAACAGAAAATATCAAGCGTCTGGTAAAAGGTGGGCATTTTATCAATACGCCCAAGAAAATGGACGCGATTGTCAAGCTTAAGTGATTTAACAAGTTGGCGTAACTCCGTTTCGAGTGAGCCTTCCCCGGCTAGTGCAAGGTGTACCGTATCAGGTAACTGAGATAAGGATAAAATCAGGTTTTTTTGCCCTTTCACTTTTTCCAGGCGACCACTGCAACCGACCAGTTGGACATTTTGTGGCAATCCAAAATACTGTCTTGCATTGCTTTGGTTTCCTGGAATAAAACGTTCAGTGTCTATGCCATTGTGAATAACATTGATTGTTTTATTGAGTCGTAATTGTTTTTTAACGCTAATCGCAACACTGTTTGCATCGGCAATCAGCTGTGGCCGGGTCAGGCGAATGGTCCAGCGTTGCAGCTTGCATCTTTGTGGGTTATTTAAGTGCCAGGCATCATGCTCAGTGTGAATGAGATGTTTTACGCCGGATAAGCGTGAAGCTATTCCGGCATAAAGTAATGGGCCTATGTGATGTGTATGTACAACATTGGCTTTTATGTTCTTGAGCAGACGACTGAGTTGATAAATCAGAGATGGATTTAAGCCGGGTTTTTTCTTAAGAAAAATCAATTTGTCTGACACAGGTTTCAGCCGGGGCCAATGTTGGATAGCCGATTCTTTATCGCCTTCCAGGCTGATAATTAATGTTTTTTCATGTTCCTCACAAAATTTAACAAGATCCAATGCCATGGTTTCTATTCCACCAGGGCGCATGTGCTGGACAACCTGAACGACTGTATCCATGTCATACCTCATTGTATGTTTTGTCATTAGAAGTTATTATTTTTCTATTCATGCATTAATTGGTTTTTGAAATACTGGGGTTGGGGAGAAAGGGTATACGACTTAATACCGGGACACCCGTCAGTTCTTCCAGTCGGTTACGGCGACGTAATGAGGTGTCCATAAACTCAAGAATGACTGAAAAACTACAGCCCAAAAGTATGCCGCCAAATAAACCGGAGATAACAAATAGATATATTGGAAGATTTATCGGTGTTGTTGGTGTAAAGGGGCGATCTATGACCTTGACTCGTTTGTCGCGCTCGAAAACACCTAAAGAACCTGTAATGCGAGCTTTTTCATAACGTAATAGAAGATCGTCATATAAATCGCGTTTTATCGTTAAGTCACGCTCCAGTCTGGAAAATTCACTTGAGTTTTCCCCATATGCAGAAGTTTGTTCTTCCAGTTTTTCGACCATTTGTTTCAAGCTTTTTATTTCTTCACTCAAACCATCAACTTTACTGCGGGTGAGTTGCAGGTTTTCAAGTTGAGAAACCAGTAGTGGTTGTTTATTCATATTGGAATTAATGGGTGTGCTGCTGGCAATGGACCATAGCTGTCCGATATCGGTTTCCTGTTCGGTGTGTGTGAGAATATATTGCCGCTCTTCTTCTAAACGTTTAAGTGTTGTTAGTGAGTTTTGAATACTGCTATGTTGATCAGTATAACGTGTACGATTGATTGATAACTCTTCTCGTATACGTATAATTTGTTCTTCAATACGCCCCAATACCGGGTTGGTTTTTGAAAGTTGCTGGTCTATTCCTCCCAGGCTTTGAATAGCTCCTGCTATTTCAGCCTGGCGTTCGGACAGGCGCTGCTTCAGTTGGGTCAGGCGGGATATATTGCTGAGATGTAACTCAGGTAATTCAGTGGCATGCTGGTTTTTAAACGCAATGAGTGCAGCTTCTGCTTGCTGTAATGCCTCTTGTCGATATTTGAGATGCTCGGTCAGGAAATGACTGGAATCCTTCATTGACGAGAGTTCTGGCGCCAGTAATTGTTCAACAAATTGTTTGCTAACGGCTGTCAGCATTTCTTTCATACCTTCCGGGTTGTGTGATTTGTAGTCGATGCGTATTAAATCTTTGCCGACCATTTGAACAGTTAAGGCATCTGATATTTCGGCAATGATTTGATCATGTTCTTTTGCCGATGTTTCTGCGTTAATCAGCCCTTGCTCTTCAGCAACCGTTCCCAGTATATGGCGACTATGCAATAGCGTTTTAAGTGCGTCTATTCGGTCATTAATCACCACAGATACGGACAGATCCTCTAAAAAAGGATTCATTTTGGCGGTTTCCTGCACCAGCATACTGGTATGGGAGGTATAGTGTTTAGGGGTAAAGATACCAATTAATAACCCCAAAACAGGTAGTGTCAGTACAGGAATGATGATGACGTAACGGTTTCTCCAGCCACTTTCTAATATATGTAGAATGCGATAACTGAGTGTATTCATTCCGCTGTTCACAGCGTTTCCAGCCATTGGCTTGTTTTTTGGGCGCGAGACTCCCAACTGTTTTCAGAAACGGCATTACGTAGTGCTTTGGGGAAACCTGGCAGGTTACTCACATATTGGCTGTATTTTAGTGCCTCAACCATGGCATCACTGCTGTTGGCAATTTGTATCAGTCCACGAAAAGGGGTTATTGCAGGAAATTCTGTGCTTATAATGGGGCGTCCTGCGGCTAAATACTCACTCAATTTAAGCGGATTACAGGATCGAATCTGCGCATTGTCGATGAAGGGTAGCAGGGAGGCTGTCCAGTGCTGGCTGTAAGATGGCAATTGATGATGCGCTCTTTCTCCCAGCATGTGTACATTGCAGAATCCAGTGAGCCTGCTGATGTCGATGACGGGTTTACCAATAAAAACAAAGTGCCATCCGGGCATTTTTTTTATGGTTTCTTGCAGCATTTTAATGTCCAGCCATGCGGAAATGCTGCCATAAAAACCGGCAACAGGACGGCCATCATCGGGTAAGTCTGCTGCTCGTGGGACCGGTGTGGTGAATAATGAATAATCAACACCATGAGCCAGTAATAAAGAACGTGACGGTGGAAACTTTTTACGCAGTTTTTCACTTGCGGAAATAATCAGACTTGCTTTTTCAACAAGTGTTTTTTCACGTTTGGTAACAGTGTCATGATCCACGCCAGCCAGCGCAGAAAAATCATCGCCGCAGTAATATACCAATGCAGATTCCCCCAGTTTTCCTGCAATATCAACAGCTGTTGGTAATGATATCCAAAGTATGGGGGATTGCAGCCTGGCTTTTTTTATCACAGGTGTGATTTGTTTTCTGAGTAACCATGTTGCTAACCAGCGCCCTGGCCGACTACGCGGGGCAGGTAGTGTACGTGGATAAACAATGTGGAAATTGTTGCCGGGTAATGCTTCCATATTTTTATCTGTGGTGCAGCAGCCAACGGGAGTTGATTTTTTTCCACGTAATTTATTCAGGGCACGTTTGATGTCCTGCCAGCCAAACGTTGGGCGGCGAAGTCCAATGGAGTTAACCCAGACTATCTTGCGTTGTTTTGCCAGGTGATTGATCAGGTGTTGAGTGCTGCTGGGGAGGCCGCCCCAGTCTTCAGCAAAAACAATCAAGTCGCGTTTCATACTATTACAGGCTTTTTTCGGCAACAGGGTTATCCAGGTGACGGATAACCCGTGCGGGTATTCCAGCTGCCAACACCCTTGCAGGAAGGTCGCGAGTGACCACGCTGCCAGTCGCTACGATAGTACCCTGCCCTATACGGACACCGGCCAGTACGGAGACATTGGTTGCAAGCCAGACATCCTCTTCCAGAATGATATTGCCAACCTGATCATCAGTTTCAGGCTGTCCGGCGGCGCGTGCTTCGGCATCCAGTGGATGTCCGGGATAACCTGCCAGAAAAGCATGACCGGCGATGCGTACATTGTTACCAATTTCTACTTTCTGACCGACGGCAATGGTGGTCATGTAACCGATGTCAACGTTGTTGCCTATTCGCAATTCAGGTGTTTTCCGGGCGCAAGTGCGGCCACTGAAAGTAGTGTGCCCTGAGACCCGGCAATCGTCGCCCATGCTGATTTTTAGTAATCCACTGATAAAGGGAAGGCCGCCAAAAAGGTTTAAATTACGACCGACACGGTCACATCGTCCTTTCAGTAATGGTGTCCACCAGAGTATGCGGGTCAGTGTTGTGACCAGTGTGCGCAGAAAGCAGTAGATGAAATACACTGGCGCAACAGCAAGTCGCGGTGCTGGCATTTCTAACCGGCGTATGGTTTTGATTTGCGCGAACAGCATTTTTGCCAGAGGGGTATCGCTATGTTTCAGCCATTGTTTGGTTTTGTTCAGGCTGATGTTTCTCATATTCATGACTCGATGCTGAATTCAGGATCTGCTTTGGAATTTTATCCATGTCGGGTGTGTCTTGTACTTATCCGGGGCGGCTATTGCAGGGAACGGGCCAGTTTTACTCATTGAGTAAAAACAATGAGTTATTGATTATTTTGGGAGTATTGAAGGGTTGCAATACTGGATGATTTGCAAACTGCTGCGCGCTTTGCAAATAAGTACTCTACAGGTCGTCGCGACTCATTCAATCAGTGAATGCGCTAAAACCACTCAACAAACTATTTATCAACATGTTAATACTTCCTCGAAGAGGTCAACTGCGGAATCTAGGTTAAATGACTTCGATGCAATTGCGCCCATGCTGTTTGGCTTGATAAAGCGCTTCGTCTGCGCGTGCCAGCAGACGGGTGGAATCATCTGAGTCGGGAAGAATACTGGTCAGTCCAAAACTGGCTGTTACGGTTAATGTTTGAGAAGGCGTGGGAATTTCCAGGTTTGCAATGAGTGAACGGTATCGTTCACAGGGTTCCAAAGAATGGGCTGTATCAGCACCGGGTAAACAAATGCAAAATTCCTCACCACCAATACGACCGATACTGTCTTCACTGCGTAAATTTTTGGAAAGCACTCTGGCAACGGATAATAACACCGCATCTCCCGCTTCATGGCCATATGTGTCGTTGATGTCTTTAAAATGATCCAGGTCCATATAGGCAATGGAGAGCGGGGTGTTGTGACGCTGTGCCCGGGCCAGTTCCGAATCAAGTATGCTCAGGAAGTGGCGACGATTTGGCAATTGTGTCAGTTCGTCTGTATGCGCCAGTACTTCCAGCTGCTGGTTTGATAGGAGTAATTGTTGCCGCATGTCAGCAATGCGTTGCATCGCAGCTATTTTGGAGTTTAATACGATGGAATTGACAGGCTTTGCCAGATAATCATCACCCCCTGCTGCAATACCATTCGCGATGTTTTCAGGATTGGTTTGTCCACTGAGAAAAATAATTGGGCACCATTCTTCAGACTGCTCTTTTTCAATTGCACGAATGCGGCGTGCGGTCTCATAGCCATCGATGCCTGGCATGCGCACATCCAGAAAAATCAGGTCAAATATTTTTGATTTATCGGAAAGGAGCGTGAGTGCCTGAAGACCAATGGCTGCTTCTGTTACGGCATGCCCCTGTTTTCTCAATATGGTTCCTAGCAGTATACGCTCACTGCTGGAATCGTCGATGATCAGAATTGATAATGGTTGTGTGTACGATTGTTTGCTGGTACGCATATTTCCTTACCCGTTATGATTAATATGGTGTGGGGGTGGCGTTGTTACCGGTATTGGCGGGAGATGTAAATTCACCCATCGGGCAACGGCTATCACCAGTGCGGCAAGAATATAGATTGGCCAGGTAAATCCCTGGGTCAGGAACGTGGCGGAAACCACTGTGCCCAACAGGCCTGCCAGTAGCGCTTGTGCTGTGGCATGTATAGCGGGGTCAACCTGGTTGATATTTTGTTCGATGCGTTGCAGGGAATGAAAGGATGTTTTCACCAGCATGACGATGACAGTGATAAAAGCGGTGAGCCCCAGAAAGCCGGTTTCGGCCAATACGCCAAACCAGGTGCTGTGTACGGCATGATTGAGCCCATCCCAATGGGGACTGTAGAAAAAATAGTTAGCGTAAAAATTATTGATTCCGACACCGCTAAAAGGGTTGTCCAGCGCCATACCATAGGCGGCTTCCCAGGCATACAGGCGTCCCATGGCTGAGGCGTCAATGCCGGTTTCTGCGGCCCCCCCCGAGGCGCGGCCTGAGATATCGGCAAGTACAAAAAGTGCAATGGCGGCTATTCCTGCAAGGCTGAAAAACAGTGCTTTGGATTGAATACGGCGATAACCGTAAACCCCGAATATTGCCATAATGCCGAGCAGACCACCGCGGCTCTGGGTGGCAATGACTGCGGAAAACAACACCAATGCACTGAACAAGCCGAAGAGTTTGGTGAAACGCCCCATGCTGCCTGTCATGAACAGGCTGGTGGCAAAGGCAACGGGAAGCAGCAGTACCAGTGCCAGATCATTTGGATCACCCAATACTGAGCCAATATCGCGACCGATGGTAACCCGCGTGCCTTCCACCAGACCGATGCCATTAATTTTGTTGAGAAGGGCGACGAGACCCACCAGCATGCCAAAGAATGTGATGAGTCTGGAGGCCAGGGAAAAGTCCCGGGCGGTACGGGAGAGCCAAATAATGGCAAAGGTTATTACGATAATTTTCCAGTAAATGCCTTTGAAGTATTCTATGGCGACAGGGATATTACTGGCCAGTGGGATGCCGATGATGACCAGCCCAAAAAATACAGACAGAGTGGTTAATTCCGGGCTCCACCAGACTTCAATTTTACGTGTCAGACCAATATGCCAGCTTAATGCGCCCAGTGAGGCTATGGAAAGTAACAGAGGAATCTTTAAATGATAGAGCTGTGGAAAAACCTCATGGACGCGGAAAAAGGAGAACGTGACAAACAGCAGAACGATAAGAAAAGGCTGATTAAGTGTGAATAACACGGCGATAGGAAACAAACCAATGGCAATAGCCAGGGCGGGATGCGGGAGTAATTTCCACAGGATGCCGAGCAACAAACATAAAGAGAGTATCAGCAGCACCTGAGTGGACCGGTGTTGGGTGCTTAAAACCATTAAGAAAATACTTTTTTTGCCATTATTTTGGGTAACGGGATAAGTTTTAGCAGAACAGCAGTGACTGACAGGGTGGTCAATGCGAATACGATAAGCAGTAGTTGTTGTCCCGTGGTGGAGGCTTGGGAGCCCAGTATCAACCAGCCACTACTGATGATTATCATCGTCACCAACGGGCGGGCGGGGTATGGCAGAGGTAAAAAATATTGACTGGCGATGAAAAACAGCAGCATACGCAGTGCCTGTGCTGATAGCAATGCAAAGATAATTCCCCATACAGCATAATCAGGTGTCCACCAGAACATACCGATAATACCGACGATGGCTGCAATGGTATTGATGAATAACTGGGTTCCGGTGGTTTTGCCAATGAAACAACCCGGGTTGATCAGCTCTGACAGTTCCTTGAGCAACATAACCAATACCAGTCCGATAGCATATTGACCTGCTTCGGCATAGCTGTCGGGCAGTAACCAGCTTATTAATAACGGGGATCCAAGGCCGACTGCCACAGTGATGATCAAGGCCAGCACAATGCCCAGTGAAATGAAATGCGCTGCTTTTTTGTGTCCCTCTGGTTCATTGATAACTTCGAAACGGCGCGGTGACCACCACATGCCAAAGGGTTGTAGCAGCAGCACCACGGCTAATGCAAATTTGGCGGCGACAGCGAATTGGGCTACATCGGTCAATGTGGCATAGTCTGCCAGAATCCAACGGTCCAGACCATTCAGTGCAAAGGCCGCCAAACCACTGCCCACAAGGGGAAGGCTGTAAATGAGTGTGCGAACACCCGTTGTGCGACTGAGGCCGAATCCGGTATCACGAATGTGCAGGTAGCTGAGTATCAGTGCCTGTACTACAGCGGCTATCAGGCCCGCTTCCAATACACCTTCCACGCCTCTATCGAGGTTTAATAAAATAATAACAAGCAGTGCCTGAGCCAGCGCACGCCCGACGGTGGCAAAAAAGAAATGAGTTGCCTGGTTACGCATACGCAACCAGCCCAGAGGAATGGAAATGCACCCCTCCAGAGCCAGCATTGATATGACCAGTCGCAGTTCGTAGGCACTGGGGTTGCCTGGTATCCAGCTTGCGATTAATTCTGCTGCAAACCATCCAATGAGCCAGGCGGTACTACCAACAATCAACGTCAGGGTAAAAATTTCTGCGGCCAGTCGTCGGCGCTCATTGTCGTTACGTGACATGCCTGCAAATCGGAACAAGGTGTTTTCCATGCCCATGCCCACCAGGATGCTGCCGATAATGGCGAAGGTGCTGATGACCTCAAGCCGACCAAATTCCTCCGGCGACAGGTGGTAGGCAATGAACGGCAGCATTAACAGCGATACTCCTTTCATCAGCGCAATGCTTGTGCCGTAAAGAAGGGCTTGTTTTAATCCATCGGGTAACCGGCGTAACTGATTAATCATGGAATGTTTTCCGTATTCGCCGGGGTGGTTTGCCTTTTTTTCTGAGCGGCTGTTTTTCCTTGCAGGGCATTTTTTATTGTGGCGTATCGGGTTTCGGCCCGATAGTAACGAGCTGTTTCAGCAGCAGCATTTCCCAGGTGGCGGACACGGTCCATGTCACAATTGAGCGAGCGCAGTTTACTGGCAAGGTCCATCGCATCACCCGGGTTGTATTTGATACAGTTGATGTTATTTTCCAGGGTGCGATCCCAATAGGCATCATCTGCGGGTATCAGCACACAATGACCGGCCGCCATTGCTTCCAGTATGGAAAGGCCAAAGGGCTCATGATGACTGGTGGAAACAAAAATATTGGCAGTGGCGCGTATTTCATCCAGGTGCGCAGGGTTTTCGTGCCAGTACACGGCATCAATCGTGACGGGTGCATCACTGATTGGTAACGGGCTTTTTTGAGGGCGTATGTAACAAATATGAGCGTCGGGACGTGTTTCTTTTTCAATGAGTCTCAAAGCATCGAGCAGTGTTTCCAGCCCTTTCCATTTGAGTAGTGATGCGGCCCAAAAAATAACAGGACGCTCATTTTGACAACGGCTTGGCCAGGCATGATCGGGGAGACCATTTTGCATGACCTGAAAACGGGGTGTGGTGAGTTTCTGTGGTGTAGGGGCGAGCGTGTGTAGTGCAGAAATCAGGGAAGCACCTGCACTTTTTAAATAATGGACTTCATTCGCTGCGCGTAGACAGCGGGCAATAGTGCGAGAGCAGGCAACCGGGCCGTGTATTAATTGCACAAGACGAAAACCCAGAACCGGTTTTAACAAATAAAGTGCCAGGTCAACTCCGGGGCCTGATGCACCCATAGTGATGTCCAATCGACCAAGTCGTAAACGTATCAGCATGAGTTGAAGTGCGATGAGCAGGTGACGCAGGAAGTAAGGAATCCCTTGTTCCTGCCGGGATAGCCATTGAGGTTCAAACAAGCGTACGCGTTTTAGTCGTGGCCAATGCCACGAGTCAGTATCTGCGGTCAGAATGGTGATGCGCATTTGTTCGCTATCGAGTAGACGCAAAATATTTTCGGTGGCAATTTTTGATCCACCTGTAAAGGCGATGGGATCGATAATCAGCAAGTGGCGTTTAGCGCACATAATGTGACCACATTGAAAAACCTGTTTCGTGCAAGGTCTGATGATTAAAGAAGGTAATGACGCTACTCTGGTGGTTGAAAGGGTGTGATTGCATGCTGATATCCTGGCTGACTCAATATTCTGCAATCAAGAGGTTAGCAAGAGACGAGCCAAGAATTGCCATGCGGGTTGTCAACTGATTTTCATGGAAAAATAACGAGAAATATCATTTCCAGCGATATGTTTTGCTGGTTTGCTTCGCAGATTGCAATCCGCTTGCGATCTGCCCGTAATTGGAAATGAGTTGTGGTATGGCGATATCCGCCGAGAAACGCTGTAAAACGGTTTGTCTGGCAGCGTGTTTGAATCGATGTTTTTGTTGTTCGTTCATGCTGACCCATAATTGTAAATGGTCTGCCAGCTCATCATCGTTTCCCGGTGTTATCAGCCAGCCGTTGCCGTTGGGATCGACCAGTTGATCAAGTGCGCCGACACGCGAAGCCAGTACCGGAATACCTTGAGCCATAGCTTCCAGTGCTGCCATGGGCATACCCTCGTGACGTGAAGGCATAACCAGAAGGCCGATTCTGGGCCAGACTGATGCCATATCATGCTGTTGGCCGTGAAAATAGAGGTTTTTGGACGCAGAGATTTTCAGTTCTTTCGCCAACGGCCCATCGCCATAAACATGGAAATGGCATTCTGGAAACCGGCGGGCCAACGTTGAAAAATAATCGGGTCCTTTCTCTGAACTGAGTCGCCCCACAAAAGCAATTTGCTGTCCGTTCGATATTGTCAGATGACGGCAATCAACGAAATTATCAACCACCCTGGCATTGACGGGTAAACGTTGTGCAATCTGTGGACTAACGGCAAAAACACTGGCGGCAAGGTAAGCGGTTTTCCGGTCCAGCCAGTCATATATATTCATTCTGCCGGATGGGATTTCACCCGCGTGATAGGTGGATGTCGTCGGAATTTTACAAAGCAGGGCGACGATACGACCCAAAATTCCCGCTTTATAGCCGTGGGTATGAAGAACCAATGGCCGCGCTTTACGTATTTCTTTCCACAAGGTGGCCATACGCCCATCCAGACAAATAGTGTCAATACCCAGCTGTTGAAGATCAACCCGTAATGGATGATCGCCATAGTGGGTGAGAAAGACTACGGTCACATCTTTATTGTGGTTATGTAATCCTTTAGCCAATTGCAATACATGGGATTCGATACCGCCTGGTTTGCGGCTATCCAGCAAAATCCAGATGCACTTGTTTTTTCTTTTCATGAAACATCTCATTTTTTATTTTGATATGCAGCTGCAATATTGATGCCGTTTTATGTGTATAACGTGTTTATCACACCGCCAGAATGGTTTTGATAGTGTGCTGGAACCTACACGATCACCAACGGCCTTTAACAAAATGGGTATTAATGCACATTATGAAAGAGTGCAGATTGCAAGAACCCATATCCACTTGCGCAAAGTGCAACGCAGAGTGCTGCCGCTAATCTTCAGGCGTTCGGAAAAATAACCTGAAACCTGCTTGTTTTGTAGTTTGGCATGTAGCTTGCCTATCTACAGGTAGGTATCAAAATTTAAGAGGGTGTACAAGATGGCTAAGTATTTAGTTACCGGTGGTTGTGGCTTTATTGGTTCACACTTGGCGGAAAGTTTGCTGGAAGATGGGCATCAGGTACGTATTCTCGATGATTTTTCGACGGGTAAAATGGAAAACGTTCCACCGCAATGTGACGTTATTACGGGGGATGTTGCTGACAGTGACATGGTTCGCCGTTGTATGCATGATATGGATGGGTGTTTTCACCTTGCTGCTATTGCTTCGGTACAAGAGTCGAATGAAGAATGGATTCGTACTCATCAGGTAAATCTGACCGGTACAATTAACGTGTTCAATGCGGCCAAAGAAAAAAAAACACCAGTGGTATATGCTTCATCAGCAGCAGTTTATGGGGATAATGCTGACATTCCCTTAAAAGAAAGTTCAGTGGTCAGCCCTCTGGTAGCCTATGGGGCGGATAAACTTGGCTCAGAATTGCATGCGCGAGTTGCGTCATTGGTACATGGTGTACCCACCACAGGTATGCGGTTCTTTAATGTTTATGGACCCCGTCAAAATCCCGCTTCATCTTATTCAGGTGTGATTTCGATCTTTGTAGACCGGGTCATGAATCATCAGTCGTTGACTATTTTTGGTGATGGAGAGCAGACCCGTGACTTTATTTATGTTGGTGATGTTGTGCGGTTTTTGCGCGCTTCCATGAAAAATATAAACTGCACTTCTTCCGTATTTAACGTCTGTACTGGTGAGACTGTCACGATTAATCAACTTGCAAAAATAGTGATGTCGATTACGGCATCACAAGTACCGGTTACTTATCAGGCAACACGCAAAGGTGATATACGTGTCTCAGTGGGTGATCCTGAGTATGCACAACAGGCTTTGGGTGTGGTGGCTGAGTATCCACTGGCGCGGGGATTAAAAATGTTTATTGATTATTCTGAAGTTACTGGCTTCGATGCCATGAAGAGCCAGTGTTCAGTCTGAAATCCGCAGTTGAACGGCCTGTAGAGTGTATTGAATTTTGTGGCTGGCAAGGTGCGATGAGGAGTCATAGCCCGTTATTGCGACGATGCGCGACACAGCCAGATGAAAAAGGCAGCGCACTACACCGGTCGTAGCGACTTACTCAAGCAATGAATGCGCCAAAACCACCAAGCCAGCTATTGATCAAAATGTCAATACATCCTAGAAGCGGTCAACTGCGGAATTTAGATTCAGGCTGAGTCCCAGTTCTGTTTTTTCCGGTATATTGTTGAAGGGCTCACTTCAAGCAGGGCAGCAGCTTTTGGGATATTGCCATCACAGATTTTAATGGCACGCTCAATAACATCACGTTCAACACTGGCTAATGGCCTTATGGATATGTGTCTTTGGCTATCTGTGTTTTCCATTTGTTGTAATGGTTGAGCCAGGTGAGAAATCTCCAAATTGTTGAGTGAGGTGTTTAGTGGTGCTGGAAGATGCGTCAGAGTAACGGATTTCCCATCGTGCAGTACGACAATGTTGCGGATAACATTTTGTAGTTGGCGCACATTGCCCGGCCAGTTGTAACGACGAAGGATAATTTCTACCTCAGGGGTAAATGTTGTGAATCCTTTGCCTTCTTCCTGTGCATAAGTAATAAGGAAATGCTGGGCAATTTCCATAATATCATCACCGCGTTCACGTAAAGGCGGCAGGTGCAGTGGTACGACATGTAACCGGTAGTAGAGGTCTTCTCTAAAACGTCCGGCAGCAATATCTTCCAGTGGATCACGATTGGTGGCGCAAATAAAACGCACATCAACTTTCTCCAGTTTGCTGCCACCCACTTTTTGAAAACTACCCGTTTGGATGAAGCGTAATAATTTGGTTTGCAGGTCCAGATCCATTTCGCCAATTTCATCCAGAAATAAAGTACCGCCATCAGCGAGCAAAGCAGCGCCCTTACGTTCGGAAGAAGCGCCGGTAAAGGCACCTTTAATATGTCCAAAAATTTCACTCTCCATCAGGTCACGGGGAATGGCGGCACAATTTAATGCAATAAAGGGGTGTTCGGCGCGTGTACCTTGTGCGTGGATTGCTTCAGCACAGACTTCTTTACCCGTACCACTTTCACCTGTAATGAATACGGTAGCTTTACTGGGTGCGGCGGCGTCAATAATACGATAAACCGCCTGCATAGGTAGACTATGGCCAATAAAGCCGTGATAACGTTGACGATCAAATGTATTTTGGTAATCATCAATTAAATGTTGCAGACGGGATCGTTCCAACAGATTTCTGACCGTTGTCTGCAATCTGCTTGCCGTAACAGGTTTTTCCAAAAAATCCTCTGCACCAATGCGCATGACATTCACGGCGACATCGACTGAACTGTGGCCAGTGATGATAATGACGGATGTGGGAAATTTTTCCTGTTTTATCCAGCGCAGGATTTCCTGTCCCTCCATGTCGGGCAGTTTAAGATCAAGCAGGATCAAGTCAGGCGGGGTTGTGGCTATGATCGTCTTGGCATCCTCTCCTGTAGCCACATGGGTCAGGTTAATCATTTCATTTTTCAGGTATTGCTGAAAGAGTATTGCCTGGGGTTTTGCATCCTCGACTAAAAGTACACTTGGTTTATCGCTCATGTGTTTTCTTCTTTTTTGTTGATTGTTTCAAATTTTTTATTGGCACGTTCTGCCAGTTGACGGAAGGACTCATTGGCAATGGATAATAACGATGCACCTTCCAACAGTGCTTGTTGATAAGCACCTTCCTGGCAAAGACACTCAATTTTTCGTGCCATAGCGCACAGTTTTATATTGCTATGGGCGGCAGCGCTGCTGCCCAGTGTATGACTTTCAAATTCCAGGGTTTCAATGTCTTTTTCCAGAATGGCATTCTGGATCTGTTCCACCCGCTTACGGGCATCTTCGATATAAAACATCAGTAGTCCAGGAACAATCTCAGGGGCAGTGTCGTGCGTCAGTTGTTGCAGTACACTTTCATCTACAAACGGGTCCATAGGGTTATCTGCGGTATTAACAGGGGATGTGTTGGTCTGTGGTATTACTGGGCTTGGCTCAGGCTTTTTATCGTTAGTATTACCAATACAGTAGGCGATACAGTGTAACATGGCGGCACGGTCTATGGGTTTGCTCAGATAGTCATCCATACCTGCCGCAAGAAAGCGTTCTTTGTCACCTGACAGTGAATGGGCGGTAAGCGCGATAATAGGAAGTTTGCTTATGTTCCCGGGGAGTTGGCGAATTTCCTGAGTCGCTGTTAGACCATCCATTTCCGGCATGGAAATATCCATCAGTACGATGTCATAGGGTAGATGACGTACGGCCTCAATAGCCTCCCGGCCGTTGGCAACAATATCGACCCGCAAGTTAGCGGATTCCAGAATATTTTTGATGACCATTTGATTGGCGGGGTTATCTTCCGCTAACAGGATACGTGTATTGGCCGCAGGTAGTTGCAGTTGTTTTGTTATTAGCTGTTCGTTGCCACATTCTTGTTCTGTTGCTAATTCGAGCATCACATCAAAGAAAAAGCAGCTGCCCTTTCCCGCTTCACTGCTCATGTTAATACTGCCCTGCATAAGTGAGACCAGTCGTTTGCAAATGGCCAGCCCCAATCCTGTTCCTTCATGGGTTCTGGTGTATCCCTGATCCGCCATAGTGAATTCCTTGAACAAGGTCGTCTGGTGTTCCGGAGAAATACCGATACCGGTGTCTTGTACAATGCAGTGGAGGGTGAACGTTGTATCACTGGTGAGGGTGGCGGAAGCTTTGATGTTGATTTGACCATCGCGGGTAAATTTGGTCGCATTATTACCCAGATTAAGCAGAATCTGGCGTAGCCGGTCTGGGTCACCTTTGGCATAACGTGGTAAAGCTGCCCCCAGGTTTAGCTCAAGGATAAGACCTTTACGGTCAGCCTGTAGTTTGAGCAGCTCGATACTGTTAGTCAGTAAACGATGAAGGTCAAAACACGTATGTTCCAATTGCAGTTTGTCAGCCTCCATTTTGGAAAAATCGAGGATGTCATTGATAATTGTCAGCAACAGTTCGCCAGATTCACGACCGGTGTGTACTAAATGCCGTTGCTGGTTATTCAGAGTGCTTTCCTTGAGCAGGCCAAGAATGCCCAATACAGCATTCATGGGAGTGCGAATTTCATGGCTCATGGTGGCCAGAAAAAGGGATTTGGCCTGACTGGCGGCTTCGGCCTCCTCCATTGCTTTTTGTAACGTGCTTTCATTTTTTTTTCGTTCTGTGATATCACGAAGGATGGCAACAAACTCTTGATCTTTTTCCAGTTTTATTGGCGCGATATTGAGTTCCAGTGGCAATAGAGAACCATCTTTACGTCGCCCCTGTCGTTCACGATCCTGATTGAAGATGTGGAGTGCGTGCCACTGAGAATTTGTGACATAACCGTTGTGTTCTTTTTGTTTTTGTTCAGGCAGAAGCATGGATATGTTTTTCCCCAATGCTTCTGTGGCCGGGTAACCGAAAATTTTTTCTGCAGCAGGATTGAACATTTGGATGATGCCGTTTTTATTGATAGTGATAATTGCATCGGCCACTGTTTCCAAAATAGCACGTTGACGGGTTTCGATGATTTTTAACGCGGTTTCTGCTTCCATGCGTTCTGCGACTTCCAACTGCAATGCCTGTTTAGCGCGGATATAATCCAGTGTCAGACCAATGAGCGGAACGGTATAGGCCACAATTTTCAGGAAGTGAGCGATATTAAAATGATTATCGAACAATGCTGTCGAGCCAAAAGCCATATGCAGTTGGGTGATAACTTCCGGTACTGCGCTGATAATAAGTGTGTAGGCGAATAGACTCGGGTGGCGTTTGTACAGTCGGGGGAATATTACCAGTCCGGCAAAGGCAAATAGTATCAGCGGCAGGGCATCATAGGGCCGTGTTAAAACAGCGTCCGGGTACGTTGTTTGCGGCAGCTGGGCGGATGTGGCGGAAATGTGAATAATGATATAGGCCGCTATCCCAAAAAGCAGACTGATACCAATGACAAAACCAAAACCGGGTTTCTTGTTTGTTTCCGGGTTGCGGAATAACACAATGCCGATACCAATGATCATAATGAGCGCACTGAATAAACGGGAGATGGCCCAGGTGAAAGGAATCAGGTCGCGGTTGTCTGCCACAGCATTGAATAAGCGGTCTGCTGCCAGAGTATGGAAGGCATCCATGCAGCCTGCCATAAAGAAGGCGACACCAATGATGGGAGTCGTAACATCATGAGTGATTCTGTAATGACTAAAGGCTAAAAATACCACGAAGGTCGCCACACAGAATGCGCTCCACTCCAGCAAGGTATGAGTAAAGGCACCAGACAATGCGCGGAACTGAGCATCAATCACTTCATGTTGCGGCGCTTGTAGTGCCCACAGATGGTCAACGGGTATGCCCTGAGTACCAAAATCCATACCCATCAGGGTGAGCACAAACGGCATCACACAAACGAGCAAAATTCCAATAGTCAGCGGTATAGGGAGTCGGCTACTGGCATTACCTGTTGTTGCGAATATATTGGTTAATGTGCTGTGCATGCTTCCAAACGAACATGCAGTAGCCGTTGCAGGCTTGGGTCATCATCGATGATGAGCACTTTTTTCTTATTCGCGATAAAGAACATGGAGGCTACCTTATTATGCATGCCAATCGTTGGAACAGGCTTCCGGGTTATGTCAGCAATGATCATGCCAATGAGTTTCTGTGATCACTTAACGTGACTGCAAAATGCGCAATAACTGTTCAGTTTTCTTCTGGCTTGTTCAGGAACCAGGAGAAATATGGCGGTTACAGGCGCAATGATCACAATTCATGTTGTCGTTGGGAAAATCAACGACAGGTTGAGGTACTGCGGTTTTTACCATAATTTTTCAGGATAACCCGGATTGGTTTGTCCGTTTTCCTTATAGATTGAAGTGTTGCAGTCCGAGGGTTTCTCAATATGCCTTGCATTTTGCGAATGGCGGCGAGGTTTTGGGAGGGGCAAGCAATGATAAAGGTTGTTCAGGAATACATGCGCCCTTGGTTTTGAAAACCTATAGTTTCGATTTGTCTGTTGGATATTACCATTAAGGCCTGCTTGATTATTGATCCTTTTCAATTTCAGAAAGGTATTTTTCCAATGCGTGAAAGGACTCCTTCGCAAGTATTGGCAACGCGGCAGCCTGTGTGAGCGCTTGTTCATCATTGCCTTGTTGACAAAGTTGTTCAATTTCGTGCGCAAGACTGTAAAGCTTAGGGTTGCCATGGGTGATTGCACTGCTGCTCAGGGCATGACTTTCAAATTCCAGGGTTTTGAAATCAGATTTTACCGTTGCGGCTTTTATTTGTTTTACCCGTTTTCGGGCATCATTAATGTATAACGTCAATAATTCGGGAATGATTTCCGGTGAAGTATCATATGCCAGTTGTTGCAGTACATTCGTATTTAGCAGTGCGTTGACATGTCCGTCTCCGGTATCGGCAGAAAATGTATTGGCTTGGTTTATCATGTGGTTATTCAGTGATTCGCTGGTTTTGGTTGCTTTTGTCCAGCGTGCGATACAATGCAAGGCAGCGGTGCGGTCTACGGGTTTCGTCAGGTAGTCATCCATGCCCGCCTGAATAAAGCGTTCCCTGTCTCCTGATAGAGAGTGGGCAGTGAGTGCGACAATGGGAATATTTCCGGCTTGCCCGGGGAGTTGGCGGATTTCGCGCGTGGCACTTATGCCATCCATATCCGGCATGGAAACGTCCATTAGCACTATATCATAGGGTAGGGTGCGTACCGCTTCGATGGCTTCGCGACCGTTGGCCGCGATGTCCACTTGCAGGCCCGCATATTCCAGGATATTTTTGATGACCATCTGGTTCGCCGAATTGTCCTCAGCCAGTAAAACCCGGGTATTGGCCTCCGGTAATTGTTGCGCTTCATTCAGTGCCGTCTTATTTTCACTGTCATGTTTTTTTGCTGTTCCCAGTGTAATGCTAAATGTAAAAGTGCTGCCATTTCCAGGTTCGCTGTTAAAGTTGATATTACCTTGCATGAGAGTGACCAGGTGTTTACAGATGGCGAGTCCCAGGCCCGTACCCTCATGGTTTCTGGCATAATTTTGATTGTCCATCGTAAACTTTTCGAACAGCAACGTTTGAAAGTTTTTAGCAATACCGATGCCGGTGTCCTGTACTGAACACTGGAAGGTAAAACTCTCATTATCAAAACACGTTGCGGAGGCTCTGATACTGATTCTGCCGACGGAGGTAAATTTAATGGCATTATTGATCAGGTTGATTAAAATCTGACACAGACGATCCGGATCTCCCTTGGCATAGCAAGGGAGATCCGCTTCTAAAAAAAGAATGAGAGCCAGTGTTTTTTGGTCCGCCTGAGACCTGAGCAATTCAACGCTATTGGTGATCAGACGGTGTAGATTAAAACTGGTATGCTTTAGTTGCAGTTTGTCGGCTTCCATTTTGGAAAAGTCGAGAATATCATTGATGATAGTGAGTAATAGTTCACCAGAATCACAACCAGTGCGCACCAGCTGTAATTGTTTATTATCCAGAGGGGTGTTTTTGAGCAGACTAAGAACGCCTAGCACGGCATTCATGGGAATGCGGATTTCATGACTCATGGTTGCCAGGAAATCTGATTTTTCCCGGTTGGCGGTGAGAGCCTTGTCATGAGAAATTTGTAGCTTCTCTCGCGCTTGTAACATCTCCTTTTCACGTTGTTGTGCCATGTAAAACAGGTTATTTGCTGATGTTATGAGAAACCACAGTTCACGACAGGAAAAAAATTTATTTTTTAGAGGGGGGGATTGTTTTCGTTCTGATAATGCATTCAAGTAATGAGTTATGTGATATATTGGGCGAACGGTAAAATAGTGAATGAGTATAATTGTCAGGCTGATTAAAATAATGATTATTATATAAATAAACAATTGAATTTGGTCTATATGTTGATTTATTTTTTGTTGGATTGGGGTTATATTCAAGCTTATATTAATAGTTCCTAACCGTTTTCCCTCTAGTTCAATAGCATAGTGATAATCGCGTATATTGCTGGCAGCTATGGTATATGTGTGTGAATTTCTACCAAGTAATTTACCCTTTTCACTTTCAATTGACAGGGTAAGGATATTGGGATCGTGTTTCATGGACCGTTCCACAATGCGATTCACCAAGGAAATATCTTCCGTAATGATCGCGTCAATAATAGCCGCAGAGAAAAGCGCAAGGGAATTGTAACTTTGTTCTTCCGCCTGTTTGAATTCAAAATTGCTCACGACATAGCGGACCAATGGTGCAGCAATCAAGTTGATTAGAAGAAAAAAAATCGCCATTGTCACTGCTAGCTGTAACCAGAGCGGCCACCGTACACAGATTGATTTTGAAATATCACTCAACAGGGCATGTCTATGCTTGTAGAGTTTCAATTTCTACCCGCCTTTAAAGTATACATTTTATAAATTACCTACTTTATTTTATCTATTGAATCATCCTGCCTTCCGCATCCTTGCCGTGATTTTATTCAGCCGGTTTTCGCTCAAATTATTTTATTTTAACGCTTGTTTTTTTTAATCATAAAAGTTTGAGATAAGGTATCTTTCCGTATGCTTACCTCATAATTTTATTACTTTTAGACGCTGATTTTATTGTGAGATATAGGTAATCATGCTGGACACCTAAAAAGGTGTCTTAGGGGAAATGCAGGATAAACCTGAATGACAGACAGGGAGGCTTTTACATTTTTTGTCAATCCTTAGGTGAGCACGCAGGTGTTACCACACATTTGAATGTGATGAGTATTTTTATTAGTATTTTTATTAGTGATGATAAGCATCAAGGGATTCTATTTGGGGTATCTAATTATGGTGAATTCCAAGCTGCACAAATAAATAGCAACTATCATGCCAATGAATTATTTTTTGGAATATGTATCATATGTCAATGATTTACAGGGTTTCCCAAGGTTATTGTCTACGTTTTATTATCAAATTGGGATGCTAATATAGGCAGGATCTTATTTCGCTTTGCATTTTGCAAAAAAAGCCGACAGGCTTTTGTATGCGTTTGGACGTCAACAGGTCCTGGCTGAAGAGAAAATTTTCTTTTGTTAAGCAGTGTTATTTTTCGGGAGGGGTACTTTTGCATATTTTCATTATTGTAAAATGACACTGCAATGTTAAAAACGTTATACTGGTCAGGTTCCAGCATGCGACGACGATGCATCATTTTTCTTTGTTGTTATTTTACATTTCCACTGTGCCAGAAAGACAAGAATTTCCTGGAAATATTCTGAAAAAATATTTCTGAAAAGTTCATTGTTGCATAAATAATAAAACCGGAGAAATTACGATGCAGAAAAATATGGCTCTATTAACTTTTCCTCACGTTATTCATTATCCGCCATTGTTGATCGTTATCACTCTGTTACTGAGTGCGTGTGGAGGAGGTGGAGGGAATTCCGGTACAGAAGATCCTGTCAATAGAACATCCCCAGTAACCGACTCTGAAATTTCTGAGGAAGTATATCCATCTACCGCAACTGCCTGGGTTATTCCTGGTTATCACGCCGAAAATTATGACCCTATGGGATATCCGATATCAACAAAGGAGCAATTGATTGATTGGGAATTAAATCATGCTGATATCGTGTTCGGTTCAACGTATGATAAATCAGCAGCTGATAAAATTATCAGTCTTGGTTATATATATACCCAGAAGATCGATTTTTCACCGACTTCCGTCGGGTTTAACCTGCGTGAATATGCTGAGCGTGCTAATGAAAATTATGAGGATTACTTTCTCCATTTCTCAGAAGATACTATTGTTCAGGGGGTATACCCTGAGCATTCAATATACACACCATTAAATCGTCGCCCATGGGTTGCTGGCTGGACCGCAGATGAAAGTCATTCGGGATTTATTATCTGGAAATTTCCGCCTTATGAAATTCAGCCTTTCAAAGGGTCAGAGAAGGGTGGTTGCGTTTTCATTTATATGCCGGAGAAATTTGACCAGGTGGAATTTGTTTTGCAATCGACAGCGATGACAGGTCGTTTGGTTGTGAAATATCCTTCTGGAGTTGATGTGGATAGTGGTGTAGTGAATCAATGGAATACCAGTGATTCGGATATGATGGATGGTACTAACGGGTTGAAAGTTTCGGGTGTCATAAGTTGGCGGCCTGCCAGTGACTGGGTGAAAGCAGCGACATATGACCCGGATAATAAAACAGGTCAATTTTTCGGTAATAAGTACCTTAAAGAAGGTAAAAAGTTTTATCTTGTAAAAATCTGCCGTATTGATGAAGACGCTAATGATCAACCCGTTGTTCAGGATATTATGATAAAAGACTTTATGCCCTATATTAACAAGTCCAATCAAAAGCGACTGATTCGTGGGTGGGACTCAGAAAATGACAGGAATGGTGATGGGTATATCGATGATTCAGAATTTAACAGTCGTGTGAATGTTACAGCTTCCGCGCGGTTTCGTTATGAATCAAGAGTCACGCCACTGGGTAATATGTGGGGTAAAACCTCAAATTTTCAAAGGCCTGACTTTCTTAACCCATCCTATAGAACGGCCATAGCCAATGTTATAAGCCAGGAATGGATTAAGGGTTCTCTGGCAGGTGCATATAACGATGATGTCTTCAAACTTGATGGGGTTAATCTTGTCGGGATTGGTGGTAAAACCATAGAGCATGGCATTATGATTGATGATCCGGTTTTTAAAGAAAAATACCAGAATGCTTTTCTTGATACTATAAGGGAAATAAAATCCAAGTCCGGGAGTCCCTGGGTCGCAGCAAACACATCAGCGGAAAATATTTTTGAACGCCGAAAGAACAGAATGCAATATATCGATGCATTTGATACGTTTTTGCGTGAGGACTATATTCGCCCTGGACAGGGACTTGATGGTTACTTTGGTATAGCGAAAATGTGGGATACGTTTGCTTTAGCGCAAGCGAATAAAAAAATGGTGGTTATTGCTCATGCCGGGTGGACCGGATCGATTCCCATAGTGAATACAAAAGCGGCCTGGGAATCGAGAATTTCAACGGGACTGGCTATGTACTATCTGCTCAATATTCCCGGGAAAACTTTTTATACCAGCTGGAATAACAGTTATAACTATGGGTCTGGCAATACTGAAGAAGGAAACTTTTATAAATCGGGAGTTCCTAAGAATATTGCTTACCAACCATCCTTAATGTTAGCTGTTGATATTGGAAAACCGGCACAAAATATCCAGGAATGGCCTGATCAAACCATCCAGCCTTTGCGGTATACAACAAAAACAACAGATGATGACTATACGGTGATCGGTGATAGCACTCAGTCAGTGGTAGCTCATCCGGATATAGCCACGTTTGATCAGACAGGTATTGTGCCAGTAACGCCGTCGAATATTTACTACGCCTGGCAATCAGAAGATAAAAAATCCATTGGTGGTGTTAATTTCCCTCAACAAATGATTATTGCGCGTGATTACACTAATGGCCTTGTTTTGTACCACACGGATTTTTTTGGTGGTAACCCGGATTTCATGTCTATGACACAGGAGCTAATACTGCCGGGTTATTACCAGCGTGTAAATTATGATGGGACGCTTGAAGCTGCCACTGATACGATTAGTCTGACCGGGTATGAAGGTGCTGTACTTGTAAAGGCTGAATAATGGAAATCCAACACAAAGGCATGAAGATACAGAGAGTGCAAAGAGTTATGAGCTTAACGTGAAAAATATAAAGCATTCACCAATGCTGTGAATTCCGCGTTCTTTGCATCTTTGTGTTGGATTCTGTGATTTCTGGTCGGGGCAGAACTTGTTCTGCTGAATATTTTGTCAATTAATTTATATTTCAGATTTATGTCATAGTGTACAAGGTTTTATTTTCTCCATTAATAATAGCAATGTATCATCTTTCGGGGGTGTTCCCGCAAGTTCATCAAATACATCCATGGTTTTTTGTATAGACTGTTCAATGGGGTTGTTGAGAGTATCTGTTAATACGGTGGTTATTCTGGTTTCCAATTGTTTTCTGCTGTCGCCATCTTTGGCTGACTCAAACAGACCATCGGTATAAAGGGCAACACGCTCTCCATTTGCAAGATGTATGGATTCTGTTTGATACGTGGTAGCGGGTAAAAGGCCAGGCAGTATGCCTCCAATGGGTATTGCTTCCGTGCCATTTTTACTGATTCTGAGTGGTGGCGGGTGGCCGGCACTGGCCAGCATTATTTTCCCTCCTGTAGAAAGGGTAATTACGCAGCTGGTTAGTGTCACTTGTGACAACAGTTCATCCTGTAGCGCACTCTCTGATAGTTTTTCCAATAACTGTGAGGGGGATATGTCTGTTTCACTGCTGTGCATTAACCCACGAAGATAGCCTCCATAAGCATAAGCAAAAAACTTGGCACAATCGTCATGGCCCATGATATCAATCAACACAAGTACCAGTTGTTCTTCACTGCTGCGATGCAAAAGTAAATCGCCTCCACCAATACCTGTATGTCGATTGGCAAAACAAAGACGCCAACCATGTGATTTTTCCGGTAATTTAGGCGCTAATGATGATGTGATATTTTTATCGATTCGATCCGTCAGGTGTCGATATATTTGTTGTGAACGACCCAGCACGCGGTTAATTGTGTGAACCAGCTGTGCTTTATTAACAGGCTTTACAAGATAATCATCAATGCCCAGGCTTGTTGCCTTTTTTTGCATATGGGTATCATCAAAGGCAGTTAAAAATATAAATGGCATTATGGTTGTGCCAGATGTTTGTTTCAGGTTTTTTCGTAAAGAAAAACCGCTCATTTGCGGCATATTAATATCCGACAGAACCAGGTCGATTTTACGGGTATTTAATTGTTGCAGTGCTTCATGACCGTTGGATGCCATAAGCAGTTCGAAGTCTTCGGTAAGATAGGCTGCATAAATTCGGCGTAAAGACGCATCGTCTTCCACCATGAGCACCGTCGGACGAAGGTGTTGTTTTGGTGTTTCCCAGATCATCCGTAATTGGTTAGGTTTGGTACTATCGCCGGAATAATATTGTATTTGTTCACATTGCGTGTGTAACAGAGCAGTACCTCGACCATTTTCGATTAATTCAAAATTTGTTGAAGGATTGGTTGTCTCATGTTGAGTTGGGTTCCATGGCGCACCATCATCCAGGAGTTCCAGCCACCATCCGTCGCTGTTGAGCCCGAAGCACATAGTCACCCGGCTGGCTTTGGGGGTGGCATGTAAAACCAGATTTGTCACTGCTTCAGAAAGGCAAAGCAGGATGCGATGTTGAATGGAAAGGTCGGGTACAGTAGTCTGCACCACCGGTTCAAGCAGGTGGCGCAATTCACGGACCGCTTCAAGCGTAACCGGCTTTTGAGTTTCAAATAATAGGCGATCCATGATTATCCCGTTAATGGTTTCGTGGCAGCCTTTTCAGATTTCCATAGACAGCAGATGATTTTGTTGCACCCAGTTTTTGAGGCGACGGCTGATATTGCTGAAGCGTGGTTCTAGACGCTGAAGTTCGCGTAACAATTCACTTTTTAGGGAAGGATTATCACGATCATTATAGATGCAAGCTAATAATTGTGCGCCCGCGGCATTTAATTTATTCACCGCCGTGGAAACCATTGCTTCGGTGGTACTGCCTGCCAACACAACCAGTAAGCTGCCATCACAGGCGGCAGCCACCCTTTCTGGCGGAATATTGTTGGCATTCGTGCGGTTGATGGGGGAGGTATCAAAAATAACAGCATCAAATGTTTGTTGCCACTCAGCGATACATTGTTCGAGAACACCGGGCTTACGCAGCTTCATTATAAGGCTGCGTTGGGTTGGGGGAGTGATTCCGGTTAATGCAATGGCGTGTTGTGCAATAACCAGTTGTGGTTTATCAAGCAGATCAGGCTCTTGTTCCAGCTCGTCTAATTTGAGCAGACTGTTAAGGGAGGGATGGTGTAAATTAAGGTCAACCAAAAGTGTGGAATGACCTGCCAGCAGATTGCGTTGTACCAGTGCCTGTGCAATAGAGCTTACGCCTTCTCCCGAGTTTGCCGAACTAATGGCGATAGAACGTTTTCCCTCTCCCAGTACTTGAGCGTAAATCCGTTCGATTTCTATGTGTTGTGATGGGATATGCATTAAAGAAACCCCAGTAATGCAGAGAGAGCCGTAAGTTGAAATATATCATTTAAGCCGGCACGCATTTTTTCCAGAGTGCTTTCATCTTTACTGGGGACATATACGGTGTCACCAACACGCAATACGGGTAAATCTGCAAAAGAGGCAGTACGGCTGAATTCTGCTAAATCGAAACTGCGGGCCTGGTCCCGACAGCATGAGAGATTTACCACGGTAATTTTTTTAACATAGGCATTTGTACTTGGGCCGCCCGCTTCCGCGAGTAAATCGAGCAAGGTCATACTGTTGTTGAAGCGATAACGCCCGGGTTTATTAACAGCGCCGAGTACACGTATTGTGCTTTCTTTACTTTGATCCAGCCAGATGCGGTTTTTCTCAGGTACATAGATAGTGTCGCCTGTTTTTACTGGCGGTAACAGATATTCATCACCAGTCTCAAAATACAGTGCCAGATTTAATTTACTTACCCGGGCATGTTTGCCGTTACGATGGCTGATACGGATATTGTGAATATCGGCATTGCCTGTAGGACCATCGGCGGCGGAAAGAATATCCAGAAAATGCATGGTATCGGTAAACGCATATCGTCCGGGTGAACCGACCTGACCGAAGATATAAATGGATTTTTCCGAGGCTTGATGTATCCATTGTGATTTTTTGTCATTGGCGCTTCTTTTTTCGGGGATGAAGACAGCATCACCCGGGGTGATTTCAGGGAGAGGAGAAGGTGTTGTACCTTCCATGTAACCAATCAGGTTAAAGGGAATGATATTACCGTTGGTTTTTATGATGCGAATCTGTTGTGATTCAGCAAAACGTGTTGGCCCGCCTGCATTGGCCAGAACATCCATTAAAGTGGCGCCGTCTTTACCCTGAAATGCACCGGGTCGGGCGACCGCACCCATTACATAGATTCGATTTCCACCAGTCTTTATTTCGTCCTCTTGCCGGGGGACAAAAATAGTGGCACCCGGCATCATTACGGGTAAAAGTTTTTCATCACCTGTATCGAGGTATTGTGTCAAATCAAACAAAACCGGTGTACCTTGAGTGATTACCCGGATTTGTTCAACACCTGCATGGCGGGTAACCCCCCCGGCACGCATGAGCAGATCAACAATATTCATCGACTTCCGGTGAGAAAAGCTTCCGGGCCTGTTTACTTCCCCAAATATCTTGACGGCATTACGGTTATCGGCCGCATCACCTGCATCTGCTATTTTGGATGGGTCAAAGTCTACTTCAACATTTCCCGTCATGGGTGATGCGGGAATGAAAAGAGTATCCATTGACTTTAGTTCAGGCAGTGAGCTGTGATCTCCGCTATCGAGATATTGCTTATAGTTAAACACCCGGGTTGTACCATTACGAATCAATTGTATACGGTCCAGTTGTGCTCCGGTGCGCAACCCATCGGCGGCATGAAGCGCCATTTGTACCGACCCATTGGCCGCCAATGTAAACTCGCCGGGTTGATTTACATATCCCGATACATTGATCAGTAATTGCTTTTTATAGACATAAACTTGTAAATGCGTTAAATCACGAAATACCTTACTCAGGTGGTTAGTGACTTTTGTTTTCATTTCGGACTCTGTCATACCCGCGACAGGTATAAGGCCTACTTCGGGTAACAGGATTTTTCCTTGCCGATTGACGCTGATGGGTTTGTCCAGGGTGTTTTCACCCGGCAGTGACACCTGAATCAGATCGCTTACCTGTACCCGGTATTCCTCCGCATTTACGGATACCGGGGAAAGAAGTAATAATAAGATTATCCATAAGGGGTTTTTTGCTGACATTATGTTTATTTCCGGGTTGTTTGAATCAAGGCTGGAGATTCTATCAGCTCAATACTGACATGCCGGGTCACCCGTTTGGTGTATGCTGGTTTGTCATTGTCATTATTATTATTAACGACTAAAGGATGATCTGAATCAACGGCATCAACCTGGATGCGTTCAGCTGGAAGTCCCATAACCTGTAAATAACGCCCGACTTTTTTAGCTCGTTGTAAAGAAAGTTTACGGTTATGTGGTGGTTTTTCCAAGGTGTCAGGATAGCCGGTGATGCGTAAATAGTAGCCTGGTTGATTGCGTAACAGTTGAGCGGCCTCCGCCAGTTGACCAACATACTTAGGGTTGAGTTCGGAGGAGTGGGAAGAAAACTGGTTATCACCGTTTAACAAATCATAGATGCGCCCGCCAATGTCGCCAGGTTTTTCCTGGCCTTCAGTCGTCGGTAAAATACAAACATTCTGTTGTTTTACATAGTCGAGCTGACGTTCCAGGCGTGCCAACAGTTTACGTTGCACAATCAGGTTGTTGGCTGCATCAAAGTCAAGATTTCCGTAAAGCTCACGGGTAATATCGTTCTGGCGTTGCCGGGCTTGTATTACCGTTGCAGGAAAACACAATTCCGCACCTTCCAATATGAGTATATCCAGGTGTTGTCGAGCCAAATCCAAATCGAATCGCAAGCCGTGCTCCGGGCCTAGAGGCTGATCTGGCATAACAGGCGTTAATGTTTCCCGGTAATGCTCAGCCATACCGCCATGACCGCCAGCAGGCCAGCTTACACACCCACCCAGAGCAAACAAAGCAGAAAAAACAACACTTATACTTGACAGGCGCATTAGTGTGTTTTCTGTAAAGCAGTGGTGTCATACAGCTCACTGGCAGGCATTACCTTGACTGGGATAGCGCTATCGATACGCAATAATTTCATCAGTTCCTGAGGTTGACCTTGTACGCCGACAATAATCAGCGTGCGTCCCTGAGCTTTGAGGCGCTTATACAAAAAAACGATAGCACCAATGCCCGAAGAGTCGAGAAAACTCACCTGACTTAAATCAAGAGAGACATTAATATTTTCGGTATCAGTTATCCGTTCCAGTTCGGTGCGTATCTTTGTGCAACCCAGGGCATCCATTTCACCACATAGCTTGACGACCAGATCACCACAAGGTGTGTCCATACATTCAAGATCCATTGTCATCTCCAAAAAATAGTTTGATTATTTGTGGAGATAGAGCAGAGACCATGCCAGTCGGTGATAAAATTTTTTTAGACCAATAAAAACAACGTATTATATTAAGTTATTGTCTGGGATTGATGGTAAATCCTTTACGCAATTGCAGAATGCGAATGGTTTTGCAAAAGTTTTACTGCATGTGCTTTTACAAAATTTCTCTGCGTTTAATTGTAAGCGAAGAAATTTTTCGGTGTCTGTTATTTTTTGCCCGGTTAAGTTTTAGCCACTAACTCATAAGTAGATATTGTTGTAAAATTTCTATAGCATGCCGGTTTTATTTCGCGCTTGCTTCATTCCATGGATGTGGCTGCGTTAATATTTTTCGCAACAGTCAATTTGTTGGTCATTATTTAACCCGCTTAGAAAGTGACGTGTAATGAAGAATGATCACGATGGTTAAATATTGGCGGTATGGCATGAAGAATATCACCGGGTTTTTTATTTAATTTCTCCAGGTTGAGTTTCCCGCAGCTCTCTATGGGGTGTTTCATTGAATTTTTTATAGTGATAAAGCACAAATGAAGAAAAATATTTTGTTTTTACATAGCGGTGGAGACCAAATCAGAGGAACAGAATTCACGCTTATTACTGTACTCAAGAGCCTGAATAGAGAAATGTTTTATCCAATTGTAATTTGTGATAGTGATATTTTTCTGGCAGAGTTGACATCACTTAATATTGAGTGCCATTTACGTAAATTTCCTGAGTTTATGCTTGAGGGTAGTTATGTATCATTTCCTTTATTCCAGTATATCCAGGCTTTTCGCTGGCTGTTAAGTTTTTGTAAAAAATCAAAAATAGATTTACTTTATGCGAATGGCGGGAGGCCTTGTCAATTATCTGTCCCACTTAAAAAGATAATAAAAATACCCCTTATTTGTCAGTTTTATCATCCGGCACCCAAAAGATATTATTATATTTGGCTTGTAAAGCTGGCAGATAAGGTATTTTTCCCCAGTAAATTCACTGCACATCATTCCAAATATAAAGCTAATCTGGAAGGTAAGGTTATTTACCTTGGTATTGATAATGTTGAGATGTATGCAAGAAAAAACAAGAGGGAATGTCGATACAGGTCCGCATTGGGTATAGACCCTGATGATGTCGTATTTTCTCAGGTTGGTTTTGTCGGGGAGTATAAAGGCGTTGGGTTGGTGATTGATGCTTTTGAAGGTGTTAAGAAAACAAACCCTGATGTGAAGCTTTTATTTATTGGAGAAGGCCCGGAAAAAGAAAAATATTTAACGATTGTAAGAGAGAGAGGTTTGACGGACTCGGTATTTTTTTTAGGTTATGTCGATAGTGTGGTTGAATATTTTTTACACGTTGTTGATGTCAATATATTGGCTTCAAATGAAGAAGGGTTGGGTTTGGTATTATTGCAGGCATCAGCTTGCAGGCTGCCTAACATAGGTACAAATGGAACCGGAATAAAAGAAACCATCATACATAATCGAACGGGATTTTTATTTAAAGAAAATAATAAAAATGAATTAACAGGGTATATGCAGCGTCTTGCATCATCCAATAATCTACGCTCGGATATGGGGTTGAGTGGTGAAGAGATGGTTGAAAAAAAGTTTTCCGAGAAAAACTATATCAATAACATTAATCATGAAATTTATGAATTAATGGGCAGTAGATAAAAATTTAATAAAAAATTAGTGTATTTTTTAATCGCAATGATGGGATTGTAATGAATTTCTTTGACCTAATAATAATCGAATTTTTCAATCAGTTTGCTCAACAGTCATGGTCTGTTGATTTCACAATAAAGTTTATTTCAGATAATCACCTGGTTAAAGGTGGTTTTTTGCTTGCCATTCTTTGGTGGGGCTGGTTCAGGGTTGATGAAAATCAAACTGGCGTTCAGGTGCATTTGATTATCACACTGTTTAGTTGTTTTGTTGCTATGGTGTTGGCAAGAGCTTTGGCAATGTTGTTACCGTTCCGGTTTCGTCCCATACATGAGGAGAGTCTGGATTTCACACTTCCCTATAGTATGCAAATAACAGCCCTGGAAGGGTGGTCTTCATTTCCCAGTGATCATGCAGTATTATTTTATGCTTTATCTGCCGGGATGTTCTATATATCGAAAAAAATTGGGATATTTGCGCTTGTATATACAACGCTATTCATAGCTTTTCCACGGGTATATTTGGGCCTGCATTACCCCACTGATATCATTGGCGGCGCATTTGTTGGCATAGCCGTTGTTTTACTGTGTAACTCAAGTCATTTTCTTGAGAAGCTTGCTCAATTAGCTCATCGTTTCTCGGCGGCCAGGCCCGAAATGTTTTATCCTGTATTTTTTATCATTAGCTACCAAATTGCTGATATGTTTAACAGTAGCAGGGCTTTTGTTTGGTTCTTTAAGTCATTTCTTTAAACTCAAGATTCGCAGTTGAAAGGCCTGTCGAGTGCGTTGAATTTTGTGACTGGCAGGGCGCGATAAGGAGTAATAGTCCGCTATTGCGACGACGCGCAATGCCGCCAGACACAAAAGGCAGCGTGCTATCAACTGCGGAATTCAGGTTAAATATGAATTAAGTGCTGAATAACTTTGTTGCCCTTTTGCAAAAATGCCGGAGTCATTGGCCCATACCCGTATTCGGAAACGTCTGGATAATGCTGCATCAGCATTTTACTCAAACGGCAAAGTCATTTAACCGAACCGGCTGCCGTTTTGCTCCCCAGTCCCTTGGCGGGCCATCAAAAACACCTGCACACTGAGCGCCACAAGACTTGCAGTGGCCATCATCAGAGAGATGCCAGCGGGACAGCACATACCAGTCCCGGCCAATTAACACTGTTCCACACTGATGACAATACGTGCTCTCACCATTGGCATCATGCACATTGCCGGTATAGGCATAACGCACACCATTTTTGAGGGCGATGTCACGCGCCTGTACCAGTGTTGCAAATGGTGTTGAGGGTACGTTCTGCATTTTCCAGTCAGGATGAAAAGCAGTAAAATGCATAGGCACATCCGGCCCCAGCTCGTTTACCACCCATTGAGTCATGTCGTTAATTTCCTGCGCAGAATCATTGTAGCCAGGAATTAATAATGTCGTGGTTTCCAGCCATACACTGGTTTCATGTTTAATATATTTCAGCGTATCCAGCACCGGTTGCAAGTGGCTGCCGGTGACCTTGTAATAAAAATCATCCGTGAAAGCCTTAAGGTCTACATTGGCCGCATCCATGTTTTCGAAAAATTCGCTGCGTGGCTCTTCGCAAATGTAACCCGCAGTGACGGCGACGTTTTTAATGCCCAGCTGACGGCATTCTTTTGCCACGTCCACAGCATACTCAAGAAAAATGACTGGATCATTATAGGTATAGGCTACACTGCGACAGCCTGATGCTCTGGCAGCATGCGCCAATGTTTCCGGTGCGGCACTGTCAGCCAGGGTGTCCATTTCACGGGATTTACTCATATCCCAATTCTGGCAATACTTGCAGGCCAAATTGCAGCCGGCGGTACCAAAGGACAGCACTGGCGTACCCGGCAAAAAATGGTTGAGGGGTTTTTTTTCAATGGGATCGATACAGAAACCGCTGGAACGACCATAAGTGGTGAGTACCATTTCATCGCCCTGCCGGGCACGCACAAAACACAATCCTTGCTGGTTTTCATGCAACGTGCAAAAACGCGGGCAAAGATCGCATTGCAGACGGCCATCATCCAGCCGATGCCAGTAACGGGCCGGGACGACGCTTGAAAGCGGTGTTGTCGGCATTTTGAAACCCTCCATGCTGCGACATTCTACATTCTCAGTGTAGTCAACCGGGGCGGAATAACATAGTGACAACAAACGAAACAACATTGCGAAAACCCGGTGCCAGCTTCATCATCCTATCGGGAGATTCATACAAGTGACAACTTGCAGGGTAATTATTGGCCGGTGGGTTGCTACGACCGGTATAGCACGTTGTCTTTTGCGTCTGGCCGCGTTGCGTATCGTCGCAATAGCGGGCTATGACTTCTCATCGGGCTTTGCCAGCCATAAAACTCAATGCACTCTACAGGCCGTTCAACTGTGGAGTCTGGGCTGAACAGAGATGCCTTATTCCGGTAGGGTTGTTGATTATACACGATTTTTCATAAGTAATAACTGTGCCATATTACCTGGAAGTTGCTTGATGTTAATGTTCTGATTGTCTTTATCGCTTTCCGTATTACTCAATGACGGTGTTCATGGCATTTCCACAAAATGTCGTCACAACGTCGCGCTGTTTTAGGTAGCAACAGGCGAGCTGGGGAAAGTAGACCTCAGGGAACTCAAAGGAAAGACAATATGCGTTTTTTAAAATTACTGTTAATTCTGCCTGTTTTAGGATACGGCGGTATCAAGGCCTACATCTGGTATGACGTCAAGCGCAATGTTGATGATGCAATTATTGCGGTCGCTCCCTTTGTTGATATTACCTATGACTCAATATTCAGTTCGTTGCTGGATGATGTCATCGGTATAACCGGTGTTGTTATTCGACCAAAAATGACCTCAGACGAATTTACGATTCAGGAAATGAGTTTCTCCGCGCCCGATATTTTTGATGTTTTTATGTTGGGAAGTCGGCTTAAGGATGAGGCGTTTCTGGAATATATTGGTTTTGAAATGAAAAGCGTGAACATTGATGTTGATAGTGAAATATTCGTAATGCTGGATGACATGCAAGCACAGTCAATAGCATCACAAACACCTGAAGACCCTCTTTTAATCGGGCGAATGGATGCATTGGGGTGTGGGGATGTTGAAAAATTTGGTATTAATGAATTTTCGGCGATGGGTTACAACCCATTGAATCTTGATGTTGTTGTGAATGTAAAATTTGAGCAGGAAGCGGGACAAGTGAGCGTGGAGGTGCGTATTAGGGACAATGATCTCTATAGTCTCAGCTTTACGATACAGACAAGACTTGATTTGAATCAAATGAAGTCGGCAGGTTTGCAACCCGCTGAGCCTGAAATATCAAAATTGGCATTTGAGTACAATGATACGGGTTATCATAAACTCAGGAACAAATACTGTGCGCAGCAAAACGGGAGCAGTATTGAACACTATATTGATGCAAATATTGTTCAGTTGGCAACAGAGCTTGGCGCGGTTTTCCCGGAAAAAACCATGGACAATTACCGTCAGTTTATGACAAGCGGGGGGCGCTTCACTGTCAGCCTGAATCCTGCAGAACCCACTCTGTTGAGTGGTCTGGCGTTTTATAATACAGCCGATATTCCGGATATTCTTGGCATGGAAATTGTTATTAACGGAACCAATGTCGATTTCAGTCAAATTGAATGGGATGCCACTGCTGGCAAAACAACAGCAAGAAAAAATAACACGCCCAGCGTTAGGGGAGAACGCTTGTCAAACCCGGTTATTACCCGAGTGAGTCCGCCAGCAAAACCGGATTCTGCAACAATAAGGAAGTATCGAAAGGTTCGCAAATCACAGCTTTCCCGGTATATCGGGAAAAATATTCAAGTGGAAACGTCAATCGGAAAACGTCGTCAGGGTCAACTGGAAAGTGTGGATGACGAACGCATTCGTATTTTGATGAAATTTGGAAGTGGCGAGTTTACTTTTCCGGTCAAGCTGGAGGATATTATACAAGCCAAAGTGTATCTATAATGTGAATTACGGGGTTAATATCCGCATGGTCCTCATAACACGGGAATAATGCGTGTGTTGAGACCTTTCTGCATTTGCACGCAGCGTTCAAACTTGTCTTTGCGTCGCTGGGTTGCCGTTACATAACCATGGCATTCTGCTAGCGGTGTGTGTACAAATACGCAGGCAGAAGCAGCCTGATTGATTACGCCATCGAGGAAGCCGACGCTTCGCCAGCAGTTGCTGGTTTTTTTGCAATCACTGGTGGTGCAGGTGTTATCGATGTTGTCGGCCAGGGCATGAAAACAATTGGCAGCATCATTCAGGTTTGCAGTGAAAGAACAGATTTTCGGTGGTTGCGTGGTTTCGCTTTGCTTTGCTTTTTCGGCGAAGCGTGCTGCCAGGTTTTGCCATTCGTCAAACTGTTTGGCCTCTTTTGCACATTGTGTTGTTTTGTCTTCCGGGTGCTGTTTTGCACATTTGCTCAATGTGGTGCAGGCCTGATTAACGGCGCTGAACAGTGCGTTATGGGTTTCGCTCCATTTTTTGTGCTCGTCGAGATTTCGAAAACCGACACCGTAAGTGCCTGCGGTGGTGGCATCCAATCCTTTGGCAATGCTGGCGCGTGACTGTTTTTCATACTTGCTGTAGAGCGAGCTTTTGCAGGAGATGTCAATGGCAGCGGGCTCGCTTTCCGCGAGAGAGGTGACCGGTTCTTGCATGACAGGTTCGGGTTCGCTCATGGCGGGTTCTGTTGCGGAAGGTGCAATGTCTATTGCTTCGGCGGTGGTGCCAGTGTTGTCCTTCTGTGGAGTATCAGGTATTTGTGCGACCGCTTGCGAGAGGGTGTCGGTGTCGCTTGCAGCGGTGTTGTCTGTCATTTCGTCCGGAGTGGGCGTCGTGGCGCAGGCACCCAGGCCCAGCAGAACGAGCAGCAGCGTGGCCAGACGGAAATGGTACGGGTATCTGGGTATCGAAGGGTATTGGCGCATCGTTAACCTCGCTTATGGTGCAAAACGGCGTAAATCGTCTTGCAGTGTATACAGCTTGGTGCGATTGGAAAAGTCCATCTTTCTTTCAGATTTATTTTATACCGGGGCACGGTTCCGGGAGTTGGTGCTGAATCCAGTTTGGCGCGCTGGTACAGTGCAGGGTTATTTCGTTTGTGGCAAAGTATTGGTTGCGTACTAAAAGCTAAAAATAGCCTTATCCAAACGGCTATTTGTATTGAATATGAGGGTACTAAAGGCAATGTCACTACCGCTGGTTATGCAGTGTCATCGCTGATTTTTCAGTACAAGTACCTCTGTCAATTGTCGCGTGTTAACATCGGCGCTCGCGGGCAATGCCCGGTCTGGGCGCATTGTATTATTTACCGTCACCACTAAATTCAGTCACCACATTGGCACCTCATGTTTAAACCCCTGGAACTTTATATCGGTCTGCGTTATTTGCGCGCCAAACGGCGTAATCAGTTCATTTCTTTTATTTCCCTGACATCCATGATGGGCATTGTGCTGGGGGTAATGGCGTTGATCACTGTGCTGTCAGTGATGAATGGCTTTGAAAAGGAGCTGCGCGAACGTATTTTGGGTATGGCCTCGCACATTACTATCTCCCGGCTGGACAATGCGCCACTGACGGACTGGGAGATGCTGGGGGAGGCTATCGAGAAATACGACTCCCGTGTTGTAGGGCTTGCGCCTTATGTGCGTAAAGAGGTGATGGTCAGTTTCGGCTCACAGGTGCAAGGCAGTCTGCTGCGCGGTGTGCTGCCGGATCGTGATCCGGCGGTATCAGATGTGTGGCAGAAGATGATTGCCGGCGAGTTGGGTGATTTGCGTGCTGGAGAATTTAGTATCGTGCTGGGTGTGGGGCTGGCACGTAAACTGAGCGCCTCCATTGGTGACAAGGTTACTGTGGTGACGCCACAGGCCAGCAACACCCCGGCTGGTATTATGCCACGCCTGAAACGCTTTACTGTGAAGGGTATTTTTGAAGTAGGCATGCATGAATACGATAGCGCCCTGGCGCTGGTGCATCTCGACGATGCGTCCCGCTTGTTTCGCATGGGGGAGGGTGTAACGGGGTTACGTCTGAAACTGACGGATATGTTTGAAGCGGTACCTGTGCGTAATGAGCTGGTGGATGCTTTACCGGGCGGTTACTGGATTTCTGACTGGACCATGCGTCACGCCAATCTGTTTCGCGCAGTAAAAATCGAAAAAATGATGATGTTTATTATTCTGATGCTGATTGTGGCGGTGGCAGCGTTTAATATTGTTTCCACCTTGGTGATGGTGGTGACGGACAAGCAGGCTGATATTGCTATTCTGCGTACTTTAGGTAGCACCCCGGGTTCGATTATGGTGATTTTCATCATACAGGGTGTGGTGATCGGTATCATCGGCGTGCTGCTGGGTGTTGCTTCGGGTGTCACATTGTCGCTTAACCTCGATGTCGTGGTGGGTTGGCTGGAAGGGGTGCTGGGTATCCAGTTCATGCCGGGTGACGTGTATTACATCAACACTTTTCCTTCGGAGTTGCATTGGGATGATGTGTTTAAAATTTCCGCCATCTCTTTTGCGCTGAGTGTGTTGGCGACGCTGTATCCGGCCTGGCGAGCCTCGCGTACCCAACCAGCGGAGGCGTTGCGTTATGAGTGATCAACACAGCGTATTGCAGTGTCAGGGGCTGAATAAAACGTTTGCTGAAGGTGGCTTGGCCGTGGAAGTGCTGCGCAATATCCAGCTGGATATTCAACGCGGTGAACGGGTGGCCATTGTAGGGGCATCGGGCTCGGGTAAAAGCACGCTGCTGCATTTGCTGGGCGGGCTGGATAAACCGACACGCGGCGAAGTCAGCGTGGGTGGCCAGCGTCTGGATGCACTTAATGAGGCGGAACGGGGCCGGTTGCGCAATAAAATGCTGGGGTTTGTCTACCAGTTTCACCATTTGCTGGCGGAGTTCACTGCGCTGGAAAATGTGGCCATGCCGTTGTTGATTCGTGGCCTATCAACGGCGGAGGCGCGTGAGCAGGCAGCTGACCTGCTGGGCAAAGTGGGGCTGTCAGCACGATTGCGACACAAACCGGCGGAGCTTTCGGGTGGCGAGCGTCAACGTACCGCCATTGCCCGAGCGCTGATTACCAGACCCCTGTGTGTGCTGGCCGATGAGCCTACGGGTAATCTGGATCAGCACACCGCAGCACAGGTGTACGATCTAATGTTAGAACTTAATGATGAATTAGGTACCAGTCTGGTGTTGGTGACGCATGACCTGCAACTGGCACAACGCATGTCGCGGGTATTGCGTTTGACGAACGGTGAGTTTGAAGAAAGCTGAACAGCTAAGCGTGAATCAAGAGTTTAAATTACCCTGTTTTTAGCGCTTGATCCACGTTTAACTGGTTTTGTTTTCCGCCTTTTTCTGCCTTTTTCTCTCTATACGATCCTGGCGGCGTTTGCGCCAATTCTGGCTGACATACAGGCGCCAAAACAGGCGAATTGATAAATTGCCCAGCAGAGCAAGAACGGTACTGGTGACAAGGCAGCCTAATAACAGTGGCTGCCAAATCAGGCCCAGCTCCCCCATTAGCCAGTGCGTCGATAATTCAAACTGGACGTCCCGCACGGGTGTTTGCAAAATCCAGGTACCCACTTTGTAGGTAAAATAATAGATGGGGGGGATGGTCAGCGGGTTGGTGATCCATACCAGTGCCACAGAAATGGGCAGGTTCACTCGCAATACAATGGCCCCAATGGCGGCGAATATCATTTGCAGGGGTATAGGCACAAAGGCCATAAACAGGCCGACACTGAATGCGCCGGAGACTGAACGCCGGTTCAGGTGGAAGATGTTGGGGTCGTGCAGCAGGACGCCAAGAAATTGCAAATGCTTATGGTCACGAATCTTTTGTTGATCCGGCATGAAGCGTTTGATAAATCGTTTTGGCATGCGGGTTACTTGTTTTTATTGGGCGACACGGTGGGCCATTATCCACAATTTCAGGCGGTGGGAAAGGGGTTGTCCCCATGGCAACAAATAAGGGTAATCCAGATGTAACACAGGGATGTTAAAAATGCGCAGGATGGCGCTGGGGTTTTTGATAGGTACTGCGGGTTTGCAGTTATTAGCGGCGTTGCCAGGCAGGGGTTTTCTGCTGGGCTTACTGTTTACATTGCTGCTGACTGTGACCGCGCTGGTTTGGTTTTTTCGGGGGCGTCCCTGGCCGGTTTTCATGAGTTTACTTATCGGCACCGGCATGGGTTTCTTCATGGCCAGCATGATTGCCCACCAATTATTGGCTGGCGCATTGCCAATGGAACTGGAAGGGCAGGATGTGGTGGTGGAAGGTTATATCGCCTCGTTGCCGGAGTCGCAGGAGCAGCGATTACGTTTTCAATTTGTTCCGCAAAGTCTGCATTGGCAGGGCGAAGCGCAAGCGGTGCCGGGCAAACTGTTGCTGAGCTGGTACCCCCGCAAGACGCATAAAACACCCTCTATTCATGTGGGAGAACGCTGGCGTCTGCAAGTGCGCCTGAAACGCCCGCATGGTTTTTCCAATCCCGGAGGGTTTGATTACGAAGCCCGGTTGTTCCGGCAAGGCATTCGCGCCAATGGTTATGTGCGTCATGTGAAAAAAAGCCAGGAAACGGGCACCGCAGTGCCTGTTAATCATCGCCTGGCTCCGGCGGGTAGTGCTTATCAGGTGAATCAATTACGGGAAACACTGCGCACCCGGATTCTGGCAAGCCTTGATGATCACCCGCTGCGCGGCATTGTACTGGCATTGGCCATTGGTGATCGCCAGCAGATCAGCCCGCCACAATGGAATGTGCTGGCTCGCACGGGTACCAGCCATCTGGTGGCCATTTCAGGGCTGCATGTAGGGCTGGTGGCAGGCTTTGCCTTTTTTCTGACATACGGACTGTGGCGTTTCTCAGCTCGCGCGGTAATCCACTGGCCTGCGGCCAAAGCGGGTGCTGTGGCCGCTTTGCTGGCCGCAGCGATGTACGCCATGCTGGCCGGTTTTTCCGTGCCCACGCAGCGGGCACTGGTGATGGTGGCTGTAGTAATGCTGGCAATCATTGTGCAGCGTCACACCCGTCCCTCAAATTTGCTGGCCCTGGCGTTGTTGCTGGTATTGATGATTGATCCGCTGGCGGTGATGGCTGCCGGTTTCTGGTTGTCGTTTGGTGCGGTGGCGACGATTGTGTATGGCATGTCTGGCCGATTGGCGATGAATTCGTACTGGTGGCGCTGGGGACGGGTGCAATGGCTGGTGACAGTGAGCCTGTTTCCGGCCTTGTTACTGTTGTTTCAGCAAGCCTCCGTGATCGCGCCGCTGGCCAATCTGCTGGCAGTGCCATGGGTCAGTCTGATCACTGTGCCACTGACACTGCTGGGCAGTATCTGTCTGGGTTTTTCTGCCACCGTGGGCGGATGGCTGTTGGGCCTGTCCACATGGAGCCTGGATGTATTGTGGTGGTGGCTGGATGGGCTTGCACACTGGAAACTGGCCGCATGGCAACAGATGGCCCCACCGCTGTGGGCAGTGCCAGTGGCAGTGATTGGTGTTATCTGGTTACTGGCACCACGGGGTGTACCGGCGCGGTGGGTGGGGCTGGTGGGGTTGCTGCCATTGTTGTTTATATCTCCAGCAGTTATTCCGCAGGGGCAGGCGCGTTTTACCCTGCTGGATGTAGGACAGGGACTGGCAGCGGTGGTGCAGACACAAAATCACGTACTGGTATTTGACACAGGACCGCGATTTTCCAGCGGTTTTAACACCGGAGCGGCGGTGGTCGCACCGTACCTCCGTGCGCAGGGGCGGCGGTATATCGATACGCTGGTAGTGAGCCACGGTGATAATGATCACATGGGCGGTGTGGCGGGATTGCGTGAGACCATACCCGCGCGACAGATACTCAGCAGTGTACCGCAGCGTATTGACGGAGCCGAATGGTGTCAGACCGGGCAGCGCTGGCAATGGGATGGGGTGATTTTTACGATGCTGGGCCCAGGCAAACAGGCCGATGTGAAGAGACTCAAGGGAAACAATGACTCCTGTGTGTTGCGGGTGCAGGCGGGCAAGCACAGCGTATTGCTCACTGGCGATATTGAACGGGCAGCAGAAGGTGAGCTGGTGCGGATGTTTGGTAACAAACTGGCCAGTGATGTACTGGTAGCACCGCATCACGGCAGTCGCACCTCATCCACACCGGTATTTTTGGACGCAGTGTCGCCGACGGTGGCATTGTTTCCGGTGGGTTATCGCAACCGTTATGGTTTTCCCAAGGCGCAAATCGTACAGCGTTATGTGAACCGGCAAGTGCGTTTGTTTGATACGGCACAGCACGGAGCCATCGAACTGCAATTAGGCGGTGAAGCCCTGCTGGATATGGTGACAACCCATCGCCAGCAGGCTGCGCGCTATTGGCATGTGAAATAAAGGGCACATCAAAACCGGGCCGGTTTTGGTGTGGATATTTTCATCAATGTCTTTTTTCATGTGATAGAAACGAAAGGCTAAAGGCAAACAGGCCCAACGGCCTTTGACCATTTTTATGAGGCCGATAGACACGACATTCTGAGACCATGGATATTTGGATTGATTAACCTTAGCGGCATGATCGAAAATTGATAAAATCATCCAGCACCACGAGGAGTCGTCCATTCACCGTTGGGTTTGGGATCAGAGACCACAAGGTCACCCACAAGCGCTGCCAAGGCAGCTTGGGAGATGCCATAAACGTATAAAATCTTCGTTGACAGACCGGCAGCTCGAAGAGAGTCTTTAAGCATCGCAACAAGTTAGAAGTGCGTGAAGAGGTGAAATGAGTCTAATAACGGCCAGAAGGGTGTAAACAAACTAGACGCCGCGTTCAGAGCCTTTGCGAGAGTGCTTAAATTGTTCTTGGAGAGGAGCGAGGATGTCACGTAAGATAAACATGTGCTGGTGTTCCTTTTTGTTTTGATTTCAACCGCTTAGCAGCAGGAATCACAACAAATGCGGGATGCCGGCACAACTATAACCCATTGTTTTTCAAGGAAAAGTTGAATTTTCATCCTTGCGCAGCATAGGGTTGTTATCGGATGGTTTTGCCGAGCATAAAAAATAATCCAGCCTATCCGGCCTCAGAAAAACCGTGAAACTTTAGCTCTCTTTATAGTTGCACTAATTTAAGGGAATATAACGAAAAGGCGGTTCCAGAATATAAAATGTACTTAAAAAAACCGGCTCGCTTGATCATGACTAATCTGTCTATCTAACATTTTTGATAAACCTGCCGCAGTTGTGTTGCTAAACGACGTCAGTAAATAGTCGGTATAGAGATCAAATATGTGCGTATTTTTCATGACAGTATCAGAGCGGAAATCATGGAAAGTGCGTAGCACCAGATAATCAACGGAACGAGATGCTACATCGAAAACACCAGCACAAGCACAACTCAAAACCTTTAATCTATTGCCATGCATATTTAATGGTTTTTAAAATTTTTTATTGGCCTTAGACTCAGACTTGACACGATATATTATGACAATACTATGTCGCTGTTTGGTCATACGTTTTTACTTAGTACCGTTGACTGAAATTTCATTATTAATTAATTGTGCAATATTCGAATATAACCACATAAGGATATCACTTTCATGAATGGAACAAGCGAACTTGTTACTCACTCATTATCTAAACAGATAAATAGAAACTGGTTATTGGCGGGAACTTTTTTAATGTTCACACCTTCTGCGTTTGCGATGAATTATATTCCCGACGTAACGGTTTGTCTTAGCGGATGTGACGAAACAACAATACAAGCTGGAATTGACGCTGCCGCAAATGGGCAAGCAATTCTTGTCATGCCCGGTGTTTATAACGAATCAATTATTCTTGGTGATGGAAAAATCCTATTCAGTATGGGGCCGAATTTCACAACAACAATAGATGCGGTTGGCCTTGGTAGTCGCACAGCAACCATACAGAGTGGCTCTACGCTAGATGGTTTTGTCATCACTGGCGGAAGCATCATTGGTGACGGCGGCGGTGTCTCGGCGGGAATTGGAAGCACAATCATAAATAACCGAATTACCGGTAACTATGCTTCGGTCAATGGAGGGGGACTTTCTAGCGTAGGTAGCATTGTCACACAGAATGTAATTTCAGGTAATAATGCTGACGGCAGAGGCGGCGGTGCAGTTTTGTCTAGTAGCACTGATTTTAGCAAAAACACTGTAGAAAATAATACTGCATACGACGGCGGTGGCATTCTTCTCCATACGGGGTCAGTAGTATCGAAGAGTATAATCAAGGCTAACACCGCAACACGATACGGCGGCGGTGTTTATTTTGGTGACCGTTATTCACACAGCAAAGTTATCAACAGTTTGATTATTGGCAATGCCGCATTATCAGGTGGTGGCGTTCAATTTACCGGCTACTCTTATGCCAAAGTTTTTCATAGCACGATTTCGGGGAACACAGCTAGTTACGACGGGGGTGGTATCGGCCCCGGGAGCTATTCTATGGGTATCATTAGCAACGTAATCTCTTGGGGGAACAATGGTGGCAACCTGGGGTCCACGCGCTATGGATCACCTTTAATTACCTATTCCTTAATTGATCAAGATCCCTTATTTAAGGACGCCGCCAATGGTGATTATCGCTTGGAGTTTGGTTCAGCAGCAATAGACACCGGCAGCAATAGTGGAGAATCTGGAGAAGATATTAATGGTACATTGCGCTCGCAAGATGGTGATGGCACAGGAAGCGGAACAACTGGAGACGGTTCCGATTACGACATTGGTGCGTACGAAGCAGTGCTGGAGATGTGTACAAGCTAAATTTTTATTGTAAGCATGCTTGCTGGCTGCCTTTACTAATTAAGGTGGTCAGCAATATCTAGCTAATTCGACCAACGGGCTGCTATTGGCCAAAAGCGGAAGTTCGCTTGTATATTTGGCATTGCTAGACCAGTATAGATTTCTGTTACAATGATCGTACTTTTTTAGTCGTGATGGGTTATCCGGAATGTGATAGCAAGGAGTACTGCAAAAACGGTACCGTTCGAGATTGGCAACGTTATTTATGTTAAATAAACAAGATGCCAGATTAATCGAAGAGCACATGCATAGCGTTGCTCAACCCTCAATCCAGGAAAAAAATTGTTTGATTTAATCAAAGCAGAAACTAATTCTACTTTGTTATGCCTGTCCTGCTGAATGAAGAAGAACTCCCATTGTGACGTTGCGCAGATATTGAAGTATTGTTGAGCTAATTTTTACTACGACGAAACGCGACAGACAAAGAAGTTATTGTGCAAATGAACAAACGCTACCGCAATCGACAAGCTACGATTGAGTCACAGAAGAGAAAACAGCTTCGGCGCGCATTGGCTCACGAGCGGTTTTATTGAATATTTTTCATGCATTTGAGTGAAATCAGGCAGTTAACTGTGACAAAGTAGGACTAATCTCATATTTTTGAGAAGGAAACAGCTGTTTTGGATGTTCTCAGTTTGAACCGTTATCCAGTACTGCAACATGCTTCCCTCTGGCATCCAAAAGGGGGGCATTATGTATACCGGCAAGTAATTCCCAGTCTGGCCGGAAGAAGCATAGAAGCAGATTGTCAAAAATGGCGCTGGTTTTATTATCACGGACAGCCTGAGTGCTCGAATCCACCAGTTTCAAGTAATCAGAGAATGAAAAGGCAATGCTGTCCGGCTGTTTTTTGTGTTCATCGTCGATTAAGGTCAATCAGTCTGACGGGTATTTGGGACGGTTTTGGGTTGATTTTGGTCCAGCTAACCTGGTTTTTGGTGAGAGTGGTATTGTTGAGGCTTCGATGTTGGCAAGATGTTGCTGTACACAGCACCGCTCAGCAAGGGTGTGAGTTTTTCCGAAATTAGTATGAATAAAAGTATGTGCTTCAATGGTGTATAGATCTTTCCGCAGAATCCCCTTCTCTCCAAAAAAACCTCAAAAAAAAATTTCTCAAAAAAATTTCCGGCAAAATAAGGTCTCTGCTAAAGTAGCGCCCTGTTTGCAAAGTCGTTTCGCGTTTTGCCATTAATGAAAGACAGCAATTGATACCAGAGGACAAGTATTCGTGTTTGAAATTGTAAAATCCGGCGGCTGGTTGATGGTTCCCATCATTTTGTGTTCCATTGTGGCTCTGGCCATTATCGGGGAGCGGCTGTGGTCGCTACAGCGCAAGCGCATTATTCCCAAGCATCTGGTGGCGCAAATCTGGCACCTGCAATCCAAAGGGGGACAGCTTTCCAGCGAACAGATCAGTACGGTGCGCAATAGTTCGCCACTGGGACAGGTACTGGCTTCGGGCCTGAGCAATGTGAATAACAGCCGGGAGGTGATGAAGGAAAGCATCGAGGAAACAGGCCGTCATGTGGTGCATGAGCTTGAGCGTTATATGAACAGCCTGGGAACCATTGCGGCAATTACACCATTGCTGGGTTTGCTGGGCACGGTCATCGGTATGATAAAGGTATTCAGTGTCATCACTTCCCAGGGGGTGGGAAATCCTGCGGTGCTGGCCGGTGGTATTTCCGAGGCGCTGATTACCACCGCCGCTGGCCTGTCGGTGGCAATCCCGGCCTTGATGGCGCATCGTTATTTTCGTGGACTGATTGACAGTCTGGTGGTGTACATGGAGCAGGAGGCCATCAAAATGGTGGAGGTGATTCACGGTGAGCGTGAATCTGATGTGGCGGTATCTGCCTCGGCATCCCCCGCAGCCTGAGCCATACGTTAACAATTGTGAATATTTCACCCAAGCAAAAAGAAGTACTGGACGTTAACATCACGCCACTCATCGACGTGGTGTTTTTGCTGCTGATCTTTTTTATGGTGTCCACCACCTTTGAGCGTGAATCCGAAATTGAAATCATGCTGCCGCAGGCCTCGACGGACAAAAAAGTGACCGACGATTTTGTCATGCAGGTGACCGTGGATGCCGAAGGCACGTATTATGTCAATAACAAACGGGTGATCAACACCAAACTGACGACCCTGATGAAGGCCATGCAGGAAGTGGCCGGGGATCGCAAAGACCCGCCAATTATCCTCAGTGCCGATGCAAAAACACCACACCAGTCAGTGATAACGGTCATGGATGCTGCCAGCCGGCTCGGCTTCGTCCACCTGAACTTCGCTACAACGCGCACCCCTGAAGAGCAGTGATTTTGCTCACTGTGCGTGAAGTCCGGGACTGACCCCATGTCTCCCACTCAGGTTTATAAACGCCTGCTGGGTTACGCCTGGCAGTATTCCTCTGTTTTTATTCTGGCGATTATCGGCATGGCCGTGGTTGCCAGCACGGAAGCAGGAATGGCCTGGATCATAAAGCCCATGCTGGACGGCAGTTTCGTGGAGAAAGATCCTGAGGTTATTCGCTGGCTACCCTTTGCCTTTATGGGTATTTTTATTGTTCGCGGGCTGGCGGGTTTTGTTGCCACCTATGGCATGGAACATGTCGGGCGTAATATTATCCGCGACATGCGCAAGCAGATGTTTACCCGTTTAATGCGTCTGCCCACTGCGTTTTACGACCGCAATGCCTCCGGCCAATTAACCTCAAAATTAATTTATGATGTAGAGCGTGTTGCCCAGGCGGCCACCAAGGCGGTCACCATCGTAGTGCGTGATACATTTACGATTATCGGTTTGCTGATTTTGATGTTTTATACCAGCTGGAAGTTGGCGATTGTCTTTTTGGTGTTAGGCCCGGCCATTACTCTTTTGGTGGTTGCGGTGAGCCAACGTTTTCGCCGCATTAGCCAGCGTATTCAGGCTTCCATGGGTAATGTGACACAGCTTTCACAACAGATCACTGAAGGTCATCGTGTGGTAAAAATATTTGGCGGTGAAACATGTGAAGATAAACAGTTTGCCAAAGCCAATGAATTTAACCGTCGGCAGAATATGAAACTGGCAGCAACGCGCGCCATCAGTGTGCCGGTTTCACAGTTTCTGGGTGCCTGCGGGGTGGCGGTGATTTTGTACGTCGCCACCTCGGAAGCGCTGTTGGAGGCATTGACGGTAGGCACGTTCATGTCTTTTTTAGCTGCCAGCATGTTACTGCTGGCACCCATGAAGCGTTTAACCATGGTGCAGGCGACAGTGCAACAGGGCATCGCTGCCGCGCAAAGTGTTTTTGGGTTGCTGGATGAAGAAGCGGAAAAAGATACCGGCACAAAAACACTGTCCCCGGTAAAGGGTGACGTTGAATTTCGGGATGTCACTTTCAGTTACGACCGGGCCAAGGGTAATGTACTGAAATCCGTCAGTTTTTCTGCCGCCGCAGGAGAGACTGTGGCCATGGTAGGACGCTCCGGCAGTGGTAAATCAACGCTGGTGAACCTGTTGCCACGTTTTTATGACATTAGCCAGGGAGAGATTCTGCTGGATGGTGTGCCGGTACAGGCACTGAAACTGGATGATTTGCGCAATCACATTTCTCTGGTGAGCCAGGATATCATTCTGTTCGATGACACGGTGTTTAACAATATTGCCTATGGCGCACTGGCCAGTCACTCTGAAGAAGAGATTATTGCTGCGGCCAGAGCCGCGCATGCGGACGAATTTATCACTGAACTGCCCGAAGGTTATCAAACCCAGGTGGGTGACAAAGGTGTGTTGTTATCCGGCGGTCAGCGTCAACGCATCGCCATTGCCCGCGCTCTGCTGAAAGATGCACCTATACTGATTCTGGATGAAGCGACATCGGCACTGGATACAGAGTCCGAGCGTTACATTCAGGATGCTCTGAGTGTTTTGATGAAAAATCGAACAACACTGGTGATTGCACACCGGTTATCGACCATTGAAAATGCGGATAAAATTCTGGTGATGCGCGAAGGGGAAATTGTCGAGTCTGGCACGCATGCAGAACTGTTAGCTGCGGGTAAAGATTACGCATCGCTTTACCAGCTTCAGTTTGACGAAAACTAGGCATCCGACAGGGTGGCTATTGTTTATGCCCACGGGTTGCAGGAAGCCTTTGCGGATTATCATACGGGCAAAAAAACATGCCCGCTCCACTGAGTGTGACATTAGAATGTACCGGTTATTTCTTTAAGCAGGCGAGGCATTGTGAAAAGGCTGGATTATTATTGGTACAACAAAGGTTTTATTCCTTTATTGTTGTTGCCTGTGTCCTGGTTATTTTGCCTTGTCGCCGTTACCCGGCGGCTGTTATATCGTACCGGTGTGCTGAAGGTGTATCACCTGCCGATTCCGGTGATTATTGTGGGCAATATCTCTGTGGGTGGCACAGGTAAAACGCCACTGGTGACCTGGCTGGTGGATATGTTGCGCCATAATGGTTATACCCCGGGCATTGTGAGTCGAGGCTATGGTGGGCAGGCGACGCACTGGCCACAGCAGGTGCGCGCCGACAGTGATCCGCGCATGGTGGGTGATGAAGCTGTATTGCTGTCTCAACGTTGCGCCTGCCCGATGGCCGTCGGGCCTGATCGTGTTGAAGCGGCAGAGGCACTGCTGGCGCACACGGAGTGTGACATCATTGTGTCAGATGATGGCTTGCAGCATTACGCACTGGGGCGCGATATGGAAATTGCCGTAGTGGATGGTGTGCGCCGGTTTGGTAATCAGCATTGTTTGCCTGCCGGGCCGCTGCGTGAACCCCTGAGCCGGTTACGTTCGGTGGATGCCGTGGTCACCAATGGTATGCCGGGCGTGCGTGAATACCGCATGGATTTGATTCCGGGCACTGTGCGTAATATGAGACTGCCAAAGCGGCGGGTGATGCTGGATAGTTTTGCCGGGCAAACCGTGCATGCCATCGCAGGTATCGGCAATCCGGCGCGGTTTTTTCGCCAGCTGGAAGGGCTGGGTATGACGGTGATTGATCATGCCTTTCCTGATCACCATCCCTTTGCGCCGGAGGATATTGTTTTTGCCGATGACCTGCCGGTGTTGATGACGGAAAAAGATGCAGTGAAATGTCAGATATTTGCAACGGAGCAACATTGGTGTGTCCCGGTTGACGCGACACTGGATGAACGTATTATTCCGTTAATCCTGCGTTTGATAAAACGCTAGGTTAATAATTATCAAAATGTGAATTAAGTGCTAATTAACACTTTTTGTTACTGAAAACATCATCGTTCCGCCTGTTTTTTTAGCCGGAATCCGGAGCTTCGTCTTGCTCCCGGGCAAGCATTTTGGTGCAGGGGGATGATGTTGTTGAGTGGTACTGACAAATAGCGTGCTGTTGGCGCTTAATTGATATTAAACCTGTTAGGTAAACACTATGGATAAAAAACTGCTCGATATTTTGGTGTGTCCCCTTTGCAAAGGGCCGCTGGTTTATTTAAAAGACGCAAAAGAACTGGTGTGCAAGGCAGACCGGCTGGCGTATCCCATTCGTGACGATATTCCGGTGATGCTCGAAGAAGAGGCGCGCGCGCTGGCTGCCGATGAGGAAATTGCATGAAGTTCAGTGTCATCATTCCTGCACGTTATGCGGCAACGCGCCTGCCGGGCAAACCGCTGTTGGATATTGCAGGCAGGCCGATGATTCAGCATGTCTACGAGCGTGCGCTGGAAAGCGGTGCAGCACAGGTGATTATTGCCACGGACAGCTCACAAATTGAAGCGGCCGCACAGCAATTTGGTGCCGAAACCTGTTTAACGTCGGTGGCACATCAATCCGGTACTGACCGTATTGCGGAAGTGGCGGAAAAACTGACATTTGCTGATGAGCACATTGTGGTGAACCTGCAAGGCGATGAACCGTTAATGCCCTCATCGGTGATTCATCAGGTGGCGGAAAACCTTGCGGCTTGTAGCGCAGCGAGCATGGCCACCGTCTGCACCCGGATTACCACCACGGCTGAACTCTTTGATCCGCATGTCGTGAAAGTGGTGAAAGACCAGCAAGGCATGGCGCTTTATTTCAGTCGTGCCAGTATTCCCTGGGACCGGGAAGCCTTCGCCAATACGGCGGAAATTTTGCCCGATCATGGTGAGCACTTCCGGCATATTGGTCTTTACGCCTATCGTGCAGGTTTTTTACGTGAGTACAGCCAGTGGTCACCATGCCCGCTGGAGCAAACGGAATCCCTCGAACAATTGCGTGCGTTGTGGCACGGGCAGCGTATCCATGTTGCTGAGGCGGTTGAAATACCGCTCGCCGGGGTGGATACCAAAAAAGATCTCGATGTGGTGCGCGCTGTTTTGGGCGCGCTTGTTGAGTGAGGCGCTGCGACCTGTATACCACGTAACACGTTGCGTCTTTTGCCAGCCACAAAGCTCAAGGCACTCCGCAGACCGTTCAACGGCGGAATCGAGGCTAAAGCAAACGATTGAGAAATTTTACGACATCAACGCCAAAAATACTGTCGCTGGTTCGGTAATGGACCCATCCCTTCAGGATCACACCGGCTGAGTCGTTATGGTTGTAGTAAGGCTGCCGCTTTCTGCTCGCGGTGGCATGCAACAAAACGAGGTATGGCGGGTGGATTTAACAAAACGATTACTCTGTGGGGTATTGTTGTTCGGTATAGGAGGAGCCCCCACGGCTCTGGCTGTGCCGCCAGGACATGTTGTCCCCATGGTGGAAAAGCGTGCCAAAACTTTCTATGTACAGGGTCTGATTGCCGGGATTGGTATGGTCGATTTTCTGGTGGATACCGGCTCCAGTTACAACACGATTGATGAACACAGTCTGGTAATATTACAGGCGCAGGGTCGGGCCAGTTTCGTTAAAGATCTTACCGGTGTGCTCGCCAATGGTCAGCGTGAGCGGGTTGCGGTGTATCGTCTTGATGTTATCCGCCTGGGTGATGATTGCGAGTTGCGTGACGTGGAAGCTGCTGTGTTTCCTGGTCGTACACGGCATATTCTGGGGCTTAGCGGGCTGCGCAAAGCCGGTAATTTCACTTTTTCTTTTGAACCACCACAATTGGTGCTTTCCAGCTGCCTGCCAGTGACGACACAAACTGCGGATGAGCGGTTAGCGGCGGCACAAAATGAACCATTAATACGATAATTTGTGGTACCCCGTCTGGGTCTTGGCGGTGTGTAATACCATGTTGTGCGTCGTCGTAACAGCGGGCTGTTACTC
>Ga0256839_1000468_pt1 | contig 52376 bp, 53 predicted proteins | sample 354166metaG_FD_185968 | JGI IMG/M metagenome (GOLD analysis project Ga0256839, IMG submission 185968) | Hydrothermal vent microbial communities from Mid Atlantic Ridge, Atlantic Ocean - 354-166 | ecosystem: Environmental > Aquatic > Marine > Hydrothermal vents | place: Atlantic Ocean: Mid... | reverse complement strand
GTTTACTTGGGCAAAACGTCTAGGGGGTCGTGATGACGCGGCGTAAACGAATGCGTGATCATTGCATGGGGATTTGGATTTGGAGCGGGTGAAGAGATTCGAACTCTCGACATTTTGCTTGGGAAGCAAACGCTCTACCCCTGAGCTACACCCGCAACATCGCCGCTTTTATGGGTAAGCTGGCGGGGCGTCAAGGCAAAGGTGCTTGCACTGGCGGTGTGCTGCGCGTAGATAATTTTCTTATGAGAATTTTGTTTTTAGGTGATGTCGTTGGCCGCACAGGTCGCAAGGCAATTACGACGCATTTGGCGCGGTTGCGTGCTGAATGGCGGCTCGATTTTATTGTGGTTAACGGGGAAAATGCCACGGGTGGCATGGGGCTGAACCGTGGGCATGCGCAGGGCATTCTGGATGCCGGTGCGGATTGTATTACGCTGGGCGACCATGCGTTTGACCAGCGCGATATGCTGACGGCGATCACGCAGGACAGCCGGATTATTAGGCCGCTGAATTATGCGCCCAAAGCGCCCGGTGTCGGGGCGCGGATGTTTACCGCACAAAATGGCCAGAAGGTTTTTGTGGCGCAGGCTTTGGGGCAGGTGTTTATGAAGCGCCCGTTCGCGGACCCGTTTTCGGCCCTTGATGCGGAGCTGAAGAAAGCGCCGCTGGGCGGTTTGGCCGATGCGGTGATCGTGGATTTCCACGCCGAGGCGACATCGGAAAAGGTGGCGATGGGGCATTGGCTGGACGGTCGGGCCTCGCTTGTCGTTGGCACGCATACGCATATTCCAACGGCGGACACGCAGATTTTGGCGCATGGTACGGCGGTGCAATCGGATGCAGGGATGTGTGGCGATTACGACAGTGTGATCGGGATGGAAAAGCTGGAACCGATGCGCCGGTTCGTGACGGGTATGTCGAAAGGCAGATTTACCCCTGCGGAAGGGGAGGCGACCCTGTCGGGCGTGTTCATTGAAACGGATAAATCGGGCAAAGCCATTCAGGCGCTGCCCGTGCGCGTTGGTGGGCGGCTTTCACAAACGGGACCAACCGATTGAGACGCCACGGTAGCCTGTATCTGGCGTTAATCGTCATGGGGGCGGTTTGGGGGGCGGTGTTTCCGATCACCAAAATTGCGGTGTCCACGGGGTATCAGGCCTATGGCATTATCGTTTGGCAATCTGTGATCGGGATTGTGTTGTCGGGCGGCATCACGCTGTGGCGGGGTAAAAAGCTGCCGTTTTCGCGTGACTATATGTGGTTGTTTATCGGCATTGCATTCTTTGGGTCGCTGGCCCCGAACTATTTTTCCTATACGGCAACGGCGCATTTACCGGCGGGGGTGATTTCGATTGTCATTGCGCTGGTGCCGCTGTTTGCCATGCCGATATCGCTGGCGATGGGGTATGAAAAACCTTCGGCCATACGGTTTATGGGGGCGGCTTTCGGGGCGGTGGCGATTGTTATGATCGCGGGGCCAAGCACGGGGCTGCCGGACCCTTCCAAGGTCGGGTATTTGTTTCTGGCCCTTTTCGCGCCGCTGTTTTACGGGATCGAGGGTAACTTCATGACGTGGCATGGGCCGCGAGGGCTGGACCCCGTGCAGATATTGTTCGGGGCGTCCGTCGTCGGGCTGATTGTATCTGTGCCGATTTCAATCGGGTTTGACCAGATTATCACACCGTTCCAGCCATGGAGTGCGCAAGAGTGGGCGATATTTATTGCCGCATTACTGAACTGGGGCGCATACGTCGGCTTTGTTTGGCTGATCGGGCGGGCTGGGCCGGTGTTTTCATCGCAAGTGGCGTATCTGGTCACGGCTTGGGGCGTGGTCTGGTCGATGTTGTTCCTCGGGGAGCGGTATTCCATGTGGGTTTGGGCCGCCTTTGTGCTGATGCTGATCGGGGTGCTGTTGGTGCAACCTCGTGAAAAGGCCAAGGCATGAGCCGCCGCACACGATGTTACAGTTTGGGTCTGGATGGCTTTTGCGCTTATGCTGGTCGGGATCGCTTTGGTGAAACCGCACGATTCTGAATAGGAGGGGTGCATTGCCCGAATTCCTGACACAAGACCCGATGCCAGCCATTATCAGCCTGTCTGTTGTTGGCCTGATGTTCGTGTTGTTCATCCGCGAGACGTACCCAACGGAGGTGGTCGCCATTGGCGGCGTTGCCATTCTGTTGGTATCTGGCGTTTTGCCAATCGCCGATTTGCAGGCGGTGTTTTCCAACCCTGCACCTTGGACAATTGCCGCGATGTTTATTATTTCGGGCGGTTTGGTGCGCACAGGGGCGTTGAATGCGCTGACGGGAATGGTTTCGCGCTATGCGGGCAGCCAACCTAAAATCGTGTTGGCGACGTTGGCTATTTTCACGGTTGTTGCATCGGCATTTATGAACAATACGCCCGTGGTGGTTTTAATGATCCCTGTGGCGGTGTCGCTGGCGGCGACTATGGGGATTTCGTCTTCCAAGTTGTTGATACCGCTGTCTTATACCGCGATCCTTGGCGGGATGTTGACGTTGATCGGGACCTCTACCAACTTGCTGGTAGACGGGGTTGCGACAGCGCAGGGGTTGGAGCCGTTCAGCCTGTTTGAAATCACCCCGATGGCGATAATTCTGGTGGCTTTTGGGGCGATGTACATCCGTTTTATCGGCCCGTGGTTATTGCCGGATCGCGATTCCATGACGGATTTGTTGGTTAACAAGAAACAGATGAAGTTTTTCACGGAGGTGGCTGTGCCGGAAGGCTCGTCTTTGATTGGCGAAGAGGTGCAGAAGGTTGCGACCTTCAAGCGGCAAGGGATGCGCCTGATTGATGTGCTGCGCGATAATGAATCGCTGCGGCGCAGATTGGGCAGTGTGACACTGGAGGCGGGGGACCGCGTGGTTCTTCGCACAGGTGTGGATGAATTGTTGGGCCTGAAGGACAGCCGCAAAGTTGACATGGTGGAGCAATTATCGAGCCGCAAAACGACGACGGTGGAGGCGTTAATATCGCCGGGCTGTCGGCTGGTTGGGCGATCCTTGGGGGATTTACGCTTGCGGCGGCGGTACGGTGTTTACCCACTGGCGGTGCATCGTCGAAACCAGAATATTGGTAGTCAGCTGGACGATATTGTCGTGCGGGTCGGGGATACGTTGTTGCTGGAAGGTGTGGCGGAAGACATTCATCGCATGGCGCAGGACGAACGATTGGTTCAGCTTTCGGTCCCTACCGAGCGCCCATATCGTCGCCGTCATGCGCCCATTGTATTCAGTGTGCTGGCCGGCGTGGTGCTGTTGGCCGCGATGGGTATAGCCTCCATTTTCGCGTTGGCGGTGGTTGGCGTGGCGGTTGTTTTGCTGACCCGTTGTATTGACGCGGAGGAAGCGTTCGGTTTTGTCGATGGGCGTTTGTTGGCGCTGATATTTGCGATGCTGGCGATCGGGGCGGCGTTGCAAAGTTCGGGGGCGGTTCTGCTGATTGCCGAAGCTTTGGCACCCTATCTGATGGGCCTGCCTGCACCGTTGTTGATCTGGGGTATATATCTGCTGACGTCCGTGATGACAGAGCTGGTGTCGAATAACGCCGTGGCGGTTGTCGTAACCCCGATTGCGATTGGTTTGGCGGCCTCGCTTGGCATTGATCCGCGGCCCTTGGTGGTGGCGGTGATGGTCGCGGCTTCGGCCAGTTTTGCGACCCCGATCGGATATCAAACCAACACGCTGGTCTATGGCCCGGGCGGATATAAGTTTACGGATTTCATGCGGATTGGCATTCCGTTGAACCTGTCCATCGGGGTGCTGGCCAGCCTGCTTATTCCGGTGTTCTGGCCGCTTTAAGGGCGGGATTTTGAGTATTTGGGAAAAAGAGAAGTTTTGGGGGTAGGCCTGCGCAGTTTGCTGTCATATACAGGCGAAAAGTAGTTTTTGTTGCGGAGATTATCATGGCTGGCCACTCAAAATGGGCGAACATTCAACACCGTAAAGGGCGTCAGGATGCGGCGCGCTCCAAGGTGTTTTCGAAGTTGGCCAAGGAAATTACGGTTGCCGCCAAGATGGGTGACCCTGATATTGACAAAAACCCGCGCCTTCGGATGGCGGTCAAGGAAGCCAAAAAGCTTTCGGTACCAAAGGATGTGATTGAGCGCGCGATCAAAAAATCGCAGGCGGGTGACGGGGATAATTACGACGAAATTCGCTATGAAGGTTATGGCCCGATGGGGGTTGCGGTGATTGTCGAGGCGATGACCGATAACCGGAATCGCACAGCGTCGACGGTGCGTTCAATATTCGCAAAATCCGGTGGTAATCTGGGTGAAACCGGATCGGTTGCTTTCATGTTTGATCGCAAGGGTTTGGTGACTTATCCGTTGGGCGTTGGTGATGCAGACACCGTGATGATGGCCGCGATTGAGGCCGGAGCCGAGGATGTGGAAACCACGGAAGACGGCCACGAGATTTATTGCGAAAGCACGGATTTGCACGAAGTTTCAACCGCGCTTGAGGCCGAGTTGGGCGAGTCTGAAAGCACGAAGTTGATCTGGAAACCTCAGACATCAACCGAGCTGGATTTGACCGGGGCTGAAAAAATAATGCGCCTGATCGAAGCCTTGGAAGATGATGACGACGTGCAGACCGTCACAGCCAATTTTGAGATTTCCGACGAAGTTATGGCGCAGCTTTAGGCGCAAAAAAGGGTGCGTGGCCGTTCGCCAGCACCCCTTTATTAGCCGAATTATCTAGAAATAATTCCAAGAGGTTTCGGCACATACGTTGATGTCCGAGCTGGTGACCACATCGCCATCCGCAAAATTGGCGCGGAAGTCATAGTAGCATGAACCGGTGCCATCATCGAAATCAATGGTCATAAATTTACCGGAACGAAGCACTGATGAGCCGAGCTGGTCAGGGCCCCAAGTGTTCTGCCCTGTGTTCGATGCGTAAAATTTCGTCATCGTCACGCCGGTTTTGTTGGTGATGTCCATCACACGGTTATAACTGCCGGTTGTGGTGGATGCACAAGCGGATAATGCCAATGCTCCGACAAGAGTGAATGCTGCTATTTTCATTATAGTCCCTTTACTGTTTTACAAAAACGCAGATTTTTTCATCTGCTTATGGTCACAAATATTCACCGCAAAATTGGCGGTGAGGGTAATTTTATACCTTAAATTGCCAATTGCTAGTAATTTTCCAAACGGCGTGATGTGCTTTTTCTTGCGGCTCGCAAAATAGCGGGTAAGCTTGCGTAAAAAGGAGGCGCTATGATTGTTGAACCGGCATTGACCCTCGGGATCGAGGAAGAATACCTGATTGTTGATAGGCAAACACGCGATCTGGTTAGGGAGCCAGACGCGGGGTTTCTGGCGGCATGTGCTGACCTTTTGGGCGAACAGGTGACGGGCGAGTATCTGCAATGTCAGGTCGAGGTTGGCACCAAGCCTCACCGCCGTGTGCAAGATGCGCGAGATGATCTGGTGGGATTGCGCAAGGGCATAAGTGCGGCGGCAGCGGCGTTTGGATACGCGCCGATTGCGGCCTCCACCCATCCGTTTGCGAAGTGGCGCGAACAGACCCACACGCGCAAGGAACGGTACGATGCGTTGCGCTATGATTTGGGTCAGCCTGTGCGCCGCATGTTGATTTGCGGCATGCATATGCATGTCGGAATCGAGGATGAAGACCTGCGGATTGATCTGATGAATCAGGTCACGTATTTTTTGCCGCATCTTTTGGCGCTGTCGTGTTCCTCACCTTATTGGGAGGGGGAGGATACCGGATTGGCCAGTTACCGTCTGACGGTTTTTGATGCCTTGCCGCGCACCGGACTGCCGGATGTTCTTGGATCATACGGCGAATATACACGGATGGTCGGGCAATTGGTCAAGGTTGGCTGTATCGAGGATTCAAGCAAGATCTGGTGGGATGTTCGCCCCTCTGCCAAGTTCCCGACGGTGGAACAACGGGTGACGGATGTGTGTTCGCTTGTCGATGATGTTGCGGCGATTGCGGCGGTTTATCAATCGGTTATGTCGTTTCTTTTTAGCCTTCGCAAAAACAACCAACGCTGGCGAGTGTACCCCCAAACGTTGATTTTGGAGAACCGCTGGCAGGCGCAGCGGTACGGCGCGCGCGGCAAGTTGATCGACCATGGACGTGGTGAATTAGCGCCAATGTCGGAGCTGATGTCGGAGTTGATAGAATTGATTGGCGAGGATGCGGAGCGTCTCGGATGTTCGCAGGAGTTGGCGCGGGCGCGGCAGATTACGTTGAACGGGAATTCGGCTGATCGCCAGCGCGCGAATTATAAGGCCGCTGTTGAGGGTGGAGCCGATGCGCACGAGGCATGCGTGGCCGTGGTCGATGGGTTGATCGCAGAATATTCCGTTAGCTGACCCCAAAGGAAAACCCCGCCGAAGCGGGGTTTGTATTCGTTTTAGAACGGGATTTCGTCGTCTAGGTTGCCAGCACCGCCGCCACCTTGGTTGCTGCCGCTGTAACCACCGCCGCCACCTTGGCCACCGCCTTGATTACCACCGCCGTAATCGCCGCTGCCCTGACTCCCGCCGCCGTAACCGCCGCCGCCACCACCGCCGCCTTGATTTCCACCAAGCATAACGAGCTTGCTATCAAAACCTTGCAGCACAACTTCGGTTGAATAGCGGTCGTTGCCGGATTGATCCTGCCATTTGCGGGTCTGGAGTTTACCCTCTATATAAACGCTTGAGCCTTTTTTCAGGTATTGTTCCACAACGCGCACCAACCCTTCGGAGAAAATGGCGACTGTGTGCCATTCTGTTTTCTCGCGGTTCTCGCCAGTGTTTTTGTCGCGCCAGCGCTCGGATGTGGCGATGCGCAGGTTTGCAACCTTGCCACCATTGCCGAAAGTGCGGATTTCAGGGTCCGCCCCCAAATTTCCAAGTATTATTACTTTGTTAACACTGCCTGCCATTACACTCTCCTTGGTGCGAATCTGAATTCGCGCGAGATTAACCATTAATTGAGAGGTAGACCACCGATTAGGCTAAGAAACCGTTAATTTTCCGGTGCAAAAAATTCTATGTATGGTAGGTTGGGGTAGATAAATCGGGGTTGAAGACGTTATGCGGCCAACATTACCAGTTCTTGGGATTATATGCGTTTGGGCGACAACGCCGCTGGCGCAGGAATTTAATGCCCTGACGTTAAACTTTCAGGGCGCCAACAGTTTTATCGAACGCAACCGGCTGGAAGCCTCCAAATCAAGTGGTATGTCGGCAGAATTATTTGCGCTGCGGGGGCGGTTGGTGACGATCCCGCCGCAAGCCCAAGAAGAATTGTTGCCCTCGCGGTTTTACGAATATGCGCTGAGCATGGCTGAGCAATACGACATCCCGTCGCAAATATTTTTCAACTTGATAACGGCGGAATCAAACTGGAACCCCGTTGCCAGTTCTGATGCCGGAGCAATCGGGTTGACGCAGTTGATGCCACGCACGGCGCTGGAACTGGGTGTGAACCCATGGAATGCACAACAGAATATCGAGGGTGGGGCGCGGTATTTACGCCAGCAGCATGACAGTTTCGGGTCATGGGATTTGGCATTGGCGGCCTATAATGCCGGCCCAGGGGCTGTTACAAGATACGGCGGCATCCCGCCGTATAAAGAGACGCAAGACTACGTCCAGAAGGTGTTGGGGCGCTAGTTAAGCGCGTTCAACCCGACCACCGGCTTGGTGCCAGTGACCCAGACCACCGATGTTGTGAACGCTTTCAAAACCCATTTTCAGCAATGTGCGAACGGCCATGCCTGAACGCGCGCCGGATGCACAATAAACGGCAACCGGCTTGGTTGTGTCCAGCGCCTTGTTGAATTCAGGATGGCTTGGGTTTGCGTGGCTTTGTAGCAGCATCAACGGGATGTGATGCGCGTTTTTCGCTTTGCCGGTCTGCGCCAGTTCGGAGATGTCACGAACGTCGATGATGGTGATTTCATCTTTCTTCGACATTGTAACAGCATCTAGTGCCGAAAGGGATGGTGCGGCTGGTTTGCGGCTAAAGAAGCTCATGATATTTCCTAACATTTGATTACGTGTTGTGCAGGTAGATAGGGTCTACCGTTTCAATTTCAACTTGCCACAAGCATTAATTCAAGAAATTGAATGTGTCTAGGGGGTATTTTTGCAAAAATGGGGATTTTGCTTGCAATGGTCTCGTTTTGTTCCCAATCTATCCTTCGCATTCCGGCACGGATTCTATAAACCGTGCGTGGATTAGGGGAGCTAAAATGGCTGAGCTGAAAAATATCGAGGTGCGCGGGGCGCGCGAGCATAACCTCAAGAATATCGACATTGATATTCCGCGTAACAAACTGGTGGTGATCACGGGGCTTTCTGGCTCGGGGAAATCGTCCTTGGCGTTCGACACGATCTATGCGGAGGGGCAGCGGCGCTACGTTGAAAGCCTGTCGGCCTACGCGCGTCAGTTCCTTGATATGATGCATAAACCGGATGTGGATCACATCGCCGGGCTTTCGCCTGCGATATCGATTGAACAGAAGACGACCTCGAAAAACCCGCGCTCCACTGTTGGTACGGTCACGGAAATCTACGACTATATGCGCCTGCTGTTTGCGCGGGTTGGTACGCCGTATTCGCCTGCCACCGGCCTGCCGATCGAAGCGCAACAGGTTTCTGACATGGTGGACCGTGTTGCTAAGATGGAGGAGGGCACGCGCGCCTATCTTCTGGCCCCCATCGTGCGGGACCGTAAAGGCGAATATCGCAAGGAATTTGCCGAACTTCGCAAGCAGGGTTTCCAGCGCGTTAAGGTTAACGGCGAATTTTACGATCTGGAAGAGCCGCCAACGCTGGACAAGAAATTTCGCCATAACATTGACGTGGTTGTTGACCGCGTGGTGATTAAGCCGGGGATGGAAGGGCGTTTGGCGGATAGTTTTCGCACCGCGCTTGATTTGGCCGATGGTATCGCGATTTTGGAAATCGCTGATGATAACGGCGCGCGCCACGTGTTTTCTGAAAAATACGCATGCCCCGTTAGTGGTTTCACCATCCCTGAAATCGAACCGCGCCTGTTTTCCTTCAACGCGCCGTTCGGGGCTTGCCCGGATTGTGGCGGGCTTGGGGTGGAGCTGTATTTTGATGAAAATCTGATCGTACCGGACCGCAGCTTGTCTTTGCCGGACGGGGCGATTGCGAATTGGGCGAAATCCAAATCACCTTATTCGCGCCAAACGATTGAATCGATTTCCAACCATTACGGCTTTGATCGCACGCTGCCTTGGTCTAAACTTCCTGAACAAATTCATAAAGTTATGCTGTACGGTTCAGGTAAAGAGGAAATCAAGTTCCGCTATGACGAAGGCGGTCGCGTCTACGAGATTTCCCGTCCATTTGAGGGCGTGATCCCGAATATGGAGCGCCGCTATCGTGAAACCGATAGCAACTGGATTCGTGAAGAATTCGAGCGTTACCAGAACAATCGCCATTGCGCGGCTTGTGACGGTTTCCGCCTGCGCCCTGAAGCCTTGGCTGTGAAAATCGCGGGCTTGCACGTTGGGCAAGTGGTGCAGATGTCTATTAAAGAGGCGCTCGATTGGGTGCTGACAGTGCCGGACGACCTTTCCAAGCAGAAAAACGAGATTGCCGTGGCGATCCTGAAGGAAATTCGCGAACGGTTGGGCTTTTTGGTGAATGTGGGGCTTGATTACCTGACGCTGTCACGCAATTCCGGCACGCTTTCGGGGGGTGAAAGCCAGCGTATTCGCCTTGCCAGCCAGATCGGGTCTGGGCTGACAGGGGTGCTGTATGTGCTGGATGAACCCTCCATCGGATTGCACCAACGCGACAATGGGCGCCTGCTGGTGACGCTGAAAAACCTGCGCGATCAAGGCAATACGGTAATTGTCGTTGAACACGACGAGGAGGCCATTCGCGAAGCCGACCACGTTATCGACATAGGGCCAGCCGCAGGTATTCACGGCGGCGAAATCATCGCCGAAGGTACGCCGAAACAGGTGTGTGCCAATAAAAAATCCATAACAGGCCAATACCTTACGGGTAAACGCAAGATTGCAGTGCCGGTTGATCGACGCAAAGGTAACGGCAAGAAAATCATGGTTACGGGGGCGACGGGCAATAACCTGAAGAATGTCACAGCGGAGTTTCCATTGGGGACGTTTACCTGTGTGACGGGGGTTTCAGGTGGCGGCAAATCAACGCTGACAATCGAGACTTTGTTCAAGACGGCCTCGATGCGCCTTAACGGCGCGCGGCAGGTTCCAGCCCCGTCTGAAAGCATTAAAGGCTTGGAATACCTCGATAAAGTTATCGACATTAACCAATCCGCCATCGGGCGCACGCCGCGTTCCAACCCTGCGACTTATACCGGAGCGTTTACACCGATCCGTGAGTGGTTTGCTGGCCTGCCAGAGGCAAAGACGCGCGGCTACAAGCCCGGCCGGTTCAGTTTCAACGTCAAAGGCGGGCGCTGTGAGGCGTGTAAGGGTGATGGTCTTATCAAGATAGAGATGCACTTTTTGCCCGATGTTTATGTGGAATGTGAAAGCTGCAAGGGCAAGCGATACAATCGAGAAACATTGGAAATATACTTTAAAGGCAATAGTATAGCAGACGTTCTTGATATGAATGTCGAAGAAGCGGCGGAGCTGTTTAAGGCCGTGCCAAGCATTCGCGACAAGATGACAACCCTGATGCGCGTTGGTTTGGGGTACATCAAGGTAGGGCAATCGGCCACGACCCTTTCGGGCGGGGAGGCACAGCGGGTTAAACTGTCTAAAGAGCTGGCGAAAAGATCGACTGGGCGCACGCTGTATATTCTGGATGAACCGACAACGGGCCTGCATTTCGAGGATGTGAAAAAGCTGCTGGAAGTGCTGCATGAGCTGGTTGATCAGGGCAATTCCGTGATCGTGATCGAACATAATCTGGACGTCGTGAAAACCGCCGACCATGTGATTGATATAGGGCCAGAAGGTGGCGACGGCGGCGGGCAGATCATCGCAACCGGCACGCCTGAGGACATCACAAAGGTCAAGGAAAGTTACACCGGCATCTATCTGAAGGATATGTTGTAGGCGGGCGACGCGGCAGGTTTGAGTATTTTTGAAAGGGAGAAGCTATGTTTCTCCGGCGTTTTCCACGGCTTGCGATATAAAATACGCGAGGTTTTTGGCGGTTAGATCCTCGATATTTCGCAATTTCAGGTGGCGGCGAAACTTTCCGCCGCCTTCCAGCAGTTTATCAGGATCCTTAAACAAATACCCTTGGCCAAATTCGAACGAAACATGGTTTTTGCTGGCAAATATACCGCCGAAATCATCGGCAAGTGAGAACATAATGCCGCCATAGATAAACCGTTCGGTTGTGGCGGGGGCGCATTTGAAAACAGCTGCCCGTGCCGCTTGCAAAATCGCATGTTTTTCCGGTGCGGCTGTTTGTGCTTCTTCCAGAAACTGCTGTACGCGGGGATCGTTTGAGTTTTTCATTATGCATTCACCTTTGTGCAAACCGCAATCGGAGCCTTTACATAACACATGGATTGGTAAAATTTCATATTTACCATGTTTCAACCCTGTTTTGGTGGCAATGATACCGGATTACTTTTACCATGTCTTAAGTATTTACGACGAGGACATAGCGGGAAATTATGGATAAACCTAAAATCGGATTGGCCCTTGGCAGTGGTGGCGCGCGAGGCTGGGCGCATATCGGGGTGCTTCGTGCGTTGGATGAACGCGGGATTGTACCGGATTATATCGCCGGATGTTCCATGGGCGCGCTTGTGGGCGCGGCGTATGTTGGCGGGCAGCTTGATGCGTTGGAAAAATGGGCGCTGTCGATCACGCACCGAAAGATCGCCAGTATGATCGACGTTAACGTTCTTAGCGGCGGCTTGATCGAGGCGAAAAGCGTTGTCAGGTTTTTTGAAAGCCTTGATATGCCCAAGCAGATCGAGGACCTGAAAATTCCATTTGCAACTGTCGCGACCGATATGCGGTCGGGGCGGGAGGTCTGGATCAGGGATGGGTCCGTTATCGAGGCGATGCGCGCCTCCATCGCGTTGCCCGGAATTATCAGTCCTGTGTTGCGTAATGATCGCTGGTTGATCGACGGTGGCATCACAAACCCTCTTCCGGTTTCTGTGTGCCGCGCCATGGGGGCCGATATTGTGATTGCGGTCAATCCGGAGGCAAAAAAGTACAACGTCATGTGGGAGCCAGAGCAAGAAAAACCGAACGAGACATGGCAATCCATAAAAGCCTCGCTGCCATTTGCGGTGCGCGGGGCGGTTGATGCGGTTTCGGGGGTTGGCAAGGTGCAAGGCGTGCGCGCGCCCAACTATTTCGATGTGGTGGCGACCTCCATTGATGTGATGATAACCCAAATCCGCCGCAGCCGTTTAATCGGTGACCCGCCACATGTGCTGCTGGATGTGATCCTCGATGATGTCACAATTCTGGAATTCAACCGCGCGAAAGAGGCAATCGCAGAGGGTCGCGCCTGTGTGGCCCGCGCGGACGAGGCGTTGAGCGATTTATCTAGGTATGCGTGACGTTATTGGCCAATTGATGTGGTGTTTATTATCGAAAGCCTCTGAAACATATTATTAACTAAAATATGTGAAAAGTATGATGTCTGCTTTCGAACAAAATGCTGCCATATTAAGCGGGTAGATAGGTCGGGGGCTAATTCAACCTGAAGGGTGCCGCTATGCATAATAAAATCTCAAATTTCAAAAAAGACGAATCCGGCGCTGTAACGAGCGAGTGGGTCCTTCTTTTAACGGGGATTGTTGCTATTGCGGTTGCGATTACTGTGGTTGTGTCTGGTGGTGCTAAGAATGCGGCCGTTAGGGTCAATAATGGGCTGCAAGCTGAAGGATTGGTTAGCAGTATTTTTGGCGATGACGACAGCGACTATGACGACGACAGCGATGACGATGACGATGACGATGACGATGACGATGACGATAGCGATCACGATGGCGATGGCGATGACGATGACGATAGCGACGACGATGACGATAGCGATCACGATCACGATGACGATGACGATAGCGACGACGATGATGATAGCGACGATGATGACGATAGCGACGATGATTAACTCTAAGCTTGGACTTACGAGCTGTGCCTCTAATCGCCCTTTAATGAATGAGGTGCCAGCACCGCGCCGTGCTGACACACCCACAAGCCCATATCCTGTGATATAAACTCCGAACGGTTTCCGGTATCATTCGAGAAACTGTAATATGTGCGCAGAATACCCCTTAAGGTTGCTTTCACACGCGGCCTGGGCGTTTTGTTTCTTGGGGCCGTGGGTTGGGTTCAATAAATCCGGAGTTACGAAAAAAATTAGATGTCAACTTTTGGACAAACTCCTGACACATTACCTGAATAATAAAGTTGAAACTAAATTCAACGTGAAGGTAATGATCATATGCTAAATGCTATTTCCCAGTTTAAAAATGACGAGTCTGGTGCGGTAACTGTTGACTGGGTTGTTCTGACGGCTGCCATCGTTGGCATTGCTCTGGCTGTAATTGCGCTGGTTTCCGGCGGTGTACAGACGGCGTCTAGCGGAATCAATGACGAACTGAATACCGCAGGAGCATTCAGCAATATATTTGCCAGCGCGGGTATTCCCTACGGGTTAGACAGTGGGTTTGTTCCCTTTCAACTGGGAACAGTAGGTATTCCCAATTCTGGATATGATGAATTTTATAATCAAGCCATAACACTAGACACACAGGCATATTACGATACGGCCTACCTCGAAGCAACGAATAACCCTGGCCCGCTAGAACTGGACCGCTTGGCCGCATCCGAACAGGCTTTGATTGATGGTGGTTTGGACGTTCCTAGTGGCAATTCATCCGCAGCGGACCTTCAGGCCAGTTCCGGACTTATCTAGGCGCGCGCGTCAGCATACAATTTAGTCCAAATATATTTGGATATTGAGGCACCCGATAGCGCGGGTGCCTCTTTTCGTTTGAGTATTCGAGGCGTTTTAGTTCCCCGAATCGTTACCCGTCGTATTTCTGCGCGCTCAGATATGGCAGCATGGCTGAAAAATCCATCCCCATGCCATCGCCGTCAACGAACGCGGCGTACATGTCGCGGGCGTGTTGGCCAAGCGGGGTCGCGGCGTCGGCTTTTTCGGCCGCTTGTTGGGCAAGGTTCAGGTCTTTCAACATCAGTTCGGCGGCAAAACCGGGTTTGTAATCATTGTCGGACGGGCTGGTTGGGCCAACGCCGGGGGCGGGGCAATAGGTGTTCATGCTCCACGAAGAACCTGACGAGGTAGATGCCACATCGAACATTTTTTGGCGATCCAGGCCTAGCTTGTCGGCCAAGGCGAACGCCTCGCACGTCACGATCATTGTCGCGCCCAAAATCATGTTGTTACAGATTTTTGCGGCTTGCCCTGCACCTGATTCACCACAATGCACCGCTTTTTGGCCCATGATATCGAACAACGGGTCTGCCATGCCAAACGCCGCCGCGCTGCCGCCTGCCATGAAGGTCAACGTGCCAGCTTCAGCGCCGCCAATTCCGCCGGAAACAGGGGCGTCTACCGCCAGTAATCCGGCAGCGTTGGCTTGGCTCGCAACGGCGCGGGCGGATTCAACGTCTACGGTTGAGCAATCCACAAGGCAGGCGCCGGATTTCATCGCAGGGATAACCTCGTTCGCCACACTTCGCAAAATCGCGCCGTTTGGCAACATGGTGATAACCACGTCTGCGCCATCTGCCGCTTGTGCGGCCGTGCTGGCCGTTTCCGCACCCTCGATAGTCACGCCAGCCACGTCAAAAGCCGCAACAGAATGGCCCGCCGCCAACAGGTTGCGCGCCATTGGCGCACCCATATTTCCAAGCCCGATAAATCCGATTTTCATGTGGGGTTCCTCCAGTTTAAGCTCGTGTTCGCCCAAAGGCATCAGCATTTTTGTAACGTCGATGTCGCGCACGTCGCGCAACGTCGGGATTTTCCATTTCGGATTGCGGTCTTTGTCGATGATCGCGGCGCGGATCCCTTCGACAAAATCCCCGTCCGAGGCGCTGCGATACGTGAAGCGGTATTCCTGTTTCAAAACCGAAGCGATGTCCGGAAGTCCTCGCACACGGTGGATCAGCGCAATGCAGGACCCGACCGAAAGGGGGCAGCCACGTGCGAGGGCCTTGGCCGCCGCTTCAGACCACGCGCTATCATCAAAACCGTTCAGGATGTCGGCGATCGTCTCGCCGCCAAAGGCCGCATCAATTTGGGTCTGCTGCGCCGCAAGGTCGCTGGCAGGAGGTGTTTGCGCCATCGCATCGACTTGCGCGTAATCACCCGTTTGAACCAGACGCGCCGTTAGTTCCGCCCAATCAGCGCGCGGAATATAGTAATCCGCAAAGCCGCAATAAATCGCATCGCCCGCGTTCATCCGCGTGCCAGTTGCGCCTAGATATTCGCCCAGACGCCCCGGCGCTTGCGCCAACAACATCGACCCCCCGACATCCGGCACCAACCCGATGCCGCATTCCGGCATGGCGATCTGGCTGTTTTCGCACACCACGCGGTGCGATCCGTGGCACGAAACCCCGACGCCGCCACCCATGGTGAACCCCTGCATCAGCGCGATGTAGGCTTTGGGAAAGTTGGCCAGTTTCGCATTCATACGGTATTCATCACGCCAGAATTTGCGGCCATATTCATAGTCGCCTGCCGCCGCCGTGTCATACATCTGTTGAATGTCACCGCCCGCACAAAACGCTTTGTCGCCGATGGCATCAATCAGGATCAGGGCGACGCGGTCGTCATTCGCCCATGCATCCAGCGCGTCTTCGATTTTCAGGACCATATCATAGGTCAGGGCGTTCAACGCCTCGGGGCGGTTCAGGGTGATGCGCCCTATCTTGCCGTCAATGCGAATGTCGATATCAGCCACGATCACGCTCCTGCAACAAGGTACGGGCGGTGATAAGGCGCATGATCTCGTTTGTGCCCTCCAAGATTTGATGGACCCGCAAGTCCCGCACGATTTTTTCAATGCCATAGTCGGAAAGGTAACCGTATCCGCCCAGCATTTGCAGCGACCCATTGGCCACCTCGAACGCCGTGTCGGTTACAAACCGTTTGGCCATGGCGCAAAATTTGCTGGCGTCAGGCGCGCCGGTGTCCAGTTTCCATGCGGCTTGGCGCAGGAAGGTGCGGGCGGCTTGCAGCTCGATTTCCATGTCCGCGACGCGGAATTGCAACGCTTGGAACTGGTCGATGGTTTTGCCAAACGCCTTGCGTTCCCCCATATAATTCAGCGCAATGTTCAACGCATTTTGCGCCCCCCCAAGGGCGGAGGCCGAAATATTCAAGCGCCCGCCATCAAGCCCGGCCATCGCGTATTTGAAACCTTTGCCTTCCTCTCCAATCAGATTATCGGCTGGAATTTTGCAATCATCAAACTGCACCTGCGCGGTTGGTTGTGCCTTCCAGCCCATCTTTCTTTCTAACGCACCAAACGATAACCCGTCTGTGCCGGCCTCTACTATGACCGAAGAAATGCCTTTGGGGCCGTCCTCGCCCGTGCGCACCATGACCACGTAAGCATCGGAATATCCGCCGCCCGAAATGAACGCCTTGGTTCCGTTCAGGCTGTAACCATCAGCCGTTTTGTCGGCTTTGGTGCGAAGTGCTGAGGCGTCCGAGCCACTGCCCGGTTCCGTCAGCGCATAGGAAAACACCTTTTCCATTGTGCAAAGATCCGGCAACCATTTCGCTTTGGTCTCGGCGTTGCCAAACTTGTCGATCATGCCGCCGCACATGTTGTGGATGGACAGGAAAGAGCCAACAGCAGGGCAGGCCATGGCGAGGGCCTCGAACACCAGCGTCGCATCTAGGCGCGATAGGCCGGACCCGCCAAATTCTTCGGATACATAAAGCCCGCCAAAACCAAGGGCTGCGATTTCGGGCCAAAGCGATTTGGGGATGGTTCCGTCTTCTTCCCATTGCGCAGCGAACGGGGCGATCTTTTCTTGGCCAAAATCATAGGCCATGTCAAAAATCATCTGCTGTTCTTCAGAAAGTGCAAAATCCATGAGGTTATCCTGTGGTCAGAGTTAGGACGAGTTTGTAGACGCCGATCGGCCCGAATAATACGGCCATAAGAGCGAGCATTTTCTTAGGCTGTCGCTTAAAGCGGCCGATGCCCAGTGGGTCTCTCAATAAAGAGTATTCTTTGCTTTGGCGTTGGTATTCATAATCGTTCTTCAGGAAATAGTTGTTGAGCATCGCGAAGGCGATGAAAGACAGAATGAATATTATCAAAGCAGTGTTCATCCGGGTTTCCGTATAGAAATGAATGGTTGTTCAGTTAATATAGAAAACCTGAACAGTTTTGGGAAGCCTTTAGTTTAAATGAAAATGCCCCGAACAGGTCGGGGCATTTACGATTGTCTGAATGGCGACTCTACATCGTTGGAATAGAGAAGTTAGCGCCTTCTTTAGCACCCGAAGGCCAGCGCGACGTTACCGTTTTGGTGCGCGTGTAGAACTTGAATGCATCCGGCCCGTGTTGGTTCAAATCGCCAAACGCCGATTTTTTCCAGCCGCCAAATGTGTGGTAGGCCAAGGGCACAGGAATTGGTACGTTCACGCCAACCATGCCGACATTGATACGGCTGGCGAAATCGCGGGCCGTGTCACCGTCACGGGTGAAGATCGCGGTGCCGTTGCCGTATTCGTGGTCCATGGCGTGGCCGATTGCTTCCTCATAGGTTTGGGCGCGAACAACCGACAAAACAGGGCCAAAGATTTCTTGCTTGTAGATGTCCATATCCGTTGTGACGTTGTCGAATAGGGAGGCCCCGACGAAGAAACCATCCTCGTAGCCTTGCAGGCTAAACCCGCGACCATCGACCGCCAGCGTTGCGCCTTGTGCAATGCCGCTTTCGACCAAGCCGTTGATCTTGTCCTTCGCAGCACCCGTGATAACAGGGCCGAAATCCACATCATCGCCAGATGTGTAAGGACCGATCTTCAGGCTCTCGACCCGTGGGGCCAAGGCGGCGATCAAGCGATCTGCCGTGTCTTCGCCAACTGGAACGGCAACCGAAATCGCCATGCAGCGTTCGCCAGCCGCGCCGTAACCCGCACCGATCAGCGCGTCTACAACGTTGTCCATATCCGCGTCCGGCATGATGATAGCGTGGTTCTTCGCGCCGCCAAATGCCTGTACACGTTTGCCTGCCGCACAGCCGTTACCGTAAATATATTCGGCAATCGGGGTGGAGCCAACAAAACCGATCGACTGGATAGTCGGGTGTTCGATAATCGCATCCACCGCGTCTTTATCGCCGTTAACAACCTGCATGATGCCTTTTGGAAGGCCTGCTTCCTCAAACAATTCGGCCAGCATGATCGGCACTGTCGGGTTACGCTCGGATGGTTTCAGGATGAATGCGTTACCACACGCAATCGCCGGGGCGCACATCCACAACGGGATCATCGCCGGAAAGTTGAACGGAGTAACACCGGCCGTGACGCCAAGCGCCTGTTTCATGGAATACATATCAATGCCGGGGCCAGCGCCGTCGGTGTATTCCCCTTTCAACAACTGCGGCGCGCCGATGCAGTATTCCACAACTTCAAGGCCACGGATCACGTCGCCTTTGGCATCCGGCAGGGTCTTGCCGTGTTCTTTGGACAAGGCCTCGGCCAGTTTGTCCATGTCGCGGTGCAGAAGATCTACCATCTTCATCATCACGCGCGCACGGCGTTGCGGGTTCACGGCAGCCCACGCAGGTTGCGCAGCAGCGGCGGCTTTAACGGCGATGTCCATTTCTTCGCGTGAAGCCAGCGGTGTTTTCGCGATAACCTCGCCAATGGCGGGGTTATTGACGTCTGCAAAACGGCCAGATGTACCTTTGACATGCTCGCCGTTGATGTAATGTGTTAATTCTTTCATGGTTCTCTCCCGTTGGAATCAAGTCTGGGGCGATCATACCCTTGCATTTTTGCAGCTCATAGAGGCAATATGGTAAAAACATAGTGCAATTATGCAAAGGGTAGCGATGTCCATCAGTAAATTACGTTGGGATGATTTGAAGGTTTTCTTGCAGGTGGCAAGGCTTAACAGTCTGTCAAACGCGGGCCGGGCCTTGAAAATGGACCCCGCAACCGTGGGGCGGCGTGTGCAAAGGTTGGAAGAAGACCTGACCGCGCGCCTTTTCACCAAAAGCCCGCAAGGATACGATCTGACCGATGCAGGTCTGCGCCTGATGACCCATGCCAGCATGATGGAACAATCCCTGCTGACCGCGGAATCCGAGGTGAAGGGCCAATCCAACGTCCTTTCCGGCAGCATTCGTATCGGTGCGCCCGATGGGTCCGCCAATTACCTTTTACCGCAAGTTTGCGCCGAGATTGTCGATGAAAATCCGGGGTTGGAGGTGCAACTGGTTGCGCTGCCGCGGGTGTTCAACCTGTCCAAACGCGAAGCAGATATGGCTGTGACGGTATCGCCACCACAAGCGGGGCGGCTGACGGTGCAGCGGATAACGGACTATCATCTGCACTTGGCCGCCAGCGAGGTATATCTGAAAACCCACCCGAAGATCACCAAACTGGCGGACCTGAAAGACCACCGCATGATCGGGTATATCAGTGATCTGATTTTCGATCAGGAACTCGATTATTTAGGCGATGCTGGCAAGGATTTGCAGCCGGACCTGACCTCCAACAGTTTTTCGGTACAGCTGAACTGGGCGCGGCGCGGGGCAGGGGTTTGCATCGTCCATGATTTCGCGATCCCGACCTTCCCCGAACTTAAAAAGATACTGACGGACCAGTTGTCGTTAAAACGCAGTTTTTACCTGATCCGCCATAAAGACGACCAACGGGTGGAGCGTTTGAACCGCTTTGCCGAAGTATTCGCCAAGAAAATCCGCCTTGAGGTCCAAAGACTGGAGGCGCTTACTTGACAGGTAACAGCGCCGTGATGCACGATAAAACCATAAAATAACAGGGAGAAAACCATGCTCGTACGCGATATCCTTTCCACCAAACAAATCGGAAAAATCATTTCCGTGGCCACAACCGATAAGATTTCAGCCGCCGCTGAATTGCTTTCGGAGATGCGAATTGGGGCGGTGATTGTGCGCGATGCTGGTAACGAGATTGACGGAATCCTGTCGGAACGCGATATCGTGCGCGCACTTGGTCGCAGTGGTTCGGGGTGTTTGACCGATCTTGTATCGTCTCTGATGACCTCTAACGTCAAATCCTGCACGCCGACGGATACCACCCAACAGGTCATGCAAACCATGAGCGACGGGCGCTTTCGGCACATGCCGGTGATGGAGGATGGCAAGCTTGTCGGTGTCATTTCAATCGGGGATGTGGTGGCTGCACGGATCAAGGAAGTGCAGTTCGAGAATGACTCAATGGCAGAAATGCTGGCCGGAAACATTTAAACCCTCTTGACGGGCGGTGCAGAATAATGCTGCATTGCACAAAAGTGGAGTTTGTATATGCGCACAGGTTTGTACCCAGGAACATTCGATCCGGTGACCCTTGGTCATCGCGACATCATCTCGCGAGCTTGCACGCTGGTGGACCGCCTCGTGATTGGTGTGGCCATCAACCGCGATAAAGGCCCGTTGTTCACCCTTGAAGAACGCGTCGCCATGATCGAGGAAGAATGCGCCAAGATCGACTGTAACGGCTCCGAAATCGTCGTGCATCCGTTTGAAAACCTTTTGATTGATTGCGCCACGGATGTTGGTGCCAAGACGATCATCCGCGGCCTGCGCGCTGTCTCGGATTTCGAGTATGAATTCCAGATGGTCGGCATGAACCGTGTCATGAATGCGGAAATCGAGACTGTGTTTTTGATGGCAGACGCAGGACATCAGGCGATTGCATCGAAACTGGTCAAGGAAATTTGCCGCCTTGGCGGGGATATTTCCAAGTTCGTTCCGGCCTCCGTCGCCGAAGCTTTGCATAAAAAATTCGCCTAAAATTGTCGCAACCCCTTTTGTTTCGGGTGAAGGCGACATAGTTTCCTGACAACATTAATCAGGAGGCAACAATGGCCGATATCAAAGACCCGGAAAATACCGTTATCATCGAACTTAAAGACGGCAACGTCACGATCGAGCTTTTGCCCGATGTGGCCCCCAAGCATGTTGAGCGTTTCAAAACGCTGACCCGTGAAGGCAAATATGACAACGTCGCCTTCCACCGCGTGATTGACGGCTTCATGGCGCAAACCGGTGACGTTCAAAACGGCAACATGGAAAGCAATTTCAACCTACGTGCCGCGGGCACAGGTGGTTCCGAATATCCAAACGTGCCTGCTGAATTTTCCAGCCTGCCGTTCGACAAAGGCGTTCTGGGCGCGGCGCGTAGCCAAAACCCTGATTCTGCCAACTCGCAGTTCTTCATCATGTTCGATGCTGGTCACTTCCTTAACAACCAATACACCGTATTTGGTCGCGTGATTGACGGCATGCAGCACGTGGACGCAATCCAGCGCGGCGAGCCTGCACCAAATCCTGACCGTATGATCTCGGTTAAAGTTGCGGCAGATGTCTAAACCACAGATGAAACGGTTAGGCGGTTTCCTCGTTGTTTTACTATTGATTGTGGGGGGGTATTTTGCCCTCTCAAATCGACCGGCGAACATTGATATCACTAGTGATGATTTGCCTGACGCCGTCGAAACTGTCGTGACAGAATCTGAAAATATTCTGGTGATCGAAATCGCGGGCGAGGGGGCCGGGACGGTTGAAATCCTGATGCGCCCCGACCTCGCCCCGTTGCATGTTGAGCGTATCAAAGAGTTGGCGCGCTCCGGTGCTTACGACGGGATCGTGTTCCACCGTGTGATTGACGGTTTCATGGCGCAAACCGGCGACGTGGAATTCGGTAAGCTAGAGGGATATGACTATCGCATGTCCGGCATGGGTGGCTCAGATCTGCCCAACCTGCCAGCCGAGTTTTCGAACATCACCTATGTCGAAGGTATTATCGGCATGGCGCGCAGCAACGATCCGGATTCGGCAAACTCGCAGTTTTTCATCATGTTTGATGATGCGGGCTTTCTTGACGGACAATATACCGTCATCGGTCGTGTGATCAGCGGTATGGAGTTTGTTCAAGCGATCAAACGCGGTGACAGCGGCGCGAACGGTTCGGTGTTTGAGGACCCCGACTATATGGCAACGGTTCGGGTGAAATCCGACCTTTAAGATCCATAAAAGCAGTTTTTGAAAGGGCGGGGGAAACTCCGCCCTTTTCTCTTTCGCTCAACTTGACGTGAGCAGGGGTAGCGCTGTGGTCTTTCTGTTGGCAGGTTAAACCTACACAACAGGAAAGGGAGCATTATGTTCCGTAAAATCTTACTGACCCTGATGCTGTCAGCCATCACGCTGCCGGCCTTCGCCCAGTCTTCCAGCCTGATACGCGGCTGGCCTGATACAGATTTCACCAACACCTCCGTTGATTTAGGCGGGATAATGTCCGGCGGTCCGGGCAAAGACGGCATTCCGGCGTTAAGCAGCGTTGATCTTGTTCCGGTTTCCGACGTCGACTTTTCCGAACGCGAACCGGTTCTGACCGTGGAAATGGACGGCGTCGCCCCGCGGGCCTATCCCATCCGGTATCTGACGTGGCACGAGATTGCCAATGACGTGATCGGTGATGTTCCGGTGGCTGTAACCTTCTGCCCGCTTTGTAATTCCGCACTGGTATTTGACCGCCGCCTTGACGGGCAAGTTCTGGATTTCGGAGTGTCCGGCAATCTGATGGCCTCCAACATGGTGATGTTTGATCGCCAAACCGAAAGCTGGTGGCTGCAATTCACCGGCGAGGGCATCGTTGGCGATATGACGGGAAAACAATTGACCCAAGTTGTCAGCTGGATGGAATCCTTGGGGGAATTTCGTGCGCGCAACCCCAACGGTGAAGTTATGGACCAGCCAACTAATTTTCGCCGCCAGTATGGCGCGAACCCCTATGCGGGGTATGACAGTTCGGCGCAACCGTTCCTGTATCGGGGTGAAAACCCGCCCTTCGGCATCTCGCCACTGGCGCGTGTCGTGACGGTTGGCAACCGCGCATGGCCCCTTGAGCGCCTAAGCGAGGCCGAAGAGATCATCGAGGCAGGCGTGCGGATCGTCTGGAAATCCGGCATGGCCTCGGCCCTTGGGGCGCGGCGTATATCTGATGCGCGCGACATTGGCAGCATCCGCGTCTTTGACGCTGTAACTGGCGAAGACGTCATCCACGACGTCGCCTTCGCCTTTGCGTTCCACGCCTTTGAGCCAGACGGGGAATGGATGCTGGGTAACTAGGGCTAGCCCTGCCGGGCCAGTCTTAAGCAGGTTGGCCCGATTTTGTTTTCCCCTCGCGCTCAGCAAGGAAACCGGCGGCCCCGATCTGGATGAAATAGGCAAACATGATCGGCAGGATAAAGGTCGCACCATATGTCTCGACGCTGAACACCGCTAGAATTAGCGCCAGCGTGATATAGCGGGTCGCGATATGCCAGAAAACCGATTTACCGTTTGGTGTCAGATCAGTCGCAAATATCGCAACGGCAATCACCACGGCATAGAACGCGGATGTCGCGACAAGTGCTTTAACCAAATCCATAATTCCAACTTGGAACAGCAGTTGCGCTGTTGAAAGGGAGAATAGGTACAAAACAATTCCGAACATTGTCGCCTTGGAGATCAACTGCTGATGCTTGCCGGTAAACGTAACCACACCGGGGAAAAACTTAAGGGCAATACGGCTGAGGATGAACGGAAACACAATCAGGATCATGAAAGGCGCCAAGGGCTTAACGCCGTTACCTGCGCTCATATCCGATACTGCCGTAAGATCCGGTGCAGGGAACCAGCCACCAAACAGGTTCTGGAATTGCCCGAAGATCAACGTAACTGGCAGCAACAACAACAAGTTAAGCATGAAAATCACAAAACCGAGCTTAACATTAGCACCGCTTTGTTTGATCCACATCATCACCATGCCACCACCGGGCAAAAGGGCCAGCAAGAACAGCGCGGCGGCAATACCGATGTCCTGACTTGCAAATCCTATGGCCAGCGCCACAGCCGTTAAAAGCAAATAATTGATCCACAAGTTTTTAAAGACGCTGGGCAGGTTATCCTTGATGATCGCCACGTCCGATACCTGAAACTTGAACAAGCTGGGCGTCACAAGGAATATACCGGCAACCAGACACACGAGTGACGAAAAGGTAAGGCCGTGGGTGAAATACCCAAAGCTTAGGCCAAGGATTACGGCGGATAGGATTAAGGCGATTTGTTTCATGGGAATGTCCTGAGTGTAACTGGTATAGTTTGTTTGCACTCACTTAATGTAACACCCCGCCAATACAAGAAGGGCGGGGTGCGACACATTCAACATTATGAAAGTGTGGTTAACCTTCTATTTTAACCAAAGCATGGCGTTTTTTGCCGGCTGACAATTTGACCGTCGCGGCAATCATATCCGCCGATACCATCGTGCCGGCATCCGTCACCACCACATCGTTCAACTTTGCGCCGCCCGATGCGATCGTGCGTTTGGCTTCTTTACCCGAAGGGGCTAGGCCGGATTTGACGAACAGTTGTACGATCGAAATGCCGTTGTCACCAAAATCGCTGGCAGTAAGCGTTATGGTCGGCAGGTCGTCCCCGACGCCACCTTTTTCAAACACTTCCTTGGCCGTAGCCGCCGCAGTTTTCGCAGCTTCCGCACCGTGGGCCAACGTTGTGACCTCGTTCGCCAGAATGATCTTGGCTTCGTTAATGTCGGACCCTTCCAGCGCGCCGAGACGTTCGCACTCCTCCAGCGGCAGCTCCGTGTACAGCTTCAAGAACCGCGTCACATCCGCATCCAGCGTGTTGCGCCAGAACTGCCAAAATTCGTAGGGGGAGCGCATGTCGGCATTCAGCCACACCGCACCATCCTGCGATTTACCCATCTTTTTGCCGTCCGCCGTGGTCAAAAGCGGCGAGGTCAGGCCAAACACAGTCGCGCCCGACATCCGGCGGCTAAGGTCGATACCGTTAACGATATTGCCCCATTGATCCGATCCACCCATTTGCAGCAAACACCCGAACTGTCGGTTAATTTCCATGAAATCATAGGCTTGCAGGATCATATAGTTGAATTCCAGAAAGCTTAACGATTGCTCGCGGTCCATACGGGACTTAACACTCTCAAAGCTTAACATCCGGTTGACCGAAAAATGCCGCCCCACATCGCGCAGGAACGTCAGGTAATTCAGGTTATCCAACCATTCGGCATTGTTCAGCATTTTCGCATCCTGCGCGCCATCGCCAAAGGTCACGTAGTTGCTGAAAACTTTCTTAATGCCTTCAATATTCGCGTCAATCTGGGCGTCGTCCAGCAAGGATCTCTCGTCCGCGCGAAACGACGGGTCGCCGACCTTGGACGTACCACCGCCCATAAGAACCAACGGTTGATGGCCGGTTTTTTGCAACCAACGCAACATCATAATCTGGATCAGGGACCCGACGTGCAGCGAACTGGCCGTTGCGTCAAACCCGATATACGCCGGAACAATGCCATTCATTAGCGCGTCATCAAGGCCTTCCATATCGGTGCAGTCCGACAGAAAGCCGCGGGTCTCCATCACGCGGAGGAATTCGCTTTTGGGCTTGTAGGTCATTGTTCCAGTTTCCTAAGATTTATCAGTGCCGCGATGTATAACGAATGCGCGGCGAAAGGGAAGCGTTTGTGCTTCAAATCCGCCGCTTGAGGGCGTAGCATTGCTGCAGGAGGTGCGAATTGCGAAATTTAAATCATAGCATTGTCGTTTATGTCATCTGGGTGCTGCTAATCGGCGGTGCGGCTTTCGCCATTTACGAGCGCCACTGGGAGTCGCTTTTTGTGTCGGTTTTGACTTTCGCCCTAACCTTCGTTCCGCTGTTATTTCAACGGTTCTATCACGTACGAATCCCTGTGTTTTTCACATCTGCAATTATCGTTTTCACCTATTCGACCTTGTTTTTGGGCGAGATCGGCAATTTCTATGAGCGCTTATGGTGGTGGGATGTGTTAATGCACGGTGGTGCGGCTATCGGGTTTGGACTTATCGGGTTCATTATGATTTTCATGCTGTTTCGAGGCAATAGATACGCTGCGCCGCCGATTGCTTTGGCGTGGTTTGCATTTTGTTATGCCATGACCATCGGCGTGTTGTGGGAGATTTTCGAATTTGGCATGGACCAGATATTTGGCCTGAACATGCAAAAATCGGGTTTGGCGGACACGATGTATGACCTTATTGTCGATACATTCGGGGCCTTTGTCGGGGCCGCTGCCGGTTTCTTTTACCTTAAGGGGCGCTGGTTTGGTGGGTTGGCCAAATTGATCGACCAGTTTGTGGACGAAAACAAGGAATTGTTCAACGAGAAGAAGTAGCCTTCAGGCCGTGCCGTTTTGGGAAACCTTGATATCTGCATAAATCGGCAGGTGATCCGAGGCAACCCGCGACAGGTCCGAGTGATGCACAGCCCCCTTCAGTAAATCCAGATCATTGCGCAGAATTATCCGGTCAAGCGAGGCCACGGGTCTTGAGGAATGGAAACTGGGGCCGGGAGTGGCGATGGCGTATTCATCGCCGAACTCGTCAAGGCTGCCACCAGGGCGCCACTCATTCAGGTCGCCCATGATCAGCGTCGGGATTTGGGCGTTAAGGCGTTGAATTTGGCTGGTTACCGCACGAATTTGTTGACGGCGATAGGTGCGCATCAACGCCAGATGCATCCCGACAATCCGAAAATGTTCGCCGTGCAGGAAAATGTCCGTCGATATCGCGCCGCGCGGTTCCAGCACCGGAATATCGTGACGGCGTTCCACCATCACCTCCGCGTCTTTTCGCACCAGAATGGCGTTGCCGTGCCAGCCGATGCTGTCGGGGCGGGTGGCAATTTCGACAACTTTCAGGTCGGTTTCGGCCTCGATCATCTCGCGCGGGATGGTGGTTTCGCGCAGGCCAGTGCGGCGGTCAACTTCTTGCAAAGCCACCACATCGGCGTTGATTTCGTTCAGGATTTCGACAATCCGTTCGGGGCGGCGCTTGCGGTCAAGCCCGACACTTTTACGGATATTATAAGATGCAACTCGGATCACTGCTCGCTCCGTTCTTTTTGTTATACCCTTAATATGGGTATACCGAGCAGGATTTTCAATTCACCGCCGCCGGCGTCGCCGCCCACCTTCGCCCGATTGTTTGACGTTGAAAGAAACGTCAGGAATATCAACAAGTTGGTTCAACAGCGGAAACGGGTCGCTTGCATGTGGAATGGCCGAGGCATTAACGAAATGATCTTGAAACTTCGGTTCAATCGCGGTTTCAATCTTGTCGATCTCATGCACCACCCGCTCAATTTCACGCCGTGCAGACACATTCAGCAACGCAATCCGCGCGCCCGTACCCGCAGCATTTCCGGCTGAAACCACATTTTCCAGCGGGCAATCCGGTATCATCCCCAAAACCATCGCGTGCTTGGCTGATATATGCGCCCCGAAAGCGCCTGCCAGTGTTACATGGTTAACGGTCTCAACGCCCATTTTGTCCATCAACAACCGCGCGCCCGCATAAAGCGCGGCTTTGGCCAGTTGGATAGCGCGAATATCACCGTTGGTAACCGTAATCAGTGGCCCGCCATCGGCGGTGGCATCATGCAGAACATAAGAATTGGTACGCCCGTCAACGATGCAGCGCGCCGTGCCCGTTTGCTCGGCTGATCCGATCAGACCACCTGCATCCAGCAGCCCTGCGAGGCGCATTTCCGCAATAACTTCGATAATACCTGAGCCGCAAATGCCGGTGATACCGCTGGAAAGGGTTGCGGCCTCGAACCCGTCCTCGTTGGACCACAGATCACAACCGATAACCTTGAAGCGTGGCTCCTTCGTCACCGGATCAATCCGCACGTTTTCAATCGCCCCGGGGGCGGCGCGTTGGCCAGACGAAATCTGCGCACCTTCAAACGCTGGCCCCGTGGGGGAGGAACAGGCCAGCACGCGGTCCTTGTTGCCCAGCAGGATTTCAGCGTTGGTGCCAACATCGACAATCAACACCAGATCGTCGGAACGATAGGGGGCCTCGGACAACGCCACGGCGGCGGCATCCGCGCCCACATGGCCCGCGATGCAGGGCAAGATATAAAGGCGCGCTTCGGGGTGCATGACCATATCCACCTCGCTGGCCCAAAGCGATACCGCCCCCGAGCTTGCCAAAGCGAAGGGCGCTTGGCCAAGTTCAACGGGGTCAATGCCAAGGAACAGGTGGTGCATGACGGGGTTGCCGACCAGCACGGCCTCCACAATCAATTCGCGGCCGATCTCCGCCTCGGTTGAGACCTGCACGATCAGCGCGTTCATGGATTCGCGCACGGCGCGGGTTAGCTCCACCTCGCCGCCGGGGTTCATCATCACGTATGATACGCGGCTCATCAGGTCTTCGCCGAACCGGATTTGCGGGTTCATGATGCCGGAGGAGGCGACGACCTCGCCGCTTTGCAAATCACATAGATGCGCCGCAATCGTCGTGGAGCCTAGATCAATCGCCAGCCCGTAGATCGAGCCCTCATAATACCCCGGCCAAACCTGCATGATATGGGAGGAACCACTTTCGCCGGTGTGAATCGCGCAGGTAACTTTCCATTTACCTTTGCGCAAGGCGGGTTGCAGCAGTTGCAAGGTTCGTAGATCACTGCCCGCCACATCCAGATCCCACTGTTCCTTCAACGCCTTTTGCAAGCGTTCCAGATCACCGGAGGGTTCGTGCATGTCGGGTTCTTGCACCTCGACATAATACAGTTTTGTCGCTGGCTCCATCGTGATTTCACGGGCTTCGGCGCGTTTGCGCACGACCTGTTTATGCACTTGGGATTCCGGTGGCACATCAATCACAATGTCCGATTGCACGGTTGCCTGACATCCCAAACGCCGCCCTTCGGGCAGGCCTCGCAGGGTGTCGTATTTTTCCTCGACCGCGTTCCAATCCGATAACGCATCGCTGGCCACGGTCACGCCGTGCTTGGCAAATTCGCCGTAAGATGGGGTGATTTGACACTTGGAACAAATCCCGCGCCCGCCACAAACACTGTCCAGATCAACGCCAAGTTTGCGCGCTGCCGTCAGTACAGGCGTGCCCACAGGGAAGCGTCCGCGTTTGCCTGACGGGGTGAATATGACTAGAGGATCATCGCTCATTTTTCGTATCTCGCATATTGTTTCAGCGAGTAATACTATTTCTGCGACCCTGATTGAAAGGCGAATACGACGTTTTGAGCGATTGTTTGCGTCTAACTGGAGTTCGAAGTCCATTCGCAGCGGTCAAAATCGGCGTATTTGATCATGCCTTCGGTATTGCCTGCGGTGATGAGGCGCGAACAGCCTTCGTCGTTATCAAGGGTTTCAAAGACGCTCACGAAGCCGTTTTGGGGGGCGTCGGATTCGGTTGTGCATAGCGACTGACCGGGGGCGAGTTCTTGCACTTTGCGCCCGTCATCCCCGGCATCAACGGCAAAAACATGGGTCAATTCCGACTGGTTGGTGACACAAAACCCGTTGGTCGGGGCGGCCATCGCAACCGTGAGACTGGAAAGGTAGGCGACCACATCGCGGCGATCCTGTTCGTCTTTCAAGCGGAACGTCATCTTGGCTTTGGCTTTCGGGTCATTCAGAAACGCGCGCAGGAAATCTTTGGGGTTGAACAGGTAGCTGACGATGTTTTCTTGCGTCCAGATCAGCCCCGCCTCGCCAGCAGACAGCATGGATTTGCCATATTTATAGCCCTCAAAACTGCCAGCGGGGCGGCCAAACACGTCCGTCAGCACCGGCCCAATCCGGTTTTTCGCGCCGTCCCCAACTTGGTGGCAGGATGCGCATTTGCTAAATATCTGCTCGCCAGCATCAGCGTTTTGCGCTTGCACGGGCAGGGCGGCAGACATGGTTAAAGCGACAAAAGCGGCAATGTGGGAACGACGCATGAGGGGACCTCCGAAGGTTGATTTGCGCGCAGTCTGCACATTTGTGGGTCAGCTTAAAATACACCTCTGTTCACGATTTTATCACGTCGGCTCACATGTTTTGTGAAATCGCGTGTTCTACAGTTTACCCCAAGTTGTATTCCGATGGGCTAGGGTAGGGCCATAAATTCAACGGAGGACATGATGAAAAAGTTTATTGCAGGTTTGGCGCTAGTTGGCGCGTTAACAATGACAACCGCGAGTGCGCAGGATATGGCACCGTTTGGTACCGAGGATGATGTCGCCTACGCAGCGCTGCTGTGGGATGTGATGGAAGCCTCCAATCTGGCGGGTGAAAACGCGATCCAGACCTACCCTTACGAGGGGATCGCCCCGCACGGGATGATGTTGCAGACGTTCTATTCGACCGGCACGATTAACGGCACAACCGGTGATCTGATCGTGAAACGCAACTACGGCCCTGAAGGCGTGACCGAGGACGAGGTTCTGTTGGACCCAGCCAAGCACCTAGGTGCAGTCACCGTGATGTTCCGCCGCGAGGCCGGCTATGACGCAGATAACCAAGACTGGTTTTGGGCGAAATTCCTGCCGGACGGTTCGTTGGATAAAAACCCCAAAGGCATGGCACTTGCTGGCCGTGTGGCCAAAGGGGCCGATGTTGGCTGCATCGCGTGTCACAGCGGTGTGGACGATTATGTGTTCACGTCCGATGCTATTACGATGATGAAGTAATCCGATTGGGTTATGCGAAAAGGCGGGCCAAGTGGTCCGCCTTTTTTTATGCGTAGGATGCGTTTTTCAACTTCTCGCGCGGATCATAGGCGTGGGTGTCTTTCCAGCTCTCAAGAAATGCGGCCAGATCATCGTCGATTTTATCGGGCATTTGCACCGATAGAGTCACCATCTGGTCGCCCTTTTTACCGCTTCGCATCGCGATTCCACGGCCTTTCAGGCGCATGGTTTGCCCCGTACGAGACCCTTTCGGAATTTTCAGGCCAACTGGCCCGTGCAGGGTTGGAACCTCCACTTTGCCACCCAAAGCGGCCTCGTAAAGGGTGATGGGCAGGGTGAGGTTGATGTTCAAACCATCGCGGCTGAACACGGGGTCAGGCATCACGGTGATCTGGATCAGGGCATCGCCCGCAGGGCCGCCGCCATATCCGGGCTGGCCTTTGCCTTTCAGGCGAATGGTTTTGCCATCCTCGATGCCTTGCGGAATGGTGACGCTTAACGCTCCGTCCGGCATTTGCACCTGCTTTTTGCCACCAAGGGCCGCCTCGATAAACGAGACGCTCATGTTATAGTGCTGGTCTTGTCCGGCGAACGACTGGCGCGATTGCGCTTGCCGGTCACGAAACATCTGGCTGAAGATATCGCCCATGTCGCCCATATCCTGAAATCCGGCTTGCCCTTGTGGGCCGCGCGGTTGGCGGGCGTATTGTTGCGAATACTGCGGGGCTTTCTCGGCCCCGCTCTCGTCGATTTCGCCACGGTCATACTGGCCGCGCTTTTTGTCTTTGCCCAGAATGTCATAGGCAGCCGAAACCGCCTTGAACCGCTCCTCGTTTTTTGCGTCATCGGGGTTAAGGTCAGGGTGCAGTTTTTTGGTCAGCTTGCGATAAGCCTTCTTGATTTCGTCCTTCGAGGCGCCTCTTTTGACGCCCAGAACGTCGTACAGGTTCTTAGCCATCTTATTATCCATCAATTGTTCGCCCTATATCTAGGCATTCACGGATAATTCACAAGTATGATTAAAGCGTTACTAGCGACGACGACGCCGACCACTGCGTTCGCGGCCCTCGCCCTCGGCAACAGGGGCGCGGTTGGCTTTGATCCATGCGCCGCCGTGCGGGTCGTTGTTGGTCAACAGGTTGGCGGCGCGGATCGCGTCCATTTCAAGCGAGTGCATCGGGTTCATAATGGCCGAGGTCATGCCCGACGCCATCGCCATTGGCAAGAACGCGGCATTCACGCCATTGCGGTTTGGCAGCCCGAAACTGATGTTGGAGGCCCCGCAGGTGGTATTTACGCCCAGCTCCATGCGCAAACGGCGCACCAGTTCGAAAACCTGAAGGCCGGCAGTGGCCATCGCACCGATTGGCATGACCAGCGGGTCAACCACGATGTCATGGGCCGGAATGCCGAAATCAGCAGCGCGTTCCACGATTTTCTTGGCCACGGCAAAACGCACGTCGGGGTCTTCGGAAATGCCGGTGTCGTCGTTGGAAATCGCCACGACCGGCACGTTATATTTTTTCACCAGCGGCAAGATCAGTTCCAGCTTGTCTTCCTCGCCAGTCACGGAATTCAACAGCGGGCGACCTTTGCAGACCTGAAGCCCTGCCTCTAGCGCAGCGGGAACCGAGCTGTCGATACATAAAGGAATGTCCACAAGGTCTTGAACCATCTGGATAACTTGCTGCATCAATGGGGGTTCAGTCTCGTTCGGGTTCGGGTTGGAGTTGTAAACAACACCTGCGTTAATATCGAGGATCGTCGCGCCCGCCGCCACCTGTGCCAGCGCGTCGGACATGACGGTCGAAAAATCGCCTGCTTCAAGTTCGGCAGCCAGCTTTTTGCGGCCCGTCGGGTTGATGCGTTCGCCGATGACGCAGAAGGGTTGATCGAACCCGATGATGGCGGTTTTGGAGGCGGATTCAATAATCGTGCGGGTCATAATTTGTCCTTAGGCGTGGGCTTTGATTCTGGCAGGGTTGCCATGCGCGGCGGTGTATTCGGCTGTTTTGTTAATCCCACCTAGCGGAAAGAAGTGGACAGTTTCAATGTTGAAATTCGGGTTGGCGGCTTTGTGACGCGCCAGCTCCGATAAAACCTGTGTCGGCTCGAACGGCATAACCAGCTTGGTAACGTCCTTGGCGCGGCGTGTTAACACCCGCACGGAAGGGCCGACACCACACGCCATAGCAAACTTGATCATCGTTTGCAATTTCGCGGGGCCAGCGACCCCGATGTGGATGGGCAGGGTGATGCCTTCGGCTTGCAACATGTTGGCCCATGCGATCACCGGCGCGCTTTCAAAAACGAATTGTGTGGCGAGTGCCATGCTCGCGTCCGTACGGTTCTGGAAATCGTTTTTCCAGCGCAGGGCGTCCATCACGGCGGCGTCGCCACCGTTGGGGTCAATGTCTTTGTTGCCCTCTGGATGGCCCGCGACGTGCAGGCGGTTAAAGCTGTGTTTGTCGAACAGGCCTGTGCCAAGCAGTTGCATGGAATCGCTGAAATCGCCGTGCGGGTTATCGACGCCACCGGCCAGCAGCAGGGCTGACGAAACGCCGACATCGGCGTAGCGCATGATCCAGTCTTCCAGCGTTGCGGCATCTTTGATGATGCGGGCAGGGAAGTGGGGCATGACGGGGAAACCCTCGGATGTGATCCGCGCGGCGGTCTCGATCATTTCCTCAATCGGTGTGCCTTCGATGTGGGCGACATACACGCGGGTACCTTCGGGCAAAATCTTGCTGAAGTCTTCGATTTTTGCCGCCGTGCGGGGCATAACCTCGATGGAAAAGCCGTTGAGGAAACTGCTTAACGTCCCGTCGTTAACGGGTGCCGCAGGGGCTTTACGCTTAAAGTTCAGGATTGCCATGAGGTTCTTCCAGTTCATGCCGAGGGGCCGTTACGCCCAGCCATCATTGTCGATCAATGCCTTGATCCTGTCCTGATCGTATTCGGCTTCGATTCGGGCAACTTCCGCGATTGCGACCTCTTTATCGTCACCTTCGACAGAATACGGCGCCGCTTTGCGCCATTCGGCCAGATATGCGTCGGCGTCTTTGGCACCGACCTTCATGGCGGCGCGGTCAATCGCTTGTTCGAATCTCTCTGGCAACTGGATTTTATGGCCGCGACGGCCTTTGCCGCAAATCACCTGTGCGGGGATATCGCGCCAGTATACTATGGTTACATTTGCCATTTTCGGCCCTCCGGTTGTTCAATTTCGCAGTAGCGTTCCTGAGGAATACATATGCGCTGTTCGGCGACATCAAAGGCGCAATTCGCGACATTTCGCAAGACCAGATCGTGCCTGCGTCGTTTTTTATCCTTGATCAGTCGTTTTTTTGCTGTATGAAAAAGGCACTGCAAAACTCATTGACGGTATGGACCGACGCAACATGACTTATAAAACTCCACAGACCACGAGTCTGTCTTTCGAATTTTTTCCTCCACATAATGCTGAAGCAAGTGCGCGCCTATGGCGTTCGGTTGAACGGCTTGCCCCTTTGGGTCCGGAATATGTTTCGGTAACTTATGGCGCTGGCGGCACGACGCGAGAACGCACGGTTTCGGCGATCAAAACCATTCAGGACCGCGCGCGCCTTTGCGTCGCGGGGCATCTGACGGTGGTGGGGGCCAGCCGCGCTGAAACGCTGGATGTGGCGCGCGGGTACGCCGCCCAAGGTGTGCGCCGCATTGTGGCGTTGCGCGGCGATGCGCCCAAAGGCCAAGATCATTTTACCGCGCATCCGGACGGGTTTCAGAACGCGGCGGAATTGGTGGCCGGGTTGAAAGAAGCCGGCGATTTCGAAATTTCCGTGGCGGCCTATCCCGAAAAGCACCCCGATTCTGCGGATATGAAAGCGGACATCGCAAACCTGAAACGCAAGATTGATGCTGGCGCCAGTAGCGCCATCACGCAATTCTTTTTTGATAACGAGGATTTCTTGCGTTTTCGCGATGCGGCCGCCGATGCAGGCATCACCGCACCAATCATTCCGGGCATATTGCCGGTGGAAAACTTCACCAAAATGCTGCGGTTTGCCGATATGTGCCAAGCCAAAGTGCCGGACTGGATGCATCAGGCGTTTCGCAATGCGGGCGACGATGCGGAGGTTCTGGCCACCGCGATTTGCGCCGAGCAATGCGACGAGCTGCAAGCCGAGGGCGTGGACCATCTGCATTTCTACACGCTCAACAATCCCGATCTGGTCTACAATATCTGTCGGGCCTTGGGGTTTGAAGCCGTTGGTGTCGATCTGGCGGCGAGCGTTGCTTAAGCACCGCTTGCGCTGAACCCCGTTCCGCTCTATCTTTAGTTCAAACACTGCGCCGAATTCTGAGCGCGGGATAGATTGGCTGAAAATAATGACGGATCGTCATTCCCACAATCCGAGGGGGAAATCGGGTGGCAAGCGGCGTGCGGGCGGCAGAAATGCTGTGCTGTCACGAAAACCGCTTTATGCTGCGCTGGACCTTGGTACAAATTCTTGCCGGATGCTTATTGCAGAACCGGACGGGGCGCATTTCAATATTGTTGATGCATTCTCTAAATCCGTGCGGCTTGGGCTTGATCTGGAACGCACCGGCGCGCTTTCGAATGCGGGCATTAACCGGACCCTGCAGGCGCTGCATGTGTGTTCGCGTAAATTGCGAAAACTGGGTGTGACGAACTCGCGTCTTATCGCGACGGAGGCGTGCCGCCGTGCCAAAAACGGCGAGCAATTCATGAGCCGTATTCGTAATGAAACCGGCCTGAACCTTGAAGTTATCAATACCGCGGAGGAAGCGCGGCTCGCGGTGGTCAGTTGCTCGCCTTTGTTGGAGCAGGTGGCGGAACATGTGCTGGTGGTTGATATCGGCGGTGGTTCCACTGAATTGGTCTGGGTGGACCTGACGGAGGTTGCCCCTGTGGATAAAATCAAGGCGATGATCAACCTTCGCCCCGGTGATATTGCGGCGGCCAAACTGCCCGGTGCGCGGGTGGTGGACTGGATTTCGGTGCCATTGGGCGTGGCGACGTTGATGCAACGCTTTTCCGATGTGCAGGAAGACGGTGCGAAATTCGCCCTGATGGCCTGTCATTTTGAAGAAGCGTTGGAGGCATTCACACCTTATCATGATCTGGTTGACCCCGCGATCCTGTCAAAATTGCAGGTGATCGGCACGTCTGGCACGGTGACGACGTTGGGCGCGATGCATCTGGGATTGCGGCGCTATGATCGCAACAAGGTTGATGGGCTACGGATGCGTGCGCAGGACGTGAACGTGGTGATCGAGCGGTTTTTGGAGCTTGGCCCCGAGGGGCGGCGGCGGGAACCCGGCATTGGCAATGATCGCGCGGACCTGATTATGTCGGGATCTGCGATATTGCAGACGCTGCTGCGGATCTGGCCGACGGAATCGGTTAGGGTTGCGGATCGCGGTTTGCGCGAAGGTATGTTATTTTCGATGATGAACGCTGATGGCGTTCTGGAAAACAGGTTTGAAAACGATGGTTGAGAAAAACAAATCAGGGCGCGGGCAGCGCGATCTTAAGGTTCGGGTAAAATCGGCCAAGGGGCGCAAATTATCGTCCACCTTGTGGCTGGAACGCCAGTTGAACGACCCTTATGTGCGGCGCGCGAATGAGGATGGCTATCGTGGCCGTGCGGCTTTCAAGATCAAAGAACTGGACGAAAGGTTTCACTTTCTGGTACCCGGTGCGCGGGTCGTGGATCTTGGCTGTGCGCCCGGTGGCTGGTGTCAGGTTGCCGTGAAAAACGTGAACTCTTTGGGGGAGCGCAAGGGCAAGAAGGTCGGCACGGTGCTGGGCATTGATTTGCAGGAAGTGGAGCCGATTCCGGGGGCCGAACTGCATGTTCTCGATTTTCTAGAGGAATTCGCTGACGATAAAGTTAAGGAATGGCTGGGCGGCAAGGCGGACGTGGTGATGTCCGACATGGCCGCAGCGGCTTGTGGGCATAAGCAGACGGACCACATTCGGATTATGGCACTGGTGGAGGCCGCGATTTATTTCGCCCTCGACGTTCTGGACGAGGGCGGCACGTTTGTCGCCAAGGTTCTGGCTGGCGGGGCGGAGGAACAGATGCTGTTGATGCTGAAGAAAAACTTCAAGAAAACCGTGCATGTTAAACCGCCAGCAAGTCGTTCGGATAGTTCCGAGAAGTTCGTGATTTCTACGGGGTTTAAGGGACGCGGGTAGGGTGATATGAAATATCTTTTTGTAATATTATTGACGTTTTTTCCGCTTTTTGCCATTGCGCAGGAAGAGGGTGCGGATCCTGTCACCGAATGTGCTGCTGTTCTCGCCGCGCCGCCCTTCGTGGATATTCTAACCAGAAATGATGGTAATGATTTCGGCGAACTCTCTCCTCTGAAAGGCGGGCGGGCGTTACTGGGGCTTGAGTGCAGCGTTGATGAACTGACCGAATTTTTCGAAAAAGCCGGGTGGGAATTGTTGCAGTTCGAAGAGAAGAACTTGCTCGGGCCATTCTCGAGAGGTGATGGCGCTCCCGACTATTATATTGATGCAGCGGCAGACTTCTGCCTTAAACGGCCAATGCTGTTCGGAATGTTTGACTTCAGATGCCGACCAATCGCCACGATTTTGTTCCACAAAGGAAGAGTTTCCAGCATAATTGTTTTTATGTCTAAATAGCAACCGTAGGGTGGGTGATTCACCCGCCACTCCGACCTGAACCCTTGCAATGGTTGGTGAATCACCCACCCTACGGTTGGAACAGGGCACGAAAAAAGAGGCGTTCGGGTGAAACCCGCGCCTTGATCGTCTAAAATGCTCGGGGAGGGCTGTTGCCCTTGGTTTTCGGCGGTTTGGGTTAGAAACCACCTGTAACACTGAGACTGCGGGGATACCGCGCCAAGGCCCAATCCTTGAGAATGTTGCTGACATATGCCGGTCTTTAGGCGGCGCAACGATTGGGCGGATTAGTGTGGTTGTTGCGAATAAATGCAACGGTAAATTAACAAATATATTGGCGCGATAAACCCGTTGAGCCTTGCGGCCCGTCTCGCTCAGTGAAATCCGTTATACAGAACAATGGTTAAGGAGTGGTTTACAAAGGGGTTGCTTTTTATTTCATATTCAAGAATACATATATAAAAAAATCTGGAGAGTTCCCGTGTTAACCAAACAAAACCTGTGGCGCAGCACGCCACCTGCAATTTTTCCTGTGTCCTTAGGATTCATGGGGCTGGCATTGGCGTGGCGCAATGCGTCCGGCGTTACGCCGATACCCGAGGAAATCGGGGATTTGATGCTGGGCTTTTCCACGGCGTTCTTCCTGTTTTTCGCGGTTTCGTTCGTCGCCAAAGTCATTGCGCGGCCCGGCGTGATATTCGAGGACCTGAAAGTTCCGCCCGCGCGCGCCGGTGTTGCAGCGTTCCCTATGGCGATCATGTTGCTGGCGGCGGCGTTGTTGCCGCTTGGCGTACAGGTGCCGCTGGTTTGGTGGACAGGTGTTTTCGTTTACTACATCGCGACGGGGGTGGTGGCGTACTCGATTATTACAGGCCCACCTGAAGCGCGGATGTTCTCGCCTTTTCAATATCTTGCGTTTGTGGGGCCAACGGTTGGCCCGATTGCCGGTATTCCGCTTGGCTATGTAACGGCAAGTTTCTGGCTGCTTATAGCGGCGCTTATTCCATATATCGCGATCACGCTTGGGTATGGCTTCAAGCTTTTCAAAGTACGCCCGCCAGTGCCGTTGCGCGCCTCCATTGCGATTGTGTTGGCCCCGACCAGCCTGTTTGCGCTGGGGTTCGGGCAGCTTGGAATTACATGGGCGTATGATCTATTTTACGGGTTGGCTTGGGTTATCGCGATCGCGCTTTTGATATCCGCCCCTTGGTTGACAAAGGGTGGCTGGAATCCGGTTTGGGGCAGCTTCACGTTCCCTATCGCCACGTTTACCAATTTGCAGATTTTGGCCATTGGCAAGGGCGCGGGCATTATTGCCATGATGGGGCTTGTTGGCGGGTTAGTTATCGGGACTCCGTTGATTTTGTATATCATCTGGAAGACATCGAGCGCATGGATCAAGGGTGATTTGGCTAAAAAGACCGGTGCGGCGGTGGCGTAATATCAAGGAGAGCGTGATGGATTTTGAACTTTGGCTGACATTCGTTGTCGCCTACACTGTGATATCCCTCATTCCTGGCCCAAGTGTTTTTATGGTTACAGGCCAAACATTAACGCGTGGAACGCGGGCGGGTTTTCTGTGCGTATTAGGTGACGTTATGGCCGGAGTCGTTCTGGTCGTATTTTCTCTTTTAGGTGTGGGCGTTATTTTGGCAACCTCCGCCACACTTTTCTTGATAGTAAAATGGGCGGGTGTTTTTTACATGGTGTTACTCGGAGTCGCCCAGATACGTGCAGCGCGGCATACGGCGTTAGACAGTTCAGATGTTGCGGTGCGCAGCAGTATTTGGGCTGGCTTCCTTACAGGGATACTGAACCCCAAAGCTATCATTTTCTACATGGCCTTTTTAGCCCAGTTTATGGATCCGAACGCTGACCTGTTGATGCAGTTTATCATTCTGGTGCCAACATCTACGATTATTGTTGGCTTTGTACTTTCAGCTTATGTCTTGATGGCGACGCGGGCGCGACGCGTGTTTCAAAGTGAAACCGCTAGACGGAGATTTGGATATACCGGTGGCAGTTTTCTGATTGGTGGTGGGTTTTTGATGGCTACAAAGGGTTGAGCCGCGAATTCCGCACTTTCCCCCTTCCATTTTCGTGCGCTTCATGAGATAGGGACGTGCCAACAGCGACCCCCATGTAGGAGAGAATCCATGGAAATTCGTGAGGCCCTTACCTTCGATGATGTACTGCTCGTTCCAGCGGCGTCCAGCGTTATGCCGACGACGGCGGATACGCGCACGCAAGTGACGAAAACTATTTCGATGAACATTCCGTTAATCAGTTCCGCGATGGACACGGTAACGGAGGCCAAGATGGCGATTGCCATGGCGCAGGCCGGTGGTATGGGGGTTATTCACCGCAATCTGGATATTGACGAGCAAGCCAAGCAGGTGCGTGCCGTTAAACGGTTTGAGAGTGGTCTGGTCGAAAATCCGATCACGCTACGGGCAGATCAGACGCTGGCAGACGCCAAGGTAATGCAGGAGCGGTACAAAATTACCGGATTTCCGGTTGTGGCCGAGGGTGGCAAGGTCGTTGGTATTCTGACCAATCGCGACATGCGTTTTGCGACGGATGATAACACGCCTGTGCATATAATGATGTCGACAGACAATCTTGCCATGTTGCGTGAACCTGCTGACCCCGCTGATGCCAAAAGCCTGATGCAGGCGCGCAGGATTGAAAAGCTGCTGGTGGTTAATGATCGTGACGAGCTGACGGGGTTGTTGACCCTGAAGGACTTGGAACAAGCGGTGTTGAACCCGTCGGCGTGTAAGGATGATATGGGGCGCTTGCGCGTCGCGGCGGCCTCCACCGTTGGGGATGCGGGGTTTGGACGCTCTTGTGCGTTGATTGAGTCCGGCGTTGATATGGTGGTGATTGATACGGCGCACGGGCACTCGGCGTCGGTTTCCGTGGCTGTGGAGCGGGTTAAGGCGTATAACGCCGATGTGCAGGTTGTGGCGGGTAATGTGGCGACGGCGGCGGCGACGCGGGCGTTGTTGGATGCAGGCGCGGATGCGATTAAAGTTGGTATCGGGCCGGGGTCCATTTGCACCACGCGGATGGTTGCGGGTGTTGGTGTTCCGCAGATGACGGCAATCATGGATTGCGCCGAGGAAGCCGCGAAAACCGGCGATCATGTGATTGCTGACGGTGGCATCAAGCTGTCGGGCGATTTTGCCAAGGCGATTGCGGCGGGGGCGAGTTGCGCGATGGTTGGTTCTATGCTCGCTGGCACGGACGAGGCACCCGGCGAGGTGATCTTGTATCAGGGCCGCAGTTTCAAATCTTACCGTGGTATGGGATCCGTTGGCGCAATGGCGCGGGGGTCTGCCGATCGGTATTTCCAGAAGGAAGTTAGTGCCGAAAAGCTGGTCCCTGAAGGGATCGAGGGGCAGGTGCCTTATAAGGGTGCGGCGGGTGCTACGTTACATCAATTGGTTGGTGGCTTGCGCGCGGCAATGGGCTATACAGGTAATGCAACGGTCGCGGAGATGCGCAGCAGTTGCACGTTTGTAAAAATTACGGGCGCGGGGTTGAAGGAAAGTCATGTGCATGACGTCCAGATCACCCGCGAAAGCCCGAATTACAGGATGGGATAAATGGCGCCTCTTTCAATCGCTCTGATTGCCGTGTTTTTGCAGGTCGCGTTGACGTTTTGGGCGTTGGTGCGCATGGGAAAGGTTCGTGTGGCAAGCCATGTGAACGAAGAGGTCACCTATGGTGATGTGGCCCTTGATACGCGCAATTACCCTGATCAAGTTAAGCAATTCCAGAACAACGTAACTAACCAGTTTGAAACGCCGGTTTTGTTTTATGCCGTTGTTGCGATTGCAGCGGCGACGCAAAGTGCGAACTGGCCGGTTGCCATCGGGGCGGTGATATTCGTCGCCTCGCGCTATGTGCATCACATGATCCATGTTGGCTCGAACCATGTTCGCAAGCGGTTCAATGCGTTTCTGGTTGGGCTGATCGGCCTGCTGATCGCATGGATCGGTTTGGGCGTGGGCTTGCTGTGATTATTAAGGTTTAGGGTAACATGACGCCATCAGCCCGCCTTTCTGCTGCCATCACTTTACTGGATGAAATCCTTACCGGGGAACCTGCGGAGCGGGCGTTGACCCGTTGGGCGCGCCAAAACCGTTACGCCGGATCGAAGGATCGCGCGGCGGTGCGGGATATTGTGTTTGACTGTTTACGTCAGAAACGCTCGTTGGCGCATGCGGCTGATGCGATGACGGGCCGGGGGCTGGTTATGGCACACCAGTTTCAGGCTGGCGAAGATGTTGCGGCCCTGTTTAGTGGCGAACGCTTTGCGCCCGAACCCCTGCTGGAAGCGGAACAATTTTCGAGTGATGTTGAAGCGTCGCTGCCCGTTGCGCTCAACTTCCCCGATTTTCTGTTGCCCGAACTGATGCGATCCCTTGGCGATGATTTACCTGCGGTGATGGAGGCAATGTCGTCGCGCGCCCCCGTTGATTTACGGGTGAACCGCCTGAAGGCAACGGTTGATGACGCGGAGCGCATGCTGGCGCGGGATTTGATTTTCACGGAACCACACACGCTGGCCCCGAATGCTTTGCGAATAACGCAGAACCCGCGAAAGCTGGCACGTAGTCTGGCGTATGATTATGGTCTGGTGGAATTGCAGGACGCCTCTAGTCAGGCCGTCGCGGCGTTTTGCGGGGCAAAAGCGGGCATGACGGTGCTGGATTATTGCGCAGGCGGAGGCGGTAAAACGCTGGCTTTGGCGGCAGATATGGGCGGTAAGGGCGTGTTGTTGGCGCATGATGCAAACGCGCGGCGAATGAAAGATTTGCCGGAGCGCGCGCGGCGCGCAGGGGCCACCGTACAAGTTTTATCCAGCGAGGCATTGCGCCAAAATAATCCCGTTTGCGATCTTGTGGTCGTGGATGCGCCTTGCACCGGAACTGGCGCGTGGCGGCGCAATCCTGATGCTAAATGGCGCATAGATCAGGGGTTTGTGGATAAGGTGACCGCGCTGCAATCGCAAATTCTGGACGAGGCCGCGCGGTACGTTCAAGCAGGCGGCGTGATGGCCTATGCCACGTGTTCTATCCTTGCGGTTGAAAACGGGGATCAGGTTTCCGCATTTCTGGCGCGCAATTCCGGCTGGCAACTGGAGGAGGATCTGTCACTGACCCCTGTACAGGGTGGGGACGGGTTTTATTGTGCGCGGTTGCGACGTGTGTAATGATATACACTTATAGGTTGTAAACGAAATATTAACCCTTAGGATGGTTTAGTGGCGATTAGCGTTACGATTTTCCACGGGGATTAAATGTCGACCGATATAAAAACCAATCAGCTGCCATTTTTGAATGCAAACTGGACAACCGTCCGCGCCGCGATTGGTTTGCTGGCTTTGCTGCAATTGCTGTTGTTATCGATCTATCTTGAATATGCGCCAGCGTATTTCATTACGTCTTTAGCACTTGGCAGTGCGGTATTTTATTTCCTGATGACATTGGCTAAACAGCGTAAATCTGTGGTTACGGCGTTGATGCCCGATACGGAAATGGCGCCTCATATCGGCTGTGACCTATTCGATGATCTGCCTGTTCCGATGATCGACGCGAACGAGGCGGGCGAAATCCTTCAGGTGAATGCTGCCGCCTGCGCGCTGATCGGGCGCGATGATCTGGTGGGGGAAGCGCTCGATAGCATTGTGGAGGGGTTAGGGCGCTCCATTCGGGATCGGGTGAAGGACACCATGAAGGGGTTCGGGCTTGGGCGGCCGGAAATGGCGCGGTGCCGGCGCGACGGGATGGATGTGTATATTCAGGTTACAATGTCTAAAATGAAGCGCGGTGGTGTAACGACGGTACTGGCCGTGCTTAGCGATGCAACCGAGCTGAAAACGCTGGAGGCCCAGTTTGTTCAAAGCCAGAAAATGCAGGCGGTCGGGCAACTCGCGGGCGGGATTGCCCATGACTTTAACAATATCTTAACGGCGATTATGGGACATGCGGATTTGCTGCTGCATCGCACGGATATTTTGTCACCGGATTACGAGGATTTGAACCAGATCAAGCAGAATTCCAACAGGGCGGCGGCGTTGATTGGGCAATTGCTGGCGTTCTCGCGCAAGCAAACGCTGCGACCAAAATCGCTGAATCTGGATGATACGCTGTGCGAGTTGTCGCATTTGTTGAACCGATTGCTGGGCGAAAAGGTGGCGCTGCATACTGAAACTGGCGCGAATTTGAAACCCGTAAGGGTGGATGAACGCCAATTTGAACAGGTTATTATGAACCTTGTGGTGAACGCGCGCGATGCAATGCCGGACGGTGGCACGGTGGTTATTCGAACGAGAAACGAAACCTTGCAAAAGGAATTGCGCCGCGACCGCGCGGTTGTTCACCCCGGTGACTATGTCGTTGTGGAGGTGCGCGATACTGGTGTTGGAATTCCTGCGGACAAAATCACGAAAATATTCGAGCCTTTTTTTACGACCAAAAAGGTCGGGGAAGGAACGGGGCTGGGCCTCGCCACCGTTTACGGGATTATTAAGCAGACCGGCGGGTTTGTTTTTGTGGATAGTGTTGAAGGGGCGGGGACGCAGTTTTTGATTTATCTGCCGGTGAATGATGAACCCGAAGATGTGATCGAACCTGTACAAGCCCCCCAAGTTATCGAGAGTGACCAGACGGGGCGTGGCCGTGTTCTTTTAGTTGAAGATGAAGCGCCGGTTCGCGCCTTCGCCGCGCGCGCCTTGGCATTGCGTGGGTATACGGTGACGCAGGCATCATCGGGCGAAGAGGCATTGGATATGCTTGAGGGTGGCGAGGAGTTCGATATTTTCGTATCCGACGTGGTGATGCCGGGCAAAAACGGCCCAACATGGGTGCGCGAGGCGTTAAGCACTCGCCCCGATGCGAAGGTTATTTTTGTGTCGGGCTATGCAGAGGATGCCTTTCAGGACGGCGATCCGGAAATTCCGAACGCGGCGTTCTTGGCAAAACCGTTTTCACTGGTGGAGCTAACGCAAAAAGTGAAAGAGCAAATCGAGGCTTAGGTCGTGCGGGCGGCCTCGTATATGTCATATTCGGGGGTCAGAAATTGTTCCAGTTGCGTTTTTAATGGCGCAGACAGTGCGAAATCCCGCTTTGGAGATTCGTTTAAATGTTCCAAGTCGAATTTTTCCTCAAATCGTGATTCAAGAAATTTGGTATAGGCAGGCAGGTTCTCGTAACGATAGATATGATCTACGGCCGGAATCCCGTCGTGACCAATAACAAAAAAAGAAGTGCGGCCGATGTCAAAAATATTTGCATCCTCGTCCATATAGCGCGAGACGAAATCATCAAATGACATATTCGCCGTACTTTGCGGTTTTGCCTTTATTTTGTCTCGCGAGCGATAGCGATACCAACTGAACAACCAGTCGACCGGTTCGCGAAATAGGCAGGTAGTTTCCAGTGGGCCAAAGCCGGATTGGTCAATGTAGGGTAGGATAAAGCGTTTATAGCGCCGATAGCGGATGTGTTTGACGCGTGGGTTATTGATGAATGCGATGTCACAATATGGGAACAGAGCCATCTCGATACTCGTCGAGGCAGCTTTTGGCATGGCTAGGAATGTTAACTTTTTATTAAGTGAAATTAACATTTTCGATTTTCCAGATTATTATTCGGACCTTTACTATTCAGTAACCAATAACAGAGAAAGATGTAACATTGAAAATTTATCTTGCAATGTTCTTGTTTTGGTCTCATGTTGAGTGAGTGAGAACAAGAGGCGAACATAAGCAGTGATTGCTCGACTAGGCAAGATGTGAAATAAGGAAATAAATAATGGCTAAAGCAGCGAAAAATATTCTGGATATGGGCGAGAGACGCGATATGGACAAGCAAAAGGCGTTGGAATCGGCACTTAGCCAGATTGAGCGTAACTTCGGCAAGGGCTCGGTTATGAAACTGGGTCAGGACAATGCAATGATGGATATCGAGTCGACTTCGACTGGTTCCATTGGTTTAGATATTGCGCTGGGTATTGGCGGCTTGCCGCAGGGCCGGATCGTTGAAATTTATGGGCCGGAAAGCTCGGGTAAAACCACGTTGGCGCTGCATGTACTTGCAGAATCGCAGAAAAAAGGCGGGATTTGTGCGTTCGTAGACGCGGAACATGCGCTTGATCCGAGCTATGCGAAAAAGCTGGGTGTTGATCTGGACGAGCTGTTGATATCACAGCCCGATGGTGGCGAGCAAGCGTTGGAAATAACGGAAACGCTGGTGCGTTCCGGTGCTGTTTCGGTTGTTGTCGTGGATTCGGTGGCGGCCCTGACGCCGAAATCGGAACTTGAGGGCGACATGGGCGACCATCAGGTGGGCGCACAGGCACGGCTTATGAGCCAGGCGATGCGCAAACTGACAGGCGCGATTAGCCGCTCGAACTGTATGGTTATCTTCATCAACCAGATCCGGATGAAAATCGGCGTTATGTTTGGCTCGCCAGAGACGACCTCAGGGGGCAATGCATTGAAATTTTACGCCTCGGTTCGTCTTGATATTCGCCGCATTGGAGCGCTGAAGGACCGCGATGAAATCGTTGGCAATGCAACCCGCGTGAAAGTGGTGAAAAACAAAGTTGCGCCGCCGTTCAAGCAGGTGGAATTCGACATCATGTATGGCGAAGGAATTTCCAAACGTGGGGAACTGATTGACCTAGGGGTCAAACTTGGTCTGGTCGACAAGGCGGGATCTTGGTTCAGCTATGGCGATGAGCGGATCGGGCAGGGTCGCGAAAACGCGAAAACCTTCCTGAAGGATCATCCGGAAATGGCGTTGGAAATTGAAGATAAAATCAGGGCCGCACATGGTTTGGATTTTGATGTCAACGCCAATAAGAACGGCGACGTTCTGGAAGACTAGCTTTGTAATTCACAATGATTTGCCGGGCCGCTTTGGAAGAAAGAGCGGCCCGTTTTTATGTGCCCCCTGTGGACAGCGGACCGCGCGCGCGATACACCCTTTTTTAACGCAAAATAGAGGGACACGGTCATGGCCAGTTTGAATGATATTCGCAGCACATTTCTTGATAGCTTCGCGGCGAATGGCCATACGATTGTGGACAGCTCGCCTTTGGTTCCGCGCAATGACCCGACGTTGATGTTTACCAACGCCGGAATGGTGCAATTCAAGAACGTTTTCACGGGGTTAGAGAAACGAGATTATACCAAGGCGGTCAGCAGTCAAAAATGTGTGCGCGCTGGCGGCAAGCATAACGATCTGGACAACGTCGGGTATACGGCGCGCCATCATACGTTCTTCGAGATGATGGGAAATTTCAGTTTTGGGGATTATTTCAAGGAAGAAGCCATCGCCTACGCCTGGGATTTGTTGACCAAGGAATACGGGTTGAACAAGGACAAGCTGTTGGTGACGGTTTACCACACCGACGATGATGCAGCCGCGATTTGGAAAAAATATGCAGGGCTGTCGGATGACAAAATCATCCGCATTCCAACGGATGATAATTTCTGGTCGATGGGGGCCACGGGACCTTGCGGGCCATGCACCGAGATTTTCTATGACCACGGCGACAATATTTGGGGTGGCCCGCCGGGATCACCGGAAGAGGACGGGGACCGGTTTATCGAAATCTGGAACCTTGTTTTCATGCAGTATGAGCAGCAGGAAAATGGTGATCGGGATGATCTGCCCAAGCCCTCGATTGATACGGGTATGGGGTTGGAGCGTCTGGGTGCATTGTTGCAGGGCAAGCATGACAATTATGATACGGATTTGATGCGCGATTTGATCGAGGCATCGGCACATGCCACCAGTTCGGATCCGGATGGCGACGGCAAGATGCACCACCGCGTGATTGCGGATCACTTGCGCTCGACCTCGTTTCTGATTGCCGACGGGGTTTTGCCCTCGAATGAGGGGCGCGGGTATGTTTTGCGCCGGATTATGCGCCGTGCGATGCGACATGCGCACCTGCTGGGGGCGAAAGACCCTGTAATGCATTCGCTGGTTCCGGCGTTGGTTGCGCAAATGGGGCAGGCGTTTCCTGAACTGACGCATGCGCAAAGCCGGATTGAAGAGACATTGTTGCACGAAGAGACACGTTTCAAAACGACGCTGGATCGTGGTTTGAAACTGCTGGATGGTGAACTTGATGGGTTAGCTGATGGGGCCGATTTGCCCGGTGCTACGGCGTTCAAGCTGTACGACACTTACGGCTTCCCGCTAGATTTGACACAAGATGCGTTGCGCGAAAAAGGTGTTGCTGTTGATACTGATGGCTTTGATGCGGCGATGGCGGAGCAAAAGGCCAAAGCGCGGGCGGCTTGGTCTGGGTCTGGCGAGGCGGCGGATGAAACCGTTTGGTTCGATGTGGCCGACAAGCACGGCGTGACGGAGTTCATCGGATACGTTGACGAGGAGGCCGAGGGGCAGGTTTTGGCAATCGTCAAGGATGGCGCCTTGGTGGGAAGTGCGAGTGCTGGTGAAAACGTGCAAGTCGTTTTGAACCAGACGCCATTTTATGCGGAATCCGGCGGGCAAGTTGGTGACAGCGGGTTGTTACTGGCGGATGGTGTGCGGGCCGAAGTTACGGATGTGAAGAAAAAGGCTGGCGTTTTTGTACATATGACGACGATTGCTGAAGGCACGTTAACGGTTGGTGCTGCGGCTGAATTGAAGGTTGATCCGGTGAAGCGAGGGGCGATTAGGGCGAACCACTCGGCGACGCATCTTCTTAACGAGGCATTAAGAAATACACTTGGGGCGCATGTGGCGCAACGTGGATCGTTGAATGCCGCGGACCGTTTGCGGTTTGATTTCAGTCATCAAAAGGCGATGACGGCGGATGAACTGGCAACGGTTGAAGCCGAGGTAAACACCTATATTCGCCAAAATGCGGCGGTTTCAACGCGGATTATGACACCGGACGAGGCCCGTGAAATGGGTGCGCAGGCGCTGTTTGGTGAGAAATACGGTGATGAAGTTCGGGTCGTTTCGATGGGGACCGAGGCTGGTAGCGGTAAGGGGTTGGACAAGAACACTTATTCGCTAGAGCTTTGTGGCGGTACGCATGTTCGACATCTGGGCGATATCGGGGTGTTTAAGCTGGTGTCCGAGGGGGCCTCCGCCAGCGGGGTTCGCCGGATTGAGGCGCTGACAGGTAAGGGCGCGTTGGCGTATATTTCCGGGCGCGAAACGGCGCTGGATGCGGCGGCGGGTGTGCTGAAAACCACGCCGGAGTTGTTGCCGGAGCGCGTCAAAGCGTTGTTGGATGAACGCAAAACGATGCAGAACGAGTTGGACAATTTCCGCAAACAACTGGCGATGGCTGGCAGTGGTAAAGCGCAAGTGAGCGTTAAAGAAGTTGGCGGCAAGCCGTTCTTGGCGCAGGTGCTTAGCGGTGTGTCTGGTAAGGATTTGCGCGGGTTTATTGACGAACATAAAACGCGGATCGGGTCAGGTGTGGTTTTGTTGATCGCTGATACTGGTGATCGCGCGGCTGTGGCGGCGGGGGTTACGGATGATCTGTGCGGGGATATTTCTGCCGTTGATATCGTGCGCGTTGCCGCCGAAGTGCTTGGTGGTAAGGGTGGTGGTGGCCGCCCGGATATGGCGCAAGCAGGTGGGCCGAGTGCTGAAAATTCTGAACAGGCCATTGCGGCTGTTGAAAAGTTACTGGAGGGTTAAGACATGGCTGTTTATGCGATGGTACATATTGATGTGAATGATGCGGATGAATACGCGAAATACGCCGCGATTGCGGGGCCTGCGGTGACAAAATATGGCGGCGAGTTTTTGGCGCGCGGCGGCGAGTGCGTTCATATGGAAGGTACGGGGCGGGCGCGTAACGTGATTATCCGCTTCAAGGATATGGAAACGGCGAAGACGTTTTACCATTCACCAGAGTACCAAGAAGCCTTGTCTTACGGCCTGCCTGCGGCGGATCGTGAATATACGTTTGTCGAGGGCGTATAGAGATGGCCGCCTATATTATTGCGCGTATCGAGGTGACCAATCTGGAGGCGTATAAGGAATATGCTTCGCAGACGGTTGCGATTGCGGAAAGTTTTGGTGGCAAGTTTCTGGTCAAGGCTGGCGCGTTCGAACAGGTTGAGGGCAGCGGGCCGGACCGCCATGTCGTGATCGAGATGCCAGATGTGGCGACGGCCAAGGCGTTTTACGCCTGCGATGTGTATCAGGCAATTTTACCGATAGCCTTGAAAAACTCCAACCGTGATCTGGTGATTGTCGAAGGGGCATAGCATGTGTCGCTGGGCAGCTTATATAGGACCGCCAATTTTCATTGAAGATGTGGTGACGCGGCCCGGACACTCGTTAATTTCGCAAAGTGTTTGCGCAAATGAGGCAAAGACCGAAACCAATGGCGATGGTTTTGGCTTGGCGTGGTACGGCGAACATGTGGAACCGGGCGTTTATCGCGAGACCCATCCGGCGTGGTCGGACCCAAATTTGACAAGTTTGGCACGACAGGTGAAATCACCGCTGTTTTTGGCGCATGTGCGGGCCTCTACGGGCAGTGCGACGAGCCGGAATAACTGCCATCCGTTCGTCTATAAAAACTGGTCGTTCATGCATAATGGCCAGATGGGCGGGTATGATAAGTTGCGAAAACGGGTCGATCAGATGATCCCCGATGAACTTTACGCACATCGAAAAGGTGCCACGGACAGCGAGGCGATGTTTCTTATTGCGATCGGAAACGGGTTGTTCAAAACGCCGAAGAAGGCAATTGAAGCGACGATATTCCAGTTGGAGGCCTTGGCGTGGGAGGTCGAAGAAACGCCCTATATGCGGTTTGCCGCGGCTTTTTCGGATGGTAAACGGCTTTATGCAGTGCGTTATGCGTCTGATAACTTTGCGCCGACCGTGTATTACCGGAAATCTAAAAGCTTGGGCGGGTATGCTGTGGTTTCAGAGCCTCTTGAAATAGGGCAAGAAGACTGGACAGCGGTTCCGGCCAGTACATTTATGGAGATCGAAGGTGATCAGGTTATCACCTCGGATTTGCTGCCGAACCGCTGTTGTTAGTGCGTTGTGCTGTTTGAAAACAGGTTGATGACAACGACGCCGGCAATAATCAACCCCATGCCAAGGATGGCCGCGAGGTCCAGAGATTGCTTGAACACGACCCAGCCGATGATGCCAATGAAGACGATGCCAAGGCCAGACCAGATGGCATACACGATGGATACTGACATATATTTCAAGGTCATCGACATTAGGTAGAACGATGCACCATAGGCTACCACGACCAGAGCCGAGGGCCAGAACTTTGAAAATTGTTCGGATGCTTGTAGGGCGCTGGTTCCGATGGTTTCGGTAATGACCGCGAGTAGCAGATAAATGTAGTGGATGGGCATGGGAGCCTCCGACAAAAAAGGGCGACCGTGCTGGCCGCCCCTCATTTAATGCTGTGCGGCGCGTTTACGCCAGTGCTTTGTTCAGGTTCTCGTCGATTTTCTCAAGGAACCCTTCGGTGGTTAGCCATTTCTGGTCTGGGCCAACAAGCAGCGCGAGGTCTTTGGTCATGTCGCCGGATTCAACCGTGTCGACGATGACTTTTTCCAGTGTTTCGCAGAAATTCATCAGGTCTGCGTTGTCATCAAGCTTGGCGCGGTGCTTCAAGCCACCGGTCCATGCGAAGATGGAGGCGATGGAGTTGGTCGAGGTTGCCTCGCCCTTTTGGTGCTGGCGATAGTGACGGGTCACGGTGCCGTGGGCAGCCTCGGCCTCGACGGTTTTACCGTCGGGAGTCATCAGGATCGAGGTCATCAAACCAAGCGAGCCGAAGCCCTGCGCAACCGTATCGGACTGCACGTCGCCGTCGTAGTTTTTACAGGCCCAGACGAAACCGCCGGACCATTTCATTGCCGCGGCGACCATGTCGTCAATCAGGCGATGTTCGTATGTGATGCCGGCGGCCTCGAATTTGTCGGCGAAATCAGCGTCGAACACTTCTTGGAACAAGTCTTTGAAGCGGCCATCGTAGGCTTTCAGGATTGTGTTTTTGGTCGACAAATACACAGGCCAGCCCATTTTTAAGCCGTAGTTCAAAGACGCACGGGCGAAATCGCGGATGGAATCGTCGCGGTTGTACATGCCCATTGCAACGCCAGCGGAGGGCGCGTCGTAAACTTCGCGTTCAATTACCGCGCCGTCTTCGCCAACGAACTTCATCGTTAGTTTGCCTGGCCCAGGGAACAGGAAGTCTGTCGCTTTGTACTGGTCGCCAAATGCGTGGCGGCCAATGACGATTGGTTTTGTCCAGCCGGGCACAAGGCGGGGAACGTTGTTACAGATGATCGGGGCGCGGAAAACAACGCCGCCAAGGATGTTACGGATCGTCCCATTGGGGGAGCGCCACATTTCTTTGAGGCCGAATTCTTCAACGCGGGCTTCATCAGGTGTGATGGTCGCGCATTTGATGCCAACACCGTATTTTTTGATCGCTTCGGCGGCGTCTACGGTGATCTGATCGTCCGTTTCGTCGCGCGATTCCATGCCGAGATCGTAGTATTTTATGTCCAGATCCAGGTAAGGCAGGATGAGTTTGTCTTTGATGAAGTGCCAGATGATACGTGTCATCTCGTCGCCGTCTAGCTCAACAATCGGGTTTTCGACTTTGATTTTGGTCATGGAGTTTCCTTACAATGGATTCGGTGTTGGGCGCTGTTTAGCGCAGTTTTATGCAAAAGGGAAGCTTTGTATACGTTGGTATACTGCATTTTATCAGCATTTCTTCAATGGAGGTATCGCAAGTATAATTGAGTATCTCCATTTGCATATGATTGCGGGGCATCGTATCACGCGCGCACGCAAAAAGGAAAATTACATGTCTGGTACAGATCACGCAAAAGACGAGGGCTGGCAGGGGCCAACGCCAGCGTTCATTCTGGTAAACCCGCAGATGGGTGAAAACATTGGCG
>Ga0256839_1000467_pt1 | contig 52475 bp, 39 predicted proteins | sample 354166metaG_FD_185968 | JGI IMG/M metagenome (GOLD analysis project Ga0256839, IMG submission 185968) | Hydrothermal vent microbial communities from Mid Atlantic Ridge, Atlantic Ocean - 354-166 | ecosystem: Environmental > Aquatic > Marine > Hydrothermal vents | place: Atlantic Ocean: Mid... | reverse complement strand
TTAAAATTTTTATTGAACCGTTATCAAGGTAATTTAGAAAAAACCATCGCTGCGTATAACGCAGGTGAGGGGAAGGTTGATCGCTACAACGGTATCCCGCCTTATAAAGAAACTAAGCAGTATGTTAAAAATGTTCTTAAGGTTTACGCGCGTTTGAAGCCAAAGATAAAAACTGAGGCAAGGAATAGTAAGCCTATTGTTAAGAGAGCAAAAAAATCAGTTTATCACCCTCCGAAGTTAGGAAATAAAGCCGGCAGACATGGTTGGCAGTTTAACCGTAGGCTAGCCCCTCATTTATATAAACATTGATCTTTACATACGAGGCCTTTGCACGAGCCGGATGACGAATAAAAAGGTTTGAAATTTAACTGCTTTTCGTTGAAAAACTCGCTGATAACCCGTTATTAGCTTCGTTTTCCATCTCAATCAGTAAAATTCACTCGATTTTAGAGAGCTTACCGCTTGCTGTTTAAGCGGATAACTCGATTATTAGAGCTTTAGCCGTTTCTTTCGCCACCGACTCGTGCAAAGGTCTCTAGACATTGATGTTCGTGCAATGAGTGAATTCATGTGTTAGCGGAAAGTTACAGCTATTAATTAAGATCAAAAAAAAGGCTGAGAGTTTCCTCTCAGCCTTTTTTTAAATTTTTCTTAATTATTACGCATCGTCACTTTTAGCTTTTGCTGTTGCTTCTTTAACCATGGTTTGTAACTCACCTTTTTCAAACATTTCTAAAGTGATATCACAACCACCGATTAACTCACCATTGATATAAACCTGTGGGAATGTTGGCCAATCGGCATAACGAGGTAAATTTTGAAAAATCTCTGGGTCAGTTAGAACATTGACATAAGAAAACTCTTCACCACATCCTTGTAATGCTTGTGCAGTACGACTAGAAAAGCCACACTGAGGGAGTTGTGGTGTGCCTTTCATAAAAACGACTACCGGATTACTTTCTACTGCATCTTTAATTCTGTCCATCACGTCCATGATTATTCTCGCTTTGTTTGTGTTAAGTAGAATGAGTATGGGGGCTATTATAAAAGTTTTAAAGTAATAATGTTTTTTAGAAGGATTTAAATCGTTTAGATTGAAATCTATGTACGAGACAATGATGAAACAGTGAAATTTCAATAACTTTTATTGTTATCCAACTTGTTCAATGGTCTCAAATTACTGATAGCTTGTGAAAAGCATTTTGAAGCTAAAAAATAAGAAGGCTAAAAAGGCGATAATACTCCACTCCGGAATGGTTAATGATATAAAAGTCCATGTGACATTGGAGCACTCTTCAGAGCCTTGAAAAACTTTTTGTATAACATCAATTACAGGTAAATTGCTCATCCAAAATTCTAAGCCCGGCCCACACTCCGGTACTTTATCTTTAGGAAGTTGTTGTAGCCATGTGTGCCTACTTGCAATAATAAGCCCAGCCGAACTGGTCATTATTAGCAATAAGCTATAGATTCGTTTGCCGAAAGAGGTATTGGGATTGTGCGTAAAACCAATAAAAAATAATACTGCCAAGAGTATAACAACCACACGCTGTACACTGCACAAAGGACAGGATTCTATTAGTAAAACGTATTGAAAAAGTAACGCTATGACCAACATAGCGAGACTAGCCAATAAACCTATAAGCATTGAAGGGCGTATAGATTGGTTATGCATGTGGTATACCCCGAGATTAGTTTATAAAATCGTCACAAGTGCTTTTACAACATTTTGTTATTTTGAGCAGCGACCATAGTAATCGCATTTTTAATGGCTTCAACTAAACTTCCTGTTAATGCCTTACCCGTGCCTGCTAAATCAAGAGCAGTACCATGATCAACTGATGTGCGAATGATAGGTAATCCTAGAGTCACATTAATTGCATGTCCAAAGCCGACATGCTTTAAAACAGGGAGGCCTTGATCATGATACATTGCCAGTACTGCATCGGCTGTTGCTAAATATTTAGGTGTGAATAAGGTATCTGCTGGCAAAGGCCCAGTTAAATTCATTCCTTGTGCTTTAAGCGATTCAATCACAGGCTCAATGGTATTAATTTCTTCCATACCTAAGTGCCCACCTTCACCAGCATGCGGGTTTAAGCCGCAGATTAAAATGTGAGGGTCATTGATACCAAATTTTGTTCGCATATCGTGATGCAGTATAGTGATCACTTGGGTTAGTGATTTTTGAGTAATTGCTGCACTGACTTCGCTTAATGGCATATGAGTTGTTGCGAGCGCAACCCGTAAACTTTCTGCCGCTAACATCATGACAGGTAGTTCTGCATTGGTCAGGTCGGCTAAAAATTCAGTATGACCGGTGAATTCAATTCCTGCATCATTGATAATTCCCTTGTGCAATGGCGCAGTGACCATCGCATCAAATTCTTTGGATAAACAGCCTTCGGTGGCACGTCTTAGTGTTGCTAAAACATAAAGGGAGTTTTGCTTATCAAGTTTCCCGGCAGTAACTTGTTCTGCACAGGGGAGGTTAAGGACTTTAATTTCGTTTGTTGAAGTCAGTGTTGTGGGCTTATTAACCTCATAATCAACGATATCCACCTCAATATTTAATTGCTTAGCGCGTTCAATCATCATCGTTTTATCCGCAATGACAATTAATTCCGCCTGTTGTTGAGAGAGTTGTGTGAGCTGAATAATTAAATCAGGGCCAATGCCAGAAGGCTCTCCAGGTGTGACGGCCAAACGTGGAATAGTCATAGTTATTTAACTCAAAGTGAAAGTAGCGATTAAAGGCGGTACTCAATATAAGCTTGGTCACGTAAGCCTTGTAGCCAGCTTTTAGTGTTATTACTGAGTTCTTTTTTGGTGAGAATTTCCTGAGCTTGCTGTTTAAGTGCTTCGCGGGTGTTATCGCTAGTCTTTCTTTCCAAAACTTCGATTAAGTGCCAGCCAAAGCGTGTTTTAATCGGTTGGCTCACAGTATTTAAGGCTAAGCTGGTTACTGCTTTAGCAAAAGGTGGAACAAACGACCCAGGATCCATAATCCCTAGATCTCCGCCTTTTTGTGCGCTTCCTGTATCAGCTGAATGTGTGCGTGCTAATGCGGCAAAGTTTCCACCAGCAAGAATTTGTTTTCGGAGTTGAATCGCTTTTTCTCTTGCTTGAGGCTCAGAGTTGGGAATAAGTATATGCCTCACTTTAGCGAGTTGGCTCATTTTCCTGCTGCCACCGCGTTGCTCGAGTAGTTTTAGAATATGAAACCCCCTAGCATCACGTACCACATCTGTTAACTCCCCAACGCCTAATAAACTTAGCGCTCTAATAAAAGCGGGGCTGAGTTCTTGGGACTTTTTCCAGCCTAAGTTTTGTTTTGATGCACCAAATTGTTTGATGAATCGAATCTTTCTATCGGTAGATTGGCCCACAAGTTTTATTCTTAATTGTTGTGCTTTTATGAGTGTTTTATTAAATTGTTCCACTGAAATGCCATTGGCTGCGGGCAGAAAAATATCGACTAGCAGATATTCAGTGTTTTTACTGAGGTTTAAGCTTTCAGCACGAATTAGGTCATCGATTTGACTTTCGGTTATTTTTTGTTGACTGCTACCGCGCTGACTTTTTTGTAAGGCATCAATGGTAAGTTTATGCCGTAGGTTGTTACGAAACTGATTGTAATTAAGGCCTTCATTTCTCAATGCAATTTTTAACTGCGCTAGGCTAAGTTTGTTTTGCGCAGCGATGGTATTCATTGCTCTGTCGAGTGTTGTTTCTTTTATCGTGATACCCACACGTTTAGCATGTTGTAGTTGAATTTTATCTAAAATAATTTTATCTAAAACTTCTTTAACGAGTGACTGATCATTGCCTTTAGCTTGTCCAGACTGTTTCATTCTCAATATGATAGGTTTAATTTCGCTAAACATCACCACATCATCATTGACAATAGCTACAATTTTATCCAAGCCACGCTCAGTAGCGCTAACAGCATTATTAAAAAGGCTAAACAGTAGGAGCGTGCTAAATAGAGCTCGTAGAAAGTGTTGATTGTTTTTGTTAATAGTCATCATAGCCGTAAATTTTATCCTTTAACTGATTGCTTGCGTTACCTGTTCCGATATTGCCCAAGCCTTTTAGTTCAAACTCAATAAAAATTGGTGTCTCGTAGCTTTTATTATCTGCACTTAAGTAGCGTTTTGCAACGAAGCGGGTTTTAACGCAACAGGTTTTGTATTCTACCCCAACTAATGTTTCAAGGTTGCGATCGTTTTGCACATCGTGCTCAGTACTTGCGGTCACTGACCATTTATCGTTGATTGGGAAGGCTGTTGATAGGTTGAATTGTTGTAATTCCGTTTTTAAGTTTCGATATGCTACATTTAAAATTCGCTTCTTTTTGTCTTGATAGTTTAAACGTAACTCATAACCGGGAATAGATTTTTTTTTCTGATCCCATAAGCCTATAGATGACAGCTGTAGGTTATTGTTAACCCTACCACTTAATTCAAGTACTAAATTAGATTGTTTGTTGGTTTGTGTATTTTTTATTTGCTCTGCTTGTGGTAACAAGTTGACTGTTTTATCGCTAAAATAAAAAATTTGACCAATGCTTCCTTTTAAAAGTTCTTTACCATTTTGTCTGTCTTGAATACGCGAAGTCACGGCAAAAGTAATTTGATTGGCGTCTGCAATGCGGTCTCTTCCTGTAAAACGATTAGCAGAAAATAGCTGGGTTGTTTCTGAGAAACTGGTTTCTGACGTGTCAAAAATTGGCAATTCACTTTGATCTTTATAGGGCGTGTAAGTATAAAAAAGGCGTGGTTCCAAAGTTTGGGTTAATGCTTTGTTAAACAGTAGTTTGCTATTATTTTTATCACTTCCAAATGTATGACTACCTAAAAGGTCTCGATCAAAAAATAAACCCGTATCCACTGTCAAGGTGGGCAAGCTGCGACTTAGACTGGATTTATCAGTATTATTCAATGAATATAAGGTGTGTTCAAAGCTAACGGCAGGCTTTATAAACCAAGCTTGGTTACCCCATTTTTTACTAGCAGTTAGTTTTAAATCGGCACGACTACCTGTAATGGCATTAGTTTTATCAAAATAAACTAACTCAGATTGCATGCCAAGTTTTAATGCATTAGGTGCAGTTAGCGGTGAATACTGTAGTTTTATTTCAGGTAATTTTGCATACGGCGCATCTTTTGCATCAAGAATTTGATAATCTTCAACTGCTGCAGTTAATTGCCATGCTTTTTTATTATGGGTAACTTCTAAGCGACGCTGCAGGGCTGATCGTGAACTACTTTCAAGGGAAGTGGAAAAATCATCAAAATATTTATTATCAGAAACCCCTTCCGCATGCAGCTTAATAGAAGTGGATTGATTAACACGGGTATTATGTAGTACTTCAAAATAATCACGGCGTTTATCGTTTGTTGGGCTATCGAAGGCCTTATCTTCTGGAATAAAAATGTAATTAAGCTTGCCATTATGATGTGGCGTCAAGTAGCGAAATTCATTATCAAACTGAACGCCATGCCCTGATAAAGTACTGACTGTAACTGTGGCATCGTAGTTTGGTGCAAAATTAAAGTAATACGGTATGGAGATACCGGCATTTGTTTCCAAGCGTAAAGTAGGGGATAAAAAACCAGAGAGGCGTTGATTATTAATAGGAAATTTAAGCCACGGAAAATAAAACACGGGTACATTTAAGACATTAAACGTCACATTCTTTGCATACCCGATCTGTGTGTTTTGATTAAGTAATATATTGGATGATGCTAAATTCCAGCTAGAAATTTTATCAGCACCCGTTAGGTGTCTTAGTGGGGAAGCATTGGCTGGGCAAGTGGTAAAAGTAGCATCTTTTAAGCGTAAACGTTTTTCACTGAGTTGCTTGATTTGAACACTACTACCGTGTGCGCCGTCATTGCCGACGGTATAATTAGCGCCTTTGATAATACCTGTATTTTCTTTTAGTTTGTATTCAATCGCCTGGCTTTTAAGTTGCAGGCCTTTAGTGGATAAGATCACATTACCCTCAGCAATAATGCTGTTATTTTTGCGGTTAAAAGTAGCCTTTTCAGCATTAAAAATCGTGCCGTTTCTTTGAATAATAATATTACCCTGTAGCTCTGAGGTACCTTGAATACTTATCGTGCCGTCATCGGCTTCTAGATAAATGGCATCAGGGTAGGGTGCGTTTGTGATTTTTGAAAGTGTTGTTTGTATATTGGGCTGTGACAGCTCTGTTGTAGAGCACTGACCACCCCATTCTTTGGTTTGATTGTATGGCTTCGCAGAGAGGCTTGTCGTTAGCGCCATTAAAGTCGCAACAAGTATCCATAGATTAGGCTTGCCGACTGACTTTGAGCAAGCAACTATTTTTTTATAGACATAGAAATTCACGCGTGGATTATATTAGACCTCAGCACTAAAAGTATACTCACTTCTATTTTCTTAGCTTTCTTTCATGTTATTAATAGAGACTTTTGCACGAGTCGGATGACGAGTAAAATGGTTAAATCCACCCGGTTTCTCTTTTCGCCACCGACTCGTGCAAAGGTCTCTAATAAATTTATAGCAAACGTAAACTAAGTTCACTGATAAAAGAGCGCATTTCCTTCGTTAGAGGATCTTTAAAAGTAATCTGTTTTGCTAATAGCTGTAATGGTTTGCTGTAATCCTCACCTTTATCAGCAAGTAAATCGGGATAAAAAGGATCGTTTAATAGTGGGATGCCTAGTGACATCATATGCACGCGTAATTGGTGTTGCTTGCCTGTGACAGGTTTAAGTTCATAAAGTGCAAGCGATTGTTTTTGTTTAATTATTTTAATCTCGGTTTCACTGTTTGGCTCACAGTTACAGTCGCCCACAACTTCTTGCATAAGAAAAAAACTAGCGCTACTTTTGGTCATATGGCTTTTATGCGTTAGCGGAAAGCTAAGGTCAGGGTTGATGCCAGCTATCGCATGATAGACTTTTTGTACCTCACGTTGTTGAAATAAACTTTGGTATGCGCCTCGCATTTGTTTATTACAGGTAAATAGCATAACACCGGCTGTTTCACGATCAAGGCGGTGGATCGGGCTAATGTCTTCATTGTTATAACGTGCCTTTAAGCGAGTTAATAGAGTTTCTTTAACAAAACGCCCGCCTGGTGTTACGGGTAAAAAATGCGGTTTATCGACGACTATAATATGCTCATCTTCAAACAAAATATTTTCTGCAAAGGGAATTTTTGGTTCATCGGGTGTTTCACGGTAGTAAAATAAAAAAGCATCACCTTGATACGGTGTGTCAGGATGAAAGGGGTTACCTTTATCGTCTACAATTTCACCACGTGTCATTCGATCTTGTATAATCGCTTGGCTAATAAAAGGAAAGCGCGCCTCTAAAAAGTCTAGCAAGGTCAGCCATGCATTGTCTTCATCTTTGGGTAACCACACCCGACTTGCTGATACACCTTCACGCATCGGTAGTGGGGACTTAAGCCTACCTTTTTTTATTCGTGTAGCCATGAATCAGCCCTTTTCACTCGTTTCTGCACCCAATTTTTTTGCAATTGAATCGATCAGTGGTTGGGGCGGGTATTCTGTTGGATTACTCAGTCTATATTGTTGCCACTGGGTAAAGTCATTGGCTAAACAAGCTTCCGTACCGTGACAGGCAAGTACTTTAATAATATGGTTTGATATTTTCCACGGACCTTCACCCTCAAGCCAGCCTTTAATGAGGTGAATGCCAATACCATGGGGTTCTTGTTGATGCCAGAAGGTTTCAAAATAAAGCAGACCTTTGGGGTGTTTATAAATTTCAGCCAGTAACACTTCCTTGCCATCAGGTGCAAGCAGGGTTAGAGGTGCTGTAACGCTAAAAAGATCAGCCATTATTAAAAGCTTTTTGTGAATTCAACCAGTCTATAATGCGCTTATCAATAAAATACTCAATATTAAAAGGGTGCTTACCGTGAATAAATCCCACATGCCCACCTGTTTCTGAAAGCTCTAATTGAACACTGGGTGATAATTCTTGTTCGCTGGGCACGGTATGTTGCCACATAAAAGGGTCGTTTTTCGCATGAATGATTAAAGTCGGTTTTTGAATCGATTTCAAAAACTGACGGCTGCTACTTCTTTGGTAATAATCATCGGCACCTGCAAAGCCATTCAGCGGCGCAGTGACCTGATCATCAAAATCATAAAATGTATTCAGTTGTTTTATGTTGATGTTTAAGGGTGATATTTTTTGGGCAAACTTTTGCTGGTATTTTTGTTGGCATAATGAGACTAAATGTTTTTGATAAACTCGAGAAAAACTTTTTTCTAAGCGGTCTCCCGCATCAGCTAAAACAAAGGGTACAGATACCGCTATGGCTGTTTTAATAGAAGCATTTTTCGCTTGCTCACCCAACCACTTGAGCATCACATTACCACCTAAGGAAAAACCAATCACGGCAAAAACACCTTGCGAATATGTGCGTTGTAAATAATTAATCACAGCACTTAAATCGTCGGTATCACCGCTGTGATAACTTCGATCCAAACGGTTAACTTCATCGCTACAGCCCCGAAAATGTACAAAGCAAACGCCATAGCCTGAATCATCCAGCGCTTTAATTAACGGCTTAGCATAGGGTGAATTTAACGAGCCTTCTAGTCCATGCAAAATAATAACAATTGGCTTATTATCAATCACTGTTAACGCCAAATCCAAAAAATCGCCATCATCAAGTTCTAAACGATGCTTGTTTAAGCTGAGTTTAGGCAGACGCCTAAATAAAGTAGGCCATAGCGTTTGTAAATGAGGGTTAGACAGCCACCATGCAGGCTTAAATTTGCTTTCTACAATAGGCATCAGTCCATCGCCCAATCATCAATCGGTTGTTGCGTATCGCACTTGATGCAATTTAGCTGCTCACCTATTTTTTGCTCCCGCCCTTGCTCAGTCACTACCCAAGGTCGATTAATGAAAGGCGGATTATGCCGCACATGTTGGCCGTGCTTGCAGGCTAATTCAGCCACCCAATCATCGAATTCATCAAGGTGAAAGCCGGTTATTTTTTGTTTCATGAGACCTATTATTTTTTGCTACTTATTAACGGTATACTCTACTAGAATAAGTAGTAATAAACGAAGGATTTAGTCAAAAATGTCACATACGCACCTTATCGAAAAGCCCAGTGTTTGCCCATTAGACTGCCCCGATGCCTGTAGCCTAACTGCTGTTGTAGAAAACGGTAAGCTGCTTAAAGTTAAAGGCTCAAAAGCCAACCCTATGACCAATGGTGTGATTTGCGGCAAGGTCGCTAAATATTATCCTGATTTTGTGCACGGTAAAAACCGCTTAACCATACCGCTACGCAGAACAGGTGAAAAAGGTTCGGGCGAGTTTGAGCAGATAAGCTGGGGTGAGGCGATAGAGCTGTGCTACCAAAGTATTCAAAAGGGCATTGATGAATACGGCACCGAAAGCGTGATGCCACTTAATTATGCTGGGCCACATGGTCAATTAGCTGAAAATTCGATGGATATGCGTTTCTTTTATAAACTAGGTGCGACACAGTTAAACCGCCCACCAATGTGTGCAGGCGTGCGTAGCTTATCGTATAAGTCCTTATTTGGTGATGCTGTAGCTATGCCTACAGAGCAAGCAGAGCACTCAGATTTAATCATTCTTTGGGGTGTGAATACCACAACCTCTTATTTGCACTTAATGAAATTTGTTAATAAAGCGCGTAAAAAAGGTGCTAAAGTGATTGTAATTGACCCAAAAAGAATCAAAGTGGCTGGTATCGCTGATTGCTATCTGCAAATAAAACCTGCCTCAGATGTCTATTTTGCACTGGCAATGGCCGCCGAATTTGAACGTCTTGGGATGATTGCTCATGACAAAATTAAGGATAAAGTATCTGGTTTGAAGGACTATTTAGACCACGCTAAAACTTATCAGAAAGAGAAACTAGAGGACATTTGTGGTTTAGGTAAACAGCAGGTAGAGCAATTTATTCAACTATTCCAAGGCGCAAAACGTGTTTCAATGATGGTGGGTGTTGGCATTGAACGATCACGCAATGGTGGGTCATCGATTCGTTCGGCAATGGCTTTGTCGATATTAACTGGGCAATTTGGCGAGCTTGGTCAAGGGCAGATGGGTAACTATGGTCCAACTTTTAATAAAACCCCAAAAAGACTTATGCGCCCCGATTTATTGCCCCGTCCGACGCGTACTTTTAATTTGATTGATGCTGCTGAGCATATCCTTGATAGAGAGAACTCAACGCCTATTAAAACGGTGTTTATCTACAACCATAACCCTGTAATAGTGCACCAAAATCAAAATAAGATGAAAAAAGCCCTTTCACATGAAGATGTTTTTGTTATTGGCTGTGATATTAATATGACAGATAGCATGAAGTACGCTGATGTGATATTACCCGCATGCAGTCATTTTGAACACAGCGATGTGTACGCTGCTTACGGTCATACCTATTTACAACGCACTGAGCCTGCTATAGATCGAGTCGGTGAATCACTTCCGAATATGGAAATATTTAGGCGTTTAGCACAGCGCTTTGGTTTTAATGAGCAAGCCTTTAAAGATACTGACGAGCAATTGCAAGAACAAGCATTTGACTTATCAACAACATCCCACAAGGAAAGTAAAGTCAGTGAAATCAGCACCGATTCATCCTTAAGTATGCTCGATCTAGATTATATCTGGCTATCTGATAAAACAGATAAAATTATGCTCTTCAATGATATTTTAGAAGGTAAATATGGTTACGGCTTGCCACGTTATGAAGCCTTAGAAAAAACACACCCGTTTACCTTAATTACCTCGGCACATTTTCACCGTTCAAACTCAACCTTTGGTGATGCGAGAAGTGCCCCCGAAGAAGTCGAAATCAATACGCAAGATGCTAAAGCGTTAGCGATTAAAAATGGTCAAGCCGTAAAACTCTCCAATGATCTGGGTGAAGTTACCTTAACAGCAGTTGTGACAGATGATGTAGCCAAGGGGGTCATATACAGCCATAAAGGTGCATGGTGTGTCAGCAGTAGTACGGGGCAAACCGTTAGCGCGCTATTGGGAAATACAAAAACTGATATTGGAGAAGGCGCTGCTTTCTATGATGCATTTGTTGATTTGTCAGCCCCCTAAAGGGCGACAAATTATCCCGGAAAGCCGAAGGCTGAACGGGAGGGGTAATAGCAACGTAATCTCTTCTAAGGACGACACCCCACGATGTGGAAGGGCGACAAATTATCTCGTAATTCCGAAGGCTGAACGGGAGGCTAATAGCAACGTAATATCTACTTAGTACGACACTCCATGATGCGGAAAGGCGACAAATTTATCTCGTATTCCGAAGGTTGAACGAGAAGGTAAAAGCTACGTAATATCTAGCTAGGACGACAACCCATGATGTTAAGGCTGACATATCTTCCCAGAAAATCTGAAAGCTAAAACGGGTGTGGTAGCAACAACGTAATATCGCTATAGAGGGGTGGTCATAGCCTGCAAGAACCCACCAACTTAAATAAATTTAAGCAGGTGGGTGCTTTCAATTATTAGCTACACTAATTAATTTTATTGTAGCAATTGAATATCATCAACAAGACCGCTACCTCTGATTAAAAACCCGTTAATTGATAATAAGTTATTATCAGCTTCATAGTCTTTTAAGTCAGAGTCTAGGTTGCGGGTAACCATTCGCCACGCACCATTTTTAGATGCTGATCCAAGGCCATGATGGATATATTTACCGCGTAGTCCATAATCATTATTACTTGCATTGTAATAAATATAACGGTGTCCCTTTGTGGTGTTGACTGAAATATAGACAACATAGTTTTCATCATATTTCATTTTCCACTGAATCGTTTTACGCTCAATATTATTCCAGTTACCACCTAGTATGTACCCATTTTGAGTTCCAGAGCCTTGGAGCTTTATGACTTTGCTACCTATATCACCATCAAATACATTACTAATGGTCGCACCTGCTGGACTTCTATCATAAACTCTCCAGCCGTTGGTATTACCATCTTCTGCATCGTCATACAAAACCTTTGTATTCAGACCTGCAGTTGCTGTTTTAAGTGCTGCATGGAAAGTATCAAGCTTGCCTCTATCATTCCAATTGCTTTGGAACACAACTCTTTTACCATCAGGGCTTACACCACCATAAGGATGACCATTAAAACGTGATTGTGCAAAACGATTAACTTTACCACTACCGTCAAGCTTTACCGCAACGACTTCACGCTGACCTGGTCGAGTCGGGCTTAAATAACACCATCCTGGTCGTTTGTAATTTTGACAACTTACATGACCACTGGTAATAGAAGTTAATTTTGTACCTACTCTTATATCTTCTAAGGTATCAAGATTATAACTCCAAGTGCCTGTTTTATTACCAAACTCATTTTGAACCCAAACTTGTTGACCTTGACTATTAATGCCTAAGTCTCCATGTGCTCCTATTAATGTAATCCTTTGAGGATTCTCAAAGTTCATGTCATACATGAAAACACCCGTTGGCACACTATCTAGACGTTGACCCACATATTGTGGACCATTAATGGTTTTATTTTCAAGTATATGGTTTCCTTTAGGTGTAATGGTAATCCAATCATAAAGTGACCTATCATAATATAAATTAGTATTCCACTTTTTTATCTTAACAATGCCCCAAGTTGTATTAGGAAGCTCTTTGACCTTTGCTGTAGCAGGGTTTGCACTCATATCAAGTAAAACAGCAAAAATATGATCATTGCCAGGTTTTTTAGCAGTAAAAATTACATAGCGATCATCATGACTCATATTGCCTTCATTACTACCGAGAAGCATTTTTTCAAAGCCATAGTTAGAGAAACTTTTTACAACTTTTTTGCTTGTGTTAGTTCCGTTAATGGTGTTTTTATAGAAAACCTTATCTGTTCCTAGTGTATAAAAAATCTTTGGATCAACATAAGACCAGCGAAAGGCTTGTCCAGGGCTACCTAATTTATTGTAACCACCAGAACAAGTCAGCCCTTTAGTGATGGGAGATTCTTCTAAAGTATTTGCATCGTAAAGTCTATATTTAACCTTAAGCAGAGACATATCTGCATTCCAAGACTGCATCTTAGGGTAGGTATAACCTGTACATGAGCTACCAGTGTTATCTAGCACACGATGATCTGTCACTCGGGTAATCGTTGTTCCAAACTGTGGGTCAATAACTGTTGCGCCCCGATGATCAGGTTTGGCAACACTGTAATCAGATGGAATGGTATGAAAATCAGTTTCAGGAGGATAAGCATAACCCGCTGAACTTTTAATCATGAAGGTCTTATCTTTAGAGACAACCTCTACGCCATTTCGATCATAGGCATGAACACGGTAGTGATATAATGTGTTTGCTTGGATATTACTAATTTTTTGTTGATGTGTATCATATTTAAAGCTATTTTCTTTGTTTGTAAACTTCCCATATTGGCGAGTTCTTCCATATTCAACACGTGCTTGCGCTTTTTCATTTAAATTTAGATGCACATAGACACTGGAATTACTGAGAGTTTCTACAGCCGAAGACCGAATCGCTAGAGTGGACGGTTTTTGTCCGACACTAAATGCAACACTTGCTTCAACAACGGTGTTAGTTTTATTTAGAAAAAATCGTGCATCATATTCCCCATCAGGCAGTTCAAATTCATACCAAGCACCAGGGTCAACGGCTGTGGGGCTTGTATTACGAGCCCATACTAACGCCACAACGTTATTCCAGCTGTTATTTGAGTTTCTTGGATAAATACCAATCCAATCATGATAGTTGTTTGGTTTATCTTTGAGCTCTATCCAGGTTGAGTTCCCTGTCGGGTAGTTGTCTTTCCAACTCAATATTTCAGTTGCACTCGCAAAACTGGTTAAAACAATTGAGATAAGTAGTCCATAAAGTATTTTTTTCATTTGTATTCCCCTTAATTATTTAGATTGTGTTAAAAATAGTCTAAACCAGCGACATACCGGCTTAGACTGTAGTTATCAAAAGTTTAAGTCTTCTATAGAATTAATATAGTCTCTATTACCTTTCAGAGCATCAGCATTAAAATATTTAATATTCGTGTATCCACGAATATATTTATCATCATGGCTTTTACAGTCATAACTGTAACTACTAATGGGATTAATTTTCATAATTCCATCCTTTACAGGACTGTCACTACCTTTATTTAGTGCAACTTCTCGAGCGACTTGGTTATTTTTGTTTATAACAAGTTGCATTAAAGCTCCTAGAGGGTTTAACACACCTTTCATATGCTGATAGTTTTCTCCTGGGTTACCATTTATGATGCTGGTATCTTGATGGTATAGATGTCCGCGTGTTCCTACGTCTTCAAAAACTTGGAAATCAATATTCTCTAAGTTATTTGCAGACTTGAGGTGTAAGTAGTTAATCAGAGGGAAAAGAGCATCAGTAGAATACGGATTTGGTTTGCCATTTTCTTGGGGCCTTAAATTACCTTTCGTGTCATATTCCAGTAGTGTTATGTATGTATTGTTTGTAGACAATGATCGCATATCCGCTTTACTCATCTGAAATGCGTTGGCCGATTCAATCGCCAAGAGAAAACTAGCATTACTGCCATAGCCTTCCTCTTTCAGTCTATGGAGGACAGGGAAGGTATTACCTCCGCTGTATGAGCTGCCAACAACCCCAATTGTGCTAGTATCTAAATTATGACCTCTTTCATTTAGGTAATTAACAATCTCGATATACCTAGGGGCTATTTTCGTTTTGGGTTCTGTGTAGTAATTTGAGCCAGCTACAGAAGGATCAATTAAAACTACATAAAAGCCATGGCTGGCAATAAAGTTAATAAGCGTAGCCAGTTTTTTTCTAGGGCTTGAATGATTTTTAACAACGAACACAACAGGGGCTTTTTTACCATGAAGGTTTTTAGGGTAATAGACCAAGCCGTTGTTGCCAACTTCTATAACGGGTGCAATGGTAAGTGCTCCTTTCTTCCAAAATTCTACGTTCTTATTTTCTATAGAAAATGGCACTGAGGCCTCAAGGATATAGGAGTTATTAAAAAATAGTCGTGTTTCATATTCTCCTACCGAAACACCCCCTAATGTGACTTTAGTATTTTTTGCCCAGCCCCAAGTGATGACATTATTCCAGTCATTCGAAGCTCCTTTAGGGTAAATACCAATCCAGTCTCGATCTCCTGATAAGTTTGAAAGAGTGAAAGAAATATTTTCTTGTGGTTTAACAACGCCGTTATCAAGGCTAATAGTGGCAGTTTTATCTGCCTCAATATCAAAAGAGATAGAGGCTTCAATGGTATAAGAATTATTAAAAAATAACCGTGCCTCATAAGACCCAACAGGAACACCTGTTAGCGTAACGTTACGCTTTTTTGCCCAGCTCCAGCTTAGAACGTTATTCCAGTCATTTGAAGCACCTTTAGGGTAAATGCCGACCCAATCTTGATTGCCAGATAAAGCTGGATACCCACCAAGGTTAAACTCGATAGCTTTATTAGGTTTTAGTGTGGTAGTGGTCAGGTTAATCGATGGTTTGTATGGATCAAAAACCTTAAAGGCAGATTTGTACTCAGTTTTAAATGTATTATTTAAAAAGAACCTTGCTTCGTATTCACCGTAGTCAATACCGTTAAAGCGGTACTCGTCAGTATTGGGTTCATCTGGGCTCGCTGAACCATTACGTGCCCACTTCCATGCGATAACATTACTCCAAGAATTACTTGAATTCTTTGGATAGATTCCTATCCAGTCTTCATAATTGTTTGGTTTATCTTTGATGGTTACCCAAGTGGTGCCGTCTCTATCCCAGGCTGTTAATTCGGTTGCGTTGGCAAAAGTTGTTAAAGCAAACGTGATAATGAATAGATTAAATAATTTTCTCATAATATTCCCTTTTATAGTACTAATTCATTGTAGATGTGTCGCATTTAAAGCATACGAGCTCACGTTTAAAAGGTTTCTATAAACGAGCTTTAATTATTAACAACACTAATCTTAGTCTATCCAATACCTACTTACTTGTTTGAAAGTCCTGATTCGTTGTTCATCAGTCTATTTAATTAGTAATCACAAATCACCTGTATTTTTTTTCAAAAATTATATTGTATGAGCTATATGTATTATTATAAGAACAGTTAATAAATTAACATTGGTGGAGCAGGGATGAATAAGGAGAAAATGGCACAAAGCCCTATGCCAAAGAAATTAATAGAAAATAAGCTTACTTTCTTTGCCGATAATTCAGAATTTAGTATTTATGACACTTATGAAACCGCCTCAAATGTTGAACTTAATTCAGGGGAGTTAGTGTTTTGCGCTATGGTTACAGGGCGTAAAATTATGCACTCACCCAATATCAATGAGAAGCAAATATTTCTCCCTCATGAAAGCTTTATTATTGCCCCTGGGGAGGTTGTTGAAATCGATTTTCCTGAAGCGAGATTAGATTCTCCTACAACCTGTTTAACGGTTGAGATCACTAAAGAAAAGTTAAATTCAATAAGTGAACGTTTAAGTGAGTCTATCCCTGTTTTAGAGGATGCGAATAAGTGGTCAACAGGCTGTCCTGTATTACACACGCGTCATTCTACAGAGACACAAAGATTATTAAATCGTCTGGTTGAATTATTTCGTGAAAATCATCCTGAGCGTGGGCTTATGATTGATTTAGGTATTACTGAGCTGGTGATACGTTTATTACGTCATAAAACACGAGATTTTTTATTGGCGTTTTCAAGGGAGAATCCTGAAGATGATAGCTTAAGTGCAGCACTTTCTTGGATTGAGAACAACTTGTCAGTACCACTAGATATCGATTCGTTGTGTCAGTATGTGGGTATGAGTCGTAGTCGTTTTTATAAAGATTTTAAGGCAAAACTAGGGTGTTCTCCAGTTGAACTGCACCAGCAACTACGCTTAAAAAATGCTGCTAAGAGAATTTTAAACGGTGAACCAATAACAACGATAAGTTATGATCTTGGTTATAAAAACCTTAGCCATTTTTGTCATCGTTTTAAGCTTTATTATGGCTGCTCCGCATCAGTTTATAGGGAGAAATATACGAGTAAGACGACTTAGGAAGACTAAAAAATCATCTAACGTATACAGTTACTTTCCCAAATAATTTCCAAGCACGCGCTGCCATTCTTCGCGATTGATTATATCAAGCATCACCCGGTTAACCGGTTCTCGTAGTGGGCTTCCTTCAGGAAAGGCGATACCGTACTGTTGCAACTCAAACAGCTTATCAACCACAATCAGCTTATTTTTAAAATGGTTTTCAGTAAGGTATTTTAATAATGAGTCATCATAGACCATTGCATCAACCTCTCCACGGTCGATAGCCTTTAAACCCTCTAAAACTGTTGGGTAATAATACTGTTTTAATTTGTGTTGTTCTAAATACTGGTCACTACTTGAGTTTCTGATACTGGCAATTCGTGCTTTTGGTAAGTCCTCAGGCCCAGAAATAAGTGGCTGGCTTTTAGCCAAGGTTAAAGTAGAAGCAAACCCTGCGATGACAGCAGAAACCATAAGCAGTGAGGCAAACATCCAAAATAATGCAATCACTCTGCCACTGATTGTCTGCGGTGTCATATCGCCATAACCGACAGTTGTCATAGTAACTGCTGCCCACCACATTCCCGCAGGAATCCCTTTAAAAGGGTTTGGATTGAAATTTTCGGGGTTTCTTTTTCGTTCTACTAGCCATGTTAATGTCCCAATAATAAAAAGGCTGCTTGCTAAGGCTAACAAAATAAATAGCATTTGGTTTGAAAATAGTGCGCTTATTACGCTTCGCCAGCCGTCGTTAAGGTTTTTAGGCGTGGCAATACTTAGGCCTGTTGAGTAATAAGAGTGGCTAAAATCAAATTGTGATTCTCGGTTTGATGTGATCGTAATAGCTGCAATGCCTGCATCGAGTGATCCGCTAGCTACATCATCAAGCAATGGTTTTAAACCTAACTCTCTGTACTGAAACGTGAACTTAAGCTCTTTGGCTATTTTTTCCCATAGTTCAATACTAATGCCATACCATTTGCCATCTTGATCTTTCATTGCAAAGGGTTCAGCAACCTTCGTGCCGATATTCAATGGCTTTTTGATAGGCTGTGAAAAGCCAACCGATAAAGACAGTAACGAAAAATAAAGAATAATAGTTTTAAGACAAAGAGAAGTTCTTAGTTTTTTCATGAGTAAATTTAATTTAGGTAAGATTTAAAAAATTATAAATAATTGAGAAAACTCAATATCATTAGACTACACTCGGTTAAAGATCTGCTACATAATTTGTATTTATGTTTGATTTTTGAAACACATATGATAAATGTAGCACATCTTTGGCAAATAGATTTTTATAACCAAAGGAGAAGGTATATGAGTGAAGTAAAAAAAATGAGCTTAACGGTCAAAGTGCTGTTAGGCATGGCGCTGGGTATTATCGTGGGGTTAATTATAAATCTCACGGGGATGAATGCACCCGGTACATTTATAAATGAGTATATTGTTAACGGCTTATTCCATGTTATTGGCAAAATGTTTGTTAATGCTTTGAAAATGTTGGTGGTTCCACTGGTTTTCTTCTCTCTAATATGTGGTGTATGCGGAATTGGTGATATACGCATGTTAGGACGTGTGGGTGGTAAATCATTTGCGCTTTATATGATGACTACCGCTATTGCGATTGCGACTGCAATCTTAATTGCTGTTACTTTCGGTATCGGCAAAGGCATGAATATTGCGACTAAAGCTGAGTTTGCTGGTAAAGAGCAGCCTCCATTATCGCAAGTTTTAATTGACATTATTCCTAAGAACCCTATTGCTTCAATGGCGAATGGTGACATGTTGCCGATCATATTCTTTTCAATTTTACTGGGCGTAAGCATGTTAATGCTGGGTAAAAAAGCCAAAAGTTTTATCGAAGGTGCTGAGATTGCCAATGAAATAATGATGAAAATGGTTAATATTATTATGTCGGTTGCGCCTTATGCGGTATTTGCGTTGATAGCAAAAGCAATATCAACGTTAGGTTTGGATTTGCTAGCCTCACTCGCGGGTTATGTTGGCGTGTTAGTGGGAGCATTAATGTTCCATCTGTTTATTACGTTAATGATAGTGCTTAAAGTCTTCTCAGGCCTTAGTCCTGCGATGTTCTTGAAAAAAATCAGAAACGTACAGGTGTTTGCATTTAGTACAGCCAGTTCAAATGCGACTATTCCTGTCACCATGAGAACTGTGACAGAGCGTTTTGGCGTGAATAACTCGGTAGCCTCTTTTACTGTTCCTTTTGGGGCGACTATCAATATGGATGGAACTGCAATTATGCAGGGTGTAGCGACGGTATTTATCGCTAATGTCTATAATGTGGAGCTAGGGATTTCAGGTTACCTAACCGTTATCTTAATGTCCGTACTCGCCTCAATTGGTACAGCAGGTGTTCCGGGTGTTGGATTAATTATGCTATCTATGGTCTTTACCCAAGTTGGTTTACCGGTTGAAGGTATTGGTCTTATTTTGGGAGTTGATCGTTTGATGGATATGATTCGTACAGCGGTTAATGTATCGGGTGATGCGACTGTTTCATCAATTGTTGCCAAAAGCGAAGGCAAGATGGATCTGTCGATCTATAATGATCCTGATGCTGGAATGTTAGATACTGATGAAGCGCTGGAGATTGATGATGCTGTTGAAGCTGAAATGAAAGCAGCTGTAGAGGCAACTCATCAAAAATGATAGACCGAGTTAAAAAAGTGCATAACTGAAGGCACTTCTAAAAATAAAAAAGGCAGAGCTGAGCTCTGCCTTTTTTATTTTGGGGCTTGGCAAGCCTTAAAACTCCTTTGCTACCTTTCACTACCTTTCATCGGTGATTCTGATATACTTCGAGCACATTTTTTACTGGTCAAAAGACTCATCAATTTATGTCTGAATTCGCGAAAGAAATAATCCCTATTAATCTTGAAGATGAGATGCGTAAATCGTATCTAGAATACGCCATGAGCGTGATTGTCGGGCGTGCTTTGCCCGATGTTCGAGATGGTTTAAAGCCCGTTCATCGTCGTGTTTTATTTGCCATGGGCGAGATGCGCAATGACTTTAATAAACCGTATAAAAAATCAGCACGTATTGTTGGTGATGTAATTGGTAAATATCACCCGCATGGTGATACTGCAGTTTACGATACAATGGTACGTATGGCGCAACCGTTTTCTATGCGGTACATGTTGATTGATGGTCAGGGTAACTTTGGTTCGGTTGATGGTGATTCACCTGCCGCGATGCGTTATACCGAAGTTCGCATGGCAAAAATTGCCCATGATTTAATGGCTGATCTTGATAAAGAGACGGTTGATTTTCAGGGTAACTACGATGATTCTGAATTTGAGCCAGTGGTTTTTCCAACACGCTTACCAAACCTTTTACTCAATGGCTCATCAGGTATTGCCGTGGGTATGGCAACTAATATTCCGCCACATAATATTACGGAAGTTATTAACGCCTGTGTTGCATTAATTGATGACAGTAGCTTAAGTATTGATGATTTGATGGTTTATCTGCCGGGGCCTGACTTTCCTACAGCTGGTGTTATCAACGGTGCGCACGGCATCAAACAGGCTTACCATACGGGTAAGGGTTCGGTGAAAATTCGTGCTGTTGCAGATTTTGAAACGGATAAAAGTGGTCGCGAAAAAATAGTTGTTACTGAACTGCCGTATCAGGTCAACAAAGCGCGTTTGATTGAAAAAATCGCCGAACTGGTAAAAGACAAAAAAATCGAAGGTATTTCAGAGCTACGCGATGAGTCAGATAAAGACGGCATGCGCATGGTAATAGAGCTAAAGCGCGGTGAAGTCGCAGAGGTTATTCTTAATAACCTTTACAAACAAACTCAAATGCAGAGTAGCTTTGGCATCAATATGGTGGCATTAATTGATGGTGCGCCTAAGCTGTTTAACCTGAAAGAAATAATCGAAGCCTTTATTCGTCATCGCCGTGAAGTGGTTACGCGTCGGACGATTTACTTATTACGCAAAGCACGTGAACGCGCGCATATTTTAGAAGGGCTAGCGGTTGCTCTCGGCAGTATCGACGAGATCATTGCACTTATTCGCTCATCTGCAAATCCTGCGGAAGCAAAAGAGCGTTTATTAGCACAAGCATGGAAAGCAGACATTGTTTTAGAAATGCTTGAAAAGGCTGATTCATCGGTCGCGCGCCCAGAAGATTTAGACCCGCGTTTTGGAGTTAAAGACGATGGTTACTGGTTGACCGAAATTCAGGTTAAAGCGATTTTAGATTTACAATTGCATCGTTTAACGGGCTTAGAAAAAGATAAAATCATCGGTGAATACCGCGAGTTAATGACTAAGATCATCGACTTTTTGGATATCCTTGGCTCTCCAGAGCGTTTAATGCGCGTAATTCGTGAAGAGTTACTCGAAATGCTAGAAATGTACGGGGATGAGCGTTTAACAAAAATTAACGCCGTCGGTGAAGATTTAGGTGATATAGACCTAATCCCAGAAGAAGATGTGGTGGTTACTCTTTCACACGAAGGTTACGCCAAAGCACAGCCAATTGATACTTACCGTGCACAGCGTCGTGGCGGGCGTGGCAAATCGGCAACTAAAATGAAAGATGAAGACTTTATTGAAAAGCTCTTTGTCGCCAGTACGCATGATACGGTGCTGTGCTTCTCATCAAAAGGAAAAGTATACTGGTTGATGGTTTACCAACTTCCGATGGCATCGCGCACTTCTCGAGGACGGCCTATTGTTAACTTATTACCTTTGGAAGAGGATGAGCGCATCCAAGCGATTTTGCCAATTCGTGAATATGAGGATGATAAGTATATCTTCATGGCGACAGAAGATGGAACTGTTAAGAAAACTGAGTTGAAAGCATTTTCTAATCAGCGATCATCCGGTTTAATTGCACTTAAATTGAATGAAGGCAACCAACTAGTCGATGTTGCACTGACAGAAAAAGATGATGAAGTTATGCTCTTTACCACACAAGGTAAAGCGATTCGCTTTAAAGAGTCTGATGTGCGCTGCATGGGCAGAACGGCCGCTGGTGTGCGTGGCATTAAAATGGCAAAAGATCAAAAAGTGAATGCATTGATTGTGCTTAACGAAGGTCGTCTACTAATGGCGACCGAAAATGGTTATGGTAAACGTACTGAATCGGCTGAGTTTAAATCTCAAAACCGTGGCGGTGGTGGTGTTATTGCGATTCAAACCTCTGATCGTAATGGTGCTTCCATTGGCGCTGTGCAGGTTATTGATGACGATGAAATCATGCTAATCACTAACGGTGGTGTTTTGGTCAGAACTAAAGTTCAGGATGTTTCTGTGGTGGGTCGAAATACGCAGGGTGTTCGTTTGATTAAGCTTGGAAAAGGTGAAAACCTGACTCAACTAGTACAAGTTGCCAGCATGGAAGGTGATGACGAAGTTGAAGAAGGAGAAGGTATTGAGTCTAGCAATACGGATGAGAACAAGGCTTCTGAATCTGGCGATGAGTGAGTTTAGGCTGATTTGAAAAGCTTTTTCACGCAATGAAGGGTATGAGGAACATAAAGGGGTAAAACAAAACCTATGATCTTTGTTTTTTTAGGAAAGTTTAATTGTTTCTTTCATTCATGCCCTTAATGATAAAATCACTTTCTTTTAAAATATCTAGTATGGGTAACCAGAATGAACCAACTGATTGAAATCATCAATCATTTCGACACTTTAGGTTATTTCGTTTTTGGTATTAATCTACTGTTATTGGTTTTTTCCAGTCAAATTTTAAAACAGATTTATCACGATCCCGATAAAGTCCCAAACTTTTCCCGCAAAGTGATGATATTTAGAGCATTAAATTTGCTCATGATTATCGTTTATGGTTATCTGCGATTTTTTAAAAATACTCATAATAACTCTCAGTCTGACGGTTTAGTATTCAAGCTGCTGGCGGTTATTGCCATTGTCTACTTTGCCTACTTAGCTATGCATTTAGCCCATGCTTTTCTGGTTCGACAATATGGTAAAGAACGTGATGTAAATGGCAAAACACGTTTTACCTCAACCTATCAAACGCGCTTACTTAGTATTTTTAGCAGTATTGTTATCGGTATTGTGGCATTAATCAGTATTATTCGATTATTAGGTTTTGATTCAATACTGGAAGCAGGCGGCGTGATTGGTTTATTCGGTGTTTTTCTTGCGCTAACTGCGAGTATTTGGGCGCCCGACATTTTTCATGGTTTAATTATCTTAAACAGTGATATGTTCTCTGAAGGGGATGTTATTCAGTTTAATGATGGTGAGGATATTTATGGTTTAGTATACAAAACCAAGGTTTTCCACACGGTCATTCTGAATATAGCCAATAATCATCGTGTAATGATAAGAAATTCGAAGTTACGCGGTTTTACAGTGCATAATCTCTCTAAGTTTGCCTCCGCGCGCGGACTTCGTGAAAGTTTAAGTTTTAAAATTGGCTATGATGTTTCTGAAAGTCAAGTTAAACAATTGTTTGAAACCGTTTATGAAATAGCTAAAGAAGATAACGGTATTTCTATAGAGGAGCAATACGATCTTGAATATGGGATCAAAGACACCGGTGATCACGCGGTTGAATGGCTGTTTTTTTACTATACAAAAGATGTTGAAAAGCTATTATTAACCCGCCAGCGTTTATTGCAGCTAATGCTGAAAACTGCCATAGAGCAGGGCATCTCACTATCAACCCCTTTTACGCACACTCCGCTCTAAAAGAAAGAATGAGAAATCTAATGAAAAAAAGGAATGAAAATGACACGAAAGTATAATTTCAGTGCTGGACCTGCAACGTTGCCTCAAGAAGTATTAGAGCAAGCACAAGCAGAAATGCTTGATTGGCACGGTAGTGGTTTGTCTGTCATGGAAATGTCGCATCGAGGGAAAGATTACACGTCGATTGCCAATCAAGCTGAAGCTGATTTACGAGAATTGTTAGCTGTTCCTGAAAATTACAAAGTCATCTTTATGCAGGGCGGTGGTAGTACCCAATTTGCAGCAGTGCCTCTTAATTTGCTGGGTGATAATGACAGTGCTGACTATGTAAATACAGGGGTGTGGTCTGATAAAGCGATCAAAGAGGCAAATCGTTACTGTTCGGTAAATGTAGTGGCGAATTCACAAGACACAAACTTTACGACCATTCCATCTTTTGAAAGTTGGAGTTTAAACCCAGATGCTGCTTATTTGCATTATGTGGCGAATGAAACCATCGGCGGGCTTGAGTTTCCATGGGTTCCTCAAGTAGAGGGGGTACCCGTAGTGTGTGATATGTCATCGACGATTTTATCTCGCCCAATAGATGTTAGCCAATTTGGTTTAATTTATGCAGGTGCGCAAAAAAATATTGGCCCAGCAGGTTTAGGGATAGTGATTGTGCGGGACGACCTATTAGGTAAAGCCCGCGAATCATGCCCTGCGATGTTGAATTATGAAACACACGCAAACGCACATTCAATGTATAACACACCAGCCACTTATTCTTGGTATATTGCCGGGCTTGTTTTTAAATGGATCAAAAAGCAGGGTGGTTTAACTACGATGGCTGAGTTGAATAAACGAAAGTCAGACAAGCTTTATGCAGCGATTGATCAATCTGACTTTTATAAAAATACGGTACAAAAAGAGGCACGTTCATGGATGAATATTCCATTCACGTTGGCGAACTCTGAATTAGATGAGGTGTTTTTAGAACAAGCAGTTGAGCGTAATATCGTTTCTATCAAAGGGCATCGAATTTCAGGCGGTATGCGTGCGAGTATTTATAACGCTATGCCAGAAGAAGGCGTTGATGCACTGATTGAAATGATGACCGACTTTGAAAAATCTTACGGCTAGTAACGGTAAATTAAAAATATGACCGATAACACACATCGAAAACTACTCGCTATTCGTGATCGTATCGATGCAATTGATGATGAAATTTTAGTACTACTTTCTAAGCGTGCAGAATGCGCTGAGGAAGTCGGTGAAACTAAACGCCAAGCAGGGGAAGAGAATCCTTGGTTTTATCGCCCCGAGCGTGAGGCACAAATCCTACGGCGTGTATCAAAAGATAACCCAGGGCCATTAGCGAATGAGCGTATTACTGCTATTTTTCGTGAAATTATTTCATCGTGTTTGGCTTTAGAGCAAAGTATTAAAGTTGCTTTTCTCGGTCCAGAAGGATCGTTTACCCAAGAGGCGGCACATAAGCATTTTGGTCAAGCGGTGCAGCCTGTTCCGGTAAATTCTATTGGCCAAGTATTTCGTGAAGTAGAAAATGGAAAAGTGGATTATGGTGTTGTTCCTATTGAAAATTCCACCGAGGGTGTGATCTCATATACATTGGATAGATTCATGAATTCACCGCTAAAAATAAGTGGCGAGACTGCACTGCGTATTCATCAAAATTTAATGCTCCCCCCAAATCTTTCTGAGCAAAGTTGGGAGCAGGTTACTCGTGTTTATTCACATCAACAATCCTTAGCACAGTGTCGGCAATGGCTTGACTTGCATTTGCCGAACGCTGAGCGTGTCCCTGTTTCCAGTAATACCGAAGCGGCTAAGCGTGCATTAATGGATGCAGAGGGCAGTGCGGAGACAGGTTTTAGCGCTGCCATAGCGGGCGTAAAAGCTGCAGAAGTCTATGGCTTAACGGTGGTAGAAAAAAATATTGAAGACAGTGATAAAAATACTACGCGTTTTTTGGTAATCGGCAAACAAGATGTACCGCCGAGTGGCGAAGATCAAACCACCTTAATGATATCAACTAAAAATCGTTCAGGTGCTTTGTATCACCTACTTACCCCGTTGGTTGAAAATGGCCTGGATATGACACGTATTGAATCCAGGCCTTCACAAAATGCGAACTGGGAATATTTCTTCTTTATGGATGTTAATGGCCATCAAGATGATGAGAAATTATCAAAGGCTTTAATTGAGCTAAATAAAGAAGCTGAGCTAGTTCGCGTATTAGGGTCATACCCTAAGGCAGTCTTGTAAATGAATGATTTTATGAAAGAAGCTGTAAAAGGTGTGCAAGGATTACAGCCCTACCAGCCAGGGAAACCGATTGAAGAGCTGGAGCGCGAGCTAGGTGTTAGTAATACCTTAAAACTAGCCTCGAATGAAAACCCAATGGGGCCTAGCAACAACGTTAAAAAAGCGCTAGAAAAAGTGTCATCACTACTTGGTTTATACCCTGATGGTGGTGGCTTTGCGCTGAAAGAAAAGCTTGCTGATGAATTAAGTAATGATTCTATTACCATTACAAGTTCACAAATTACATTAGGAAACGGCTCTAATGATATTTTAGATATGGTTGCACGTGCCTTTTTATGCGAAGGGCGAGAAGCGATTTATTCTGAGTATGCGTTTGCCGTATACCCGATTAGTGTTCAAGCGGTTGGTGCAACGGCAAAGGTAAGCAAAGCACTTCCAGTGACTCATTCCAGTAACCCCTATGGACATGACTTGTCGTCAATATTTGACAATATCACCGATAAAACAAGCGTGATTTTTATCGCTAACCCTAACAATCCTACGGGTACATGGTTGACTGCAAATGAGTTAGAAAATTTCATAAAAAAAGCGCCCAACGATATTGTGATTGTTGTCGATGAAGCTTATTTTGAATACGTGGTAGAAGCTGATTACCCCGATACAGTTCAATGGGTGAGTAAGTACCCAAACCTAATTGTTACGCGTACCTTTTCGAAGATTTATGCACTAGCTGGCTTAAGAGTTGGTTTTGCCGTTTGTAGCGATCAGATTGCAGATTTACTGAACCGTGTCCGCCAACCTTTTAATGTGAATACACCTGCGCTTTTAGCCGCCACTGTGGCATTGGATGATAAGGCGCACCTTCAAAACTGTGTCGCTATTAATCAACGAGGATTGGTATTCTGGCAAGAGGCTTGTGAGCAACGCGGATGGGCTTACATCCCCAGCGTTGGAAACTTTATCACAGTAGATTTCGCACAAGAAGCCAAACCTATTTATGAGGCTTTGTTACGTCAAGCGGTGATTGTTCGGCCTATCGCTAACTACGGTTTACCCAATCATTTGCGCATCACTATTTCAACTGAAGAACAAAACCAACAATGTTTGGATGCACTGGATAAGGTATTGGCTTGATGAATAATTCTGTGGGTATAAAAAAATTAACTATTTTTGGTGTTGGACTTATTGGCGGTTCACTAGCATTAGCCCTGCGCAAAGTTGGCTATGTTGAAGAGATTGTAGGCTGTAGCCGTCACGCAGAACATCTACAAAAAGCGGTAGATTTAGGTGTAATTGATAGCTACACCTTAGACCCCGTGGAGGCAGTAAAGGGCGCAGATATGGTTTTATTAGCCGTGCCTATGCGCGCCATAAAGCCCGTGTTAGAAAGTGTTGTTGATCATATCAGCGATGAGATGGTCATAACAGATGCAGGTAGTGCTAAAAGAGCTGTGATAAAAGCTGTTGAAGATGTTTATGGGGGTACTGCTCCACATAACTTTGTGGCAGGTCACCCTGTTGCCGGGCGTGAAAAGAGTGGAGTTGAAGCTGCTATTGATGATTTGTACATTGATCAAAAAGTGGTGTTAACCCCCACCGAAGATACTGCGCCGCAAAGTGTAGGCCGTGTAAAAGAGATGTGGGAAGCGACAGGTGCGATCGTCGAATTACTGGATGAAAAACAGCATGATGAAGTGCTTGCTGCTACCAGTCACTTACCGCATATTTTAGCGTACTCCTTGGTCAATACTTTATCAAAATCAAAGTACGGTGATGATGTCTTTGCTTTTGCTGCAGGGGGCTTTAAAAGCTTCTCACGAATTGCATCCAGTGACCCTGTGATGTGGCGTGATATTTGTCTGGAAAATAAGGATGCGATTTTATCAGCATTATATGATTATCAAAAAGACCTCGCAGATTTGACCACATTAATTGAAGCTGAGAATGATGAGAAGCTCGTTTTGTTATTTAAAAATGCGAAGGATATCCGAGATAAACACATTTAAGTTTTGCCTAATCTTAAATAAGCAGTATAAATGACTAATAATTAAACATTTATGCTCTTTTGTTGTTCGCTAAAAACTATTACACTCAGCAGTATAAGCAGTTCAACAAGTTATCCGTATTAGGTTTTGTATGTTTAAGTTACAAATTATTATAAGTATTTTTGTTTCAATTTTTTTGTTTGCCTGTGGGGGGAGCAATAATAGTAGCAAACCCATTAAACCCACATCAACCCCTCGCTCGCCTAACCCTAAGGCTGCTACCACTATTAAGTCATTTACTTTAAAAGAATCAAATATTAATGCAAATATAAAGTCAGGCTCTTTTAGCTTTTCTTGGCAAGTACAATCTTCAGACCCCTATGAGGTTGATATATATGTGAGCAAAGACTTTTTTTTGACAGAAAAAACAGATATTCGTATTTTTGGTCAACGCTGTGGAAGTACTGGATCGTATCGGTGTGATGAAAAAGCTGACTTTAAGTGCCAATTTAAAACAGATAATAAAATAACGTGTGCTTTTTCTGATACTGGAGCAGATCAGACGGATATTTCTTCGTTATTGAGTAGCTTACCACAAACTGCTTTTATTATTATGGAAGCCTGTAATATTTCATATACAAATTGCAAGGTTAAAAGTCAAAAAGTAAAATTTCAATAAGCCTTCAAAGACTATTTTATACAGCTAGTTTTAATCGCCAAGTGACTTCTTTCGCTAAAATTAAAATAAACAAGAGAAGAATTAAATCAAGGCTTATGCTAAATTTCCTCTTTTTTAACTTCAAAGCTTAAATCATGTCAAAAATCACCTTTAGCACCATTCCTAATGGCATCCTTACAGGAACACTACGCGTTCCTGGTGATAAATCCATGTCGCACCGATCAATCATTCTTGGCTCAATTGCTAAGGGAACAACACAGGTTAGTGGATTTTTAAACGGTGAGGACTGTATCGCTACCATGAATGCGTTTCGTGCCATGGGGGTGGAGATTCAACAGAAAAGCCCAACTCTGCTAAGTATTATAGGTGTTGGTATGAATGGCTTAAAAGCACCTAAAACAGACTTGGATATGGGAAACAGTGGAACAGCAATGCGTTTGATGACTGGTTTATTAGTAGGTCAAACTTTTGATAGTACATTAATTGGGGATAAATCTTTATCTACTCGTCCCATGAACCGTATTACAAAACCGTTAACAAAGATGGGGGCAGAGATTAAGACAGAAGAAAATGGTCGGCCACCCTTACGCATTAAAGGTGATAGAAAATTACAAGCAATTGACTATACCTTGCCAATAGCAAGTGCACAGGTTAAGTCGGCAGTGTTGTTGGCAGGCTTATATGCAAACGATGAAACCCGTGTTACCGAGCCTGGTATTACCCGTGACCATAGTGAGCGAATGTTACGTGGTTTTTCGTACGAGGTAATAACCTCGGGTGACAATGGCGAACATATTAGACTACAGGGTGGAAAAAGCTTACAAGCCTGCGATATTGATGTACCTGCAGACATATCATCGGCTGCTTTTTTTATGGTCGCTGCCAGTATTGCCGAAGGCTCTGATTTAACGTTGGAGCATGTGGGCGTAAACCCGACGCGTACTGGTGTGATTGATATATTAAAACTAATGGGTGCGGATATCACCTTATCAAATCAACACGAAGTCGGTGGTGAGCCAGTTGCTGATATTCGGATTCGATCCGCTAAGCTTAATGGTATTAACATTCCAGAAGCATTGGTGCCTTTAGCGATAGATGAATTCCCTGTGATTTTTATCGCAGCAGTATGTGCAACAGGTGAGACAGTACTTAGTGGGGCTGAAGAGCTTCGCGTAAAAGAGAGTGACCGCATCCAAGTGATGGCAGATGGCTTAGCTAATTGTGGAATTCAGACGCAAGTAAAGCCAGATGGTATCGTTATTCAAGGCTCACAGGCAGAAGGTCTAACACAGGGTACGGTTGATAGTCATGGTGATCACCGCATCGCGATGGCATTTGCGGTAGCTGGGTTACGTGCAGCTGGAGAAATAACTATTAAAGATTGCGCTAATGTGAATACCTCATTCCCTGATTTTGTGAAACTAGCGAGCGGGGTTGGCTTGGGGATTAGCGAAGTTTAATTGTAAAGAACGTAACTACTCAGCTTGCACCTGAAAACCGCTATTTCTGCGTTAAAAAAATGTGAGTTTACACGTGTAAACTCACATTTTTCACCTTGAACTAACGAATTTTAGGCACAATCTGAGCAGTTACTGTTCACATTTATTACTCGCTGAGTAGTTACAAAAAAACCAAAGAGCCTTAATCTGGAATTAAGTCCTCATAGCGACTATCAGTTAGTGTTTTCATAAAGGCAACTAAAGCATCTTCTTCGGCATCACTAAGCTTAAGGTCACCCAACTCTTCCGTGTTTTTAGTCGCATCAACTTCAGCCGTTCTCCAAGGATCCCATGTTTCCGGATTAAGCGCCCCATCAACATCGCGGGTATTATAAAAATGTACCACTGTTTTTAAATCTTTAAAAACACCATTGTGCATATATGGCGCTGTAACAGCAATATTACGCAAAGTAGATACTCTAAAAGCGCCTTTTAACTTTGTATCGTTGACGAGAGGGTTTTGAAATAAGCCATTGTCTACAAACTCATAATCCTTACCGTTTAGATCACGCACGAGATCATTGCGTGGCACACCTAAATTATCATAGCTAAAATCTGTAAAAGTGCTATTTTGTTTAGTACTGGCAAGGGTTGGAACGGTATGACAAGCTGCACAATTACCCTTATTTTCTGCTTTAAATAGCGATAAGCCGAGAGCTTCTTGCTTGGTAAAGCTATCTTCACCTTTTAGAACACGGTCAAATTTTGAATCAAAAGGAGAAAACTCTTCAGTTTTTTCAAACTCAGCAATACTAAAGGTTACTGCATTATAAGCACGATCGACAGTTTCAAAAACAGCCTCACCATATAATTCTCGTAGAGTGTTTCCGTATTTTTCCTTAGCTTTTGTAACCACAGCTGTTTTTAAGGTTTGCATTTCAACAGGGTTTAAGAATGGTTGTCCTGCCTGATCGTGTAAGTTTTTTTCTCGGCCATCCAAAAATTGCCCGCCTTTAAATAACCCATCGCTACTGTCAAAGTGAAAGTCAGGAATAAAAGCAGCATAGCTGGCAGTAGGGGTATTTCGATCTCCGAGTGCTGCAAAATCTTGACCTGATGATACTGAGCTAGGTGTTGACTGACTTAAGCTTGTTTCATTAATACGGCCATCAATAAATGCATGATCTGGGTTATGACAGGTCGCACAAGCCTGAGTGCCATCCCTTGAAAGGCTTTCATCAAAAAATAACTCTTCACCAAGTTTAGTAATCTGTTGATGTACGCTTGTGCTTGTGGTGTCACTAGCTTTTTCATTAAAGCGAGTGCTTGAATTACTGTTTGAATTACAGGCACTTATTGAAACTGCGATAAGCAGGTAAGTAGATAATCTTACTAGTTGAGCGTGATGTTGTCCCATCGACTTATGTTCCCTTTTATATGAAATATTATTAAGTATTATTATGACTCACCATTTTTTTTTGCATTGATAAATATTGATTTGTATAAAAGTTAGTCAAAGTCACTTGAGAATTTATTCCTCTTAATGCAAGCAAATATGAGTCAGTAGGGTGTTTAAATCTCCTGCTATAATTACCTTCAATAGTAGTTAAGGAAATAACAAGAAATATGCCCGAAATTAAATTTACTAAAGAAGAAAAAGAAAGACTCATTCCGAAAATAAAAATGTATCTAAATGATGAATTGGATTTAGAGGTAGGTAACTTTGATGCGGAATTTTTATTGGATTTCTTTAGTGAAGAAATCGGATCTTATTTTTATAATCAAGGTATTCAAGATTCTTTAGCAATGTTGGATGCGCGGATGGAAGATGTAAAAGAGTCAATATATGTGTTAGAAAAAGCTGTGAAGTTATAGTTATGCCTAAAATTATTAAAAGCAAAGAATTTACCGCAAGTAAAGCGTGGGATGCATTAGATATCGCCAATATGAATGGCATAACGACTCGCTTGCATTGGACGAACCAGCCTTATAAATGGCATATTAATGAGGGTGAGGAAGTATTTGTGGTATTGGATGGCGTTGTTGATATGCATTATAAGCTTGATTCAAAAACGTTTATCTCTACGTTACAGGTTGGCGATATCTTTTATGCTTCAATCGGCACCGAACATGTTGCTCATCCTATTGGCGAGGTACGTATTTTAGTTATTGAGTCAGAAGGTAGTGTATGACCTCCTTAAACCATACTGTCAAACTTGATGACAAGCAACGTAAACGTGTTATAGAAAGCCAGCGTTATGCGCTTATCCAACATGGGTATCACCCGCATTCGTTATTCTGGAGTAATACCGAAGTACAAGAGCTTCGCTTTAAAGTACTTGCTGCGAGTGGTATTCAGCAAGGTGATAGTGTTTTGGATGTGGGCTGTGGGTTTGGTGATTTTGCTGATTATTTATCGCGGAAAGGGGCAGCCGTTGAGTATACGGGAATAGATATTTCAGAAGACTTGTTAATAGAAGGGCGTAAACACTTTCCTGATTTTAAGCTGATAAAAGGTGATTTACTGGACTATAATCCGGCTCCGCGTAGTTATGATTATGTAACTTTGTCAGGTACTTTAAATCGTAAGTTCGATAATGCAGAGCAGTACACCTATCATATTATTAAACGAATGTTTGAATCATGTAAAATTGGGATAGCCTTTAATTTATTGGATGCGCGCCATCAATGGACGGCAAGTCGTTGGGATTTACAGAGCTTTTATCCAGATGATATTAAAAACTTTGTTCACCAACTCTCCACTCAAGTAACCATAATAGATGATTATTTGGACAATGATTTCAGTGTTTATGTAAAACGATAAAGCTTGTAAACTAGCCTTATGTCAGAAAATAGCCTTGAGCAAATAAAAAGCCCTGAGCAAACTAATAGCTCAGAAAAATTAGAAAAATCTACCATTAAAAATAAACATGCATACTTTGCAGGTATCGACCTAGGCACGTCCGGTTGTCGTTTAACCGTGATTGATAAAAACAAGAAAACACATCATCAAGCAACTATTACTTATCAAAACCCTGACAAACAAATCCCTCAATTATGGTGGGATTGTGTGTCGAATCTTTTAAAAGCGTTACCACTAAAAATTAAACAAAACCTTCAATCGATTGCCGTTGATGGCACATCAGGTACAATTTTACTGGTAAATTCTCAGGGGCAAGTCACCTCATCGGTATTGATGTATAACGATCTACGAGCAACCGAGGAAGCAGAAAAAATCAACCAACTTATGCCAAAAAATAATGGCGGGCAGGGGGCTTCTGGCTCCTTAGCACGGTTACTGTGGTTACTTAAGCATGAGCCAAGTAAGAAGCATGCCCATGCAGTACACCAAGCAGATTACATTCTGGGGAAATTAAGCAATAACTATCAATTAAGCGATGAAAATAATTGTCTAAAGCTTGGTTACGATGTGGTTAATCAATCTTGGCCTAAGGATAAAATAAAAAAACTGGGGGTTCCACTTTCTTTATTACCAATCGTTGTATCAGCTGGTACAACGGTTGCACAGATCGATCCATCAGAAGCAATAAAGTTGGGCTTACCCAGTAGCTTGCAATGCGTCACAGGGACAACAGATAGCATTGCAGCCTTTATCGCCACAGGTGCTGATAAAGTTGGTGATGCGGTAACCTCTTTAGGCAGTACCTTGGTATTGAAACTGGTTTCTGATACGCCTATTTTCTCTCCTGAACATGGCATATATTCGCACCGTTTAAATAATCAATGGCTAGTGGGTGGTGCATCTAACGCCGGTGCTAAAGTATTGCAGAATTATTTTTCACAACAGCAACTTGATGAGTTAACACCACAGCTTTTACCAGATAAGACAACTGGTTTGGATTATTACCCCTTAGTAAAAGGTGGCGAGCGCTTTCCTGTTGCTGATGCGAATAAACAACCCAAGCTATCACCTCGGCCAAAATCTGATTTAAGGTTTTTTCAAGGGATTTTAGAAGGTATTGCTAATATTGAGAAACAAGGTTATATGAAATTGCGTGAACTAGGTGCGCCACAAGTCAGCTCAGTCCGCAGTGTCGGAGGTGGTTCCAAAAATAAATCATGGACACAAATTAGAAAAAATCAACTTGCTGTTAGCATGTTAAAATCTAAACAGACAGAGGCATCTTACGGCTCTGCGCTATTAGCACTTAAAGGGTATAATGAAAAAGGATATATTAAAGAATGATTAAAGGTTTTGTACAGGGTGTTGGTTACGCTTTTAGCGGCTTCTCGTTAATTTCTCAAAAAGGGATTCGTCCGTTTGTAGTTATTCCTTTGCTGATAAATATCGCGGTGTTTTCATTAGGAATTTGGTTGGCAAAATCACAGTTTGATTCGCTAATGGCGCAAATGTTGGCATGGCTACCGAGCTGGCTTGCATGGCTAGAATTTATTATATGGCCGTTGTTTGCTGTGGTTATACTCGTTGCGGTTTATTACAGTTTTACCCTTATTGCTAACCTGTTGGCTGCGCCGTTTAACTCACTGTTAGCAGAGCGTATCGAAAATAAGCTTAATGGTGAAACTGTACCAGAATTTAAGGGCTATAAAGCCCTAGCAGGGACGGTCATAAAATCACTGGGTAGTGAGACTAAAAAAATCCTTTATATGCTCAAATGGATGCCGATTTTATTGATTATAAGTATTATTCCCGTGGTTAATTTCATTGCACCGTTTGCGTGGGGAATATACGGTGCATGGATGCTATCACTTCAATATAGTGACTATGCAATGGCAAATCACGAACTGTTCTTTAAGGATGAAATTAGCTTACTAAGGAAAAACAGGTCGGTAGCACTGGGTTTTGGTGGCATGTTAACCCTTCTGATGATGATTCCTGTCGTGAACTTTTTTGTTATGCCAGTGGGGGTTGCGGGTGGTACTAAGTTTTGGGTAAATGAGCTATCAAACTGATTTATAACAGATTTAGCAAGTTTGCGGGTTTTAAGCTATACTCGAACGAATATTAATAATCTTTACTCTACTATAAGGAAATTACCATGAGCTTTAATCTAATAGACCTAGTCAAAGATCAACTATCAGACCAAGTAATGAAATCAATTGGCGGTGTTATTGGCGGCAATGACTCGCAAAATACTTTGGCAGTTAATAGCGCCCTTCCTGGCCTACTCAGCAGTTTAACTAACTTTGGTGAGGCATCACCTGCTAACGCTGATTTAATGTTTAAAGGTATTGAGAAGCAAGATGATAGTATCCTTGATAGCCTAGGAGACTTATTAGGTGGAGGCAAACAAAACAGCCTAATTGAAAATGGTGGGAATGTTTTAAGCTCACTACTGGGCGGTGGCGGTTTAGCAAGTCTGGTAGGATCAATATCTGGCTTTAGTGGTGCTGGTAAAAGTGGCACAAGTAAGCTGTTAGGTTTACTAGCACCGATTGTATTTGGTGTAATTAAGCGCAAGTTGATGGGTGGCGGAGGCTTTGATGTTGGAAGCTTGATGAACATGTTTACGGGACAAAAAAGTAATATTGCCGCAGCGATGCCGAGTGGTTTTAGTTTAATGTCTGATACGAGTTCTACTATAGGTTCTGACGCAGTTGAGAGTGTGGCGGATCATACCGTAGAGACTGTTGAAACAACGAAAAAAGAAGGCTCATCCTTTATTGGTAAGTTACTACCTTTAGCATTATTAGCGGGTGTGGGCTTGTTAGCCTATAACTATTTTATGAATAATAAGTCAACGGAAGTACCTGCGGCGAACAGCACAAATGTTGAGCAAGCAACAACTACGGCTGTAGAAACTCAAGCCCCAGCCATGTCGGGTGAATTGTTGGATTTAGAAAAGAATTTGGGCAGTGCTATGAGTGCGGTGACGACTTCATTAGGGGGCATTACTGATGTTGACTCTGCAAAAGCGGCTATTCCTAGTTTGACAGAAGCGACAGGGCAGCTAAGCAGCTTAGGTGGTTTATTTGCTAAATTACCAGAAGCCGCTCGTGGACCAATCACAAAGTTGGTTTCTGAAAATATGCAAGGTATTCAAGACTTGGTAACTAAAGTAGCTTCAATTCCAGGAGTGGGCGAGTTGATTAAGCCGGCTGTTGAAAAGTTAAGTACTGCGTTGTTAATGTTTAAATAATAAATGTAAGCAATAAAAAACCCCGTTTCTTTTTAGAAAGAAACGGGGTTTTTTATGTTTTAGACTTTCTCACGTTATCCGCTTAATACTAGGAGCCTGTCCGAGAACTAAGACCGTAGCGAAAATTACAGAATTATCATAAGTTGTGATTATCGAAAGAGGCGAATAGCACGGCTATTTAACGATTTTGATAAGCTCAAATTATGATGATTGTGGAATTTGCAGTAGGTTTCTAGTTTTCGGACAGGCTCCTAGTTAAATATTACCCTAATCCCCAGATAGAACGCAAATGAGAGTGCAGTATTTGATTTCACAATATGCTCTAAAAATATTCATTTCACCAGTAGGTTAAACGGATATTTTTTGGCTATGCTATGGTGGAATTAAAGGCTTGTACTATCATCATGTTTACTATCTAGTGATTAGGGTTTATAGGATAATCAAACCTCAACACTGTGGTAAACATTCTGCACATCATCATTATCATTAAGTAGTGCTAACAAAAGCTCGAACTTTTCAATATCATCAGCATCTGTTAACGGTGCGGGGTTCTGAGCTAAATATTGAATTTCGTCAACCTCAAACTCAATACCCTCAAAGGCATCAAGTAGTGCTTGCCTCGCTTTAGCGTATTCTGTTGTGGGTGTAAAAACACTTATTAAACCCTCTTCATTTTCAATATCGGTAACATCAACATCGGCTTCCATTAAGGCATCAAGGGTAGCTTCTTCCTTATCTTCGCCGTTATTTTTAAAAACAAAAATAGCGAGGTGGTCAAATAAATGTTGAACCGTACCGGGCGTACCAAGCTTTGATTTAGCCTTAGTAAAACAAAGTCGAACATCACCAAAGGTTCGATTTGGGTTATCGGTTAAACATTCAACCAATACCATGCAGCCGGCTGGGCCAAAACCTTCGTACAAAGCAGGGGAGAAGTCCTCACCGCCCCCGCCTTTAGCTTTATCAATAGCTTTGTCAATGACGTGCGCTGGAACTTGTTCTTTCTTAGCACGGTCAATTAAGCTCCGTAGCGCCAAATTACCTTCAGGATCAAAACCACCTGCTTTGGCACACACGTAAATTTCACGCCCATACTTGCTGTAAACTTTCGCCTTCATATCAGACGTTTTAGCCATTGATTCTTTACGGTTTTGGTATGCTCTTCCCATTGTTCTCACTCAAATATATGGTTTATAACAGATGAAGTATAACGAAGTTGATAGCCTTAGAAAGTGCTAATTTTAAGAGTTTTAGTGATGTTGTTGTTGGCGTTTATTTGCCATACCGGTGCGTTTTTTCTTTTGCTTGTTTAACAGCAGGTCTAGTGTACCGCGCTGTCCAGACAGATCAAAGTCTTTAAGTAATGCTGCTTTTACAATTTCGTCTGTCATTCGAAAGTCACTTAAAAGGCTTTGATAAAGCAATTTGTATAGTCTCGGCAAGGCTATTTTCCAAGTACTTCCCGCTTCTTTATAAAGTGAGTCACTCAGTTGCATAAAACGTTGGAAGGCTGAATCATTATTTTTGTAGCTTCCTAGCACCAAAGCTAGGGTGTGTTTAAAACGCCCAGAATTAGCAATCATATCCCAGTAACGCGCGAAACGCTGGACTTGTTGTAGCTCCATAAAGCTAATGTCACGAGTGCTCAGCACAGTATAGGGCGGTGTTTGACTGTAATTCATTTGGTATTTTTCACTATGCCGATTTATTGGTGCGCCACGTAATCGTTTTAAAATGCCCATTTGTATTTCTTGCGGGTTGAGTGCTGTTAGCTGATCAAAACTTTCTGCAAAATTCTTTAAAGTATCGCTGGGTAAACCAAAAATCAAATCCGTATGTAAGTGCGCGCCGGTATGCTCACGCAACCAGCGGATATTATCTTTAGTTTTTTGATTGTCTTGTTTGCGGCTAATGAGTGTTTGAATTTTAGGGTCAAAGGTTTGTACACCAATTTCAAATTGTAGTGAGTCTTTAGGAAAACGTGCTAATACCGCTTTAAGTTTATCGGGTAAATTATCGGGGATGACTTCAAAGTGTAGGTATAAATCATCCGTCATGCGCTCAAGAAAAAACTCTAAAATAGTAACACTGCTTGCAACCTTAAGATTAAAAGTGCGATCAATAAATTTAAAATTACGTGCACTGCGCTTAATTAGCTTATCCACCTCATTGAGAAAAGAACCCAGCTCAAAAGGTTTAGAGGTCTTATCTAATGAGGATAAACAGAACTCACACTTAAACGGGCAACCCCGTGATGCCTCTACATAGATCAAACGATTACGAATATCCTCATTATTATAAAAAGTATAGGGTAATTCAAGTTGGTCTAAAGGTAGATCTTCACCATTAATCACTTTATTCAGCGGTTTCCTATTCGCTAGTAGTTGTGTACAGAGGTCATAAAAACTCTTCTCCCCAGCACCTTGAATAATATAGTCCGCATAATCAACCACCGCAGGTTTATCAGGTAAATGACTCACTTCTGGGCCACCTAATACCACAAATATTGTAGGTGAAATTTGTTTGATTAATTCTACTAATTCAGTGATTTCAGTGATATTCCAAATATAAACGCTCAGCCCAATCACCTTAGGTTGTAGCAATAAAAGCTTTTCAAGAATATCGGTTGGGCGTTCATGAATAGTGAATTCGAGCAGTGTTGTTTGTGCTTGTAACTCGCCTAAATTTGCATACAAATAACGCAAGCCAAAGGCGCTATGGATATAGCGTGCGTTTAGGGTGGTAAGGATAATGTTTTTTAAGTTTCTGATATAGTCACCTGATTATAGTTAGAATGATTTTAGCAAGTATTTAAGTCGAATATATAAATAATACTCACATTAGTTAATTATAATATTAGAACTATATAATACATATAAATCAACAGCTTACCATGATTCATTGTTGACAGTTTACTGTTTGGTCGTGCATGATTGCTCTGTAAATATAATAATTAACATTCAAAGGATGGAGAAGACCTATGCATTATCAATTTAAAAAGACATTTTTAGCCCTTTCAATTTCACTTTGTTTGGCACCTGTAGCCTATGCTACTAACGGATTGGCCCCTACGGGGCTTGGTCAAGTACATAAGGCAATGGGCGGCGCTGCTGTTGGTAATCCGCAAAATACGACGACAATGATGACGAACCCTGCTGCAGGATCTTTCATTGATAGTGGCTTTGATGTCGGTATAGAATTATTTCGACCTAAGCGTACGGCTAAAAATAATAGTGATTTTGCGCCGTCTGGAACGAAATCCCCTTATGATGCTCAAGGAAATCCTACTAACCTTCCTCCTTACGATACGTTAAACCCTCAGGGTACTTTGATTAAAGGTACTGAATATTCGGGTGATGGGAAAAAGAATTTTTTAATACCTGAGTTTGCCTATAACCGTAACTATGGTGGCTTTGCAGTGGGTATTTCTGCTTATGGTAATGGTGGCATGAATACACAATACGATAAATCACCTGCCTTTGCTGCAGATGCGTTATCTGACGATGGGATCCCTATTATTGGTAATGATGGTAAACCTACAGGACAAACGCCCGACCATGTTCCTGATTCGGTATTTAATTTTAACAGTACTTCTACAGGGCCAAAAGGAACAACAGGGGTTAATTTAGAACAACTCTTTATTGCGCCCACTATTTCTAAAAAAATTAATGCAAAACATAGCGTTGGTTTATCGTTAAATTTAGTTTGGCAGCGTTTTGAAGCTAAGGGGCTTTCGGCTTTAGCCGCAGGTTCAACAAACCCGACAAAGTTTACTGATAACGGTAAGTCATCGGCAACGGGTATTGGTGCAACAATCGGTTGGATGGGGCAGTTCAGTGATCGATTTACTATGGGTGCTTCTTATCGTTTAAAAACCAAAATGGGTAAGTTTAAAGAATATGCTGGCTTATTCCCTGATGGTGGTGAAATGCATGTGCCAGCTGCGTTAACAGTGGGTGCTTCTGCGAAGGTTACGCCAAGTACTACGATAGCGGCAGATATTCAACAGATTTATTATTCAGATGTTGCAGCAACGGGCAACGCATTTAAGCCCAGTGGTTTTGGGGGTAAAGATGGGCCAGGTTTTGGCTGGGATGATCAAACAGTTATCAAACTTGGTGTTAAGCAACAAATGGGGCAAAAATTAGCGTTACTTGCTGGCTATAATCATGGTGCTTCACCTGTTGGACCAGAAGATACCTTTTTTAATGCTTTAACGCCGGCTGTTGTGGAAGATCATTTATCATTAGGCTTTGAATTTAAAGTTCGTAAAAATTCCGCAATTACAGGATCTTATACGCATACGTTTAAAAACGAAGTTAAAGGTGATGTGACTAAAGGTCAACAGTTTGATATAAGCATGGAGCAAGATGCAATCGGTATAGGCTTTAGTAAGAAGTTCTAAAATTTATTAATGCTCTAAAAGGAAACCCTGCTCAAGTCCAATTTTTTTAGCTTGCCAAATCCGCCGATATTTTTCACGAAGATCGGCGCAATAGAGTAACTATTACATCACACTTCATGAAAAAATAGCGACAGATTTTTCTGCGCTAAATTCTAATCGACTTAATCAGGTTCTCCTAAAAGCCAGTTGATAATCAACTGGCTTTTTTTTGCCTGCATTTTATATCAAGACCTTTGCTAAACTTGTAGCCTCTACATGAAAGGTTTCTTCGACACTAAAAAACTAATCATTACAACACTAGCTTGCAAATTTAAAACTGATATACTGTTCAGCCCTTTGATTAATCTCTGTAATTCATACAGAACCTAATCAAACACAAAACGGGCCAATTAAGTGCGTAGAAAAAGCACTTTGCTTACACAAGATTTATGAGGAACCCCATGCATAACAACGCATCGAAAAATGTGCTATCCGATAGTGTCTCTAATAATAAAAGTGCTTCCGTAGCAACAGCAATAGGAACGGCTTCAAAAATAAATACCTTACCTGAAAAGCAAGGTTTATATGACCCTGCAAATGAGCATGATGCCTGCGGGGTAGGCTTTGTTGCGCATATAAAAGGTGAGAAAAGCCACAATATTGTACAGCAGGGCCTAACCATTCTTCGTCGTGTAACACACCGTGGAGCAGTAGGGGCTGACCCAAAAGCGGGGGATGGCGCAGGTTTATTAATGCAAATCCCTGATGCATTTATGCGTGCTGTCGTTAAAGATGAGCTTTCACAAAGCTTGCCTGCTGAAGGTGAGTACGGCGTTGGCATGGTGTTTTTCCCTAAGGATAAATCACAATGTGAGGTTTTACAAAAAGCGATAGATGTTGCGGTTGAAGATTGTGGGCAACGTGTTATCGGTTGGCGAAAAGTCCCTGTTGATGCCAGTGGTTTAGGCGAAAGTGTTAAACCCACTGAGCCTAATATTTACCAAGTATTTATAGCACGTGGTGACAAAACACTTGATCAGGATGCATTTGAGCGTAAATTATTTGTTATTCATAAAATGGTAACTGCACGTGTTAATCAACTGGGTGTAACAGGTGCTGGTGATTTTTATGTGTGCTCAATGTCGTCACGTACTATCGTTTACAAAGGCATGCTATTGGCAGAGCAGGTAGGCGAGTACTACCTCGACTTAATGGATACGCGTGTGGTATCTGCAATTGCCTTGGTGCATCAGCGTTTCTCAACTAATACCTTCCCCACGTGGGATTTAGCACACCCGTTTAGAATGATAGCTCATAATGGCGAAATTAATACCAACCAAGGTAATGAAAACTGGATGGCGGCACGTCAAGCTTCCATGGAATCTGAAATCCTTGGTGATGATCTTGAGAAAATCTGGCCAGTGATTCCTGAAGGGCAATCAGATACAGCCAGTCTTGATAACGCGCTTGAACTAATGGTAGCAGGCGGTTACTCATTAGCAGAAGCGATGACCATACTCATCCCAGAAGCATGGTACGGCAATGAGCTAATGGGTGAAGATCGTAAAGCGTATTATGAATACAATGCAGCAGTGATGGAGCCTTGGGACGGCCCCGCAGCCGTAGCCTTTAGTGATGGCAGGCAGATTGGTGCGATGTTAGATAGAAATGGCTTACGCCCAGCGCGCTACTTAATCACCGATGATGATTTAGTCGTTATGGCATCTGAGATGGGTGTGTTGGATATTTCGCAAGAAAAAATCATTAAAAAATGGCGTTTACAACCGGGTAAAATGTTCTTAATTGATATGGAGCAAGGCCGTATCATCAGCGATGAAGAGTTGAAAAATGACTTGGCGACTGCACATCCTTATCGTGATTGGCTCAATGAAAGCCAGATCAAAGTCTGCGAAATTTTTGGCGATGCAAAAGTTCCTGATGCATTAGATGAAGAAACATTGTTGAGAAATCAACAAACGTTTGGTTACACGCAAGAATATATCAAGTTTGTGCTGGCTCCAATGGTCAAAACAGGCATGGAAGGTACTGGCTCAATGGGGGTCGATAGCCCTGTTGCCGTACTTTCACACCGTACCCGGCATTTATCAAATTATTTTAAGCAAAATTTTGCACAGGTAACCAACCCGCCCATTGATCCAATACGGGAAGAGTTAGTAATGTCCTTAGTGACATTTATTGGCCCACGCCCGAATTTACTCGGTCATGCAAAAGCCGATAGTATGCGCCTTGAAATAAAGCAGCCTATCTTAACAAATGAACAGCTTTACTCAATTAGACATATTAACGATCACGCCGGAGATGCCTTTAGAACAAAAACCCTCGATATTACTTATGATGCCGAGCTAGGCGAAGAAGGTATTGAAGCAGCATTAAGTGACTTATGTAAATCAGCCCAAGAAGCCGTAGAAGGTAAATACAATATTTTGATTTTATCGGATCGTAATGTATCAGCGGAGCGTTTGGCGATTCCTGCATTATTGGCAACTTCGGCAGTACATCATCATTTGATTAAAAAAGGCTTGCGGACCGACTCAGGCTTAGTTGTTGAAACAGGGTCTGCGCTAGAAATTCATCATTTTGCCACCTTGGCAGGCTATGGGGCCGAAGCGATTAACCCGTGGCTAGCACTCGAAACAGTGGATGATAATCTTTCCTATTTTGACCCTAATTTAGATACCGCGACAGCACATGAAAACTACATTAAAGCCATCGGTAAAGGGCTCAAAAAAGTCATGTCAAAAATGGGGATTTGTACCTACCACTCCTACTGTGGCGCACAGATATTTGATGCGGTTGGCTTGAGCAGTGAATTTATTGATAAATACTTTAAAGGCACTTCAACCACCATCGAAGGGGTTGGATTGGCGGAAGTCTCACGCGAGGCACGGCGTTGTCACACCCGTGGTTTTGGTGACAAACAAGTTTACAAAAAACACCTAGATGCTGGTGGTGATTACGCGTATCGCGTTCGCGGTGAAAAGCATATTTGGACACCGACGACAATCTCTCGTTTACAACATGCGGTACGTTCTAATAACCCTGAAACCTTTGCAGAATTCTCTCGCGAGATAGATGAGCAATCAGCAGGCTTATTAACCTTACGTGGCTTGATGGATTTTAACTTTGCGAATACGCCGATTCCATTGGAGGAGGTTGAGCCAGTTTCTGAAATTGTTAAACGCTTCGCCACAGGTGCGATGTCATTTGGTAGTATCTCATACGAAGCACATTCAACTTTAGCTGTTGCGATGAATGCAATTGGGGCAAAATCAAATACTGGTGAAGGCGGAGAAGAGGCGGTTCGTTTTAACCCACTAGCCGATGGCACAAAAAACCCTGAACGCTCTGCGATTAAGCAAGTTGCATCGGGTCGTTTTGGAGTGACAACTGAATACTTAGTTAACGCTGATGACATCCAAATTAAAATGGCGCAAGGCGCAAAACCCGGTGAAGGTGGGCAACTACCTGGTCATAAAGTTAATGAACAAATTGGGCGTGTACGGCATTCAACTCCCGGAGTCGGCTTAATTTCGCCACCACCACATCACGATATTTACTCCATTGAAGATTTAGCACAGTTGATACATGACCTGAAAAACGTCAACCCAAGTTCTCGCATATCGGTTAAGTTGGTTTCAGAGGTCGGTGTGGGTACGGTAGCTGCCGGTGTCACTAAAGCACACGCAGATCATTTAACGATTTCTGGTTATGACGGTGGAACTGGTGCATCACCACTTACTTCATTGCGTCATGCAGGTTCCCCTTGGGAGTTAGGCTTGGCTGAAACACACCAAACCTTAGTGCTCAATAAACTACGTTCACGCGTCTGCGTGCAAGCTGACGGTGGCTTGCGAACCGGTCGTGATGTAGTCATTGCTGCTTTATTAGGTGCAGATGAATTCGGTTTTGCCACTGCGCCACTGATTGCCGAAGGTTGTTTGATGATGCGAAAGTGTCATCTCAATACCTGTCCTGTCGGTGTGGCAACGCAAGACCCTGAGCTACGCAAAAAATTTACCGGTAAACCTGAGCACGTGGTTAACTACTTCTTTTTCGTTGCAGAAGAAATGCGCCAGCTTATGGCAAAACTCGGCTTCCGCACAGTTGCAGATATGGTGGGTCAATCAGATAAGCTTAATATGCGCTCTGTTATTGATCACTGGAAGGCAAAGGGGCTTGATTACAGCAAGTTATTAACTAAACCAAACGCTGATTCACATGATGATGAGCACCATACAATGGGGCAAGATCATGGTATTGATGAGGCGCTAGATAATGACTTAATCGCACAAGCAAAACCTGCGTTAGAAAATGGCGAAAAAGTCATCATTGATATCACAATTCAAAATCATAACCGCACCTTTGGCACCATGCTATCGGGTCGAGTGGCCGAGAATTATGGTCACAAAGGTTTACCGGATGACACGATTCATATCAATGCAACAGGTACAGCAGGGCAGTCATTTGGCGCATGGGTTGCCAAAGGTGTGACCCTTGAGTTATCGGGTGAAGGCAATGATTATGTGGGTAAAGGTCTATCGGGTGGTCGTTTAATTATCTATCCACCCGAGCACTGTAAAATCGAAAATGCTGATGAAAATATTATCGTCGGCAATACAGTGTTATACGGTGCAATAGCCGGTGAGGCATACTTTAACGGTGTGGCAGGTGAACGCTTCTGTGTGCGTAACTCAGGTGCAACCGCGGTTGTCGAAGGCTTAGGTGATCACGGCTGCGAATATATGACCGGTGGTATTGTGGTCTGTTTAGGTGAAACGGGTAGAAACTTTGCGGCAGGTATGTCGGGTGGCTTTGCCTATGTTTTAGATGAAAAAGCCAATTTTATCACTCTATGTAATACCGAAATGGTCGAGCTAACGCATTTAAGTGCAGATAGTTCAACTGCCGATATTGATAATATGCTAGAAGCGGATGAAACACGCTTGAAGAGCATTATTGAAAGTCATGTAAAGTACACCGGATCAAAACGTGCGCAGATGATTTTAGATAACTGGAGTGATTATTTGAGAAAATTTGTGAAAGTTATGCCAGTCGATTATCGCAAGGCTTTAGAGCAAAAAAATGCCAATCAGCCAGCTGCGTAGTTTAGTTAAAAGTCGTTATGAATATGCTGTGAGTTAACGGCAAACAGAATTAAAGAAGAGATTTAAAATGGGAAAAGCAACAGGATTTAAAGAATACAAACGTCATGACCGAGGTTATGCACCCGTTAATGAGCGCATCGTACACTTTAAGGAATTTGTCCAACCCTTAAGCGAAGACGAGCTGAAAATTCAGGGTGCGCGCTGCATGGATTGTGGTATTCCATTCTGTCATGACGGACCTAACGGTGGTTGCCCTGTGAATAATCTGATTCCTGATTGGAATGATCAAGTTTATCGTGGTGAATGGCGAGAAGCTCTCGAAACCTTGCATTCAACCAATAATTTTCCTGAAGTTACCGGTAAAATATGCCCTGCGCCGTGCCAAGAATCGTGTACTTTAAATATCAATGATAATTCAGTCACCATTAAAACTCTTGAAAATGCCATAATCGACAAAGGTTTTGACGAAGGCTGGGTAAAGCCAGAAGTTGCGGAACAAAAAACCGGCAAAAAAATTGCTATCGTAGGCTCAGGCCCAGCAGGTATGGCAGCTGCCCAACAACTCGCACGTGTTGGGCATGAAGTTGTGCTATTTGAAAAAGAAGAGCGTATCGGTGGCTTAATGCGTTTTGGCATCCCTGATTTTAAGCTGGATAAAAAAATGCTTGATCGTCGCATGTTGCAAATGTCACTAGAGGGCGTTGATTTTAGACCCAACACTTTTATTGGTGTCGATATTCCTGCGAAACAATTACTCGATGAATACGATGCCGTTGCGCTAACTGGCGGATCGGAACTACCCCGTGATTTAAGCATAAAAGGCCGCGAACTTAACGGTGTTTACTATGCGATGGACTTTTTAAAAGCCAATACAAAATGGGTGCAAGGCATCCATGCTGAAGACCAAGTCATATCTGCCAAAGGAAAACATGTGGTTGTCATCGGTGGCGGTGATACCGGCTCTGACTGCATCGGAACATCAACCCGCCACGGCGCTGCAAGTGTTACCCAGCTAGAAATCATGCCACGCCCACCCGAAAAAGAAGACAAGGGTTTAGTTTGGCCCGATTGGCCGAATAAAATGCGCACCTCAACTTCACAAGAAGAGGGCGCAGAACGACTATTTTCAGTTGCCACTAAAGAATTCATCGGCGATGAGACAGGTAATCTTAAAGCAATTCAATGCATCAAAGTTGAGTGGACACAAGACGCTGCCGGCAATTGGAAAATGAACGAAGTTGAAGGTTCTGAGTTTGAACTTAAAGCCGACATAGCCACCTTAGCCATGGGCTTTGTTCACCCTGTACACGAAGGTATGCTTAAAGAACTTGAAGTAGAGCTAGACCCACGCGGTAATGTAAAAGGTGAGACCGAAGGCGGCCAAGCTTATTACACCTCATTGGATAAAGTCTTCTCAGCAGGCGATATGCGCCGTGGGCAGTCATTAGTGGTCTGGGCAATACGCGAAGGTCGCCAATGCGCGCATGCGATTGATCATTATTTGATGGGATCGACGAGTTTACCACGCTAAACAACCACAACTGGTATATTTAAAATGTTGTAATTCTAGGTATTTAGCTTAGAAGCTCCAAGTTAGGCCTGTAATAAGTCTATTCAATAAGAGATTTAATAGATGGCATCCGGAATGATACCGCGTGATTTTATTGATGATCTACTCACTCGAGTAGATATTATTGATGTAATAAACGCACGCGTGCCGTTAAAAAAGAAAGGGCGTGAATACACAGCTTGTTGTCCTTTTCATAATGAAAAAACACCTTCGTTTACCGTAAGCCCAAATAAGCAGTTTTATCACTGTTTTGGCTGTGGCGTTCACGGCTCCGCCATCTCTTTCTTAATGGAATACGAGCATCTTGAATTTGTCGAATCTATAGAAACCTTAGCCGATTCTTTAGGGATTTCTGTACCGCGTGAGAAAGGTGGAAATACCCCGAGCAAAGAGCAACAAAAGCGTGTTAAGGATTTATTCACCCTAATGGAGGAGGCGAACGATTTTTATCAAGTCCAATTAAAAGCCTCAAAACCTGCAATTGATTATTTACAAGGGCGTGAGCTGAGTGGTGAGATTAGTAAGCAATTTAATATTGGCTTTGCACCTGAGGGTTGGACTAATTTGTCGCAGGCGATGGCGAAAAACTATTCGCAACAACAGTTGATTGATTCGGGTTTATTAATCCACAATGATGAAGACCCCAAAAATATAAAAACCTATGATCGTTACCGTAACCGGATTATGTTTCCGATTCGTAATCGGAAAGGGCAGGTTATTGGCTTTGGTGGGCGTGTACTGGGTGATGATGTCCCTAAATATATCAACTCCCCTGAAACCACGTTGTTTCACAAAGGCTCAGAGCTTTATGGCTTGTATGAGGCTCGAAAATTCACCAAAAAGTTAGAGCGTATTGTGGTTGTTGAAGGTTATTTGGATGTGATTGCTCTGGCACAGTTTGGGGTGTCTTATGCGGTCGCAACCTTGGGTACGGCGACAACTTCATCCCACATAAAGCAACTCTTTAGAGCCGTACCTGAAGTGATTTTTTGTTTTGATGGTGATAGAGCAGGGCGTGAGGCTGCTTGGCGCGCATTGAATAATGCTTTGCCAGAAATTCAAGATGGTAAAGAAATACGATTCTTATTTTTACCCGATGGTGAAGACCCCGATACGCAAATCAGAAAAGTGGGTAAAGAGGCATTTGAGAAGTCGTTTGTTGATGATGCGCTCTCATTAACAGACTATTTTGTAGACTCCTTACACCAACAAAATAATATTAGTTCAAGTGAGGGGAAGGCACGCTTTCATGATGACGCTATTCAGTATCTTAAGAATATCCCTGATACCTTTATTAAAGATCAGTTAGTTACGAGATTATCCAGTTTAATTGGCGTTAGCACCCCTGCTTTTTTAAAAGGTGCGGATCAAAAGAAATCAACGCATCACACTGAAACAAATCTTCCTCGAATAGGAAATCGTGAGGTTAGGCATACGCCAATTCGTTATGCGATTAGCTTACTTTTATCTAATCCAGAGCTGGTAAAGTTTGTTGAGAATATTGAGCCTATTGCGCTTTCTCACCTACCGGGTTCTGATTTATTGACTACACTTATAGAAGCTATTCAGGAAAACCCAAATACAAATGCCGCGGTATTAATGCAGCGTTGGCAAGGAACGCAGTACGAGACACCTTTGATTCAGCTTATGCAGTGGCAGCCAGAAACAGATGATATTGAAATATTAGCTAATGAGTTTAAGGACTGCATAAACTATATTCATAAACGAACAAGTGAACAAAAAGTTGAGTCATTAATACATAAGGAAAGAACCGAGGGTTTAAGCGAGCAAGAACAACAAGAATTAGTTTTTTTATTACAGCAAAGCTAATTTAATTTTAACCTGGGTATTTAATTTTAAAGTTTTGTCACCATTTATTTAGTGATTCAATTTATGCTCAAATAGCAGCCTAAAATTAGTTGCAAATAAGCAAATCTCTTTCATTAGAGATAGGTTACTGGATGAGAAACTGTGCTATAATGCTTGATTAGCATTCATTTACTGAAAGCGATCTATAACAAATAATGATATCTCTAAATACACCTGCATGCGTATTTAGGCTACCTAATAGGTATAATAAACTATGACCAGTAAGAAAAACACGGCCAAAAAAGTTGTTGAAAGTGATACAGCGGACGCAATAAATAAAGAAGCTTTAAACGGTGGTACCCCTAATGAAGCGACACAGAGTGACCAACAATCAAGTTTAAAAACACTTATTACTAAAGGTAAAGAGCAGGGCTATCTGACCTATGCTGAAGTTAATGATCACTTGCCAGATTCTATTGTAGACCCAGAGCAAATTGATGAAATAGTTACCATGATTGGTGATATGGGAATCAAAGTATTTGAAAAAGCGCCTGATGAAGATACCCTATTACTAAATGAAGAAGCTACTGACACGGATGATGAGGCCGCCGAGGCTGCTGCCGCTGCACTTACCAGTGCTGACAATGATTTTGGTCGCACCACTGACCCTGTGCGCATGTATATGCGTGAAATGGGAACGGTTGAGTTATTAACACGCGAAGGTGAGATTCAAATTGCGATTCGCATTGAAGAAGGCCTATATGAAGTTTTAACAGCATTATCTACATACCCCGCTTCTGCCGAGTTTTTACTTGACTTTTACGCAAAAGTTGAAGCTGAAGAAAAGCGCCTGACCGATTTGATATCGGACTTTATCGACCCAACCGCTGAGCGACATGTGATTCCAGAACCTGCACCGATAGTATCTGCACAATCTAAAGAGGAAGCAGCGGCCGCAAAAGAGGAAGAGGGTGAAGAAGAGGAAATTGAAGATCTAGGCCCTGATCCTGAAATAGCGAAAGAAAAGTTTGCTGAACTTAATGACTTATATGTTCAAGCTTGCCAAGCACAATGCAATTGTGATGATAAGCTTTATTTAGAGTTACGTGAAAAACAAGGCATGAAAATGCTGGAGTTTAAACTTACGCAACCAGTCATCAATGAACTAGGTAGTCAGTTACACGAAATTATTGATCGTATTCGTGGGCATGAACGCCAAATAATGAAATTTTGTGTGCAAAAAGCTGCAATGCCTCGTAAAGATTTTATTACAAGTTTTCCTAGAAACGAAACTAATCTTGAATGGTTAAATGAGTACATCGCTAAAAACCCACAGTTAGAAGAAGCGCTAACACCTTTTAAAGATGATGTTTTATTCAATCAAGTGCAACTTAAAAAACTTGAAGAGCAAACTCGTTTAAGCGTAACCCAAATTAAAGAAATAAATCGTACTGTTTCTGTCGGAGAAGCAAAAGCACGACGTGCTAAAAAAGAAATGGTTGAAGCTAACCTGCGCTTAGTTATCTCAATAGCTAAAAAATATACCAATCGCGGTTTACAATTTCTTGATCTTATCCAAGAAGGAAATATTGGCTTGATGAAAGCCGTGGATAAATTTGAGTATCGTCGTGGTTACAAGTTTTCAACCTATGCTACATGGTGGATACGTCAAGCTATAACACGCTCTATTGCTGACCAAGCAAGAACCATTCGTATACCCGTCCACATGATTGAGACAATCAATAAACTAAACCGCATCTCACGGAAATTACTCCAGGAAAAAGGTCGAGAAGGAACTCCAGAAGAACTTGCCATTGAAATGGAAATGCCCGAAGAAAAAGTCCGTAAAGTGATGAAAATTGCTAAAGAGCCAATTTCAATGGAAACCCCGATAGGTGATGATGAAGACTCATCATTAGGCGATTTCATTGAAGACGGTAACGTACAATCACCGATTGACTCTGCAACATCGACCGGTTTAGGCGAGAGCACTCGTGATGTATTAGGAAGCCTAACTCCACGAGAAGCTAAAGTATTACGCATGCGCTTCGGTATTGATATGAATACTGATCATACCTTAGAAGAGGTCGGTAAACAGTTTGATGTAACGCGTGAAAGAATCAGACAAATTGAAGCAAAAGCCTTAAGAAAATTGCGTCATCCAAGCAGATCAGATATGCTACGCAGCTTTCTAGAAGTGAACAAAGACCCAGGTAGTCATTCCTAGGTTTAACTCACAACACCTAGGGCCTGTAGCTCAGTTGGTTAGAGCAGTAGACTCATAATCTATTGGTCGAAGGTTCGAGTCCTTCCAGGCCCACCATATAAATCAAAGGGTTACAGGTTTTCAGCTTGTAGCCTTTTTTTGTTTTGCTACCTATTTGCTACCCTAGGTTCAATTTCGCGCTATTTTTATATTATTTGTTTAGGCACAAAAAAGCCCCGATATTAACGAGGCTCTTAATTTTATTATTCCTGATTTTATTTAAGGCTCAACATACACGGATTCTATGTGGGTTATCGGCATAGCACCTTTCATATTAATATCCTTCTTATCAGGCTCGTTCAATCCGTACAATTTACATAAACCACTGGTGGCTTGATTCATTGCGCTAGGTTGTCCTTGCTCCTTAGCTTTCTCAAAGGCTTCAAGATACATTTCTCGCACACGCTCCTGATTAAACCCTGCTTTATCTGATAATACCTTTTGTGCTTTCTGTATTGCCTCTTGTATTTCAGGTTTGCTCAGGTTCTCATTACCTATTGAATAGGCTGTTTTTTCACTGTAACCCGCTCTAATACTTGCTTGTGTGGCATTTAAATCAATAAGATATTCTTCGATGAATCGCTTTTGTTTATCCGTTAGTTTACTCATGTTTAACCTTTCCCCTTTGTTATTGTAATGTCACCTTTCGGTGGCATTGTCCCAAAAATAAAAGTCATTGGTTCTGGTTCTCCATGTTCTATTTTTGATCTGTCAATTATCAATCCGTGAAGCTTTGCAAGATTATGAGCTGTAGTAGTCATTGCACTGGCTTGTTTAACTTCCTTCGCCACGCTGTAGGCTTCTCTGTGCATAGTTGTTATTTCATCCACTGTTACACTGCTACGTTGCGCGCTTTCTCTTTGAGCCTCTTGTATTGCATTTTGAATCATAGGTTTTGACAGGTTCTCGCTACCTATCTCCTGTGTATCAAACGTCAACTAACTTGTCCGGTTCGCGTCAATTAACTTGTCCGATTTTGATTTAACTTTTCTGCTTGTTTTCTTCGATAGCTTTCTCCTTCTATTTTATAAATATCCGCATGGTGTACCAG